>MKWU01006304.1_pt1 | contig 12164 bp, 7 predicted proteins | sample 809101 | NCBI WGS metagenome assembly MKWU01 (sample SAMN05860141, study PRJNA318959) | sponge metagenome | host: Aplysina aerophoba | place: Slovenia: Piran, Adriatic Sea, Gulf of Piran | collected 2013-05-07
TTGATGGCCGAGTGGGGCCTGCGGGGATCAATGAGCCGGCGCGGGAATCCCTACGACAACGCTCAATGCGAAAGCTTCATCAAAACGGTGAAATACGAAGAGGTGTATCTGAACGACTACGAGACCTTCCAGGACGTCGTGAAGCGCTTACCGCGGTTCCTGGACCAGGTCTACAATGAGAAACGGCTCCATTCGGCGCTGGGTTACCTCAGCCCGATGGATTTTGAGGAACGACATGCTCGGCAAGTGGCCTAAATCCGAGTCCGTCAGTGTCCAACCTCAGGGGGTCACTCCATTAGGCGCCAACATTCCGCACTACGAAACCCATGTTCGCGGATCGCTGTTGGCTGTAATGGCCGTTGGTCTGGATGGCTCTCACGCCAGTTATACCAACTTCTGCGGTCCGCTGCCGACCGATTGGGATGCTGACCGCTGGGGAAGGCATTTCTGCCTAGCAGCACCCGGGACAGTGAATGCGGCCTCCAGCTGGGGTTGGAACTGGCTGCATTTTGACATTGAAGGAACATCGTTCGCCGCGCCGGTAGTTAGTGGGGCGCTAGCGCTTCTCATGGAACATTTTCGTGGGCAGCTCGGCAATGTGGAAATTGTAAAGCGGCTGGTCAATACGGCGGATAACACCGGTCGCTACGCCCAGCTCGAAATTTATGGTGCGGGCCTGATTGACCTCCACGCTGCGTTGAAGCCGGTCGGAAATACGGTTACAGGAACTCCATCGCGGCACCGCGATACCGCAATGACGATACTAAGTCTTCCTCCCGCAATCGGTGGTCTGGGTCAGCGCTTGGCAGCCCAAGGTATCGAGGTGGCCAGCCTGGATAGCTGGGGCGCACCCTTTTGGTCATCGCCAGTTCGGTTCATGTCCGTGCAACCGTGGAGTCAGCCACGGCTGACTCCCACTTTTGCCGATCCTGCCGGACACAGCAGCAAATTGCATCTTGGATTCACTCCCGGAACAGTCGCCATTCCAGCACGCGCCGTCACCCGCATTGACGGGGCTGGTGCAGATACCCTTCGGCTACTGAAGGGAGATGGTCGAATCGGGATTGAGCAGGCTCCCAGCGCCGGTTTTCGGTGGGGAGTGTTAAGGGACAATTCATCTTGGCTGGGAGGCTTTCCGTCAGGCGCGTTCGGCAATAACGTGCGCTCGTCGACAGCCTGGTTCGGCAGGAGTGCGCGATTCGAATTCGATCATTCGTGGGCGGTCACCTTTTCAGGGACATTGGCGCTCGCACGAGTGGATCTCCCGTCTGGCGCAATGCTGGACGTGGAACCGCATCTGATGTCCACTTGGGATATTGCCGTGGAACGGGGCGTTCGAGGTGTCGGCAAATGGTCTCGGCTGTCGCTGACGCAGCCGCTGCGAGCCGAAACGGGCAATGGAAAGTTGACATACCTTGCCGGACTCAAGGACGGCGCGCCAACGTACAACCACGCGGTGGCTTCCTTGGCTCCGCGAGGCCGTGAGGTCGAATTGGCCTTCACCCATGAAACACCCATCGGAGCGGGACGGGCCGTATTTAGGATCGCGCGCTCATATAACTTTCTTCATCAGCGCGGACAAGCCGATTCCAGCATTGGCTTCGCCTATCGTGTGAGATTGCCCTAGTTCACTTTGTCTAGCTTCCTGCCCCGGTGCACAGATGGACGAAAGAAGAAGGACAGCAACCAGGGCGCTGGGTAGAGCTAGGCTGCCTCCTTGAGTTGCGAACCGGGACCGTTTCCCCGTAAGTGCAGCTGTGTTTCAGATGGGGAGAGCCTCCATTAGGTGATAGAACGTGAGCGGAGCCGGTTGTCCTTATTCCGAGTTAGAAATTCCCGCCTAACGGCGTAGCGCCACCACCTTGTTCTCGACACCCGTCAGAAATGCCGCCCAGGCATCCATGAGGCGCCGGCGGCGCTCGAACAGATCCGAGCGGAAATAGGCGCCTTCCACGCCGCCCACGGTATGGGCAAGAGCCGCTTCCGCCACTTCCCGCGCCTTCCCGGTCTCGGCACACCAGTCGCGGAAGCTCGACCGAAAACCGTGCACCGTCGCACGCTCAGCCAGACCCGTGTCCCGCAATACCTTGGTGAGCGTCATGTTGGAGAGCCTGTGCCCACGTCGGATGGGGGATGGAAAAACCAGTCCGCTTCGATCGTTGAGCGCCTGCGCCTGCTCCAACACTTCCAGCGCCGCAGCGCTCAAGGGCACGCGGTGTTCGGTTCCGGCCTTCATGCGCTCACCGGGGATCTTCCAAACGTCGCGGTATATCTCCGTCCACATCGCACCGCGAACCTCGCCGGAGCGCGCGGCCGTGAAGATCAGGAACCTGAGCGCCAGCTTCGCTGCCGGTGAAGCGCTAGAGGCCTCTACGATGTCCAGCGCCTCGGGGATTTCTGAATAAGGCAATGCCCTGAAATGCGCCTTGACCGCCGGCATGCGCGGCAAGGCGCCATCAATCGACTCGCCCGCGGCATTGGACGCGACGAAACCGTGGGCCTGGCACCACTTCAGCGTCGCGCGAATATTCCGGCGCACCCGCCGGCCCGTCTCCGGTTTCGATGTCCAGATGGGCGTCAGCACCGCCAGCACATCCTCCCGCCCGATCCGGTCCACCGGCAGAGCGCCCAAACGTGCCATTGCATGGCGTTCCAACTGCTGCATCCAGTTGACCGCCACCTTCTCGTTGCGCCAGCGCGGGCGCAACGCTTCGTAGGTGTGCTGGGCGGCCTTGCGAAAGGTCGGAATCTTGGGCCGTCGTTTAGCGGCCAGCGGATCGCCGCCACGGCGCGCCACCCTCCGATTCGCATAGGCCGCCTCGCGGGCCTCCGCCAGCGTCACCCAGGAACAGCCGCCCAGTCCGATGTCATGGCGCTTGCCGTGGATCGTCAGCCTCTGGACCCATTGCTTGGACCCGCCGGGCGCCACTCTCAAGTACAGCGTATTGCCATCACCGTACAGGCCCGGTTGGTTGATTGCGCGGACTTTTTTGACCGTTAATTTGCCTTGCCCCACGTTTTTATCACCTCTTTTATCAAACGCCTGGAAGCAAATTCTAGCGTAGATCTGCGCGGGTCGCAAGAGGATTCAAGAGGGGGCTGTCCCAATAAGTAGTTGTTTAACATCATACTTCTGTCGTCTAGTGGCTGTTCTTGACAGTTGGATCGATAATGATATTTGGTGCCCGGGGCCGGAATCGAACCGGCAAGGGGTTTCCCCCGGGGGATTTTCTTACCCTCTACGGCTTTCGCCGCGGGACGCGCACGGCGCCTCCCTTTGGGGTCTGGACTTTCCCTCTGCCGTATCGCTTTAGAGCGACGTAGGCCGGAGCCGTCAAGTCTCTACACTTTCCCCGGAAAACCGGGGCTTAGCTCGGGATTGCCACCACCTTGCGTGCTGAGGTTTCCCCGAATTTGACTCCTGGTGCATCCGGCGGTTTCCCGGCCGGCGCTCAATCTCAAGTCCCCTGCGTATACCTGTTTCGCCACCCGGGCTTAGGCGTAGCAGTTTAGCAAAGCCGGGAGTGGGGGCACTGCCCCCACAGCGAGACGCCCTCTTTCCCTCAGGGGAACACGTCGCGCAGCAGCCCCCAGAGCACGACCAGTATCAGGAAGGGCGCCACCCACAGCAGCGCGCGCCAGATCCGCAGTAATGGGCCACTCAAGGCCGTTTCTCCGCGCGCCGAGGCGAGCGACCAGAAATAGCCGAGGAACACGGCCAGCAGCAGGGCGTTCACCGGGAGCAGAAGATTGGCCACGAGGAAGTCGACGATCTGGAACAGGCCCATCTCGCTCAATACGCCGCCGAACGGCTTCACGTCGGCCCATACGTTGAAAGACAGCACAAAGACGAGGCCGACCGCCCAGGTCAGAAAGCCCATGAAAAGGGTGGCAAGCGGCCGTGAGAGGCGCGTATCGCGGGACAGCCAGGCCACCGCCGGCTCGATCATGCCGAATCCTGTCGTGATCGCGGCCAGGCTCAGCATCACGAAGAACAGGGTCCCCAGCAGCACGCCGCCGGGCATGCCCGCGAATGCTACCGGCAGGGTTTCAAAGATCAGCCCGGGCCCGCTGTTGGCTTCAAGGCCCACGGCGAAAACGATCGGGAAGATCGCCATTCCCGCGAGCAGGGCCACCATCGAGTCGGCCCCGGCAATGATCGTGCCCGCCCGGGGCAGAGACACGTGCTGCGGCACGTAGGCACCGTAAGTAATGAGCATGCCCACGCCGATCGCCAGCGAAAACAGCGCCTGTCCGAGCGCCATCAGGACGCCGTCGAGCGTCAAAGCGGAAAAGTCGGCGCTGAACAGGAACGCCATTCCCCTGCCGAAGTCGCCCGCGATCGCGGCCCAGGCCACCAGCACCAGCAGCAGGGCGAGAAGGCCGGGCATCATCAGCTTGCTCGCCCTCTCCAGGCCCTTGCGGACGCCCCCGGCGATCACCGTCACCACGATGGCGATGAACAGCCCGTGCCAGAACATGAGGCGCAGGGGATTGCTCAAAAGCGCCCCGAACAATTCCTGCGATCCTTCGGCGCTGATGCCCCGGAAAGTACCCTGCGCCGCCAGGAGCGTGTAGTTGAGCGACCAGCCGGCGACAATGCTGTAGTAGGTGATACCCACAAGCGGCACGAGGATCGACAGCCAGCCAATGGCCACCCAGGCGCCGCTTCGCCCTTCGCGCAGGGCCACTTCGCGCATCGTGTAGACGGCATTGCGTCCGCCGCGGCGCCCCAGGGCCAGTTCGCCGATCACCAGCGGCAGGCCCAGCAGCAGCACCCATCCGACGTATACCAGAACGAAAGCGCTCCCGCCGTTGCTGCCGGCAATGTAGGGGAAGCGCCACAGGTTGCCCAAACCTACGGCGGCGCCCACCGAGGCCATCAGGAAGCCCCGCGTGGAGGACCAGGTTTCGGTCTTCATGGCAAGAGAATGCCACTCCCCCGCGGACCGGGAGAGTGGCAAGAGGGTCCCCTCCTCTTAAAGGGGATGAATTGATTTAGCCGCCGAACGCCTGCGTTACCGCCAGGCCGACGGTGCGGGGCCGGCTCGTGATCTTGTTGGTGGGCTGACCGCCGCCGGTCCCTATGGAGATGTCCGGCTTCTCGTCGGCAATGTTCTCAAGGAACAGCTGCAGGTCCAGCCCTCGCTCCTGGTTGCTGAATCCCAGGCGGGCGTTGAAGAGCTGGAAGGAGTCCTTGAAGCGGTTGTTGCCCGCGTCCGGCCTGAGTTGCGTCCAGGAACTGCCCTTGTGGCTGCCTTCCACGCGCACGAAGGCGTCCCAGCCGGCTATGGGCGGCTGGAAGTTGTACTGCGCCATGAAGCTTGCGGTCATTTCCGGGATTTCCGGGATCTTGTCGCCGGCCTTGCCCGGTGCGACGACCGACTCGGACACCTGGTCCTCGCTCAGTTCGCGCTTGCCCAGATAAGTCAGCGCCGCGGTGAGATCCAGATTGCCGATGCGGCCGATGATCTCGGTCTCGATCCCGTTCACCTCGGCCTCACCGGCGTTACCGATGAAACCGAACGCGCCGGTCGGGTCCTGTCCGGCCACCTGCAGGTTCTCCCAGATCATGAAGAAGGCCGCATTGTTCCATTGCACGGCGCCGCCCATCCACTGCGACTTCACGCCGATTTCGTAGCTGGTCACCTGGTCGGCCTCGAACAGAGGCGGTACACCGGCCTCCGCCGACGCGGGGTTGTTGATGATGCCGGGATTGTTGGTGCCGCCCAGCCGGTAGCCCTCGGACCGCGTCCCGTAAACCGTCAGCTCCTCGTTGGGCTGCCAGCGCAGAACGACCCGGGTGGTGATCTCGTCGTCATCGATTTCAAGTTCGTCCGTGCGGCCGTCCGGCGGGTTCGGCGCGAAAGCAGCAAAATTGAAGACCGTGTCGCCAATCTCGAACTGTTCCACCTTGAACCAGCGTATGCCCAAGCCCAGTTCCCACTGGTCGTTGAACTGGTAGCTGGCGTCGGCGAACACTGCGCTCTCGGTAATGTCCTTGTCGGCGAATCGGGCAAATACGCAGGGGTGGCATCCGGGAATACCGGCGCCCGGCTCGCTGGTTGGCGGGATCGTAAATGGAGTGCCGGGATCGTAGGTCAGGCCTCTCGTGTTGATGACCGGCACGAAGCTCTGGAAAACGGTATTCCGCTCGCGCGAGAAAACGCCGCCTACCCACTGCAAGGCGCCTTCCCCGGCCGAAGTCAGCCGCACCTCGAACGCATCCTGCTCCAGGCTCTGCCGCTGGTCCGTCAGCGCGTAGATCAGGTCGGCCCGCTCGGTGAAGAAGTTGAAGGATTCGCTGCTGTTGTTCTGGTAAAGGAAGGTAATGATCCAGGTGGAGTCGAACTTGAATTCGAAGTCCCGCTCATACCGCGAAGCACTGGCCGTCAGCGTGGCGAAGCCCAGGTCCAGGTCGCCGGTAACGCTGAAGATGTTCTGCTCGTCGGGCTTGAAGGTCTGGGCGTAATCTCCCACCAGGAATTCGCCGGTGTGGAAGTGCGTGAACGCCGCGACAGCGTCCTTGTCGCCGTTGTCGCTTACACCCCGCTCATCGTACGTATCATACGGGTGATAGCGGTTGTCGCCCGCCAGGTAGCGGTCCTGCCACCAGTACTGGGCGTTCAGCGTGAATGTGTCGCTGGGCCGCCAGAGGAAATTGGCCCGCAGCCCGCGCGTATCGACGTAGTTGAAGTCCTCAAGGTTGAGGCAGGCAAGATCCACGCCCGGATCGCGCGGATCTTCCGCCGCGTTCACCGGACGGCAGCGATTGTTCTCCAGCCAGCCGGCATCCTCGACGTTGTAGGCCACCAGGCGCATCCCGATTGTTTCGGACAGGGGCAGGTTGACCACGCCGTGGCCGCTCCAGTTGTAGTCGTTGGAGTGCGACGTCTGACCGAGCTGACCGCCCACCGTGGCGCTGAAAGCTTCCAGGTCCGGCTTGGCGGTGATGAAACGCATGGTGCCGCTTTGCGAATTGGCGCCGAAAGTCGTGCCCTGCGGTCCGCGCAGCGCCTCGATCCGTTCCATGTCGAACAGCTTCAGGTCGGTAGTCTGCGAACCGCTGTTGGAACTGGCGCTCTGGATGCCGGGCAACGGCACCTCGTCGTAATACACGGCGACCTGCTGCTGGCCGGCGGACTGGATGCCGCGCATGACGTAGCGGCGCTGGCCGGGGCCGGTATCGAGGAAAGTCAGCCCTGGCACCTGGTAGGCAAAGTCCTCGAAATCGAGCACCTGCATGGCCTGCAGGGTATCCGCGGTGAATGCCGTGACGGTTACCGGTACGTCCTGCAGGCGTTCCGCGCCAAACTTACGGGCGGTGACCACGATCTCCTCGATCGCTCCTTCCGAATCCTGCGCGTATCCGGGGACGCCAGCGAGCATGAATGCCGCGGCTCCCAGTAAAGTAATACGAAGCCTCATGGCGATGTCCCTCTAAAACTGCGCTTTTGATTCTAGCACGCGGGCGAAAAAGCCGAAATTTGCGAAAACCAACACTATTGGAGGGCCTTTCCCACCTTTTCGGCGGGGCGCGAGAAGCCTGATACACTGCCGGAAGAGTCTTGAGGAGGGCCATCATGTCCAGCACCCTACGCCTCCTTTTCGCCGTTGGTTTGCTGTCGCTTGCCGTTCCGGGTTTCGCAGCCGACTACAACCGCGCCCCCGATTACCGGCCGTTTTCCGGCTACACGCTGGTCCATGCCGGCACGCTGCTGGCCGTGCCTGGCGAAGACCCGGCCACCCGCCAGACCGTAATCGTGCGCGAAGGACAGGTGGTTGCGATCGAAGACGGCTGGATCGAGCAATGGTCCGGCGACGATGAGGCGCCCGTCAGGGTGGTCGATCTGAGCGACAGGTTCGTGATGCCTGGCTTTATCGACCTGCACGTTCACCTGCTGTCGCAATCAGGCGGTGACCGCAAGGGCGAGTTTGTCGAACGGTCCGACTCCTATTTCTCCCTCCAGGGGTCGCAGTTCGCGCGCTGGACGCTGGAGGCCGGATTCACCACCGTGCGCGACCTCGGCGCCCGCGGCCAGGCCATCTTCGCTTTACGAGACGGCGTGCGCGACGGGCTGGTTCCCGGCCCCCGGATCCTGGCTGCCGGCCAGGCCATCACGCCCAGCGGCGGGCACGGCGACATTCACGGCTATCGCACCGAAATCCTGCAGGCGCTGCCGGCCCTGGGCACCTGCGACGGCCCGGACGATTGTCGCAGGGCCGTGCGCCAGATGGTCAAGCGGGGCGCCGACGTGATCAAGGTAACCGCCACCGGCGGCGTCTTGAGCGAAACCGCGACCGGAACCGGCCAGCAGTTCACGCAGGAAGAGTTGAACGCCATTGCCGAAACGGCGCATTCACTCGGTCGCAAGGTCACCGCGCATGCACACGCCAAGGAGGGCATCGAAGCGGCCTTGCGCGCGGGCTTTGATTCGATCGAGCATGCCATGTGGGCGGACGAGGGAACGATGGAAATGTTCGTGGAAACGGGCGCCTGGATGGTGCCCACCGTTTATCCCATTACCGCGGTCGGCGACACGCCCGAGAAGATGAAGGCGGGTCCTTTCGGCGACCTGCCGCCGCCGGTCATGGCGAAGCTGCTGCAGCTCGGGCGCCAGCCCAAGGACATGGTTGCGCTGGCCCACAGCATGGGCGTAAAGATCGCCCTGGGCACCGACTCCGCCGTGTCGCCGCACGGTGAGAACGCCAACGAGTTCATCGAATACGTCAACGCCGGCATGACGCCCATGCAGGCCCTGATGTCGGGGACGGTCCACGCGGCGGAAGCCACCGGCATCGCCGATCAGACGGGCGACCTGCAGCCGGGCAAGGCCGCCGACCTCGTCGGGCTGGCGGCCAACCCGCTTGAGGACATCAGCGCGGTGCTGGACGTGCGCTTCGTAATGCGCGACGGCATCGTATTCAAACACCTGGAGAAATAGCCATGACTTGCATGCGACTTCGCATACACACACGCGTTACCGCCTCGCTGCTGCTTGCGCTGGCCGCCGCATCGAACGCCGCGGCGCAAGACCTCCTGATCGAAAACGTGACGCTGCTGGACGGCACCGGCGCGCCGGCCGTTTCCGGCGCCTGGATTGCGGTGGAGGACGGGCGCATCAGCGCGATCGACAACGCCGCGCTGGAGGCTCCGGACGGCGCCATCGTGCTGGATGGCGAGGGGCGCTACCTGATGCCCGGCATGGTGGACATGCACATTCACCTGCGCGGCGGCGTGCGCACTCCGCCGGAAGGGCTGCAGGAACCGCCCTCCCCTGATTTTGAAGCTGGCCTGCAGGCGCTGCACGGCTATCTGTACAGTGGCTTCACCCTGCTCTACGACGCCGGGAATGACCCGGATTTCATCCTGGAACTGAGGAGGCAGGAACGCGCCGGAGAAATCGAAAGCCCCCGTATTTTCGCAACCGGCGGAATCGTGACCTATCCGGGCAGCCATGGCAGTTCCGCCGGCGCCACGCTGGTCGACGACTGGCCCGAGGCCAAGCCGCTGCTGGACGCGCACATCGCGCGCCAACCCGACGTGCTCAAGCTCACCTACGAGGAGCGCGGCTGGGGCTCGCGGCCCACCATCCCGCGCCTGCCCGTGGACCTGATGCAGAGCATCGTGGAGTACTACAACGAGCGCGGCATTCGCACCACCGTGCACACCTCCAGCGAACTGCGTGCCCGCCAGGCCATTTTCGCCGGCGTGGATACGCTGGCGCACCCCATCATCCAGGGCCCGCTTACCGAGGAATTCGCCCGCCTGATGGCCGCCAAGCGCGTTCCCATGGTTACCACGCTCACCATCGGCGAGAACTATGCCCGGCTGGTCGAACAGCCCGAGTACCTGGATCAGCCGCTTTACCAGGCCACGATCGACCCTGACGAAATCGAGACACTCAAGACCGAGACGCGCGCGGAATACGAAGCCCGCCCCTGGACCTGGTGGATGAAGGTCATGACCGAAATCGCCCAGGAAAACGTGCGCATGGTCCACGCCGCGGGCGGCGTGCTGGTGGCGGGATCGGACCAGACCACCGGACCTGCGGCGCACCGCGAACTCGAACTGCTGCAGGACGCCGGAATCGCCCCCTCCGACATCATCCCGATCGCCACGCTGAACGGTGCAGTTTTCCTGGGGCGCGAGAAGGACCTGGGCTCAATTGAAGTGGGCAAGCTGGCCGACATGGTCCTGCTTTCCGCCAACCCGGCCGAGGACATCAACAACGCCAAGGCCATCGTGGAAGTCATCAAGGGCGGCCGCGTCATCGACCGCTCCGCCCTGAGCCTCCCCGTCAACCGATAGCCTGGCGCCAGATTCACCGGCACGCTAGCCTTTTTGCTGTCACCCCTCTGTCGGAAACGTTGGAGGCAGGGATGCCGACACCGAGCCCACAGGGATGTGCTCGCTGGCGGTTTCCGACAGAGGGGTGACAGCAAAAAGGCGGGGTAAGCGCACCAGGCAGCTTACCGCTGGTCGGCAGGTGTAGCGGCGCTGCGTATTCTTTTCCGGTAACGGGCTTCGATGAAATCGAGCCGCTCCCGGGCGATGCCCCGGCGCACTTCGTCTTTAATGCCGAACACAAGCCAGCGGTCGTCGTCCTCCCGGTATTCGGGCCATTGCAGGCGCGCCTCCCGGTTGGGATTGCCGTTTCGCGCGAAGTCGAGCCAATAGCCAAGCAGGCGGCCCGCCAAGGCCCGCTGCCCGGCATCGGGTAGATCCGCTCCGGAAAAAAGCAGCCTTCGGTCGTAGCCGTGCGGCGCACCCGGCGAGTCGTTCGGAGGGCCGAAGGCGGGCAGATCCAGATAGTAAAGCCATGCCGGCGAGCTTTTACGCGCCATTCCCAGCGCCAGCGTCCGGGCGGCAAGCAGATAGCGATTGTCGCCAAACAGGCGCTTGACGCCGATTTCCGGAGACTTGTCGAAGTCGTCCCGGTAGAGCGTCCGCGCGGCTGGATAATCCACGTCCCAGATGCGCACGTACTCCTCCACCGATATCCCCGAAACCGGCATGATCATTCCTTCGAAGCTGTTTCCGCCGGTCATTACGGGGACGTCATGCTGTTCGCCCGCCAGGAACAGAATACCGGGTTCTTCAGGCAGCGTCGCGCCATCGACCAGCGGCAGGTGGAAACCCTCCACCGCTCTCATCAGCGCCAGGGCGTCCAGGGCCCGCAAATCTTCGGCCGTTTCCGCATCGGGAGAAACGCGTTCAATCAGTTGCCGCGCCAGTGACTCCGCGCTCTGGGCAGGATTCAGGTACATGTCCAGCGGCGCGGGCGCGGGCGCATTGACGGTGCGCGGCAGGGCCCAGGTGCCATAACCGCTCTGCGCGATCGCGCCGTGGAACAAGCCTTGCGCCGCGTCGTTCGCCAGCAGCATGCTCACCGCCATCCCACCCGCGGACACGCCGAAGACAGTGACCCTGCCCGGATCGCCCCCAAAGGCGGAAATGTTGTCCCGCACCCATTCCAGGGCCATGACCATGTCCAACAGGCCAAAGTTGGCTACCGGGCCCTCAAGCGCCGGATGCCCGAAAAAACCGAGCGGTCCCAGCCTGTAGTTGATCGAAACGAAGACAACGCCACGCGCCGCGAACAGTTCGCCCTGCACATCGCCGGAGCCCGCGACGAAGCCGCCGCCGTGAATCCAGACCATGACGGGACGGGCGTTGCCGTCAACAGCCGGCGTCCAGACATTGAGCGTCAGGCAGTCTTCATACGTTGGCCTGGCGCCCCTTGCCTGCGGACAAGGCGGCCCGAAATCGAGCGCTGGCCGAACGCCTTCGTGCTTCGGCGCCGCCCGCGGCGGACGCCACCGCCGATCCCCGGCCGGCGGCAATGCATAGGGGATGCCGCGAAACGCATGCGCGCCGTTCTCAACGGTTCCCTCATACGCGCCCAGCGGCGCTACCACGACCTCCGCAACCGTACCGGCATCGGCCGCACCCGCCGAAAGAACAAGAACAAGCCCTGCCAAGCGCAGTTTCATCGGAACAGTAGCGTTTCGTCGCCACTCCGTTGCCGGAAACGTCGGAGGCAGGGATGCCGACGCCGAGCCCACAGGGACGTGCTTGCTGGCGGTTTCCGACAACGGAGTGGCGACGAACCGCGGCGCGGTTCGGGGTGGTTGTACCAAAAGGGGGAGGCGAAAAAAAC
>MKWU01006305.1_pt1 | contig 12164 bp, 18 predicted proteins | sample 809101 | NCBI WGS metagenome assembly MKWU01 (sample SAMN05860141, study PRJNA318959) | sponge metagenome | host: Aplysina aerophoba | place: Slovenia: Piran, Adriatic Sea, Gulf of Piran | collected 2013-05-07
GATCGACACCAGGGACGTCGACCGCGAGAAGGACGGCAGCGGCCGCCTGGCCATCCGCCGCTCGAAGACGGACCAGGAGGGCGAGGGCGCCGTCTGCTACCTGACGCCGGCGACGACGGCGGCGCTCGATGCCTGGCTGGAGGCCGCGGCCGCGGCGTGGACGTCGGAAGGGCGTTACGAGGGCGGCCCGGTCTTCCGGAGAGTGACGCGGTCCGGGGCCGTGTCCGGACACGCGCCGCTCTCGACCAACGCGGTCCGGACGATCGTGCAGAAGCGGGCCGAGGCCATAGGCGTTACGGGAGCCAGCGGCCACAGCTGCCGGGTCGGCAGCGCGCAGTCCCTCATCGAACGCGGGGCCAGCACCGCGGCCGTGGCCATCGCCGGACGCTGGAAGGACCCCGGCATGGTGGTCCGCTACGCCAAGGCGCAGGAGGCCGGCAGGGGGGCGGTGCGGAGGTACTTCGGCGGAGGTGGGAAGTAGAACAACTGCGCCGCAGCCTGCTAGATCTCCACCTCTTCGTAGTCGCCGGGCTTCATTCTCGCCACGGCCGACGCCACCTCCTCGACTCTCCGCCGAATCCTCGGCCACGAAGTCGTGAGCAGCACGAGCACACCCAGGCGACGGCTAGAAAGATCTTGTTCGTATCGAAGCTGCTGATCCGTCGTGATCAAGAGCTCGAAACCTGCCGCCTCCGCCCGTTCGAGGAGATCACCGTTCCGGAGATCGGACCAGCCTCGTTCGAACGCCGTGTCCACGGAATGTCCCGGCAGATGGCGTCGGAGAGGCGCGGGCGTCCCCTGATCGAACAACACCCTCACGCCGACGGACTGGCCCCGGAACTCTCCGTTCGAGGCACCGCAGCCGCCGACAGCGACTTCGCTTCGAAGTCGAGCACGGCCGCGACACTCACCGGATCGACTCCCGGGAACCACTCCAGGAACTCTTCGACGGACGCTCCGTCTCGCAGGTTCGTGAACAGTGCGGCTACCGGTACACGGCTGCCCCGGAACACCCAGGCACCGCCGACCTTGTCCGGATGCTGCTCAACCGCAGTACATCTCTGCCAGTTCACGATGAGTTCCTCGTCGGCCAGGAGACGATAGCAGCCGTCTTCCCCCGCTTGGCCTCCCGGCGCACACCGCGTTCCGTGGTCAGCGCCGCGCGGCTTTGACGCCGCCCGTCCTATCGGACTCAGCGCGCACCTTCTTCAGCTTCTCTCCATTCTCGAGTGGGCCGCTACGAGGGGCCACGGCCACCGATTCAGTCAGACGCCACACCGGCGATGCGCTGCGCGATGTCGCGGAGCTCGCCTACGACCGAGTCGACGACATGGTCGACTTCGACGCCGGTTGGCAGGAAGATCGGAACGAGTTGGGTTTCGCTCACCATGTCGTCCCCGAGGATCTTGCTGACTTCCGCTAGCGGGAGCGTCTTCCTCCACTCGTCGAAGTAGAGCCAGACGGGCGTTTCTCGGTACTCGGCCCACGCTCCGTAACGCAGACCGAGGCAGGCGCCTGCAAATCGGCCGTTCTTCCAGGAACCGTCTCTTCGGACGCCCAGACGTATCCACCGCCCGTAGCCGTACCGCGTTGCCCTTGCCCGGAGTCCTTTCGTACTGACCAGTCCCTCCGCCTTCGCTCTCTCGATGACTCGATCGATGGCCCTGCTGAGATTCACGAGGCGACGTGGCAACTCAGGCCCAAGCTCATCGCGCCTCAGGGGTAGGAAGGCCTCTTGGTCTTCTCGGTCGCAGAGGCCTTCCAACTGCTGGATGCTGGCTACCACGTCGCTGTCGCCGGCGGCGCTGGCACGATGCCTGGCTGCCTCCAACAACACGTTCCAAGTGGTCAGTATCAGACGCCTGCCGCCAACGTCCGCGCTTTTCGCGCTGTCCGCGTCGCCGGTCCATTCGAAACCGCGCTTCTTCGCCAGCCGCTGAAGCTCAGGCCAGAGCGTCTCGACTCGTGCCTCGGGCGCCACGAACAACAGGGTGCCGTTGGCAGGCAGCCGTTCCAGATAGGCGTTCGGCTGGTTGTCCGTCAGGCCCGCCCAGAACTTCGCTTCGATCAGGAGGCGCTCGACCCCGCTCTCGTCCCGGCCAACCAAGTCTGGGCGCTCGCCCTCTTTCCCGCTGACCTGAGTGTCGATTCGAGACAGTTCCACGTCCGCACCGCCTGACCGGAGGACGCTCAGGAGCCCCGTCTTGGCAGCCTCCGACGTCGAGAGGATGTAGCCGAGTGCCTCGACGGCGAGGTCCTCCGTTTTCCCCGGGAACCGGGAAGAAAGATGGGCAAGCAATGAGCCGTCGTTCGTCATCGGGCGTGGAGTTTATAGCGGCGCGTACTCGACTGGTGCTCTGGGCGGAGCACCGGCAGGGACGCGACCTGGCGTCATGGTGGTCCGCTACGCCAAGGCACAGGGGGCCGGCCGCGGGGGGGCGGTGAGGAGGTACTTTGGGGGAGGGAAGTGAAGGCGGGGGAACCCGGAACCGGCGGTGTGGTTCGCTCGCCGTGATCCCTGGAAGAGCAAAGCATGCCATAATATGCATGCATGCCAATCACACTGTCTATCTTGTCTCAGAAGGGCGGCAGCGGGAAAACGACCCTCGGGCTTGCCCTGGCCGTAGCCCATGAACGGGCCGGAGCTCGGGCGGTGGTGCTTGACCTGGACCCACAAGGAACAGCAGGGACGTGGGAACGCCTTCGTGGCGGTGACCCCCCGGCGGTGATCGCCACGCATCCGCCCCGGCTCGCGTGGACGATTGAGACGGCCCGGAATGATGGTGCCGACTTGATCGTCATCGACGCTCCACCGCGCGAGGGCGGGGGCTCGGCGGCAGCGGCCCAGATCGCTGACCTAGTGCTGATCCCCTGCCGCCCGGCTACGCCGGATCTGACCGCGATCCCGGCAACGCTCGCCGTAGCTGCCGGAACCCGTGCGGCCGTGGTGCTGAATGCCTGTCCGCCGTTCGGATCCTGGACCGCCGAGGCGGCGGAAGCGGTGGGCATGCTCGGCGCCGCGCTCTGTCCCACGACACTCGGCCAGCGGATCGCTCACGCGCGCGCCTTCACGTCAGGCCGCACGGCCCAGGAGACCGAGCCGCGCTCACTAGCCGCTGCCGAGACCGCGGCCCTCTATCGATGGGTGATCGAGGAGACAACATGACGACGAAACGGACTCTCGCCGAAGCCACGGCCGCAACCACCTCAGGGATCGGAGAGCAGATGACCAAGGCCACCTCGTTCGGCTCAAAACGGCCGCCCTCGAGGCGCGGGAAAATCGTCTGGCTGACCTACCTGGACCCCGACACGCACCGGCGCGTCAAGGCCGCTGCCGCGCTCGAAGGGAAGTCCCTACAGCGGATCGGCGAAGAAGCCGCCGAGGCCCTAATCCGGCGCACCGGACTATGAGACTCGGTGCCGCGCTGGCCCAGGTCGCCGCCTTGATCAAGGCTCAGACCCCGCTACGGCCCGATTCCGGCCCGGATTCTCCCCGTTGCCCCTACCCCCTAGTGTCCGTTTACACCCGTTCCCATACCGGATCTGTGACGATTCCGTCCGATTCCGGGTCCTGGACCGCTTCAAGGGCCGGCCGATGACGCCGGAGCAGGTCGCCGCGATCGGCGCCGCGGTCGCCGCCGGCAAGCTCCCTGCCGAGGCCATGCACTGGGTCACGGACGGCCGCGGCGGCCCGCTCCTGGTCCCTGCCGGCGACGCCGAGGCCGCCGCGCCCACTCTCGAGCGGATCAGGATCCCTTGGCGAACCCTGCCGGCGACGCCGGAGGCCACGAGCCGAGGCTCTGAGCGGCCCCAGGAGCGCCGCAAGGCCCCAGGAGGCCCCGTAGGCCCTCCTGAGCCCGCCGCGACCCCTGCTCCCGCCGCAGAGGCGCAGCGGGCGGCCCTGTCTAGCAGCTCGGGAGAGGCCCCAGAGCGGCCCAGATCGGCTGTCGCTAGATCGCGGAGCGCCGCCGCCTGGGCACAATCGGAGCCCGCCGCGGTCTGGGCACTCATCCGCAGCAACACCGCAGCCGTGCTCGAGCGCCTAGCGCCGGACGCTGGCGACTCCGCTAACGGCCACGAACTCCGCGACCTGTTCGCCGAGTTCGCCGAGGGGGATCCGTTGCTCGCCGAGATTGAGCAATACGCCAAAACGCTGCCGCCGAAGATCCGCGATCCTTACCGCGCCGCGCTCGGCAAGGTCCGCGAGGAACGGGAAGCGATGCGCGAGCGCCTGCTCTATCTGCTCGAGCGCCTACCCTCGTGCGAAACGGACAAAGCGGGCGAACCGCTATCCCTGCTCGCAGCGGCCCGCGAGGCCCTGGGCACCGATGAGCGCCCGGTTGGCATGATCCCGCCCGCTCCGGCCGTCCACGTGGTCGAGGTGCCCGAGGATCGGGAAGAGGACACTCTGCCGACCCAGGATCCGGATGCCGAACAACTGATCCTGCCGGCAATGGCTCCCGCCTGGGAGCGCGCCGGGCCGGTCGGCCCGGCACCCTGGCTCGGCCTGTTCGACCGGCTCGGCGGCGAGAGCATGGCGGCCGGAGTCGGTGCCCCGCCCGAACTCCGGCTGTTCGTCGAGTGCCTGGCCTGGGCGCCGCCCGCCGCCCGCCGCGGCCACGAAGTCGAGATTCGGCCAACGGTCCGGGATCTGCGAGATGCACTCTGGCCGGACGGCTGGCGCCGTGGCGAGCAGTTACCGCGGCTGATCGCCGCCTGTCAGAGCATCAACGGCCTGGGCTGGATCTCGATTCCAGAGCGCCGGACGCGGTTCGCGCCGGTTCTGTTCCGGGAATGGCCGGACTTGGGCGCGATCCTGGACGATCCCCTGTCCGTGAAGGTTCAGATTCCGCCCGTGCTCGGCGCCGGCGCCGGCGCCCGCTTCGATCGCTCAACACTGCGCCGCCTCGGGCTTCGGTCGGCACCAGAGTATCGAGCCTATCTCGGCTTGGTTCACTGGTGGGACCGCCGATCACGTCGCGGCGTGAGGCCCTGGTCACCGACCGGCGCGCCGGCCGACTGGCCCGGCCTCGATCCCGCGGAGCGACGCCGCCTGATCTTCGGCCCGGACGAGGCGGTCAAGAGCCGGACCACGCTACGGACGCGCCTGGCTCGCGCCGATCGCGCCTTCCAAGCCCTGGCTGATAGCGGCGTGATCGCGCTCGAAGAAGCCGGCCGCGGCGGGATCTGGATTCCGGAGCGCCGCGATCTGCCGCGCAACTGATCCCGGACCTACGTACTCGGGAACGCTTGGTGCACGGCCCCCCCCCGGCCGACCTACGTACTCGGGAACGCTGGCGCCCGGCCGACCTACGTACTCGGGAACGCTGGCGCCCGGCCGACCTACGTACTCGGGAACGCTGACCTACGTACTCGGGAACGCTTCTCGAGTTGTAAATCGCCGAAAACCCTATGTTCCACTTAGGTTTTCCCTCGCGCGCGCGCGCGCGTCCCCCTCTGGATCCCCCTTCCGGATCCGGATCCCGGCAGCGCCTCCGGCGCCGCTGACGTTCGCTTCACCTTTCTGCGCCCCCCAGATCCGGCGCTCAACGAGCCTCTTTCCGCGACGTTCCCCTCTGCCCCCCTTTTGGCGGCAGATCAGGCCTCTGCGGGGGCCGGGGCCAAGCCGGCCCTGTTCCAAGAAGCGCGGGCAGTCGCCAACAACGGTCGGCGGCTAGCCGAGCAACAAGGGCAGCAGCACGCCGCCGGCGACCAAGAGGGCCACGGCCGCCAGAGCGATCCCTACCGCCCACTTCACCAGCCGTACTTCGAGCGCCGACAGCGCAGCGTCCAGGTCCGCGCGCGTCACCGTGTCCGCGCTGCCGATCGCCCCGCCGATCGCTCCCGTCACTGCCTCCGCTTGCGTGGCGTCCATGCCCGCCTCTTCGAGGGCGCGGACCGTCGCCAGCGTGTCGAACGCCGTCGTGCTCATGCCCGGCAGCCTAGCGCAAGCCCCCAGAAGCCTCTGGGGGACAGTCGTTTACTAAACGCGGTCAACGGCCCGCCGCGCCCGGCCACCCCGAGCCACGGCTCGCCGGCGACGGTCGCCCGCTTTCGGCCGAGCCCTGGGCCGTCCAGGCGGCCGCGACCTCGGCTGTTTCGTCATCGCCGGTTTCATTCGTCCCCCTGGTCCGGCAGGTCGAAGAGTTCCCGATCGCGTGGCTTGGTCAGGAAGCCGTCGAGGCCCTGGAGGATGCGCTCCCGCAGATCCGGATCTTCTGCCGCTCGCGCCTCGAAGAACGAGCCGATGAGGATGAGCCGTCGCGTCCTGAGCTTGCGCTGCCGGGCCTTCTCGACCTGTTGCAACCGCTGTAGCCGGGCGGTCAGCTGATCGCGGCGCTGCTTCAGCTTTGCGATACGCTCGTTGGCGATCTCGATGTTCTCCATGCCCTCGAACCGTAGCAGACGGGCAGAGCCAAGCTCTGGAGCCCGCCGACCGAACAGGGAGAAGGCGCACTTATACAAACTCGGTGAGTTTGCCGTGCGTCGGAGCCGGACGTGGCGATATATCACCTGTCGGTGAAGATCCACAGCCGAAGCGCCGGCATGAGCGCCGTCGCCGGCGCGGCCTACCGGGCCGGCGCGGACCTCGTGGACGAGCGCACCGGCGAGACCCACGACTACACGCGCCGCGGCGCCGTGGACCACACGGAGATCCTCGCCCCCGACGACGCCCCGTCGTGGGTGCAGGATCGGGGCCGCCTCTGGAACGAGGTCGAGGCGGCCGAGACGCGCAAGAACTCGCAGGTGGCCCGCGAGATCGTCGTCGCGCTGCCGAAGGAGCTCGAGGCCGGCGCGCAGCGCCACCTCGTGCGCGGCTTCGTCTCCGAGCAGTGCGTCAGCCGCGGCATGGTCGCCGACGTGGCCTACCACGATGTCGGCTCCGGGAACCCTCATGCGCACGTGCTGCTGACGACCCGCCGCATCGACCCCGACGGCTTCGCCGGCAAGGACCGCTCGTGGAACGACCGCGGCGTCGTCGAGGACTGGCGTCGGGAATGGGCGGAGCATGCGAACCGCTCCCTGGCCCGCGCCCAGGTCATGGACCGGATCGACCATCGGAGCCTGGCGTCGCAGCGGCAGGACGCGCTCCAGCGAGGCGACGCGGCCGCGGCTGCGGCGCTGGATCGTCCTGCCGGCGTGCATCTGGGTCGCGCCCGCCATCAGGAGGTCCGCACTGGCCTTCCGGCAGCGCGCGTGAGCCGCGCCCTCGAGGCCAGCGAGGCCAGGACGTCGCACACCCGGCGACTGGGTCACCACCGCGAGCATCGGAGCCCCGCGACGCAGTCCATGGACGCCTTGGCGCGGGAGGCCGTGCGCGCCGGTCGAGACGCTCTCTACGGGAAAAGCGAGCAGCGTGGCCCGTCCGGCCTGCAGCGCATTTCGACGTTCGACCGCGAACTCCGGCAGGCCATCGAGAGGGCGGCCGCGGCGCTCCGGGAGTGCGTCCGGGAACTCCGCCACGAGGTCGATCGGGTTGCCCGCTGGCTGCGGGAGATGCAGGAGCGGCAGCGCGAGGCGGAAGCCAGGCGCCAGCGCGAGGCGGAGGCCCAACGCCAGCGCGAGGCGGAGGCCCAACGCCAGCGCGAGGCGGAAGCTCAGCGGCAGCGCGAAGCCCGCGACCGCGACGGCGGGCCGACCAGGTGGTACGACCGCGACCGCGACGTTGGTCCGAGCAGGTAGGGCTTGATGGCCAGCACCGAAGATCGGATGCGGGAGAGCGATTCGAAAGGGCGCCGGCATGAGCGGCGTCGCCGGCGCGGCGTACCGGGCCGGTGCGGACCTCGTAGTGGATCGGGTCCCTCTTCCGCTGAGCCGGAACGGACCGCACGGTCCTGCAGGAGGTGGGCGGCTTGCGCGAACCGGGCGCTTGAACGGGCTCACTGCCGAGTCTGGAAGCGGATCGACCCAACAGGGCGGCCCGTCCACAGTCAAAAAGCCCCATTTACCCCGCGTCCGGACCGCCCACGGCGCGGCCAGTTTCAACGGTTCCGCGACGCGCGGACTCTAAACTTGCCGGCCCCGTTCTGGTGTTTACTAAACAACGTCTCCCGGAGGCCTCCGGGGGCTGCGCTACGCTAGCCGGGCATGAGCCCGACGACACGCTCCCGTTCCTGATCCCGTGAGCAATCCGGTAGTCGATCGCGCGCGGACCGCTGAGCGCCCGGACGCGACCGGGTGGACGGTCTGTCCGGACTGCGCCGGTCAACTGGCCCGGCAACTGTCGATCCTGCCGGCCCCGGCACACCTGCTGGCCTGCTTGCGCTGCGGCGCCGAGTTCGTCGCGCGGCAGCCCGTATCGAGGCCGACGACACGGAAGGTCGCCCCGCCACGCGGGCGCGACCGCTTGCGGAGTCTCCGCGAGGCGCCGCGATGACGCGCCCCGGCGACGTGGTGACGCTGCCGAGAGCTACGCAGCGACCCTGAACGCCGCCAGAAACCGCCCCTGTACGCCAGAAAACTGCCCAGAATCGCCGCAACCGTCCCGGCAGGCTTTTGAGAGTACCCGGAACAGCCGATCGGACGTTCTAGCCCGCCCAGCCCCCACATACACGCCTGGAAATGACCAATGAGCGACGCTGGCCAACTGCACTTACCCGACACGGTCGCGCACGCGCAGGCCACGAAGGCACGCAAGGCGGCGGCCTACCGCGCCGCCGGCGTGCCGCCCCGCAGCGGCGCGATCGAGGCGTTCTGCGTGGATTGCATCTACGACCCCGGAACCGGCGGCACGTGCCTTGCGCAGATCCGCGCCTGCGAGTCGAAGCGCTGCCCGCTTTGGCCGTACCGACCCGGAGCCGACCCGCTGACGGAGCTTGGCCCGGACTTCGAGGCCGGCACGCCGGCGGCGATGAAGGCGAACAAGCGCCGCGAGTGGCGCAAGGCGTCCTGAGCGGCCCGTGAGCGCGCGCTACCCGGCCGGTCGGGGCGGCCTATACTGAAGCCTGCGAACTGGAGCTGCTGCCAATGCGCCAAGCGGAAGAGAGTAGGGCACCGGCGGATCATCGATGAAGCAGCGATGCTGGCATTGGAGGCTGATGAAGCCCTGCTCGCGACGTGGCGCCAGAAGCTCTCCAGAGAACCCACCGTCAGCAACGTGCCGGCAAGAAGAACGGGAGCCGACGTATGACCGAGATCATCTTCGAAGTCACGGAAGACGAGATGGATGGCGGGTACTCAGCCACTGCGCTTGGCCACGGCATCCACACGCAAGGCGACTCCGTCGACGAGATCCGCAGGAACGTCAAGGAGGCCGTCGACTGCTACTTCGACGAGACCATGCCGCGGCCTAAGCTGATCCGCCTACACTTCGTTAGGGATGAGGTGCTCGTCGCGTGAAGCTGCCCCGCAACGTGAGCGGCACATCGCTGCAAGCGGCACTCCGACGATTGGGGTACACCACCGTGCGACAGCGAGGCTCCCACGTGCGGATCACAACCCAGGTCAATGGCGAGCACCACGAAGTCATCCCAGTGCACGCTGCGATCAAGGTGAAGACGCTCTCGAGCATTCTGAAGAGCGTTGCGCGGCACCACGAAACGGACGTCGAGGAGCTTCTGCGCAAGCTCGACTTGTGAGCAACAATGGCCTCCTTTCTCGGACCGCGAGGGGTTCGCCGGCTCGATGGGCGGACGGACGACCTGGTGGCGGCGAAGTGGCGATTCGTCGCCGCGGACGATGCGCACCCGGACGCCCTGAGTCTGGACCACCTGCTCGGCATGGCGCGCCGGTCCATGTCGAGCGGAGTGTGTCTCGCCTGCGGAGCCGAGGTCGGCGACCTGGACGCCGGACGCCCGCGCCCAGGAGTGCGAGACGTGCGGAGCCTCGACGGTCTGGACCGCAGCCGAGATTCCTGTTTCGAGGTCGCGCCGTGAATCCCTGCGCGGACTGCCTGCTGATTGACCGGCTGGCCCCGGACGTGCGGCAGTGGGCACCCTGGCAAAGGTGGCGCGCCCGCGCCCTGGTCGAGGCCCTGGCCGCCGACGGCGGCGACATCGGCGGCGCAGTCGAGACGGGCCGCGACCGCGCCGAGCACTACCCCCCCGCGGAATGACCCGCCGCAGCCGCCGATACGTCACCAGCGCCCGGCGAGACGCCTGCGCCGGCCTCCGCCGAGGCTGCCGATGCCCGACCTGCCGCCGCGCCCTGAGCGCCGACATGCACCCGGACCGCCTCCGCGCCGCCCTGCACGACGAAGGCCCCCGCGTAGCCGTTCGAGAGGCTGCCGAACACCGAGAGGATCCCCGATGACCGATCCCCGCCCGATACCGCCGCCGCCCTCCGACTTCGCGACCCTGGTCGCGAACGTCGGCGACGGGGGGGCCGCGATCGCCACTGCCGCGGCGGCCACCATTCGGCGACCACCGGCGGCCGGGTCGCCGGACGCCCGAGAGGCCACGGCCCGTCTTCTCCGGGTTGCCGTCGTTCTTTCTGTGCTCGCCTTCCTCCCGGCGAAGCCGAGAAGATCTCGGACGAGGCCTGCCCAAGACTCGGTAGTGACTCCCATTGCTTCTCCCTCGGGTTGGGGGACCGCCGGCGCCGCAGGGCGGCTATCCGGGTAGACGTCGTTCGAACTCGGGCGAGCGAATCATCCGCAGCAGCGGATCGGCGTAGCGGCTGGATCGAATCAGGTCCAGGTACGAGCGGACTCCGCCCGTGTCCGCCGGCCTGCCGAAGAGTCCCATGTAGAACCGGTCGAGCAAGTCGGTGGGCGACACGCCGCTTCGACTTTCAGAGAACTCCCTGCTCCGAACCATCTCGTTGACCAGGCTCTCCAGGTTGCCCTGCTGCACTTCCGCGACGGCGCTGGGCAGACTCGCCGCGTCGGCCTCTCGCGCGAGAATGGCCGTGTACAGCGCCTCGACGATGTACCGGGCCTCGCCGCGGCTGTACGACGTCCGGGCGCCGGGGTCCACCTCCAACTCGATTTCCCATTCGAAGTTGAGGTTGCCTGGCACCCAGACCAGAAGCCGGCAACGACCGGCTACGGACCCCGCACTGATCCGCAGGCCGCGCTGCCGGCTCTCGTCGATCTCTTCGATGTCGATCATGCGACCGCACCGCGTCTCTTCGTACCTGAGCACGATGCGGTCCTTGGGGAACCGCCGCCCTCTCTGGTCGCGTCCTTCCAGCTCCAAGTCGACCCCGCCGCGAGGCGCCAGTCGGTACCCTGACTCTCGGCGGAGCCGCCTCGTCTTCCCGTCGGCGTCGGTCGCGACGAGTTCAGCCTGGCAGAGCACCGGCAGCGGCCAGGATCCGCAGTCTTGGGCTGGTGCGCGCGCGGGCACGCCCAGAAGCGTCAGGACGGCCAGCCCCGCGACGTGTCGAAACGAGAGCACCGGGATCGCCCGGGTTCGCCGCTTCGTGGTCACAAAACGCTTAACCCTGGGAGTCTCGAGCGCCTGGTCAAGGGCCGCGGCGAACTCGGCATCGGTTTCCGCCGTGAGGATCGTCATGACCTATCCCCCCTTTTGCTTGGCCGGGTGACACTTTCTGACGCAAATCTTACGGAGAACCAGTTCGCGCTGCGGCCCCCCCTACACCAGTTCGCGCTGCGGAGCGGTCCAGTAATGCAACTGGTTTACGCATCGCCGTCCGGTTCGGGGAGACCCCGTAAGCGTCTTGCCATCGTCGAGGCGCTCAGGTGAGCTTCGCCGGCTTCGGCTGACAAAGTCATCGTCTCGTCGAGATAGGGTCTGACCCTTTTGCCGGCGGCCGGTACACGTGGACTCCCCTCCCATCATGGCTGCGATTCTACCTTCGCGTCGTCGTATTCTATAAGATCAATTATTCACAGTTGACCCGCCCTCCAGGAACCCCCATTGAACCAGCTCCAGCGCGCCGGCGACGACGGACTCACCGCCGGCGACGCGGACCGCCTCGGCGCCGCCCTCGAGGCCTCGATCGCCCCGAACACCTCGAAGGCCTACAAGGCGGCGCTACAGCGCTTCGCCGGGTGGCTCGACGGCCGGCCGGCGACCGACACCACCGTCGCCGCCTACGTCGCCGCCCTGATGGACCAGGGCAAGGCGCCGGCGACGATCAGGCAGGCGACCGCCGCGATCGGGGCCGCCGCCCGGGCGCGGGGCCTCGACGATCCCCGGGGGCCCCTGGCCCGCCAGGCGCTCGCCGGCGCGGTCCGCCGCAACGCCGGCGAGGGGCGT
>MKWU01006306.1_pt1 | contig 12164 bp, 5 predicted proteins | sample 809101 | NCBI WGS metagenome assembly MKWU01 (sample SAMN05860141, study PRJNA318959) | sponge metagenome | host: Aplysina aerophoba | place: Slovenia: Piran, Adriatic Sea, Gulf of Piran | collected 2013-05-07
CGTCGACGATTCGGGCCGCCACTACCGCGCCAACCACTACGACCACGGCAACGGCTTGGCCGTCGCCGACGTGGACGGCGACGGCCATCAGGACATCTACTTTGTCAACCAAGCCGGGGCCAACAGCCTGTGGCAGAACCTCGGCGACGGCACATTCGATAACATTACCGAATCAGCCGGCGTCGCACTGGCAGACCGCATCGGCGTCACTGCCTCCTTCGCGGATATCGACAACGACGGTGACCCAGACCTGTATGTCACTAACGTACGCGTCGGCAATGTCCTGTTCGAAAACAAAGGCGGCGGCCTTTTTGAGGACATCACCCAAGGTTCCGGCCTAGGCCATCAAGGGCATTCCTCGGCTTCTGTTTTTTTTGACTACGACAACGACGGCCTGCTCGATGTGTTTTTAACCAACATCGGCCAGTACACCGAACCCGGTGCCCCGGTAGAAGTCATCGGCTATGCCCCTGGCGCACATCCGGCCGGCACTCAGTACTTCGTCGGCTACAAAGATGCCTTTGCCGGCCACCTCAAGGCCTACCGAACCGAGCGCAGCCTGCTCTTCCGCAATGCAGATGGACATCGCTTCGTTGACGTGACGGCAAACGTCGGACTCACAGCCGACGGCTGGTCTGGCGATGCCGTCCCCTTGGATGGCAACGAGGACGGCTGGCAGGATCTTTACGTCCTGAACATGCAGGGCCATGATGCCTACTACGAAAACGCTCGGGGTCAACGCTTCATCGACAAGAGTCAGGAGGTCTTCCCCAATACACCTTGGGGCTCCATGTCGGTCCAGCTCTTCGATTTCGACAACGACGGCCATCAGGACCTCTACATCACCGATATGCATTCGGATATGAGCGCCGATATCGGCATAGAACACGAGAAAGCTAAAGCCACAATGAAATGGCCTGAAAGCTTCCTGCGCTCGGGCGGGCGAAGTATTTTTGGCAACGCCTTTTACCACCGCCAAGCCAACGGCACCTACGCTGAGATATCCGACTCGATAAACGCAGAAAACTACTGGCCGTGGGGCTTAAGCACGGCCGATTTAAACGCCGACGGTTGGGAGGACGTATTCATCGCCTCCAGTATGAACTATTCCTTCCGCTACGCGGTCAACTCCGTCCTACTCAACAACCGCGGTACCGGTTTCCTCGACAGCGAGTTCATTTTGGGTGTCGAACCACGGCGCGATCGTCGCACAGCCATCCCCTGGTTCGAATTAGATTGTAGCGGCACCGATCAAATCCGCCCCGACTGCAAAGACCGCAGCGGTCCCCATGTCTTTTGGGGCGCATTGGGCTCGCGTTCATCGGCCATCTTCGATCTGGATCACGACGGCGACTTGGACATTGTCACCAACGACTTCAATTCGGAACCGCTGGTGCTCATCAGCGATCTGGCGCAGCGCAAAACAGATCTGAGTTATATCAAAGTCCACTTGGTCGGCACCCGTTCCAATCGCGACGGTCTGGGTGCCCACATCGAAGTCCATGCCGGCAACCAAACCTATGTCCAGGTGAACGATGGGCAATCCGGCTACCTGTCGCAAAGCAGCTTGCCGCTCTACTTTGGCCTTGGCAGCGCCGACTCTGTTGAGCGTATCGAGGTGCAATGGCCCTCGGGCGTCCGGCAAGTGGTGGCCGGTCCTATTGCCGTTAATACTCAGGTCGAAATCAAGGAAGAATAAGATTCATTCAATAGATCTTGTCGGATACACCAAGGCTGCTTTCGGTAAGGTATAATCTTGAAAACGAAAATGTTGCTCTTTGTGCTTTTTTTTGTCTCGGGAGCCTGTAGCCTGATATATCAGGTTGTGTGGGTGAGAATGCTGGTGCTGGTGTTTGGCACTAGTGTATTTGCCGTTAGTACTGTGCTGGGTGCCTTTATGGCGGGTTTGGCATTGGGAAGCTTCTACTACGGGCGGGTAGTGGACAGCAAGGGCGAGGGACTACGGCTCTATGGCCTGCTGGAATTGGGGATCGCTGCTTTCGCTCTTTTGTTCCCGATTCTATTGGCTGGATTGGACGATATCTACACTCTATTGTACCAGTATTTGGGGGGTACCAGCTTTGGATTTTTACTGATAAGATTTTTGCTCAGCTTTGTCGTCCTGCTCATTCCCACTACGCTTATGGGGGCTACACTTCCAGTACTGAGCAAATATGTGGTTGGCCATCTGCAAGAGCTTGGCAAAGGTGTCGGATGGCTCTACGCGGTCAACACTTTTGGCGCGGCGCTCGGCGCTCTGGTTGCCGCCTTTGTGCTGCTGGAGTATCTGGGTGTAACCGGAACGACCTACTTGGCTAGCGGACTCAACCTGCTCATCGCCGGCATTGCCCTGTGGTGGAATAGCCGTGCGACCGAGTGGTCAGGGGCTGGCGTCGTAGTTGGAGATAGGGAGGAGGGGACCTATGCGTCCCAAGTTACCGAGCCCTCTTACTTCGTCTGGATGGTTTTGGGGGCCTTTGGGCTGTCGGGATTTGTCGCGCTAGGCTATGAAGTGCTGTGGACGCGGTTACTTTCTATGTTGCTCAAAAGCGCCACAGCTCAGAGCCTGAGTACCATCCTTGTCTGTTTCTTGGGAGGGCTGGCGGCTGGAGGTGCCGTCGGGGCGCGCTATGTCGATCAGTTGAAAGATCCGCTTTTGAGTTTTGGCATTATCCAGGTTCTGATAGGTCTATGCGGTCTAGTCTCCATCAGTGCCTTCGGGGCGATACCTTACTTGGTGCAAATTTTTTCTTCCTTCTCTTCGTGGGGTGCCTATCTGCTCAAACTGTTCTTGGCAGCCTTTGGTATTATGCTCTTGCCCACGTTCTTGTTGGGGCTGCTCTTCCCAGTGATGAGCAAGCTCTGGGTCCGTCGCTTGGAAAGCTTGGGCAGTCGCGTTGGAGACATCTATGGAATTAACACCCTAGGCGCGGTTTTGGGGGCTTTGGGTGTCGGCTTCGTTCTCCTACCCCTCCTTGGGACGCAGGCCAGTATTCAGGCTCTAGCGTGGGTCAATCTATTGGTCGGCCTCGGCTTAGTACTTGCCCATCCAGCACTTGATGGTAAAAAAAAAGCCAGCATTATGAGCATCCTGGCTATTCCTGTCATCGTCGCATTGACGCTTTTGCCCAAGGGGCTCTTCGTGGAATTATTCCAGTGGACCGAGCCCAATAGCCGCTTGCTCTTTTTTGACGAGGGCACCGGGGGGACGGTTACCGTCCACGAGTACCGGGACGGTAACCGCTTGCTAAAGATCAATGGCGGCGGCGAAGTCCCGACCGATTACGCCTCGCTTCAGACGTTCCGATTCCTAGGTAATTTGCCTATGCTGCTCCACCCAAAACCGCAGGAAGTGGCGGTGATTGCTTTTGGTGGTGGAATCACCTTGGCCGCGGTGGAACTACACGGTCCCAAACAGTTGGATTGTATCGAAGTGGTCGAAGGCGTTTTTGCCGCGAGCCAGCATTTCAGTCAATACAATTACTATATCTTCAACCGCTTTGACCGACCCTACCTTAATGCCATTATTGATGACGGTCGCAATCACATGCTGCGCACGGCGCAGCGCTATGACGTGATCATCAGCGATGCCACCCATCCGGGTACGGCCGACAGCTGGGTACTGTATACTGAGGAATTCTATCGGCTTTGCCAGCAGCGCCTAGAGCAGGGGGGTATCATGGCTCAATGGCTGCCCCTGCATGGATTGTCCCGAGAGGACTTCAGGATGATCCTGCGAACGTTCAGGGCGGTTTTCCCCCACGCTTCGCTGTGGTTGACGCGCGAGTATGCTATTATGCTGGCTACGCCTCAGCGCTTGCATATCGATCTGGCGCATTTGCAGGAACGGCTGCAAAACGAGATGGTGCAAGCCAATCTAGAGGAGGTTGATCTCGGGGATCCCGTTTCGTTTATGAGTACATTGGCACTAGGCGAGCAGGAATATGCCCGCTTTGTCGGCACCGGACCGATAAATACCGACGACAGACCCTACATAAGTTTTACTGACCGCCGCAGGCGCGGCACTGGTAGTGGTGTGCCGATCATGATTGATTTGAGCGACCACTTGGCGGCAAGTGCCCTGCCCTATCTGGCGGCAGTAGATTCGGCAGAAACAAGTGTCCGATTGGAGCGCCGTTTTGCCGCCCGGCGGCATACCGTCCAGGGCCTGATCGCGTTATTGCAGCGGGACGACCGCAGTGCTGAGGCGGCATTTAGGCGGGCGTTGGAGATAGATCCGGCGGAACGGGGTGCGGTGCGGGCGTTGAAGCACCGGTAAGGGTGCTAGGGACTAACTGGACGGTAACCAACAGCAGTATATTCTGGGGCATGAGGTCGATAGTCTGCGTCGAAGCGAGGATTCGGGGCGTCAAAGGTGTTTTTGTCCGGATTGATGGAATTGCGCAGATCTTCGATTTCGCCTCTAAAGAAACAACCACTGACGCGGTGTCCCACGGTAATGTCCAACTCATAGCGCCGGCCGGGAGCGATACCGCCGCTGGCGGTGTTCATCCAAAAGATGGTGTTGCGATAGCTGCTCAGACTCTTGTCGTCGGCTCCGTTCCAATTGCCGGTGAAGGTGCAGCGGTCAACCTGAACATGCGAACCGGGGAAAACGGTAAGCGCACCGGAACCGTGTTTTTTATTATACTCGAGACCGCCCTTGCGGCCGACGTAGTCGACGCCGGTGTTGGCGATATTGCCGACGAAGAGACAGTTTCTTATAACGGCGGCACTACGCGGTAAAACATCGACGGCGGCCCCAGTTATTTGGCTGTGGTTGGCGCGAAAAATGCAATTTTCCAACAAGACCGATTGGTCGTTGAAGCCCCGATGCTCAATGGAGACACCGCCACCGCAGGGACTGGCGTAATTGTCATAGACTTCGGCACCGTCGATGGTGGGATAGGAGCGACCGAAGATCTTGATGCCGCCGCCGTCGGCATAGAAAAAGAGACCCTTCTCCCATTCTATGTCGAGTGCATTAGGCTGGATGTTTACAGGATCGTCGACCTGGGTGACAAAGTTGTTGGCCCCAGTGATTTTAAAGCCTCGCAGAATAGTGCGGCGGGAGATGCCGTCGCCGAAGTAAACCACGTGATTGACCACCGCAGGATAGCTGGGGGCGGTTGGATCGGCTAGGTCGGGATTGGCGGCGGTGAGCACGACTTGGCCCAGTGCTTCAAGGACGATGCCGTCGTGGCGCCGGTTAAACCAGATTAGCGCTTGGCCCGGCTTGGAAGGGCGGTAGGTGCCGGGGTGAACTTTGACCGTTTTGTGCAACGAGTCGCCGCTGGCCAATTCTAGCGCTTGTTGAATCGAGTCGCCGGGATGGACGTGGTAAGCGCCATCAGGGCCAAGTTGGATTGAGGTGTCGCCGCAGCTAAAGAGACTGGCGAGAAAGGCGATCGCAGGGGCGAGACGTTGCATTGACTAGTAAATGGTGGATGTGGATGCTGACGGCCCTTCAGGACCTCCGATAAGTTTCAAGCTATCTGGGCTAAAATTTACCGGAGTTCGCGATTTCTAGGGGATAGTGTAAGAGGAGTAAATAGTAGGATCAAATGGAGACAATGCGAAGGGGAGAGGCGGATTTTGATATTCGGCAAAGTAGAAAAACGCCCGCTCAACCCGAGCAAGCACAATTTTTTTGGCGTCCTATTAGTCTGTCTTTGTGCGATGGGTGCATGTGCCGGCGATCAAGCCCAACAGCAAGAGCCCATAGGAGAAAAAGATGACCTAGGCGAGTTGGGCCGCGTCTATCTCGACCAGAGCAGATACGATGAAGCGCTAGACGTGTACAAGAAAATAGCCCAAAATGATTCTCTACTTGTAGAAGCCCATTTCTATTCAGGTTATGCTTACCTGCAATTGAAACGTTTCCCAGAGGCGGTTGCCTCCTACCAGCGGGCGCTAGTGTTGGACTCGACCTTTGTACCCTCTTATCACAACTTGGCCATCGCCTATGTGGAGCAGGGTATGTACAAGGAAGGGGTTGCCGCCATGCAAAAAGCGTTGCGTATCGATCCAAAATCCGCCACATCCCATCGTTTTCTGGCCTTTTTCTACAAAGAATTGGGCGAGTACAAGCGAGCGGAAGAGGCGTTGAATAAAGCGGCTGAGGTGGATCCGGACGATGTGGAGGTCCAGCAAGCGCTAGGTCTGCTCTACAGCCAACAGGGCCGCTACGCTGAGGCCGAGGCCGTGCTGGTGCGGGCGGCTCAACTCGATCCCCGACGCAAACAAGTGTGGAAAGATCTCGGGCAACTTTACCTCAGTACAGAGCGCTATGACAATGCGGAAGAAGCGCTGAACAAAGCCTTAGACCTAGACGCTGAATACGGCGAGGTCTATCACGATCTGGCCAATTTGTTCTCGGCCCGAGGGCAATCCGAGCGAGCTGAGCGCATGCTGTCCCTTTTTGCAGAATTGACCAAACGGGCCGAACGGATCGGCAGCTTAGAGCGGCACGTGGCCGCCCAGCCCGGGGATGTGGCCGCGCATCTGGCGTTGGGAGGGATGTATGCGCGGGCAGGGCAGCACCTAAAAGCTCTCAGTGCCTATAGGGCAGTGCTCGGGCACGATCCGGAAAACCTCGAAGCACTCTACGGTTTGAGCCAACTGTACTTGGACCAAGGCGATTTGGACCAAACGGCCCGTTTAGCTCGGCAGATCATCGCCCAGACGACCGAGGGATTTCACGCTTGTAGAGCCTTCTCTGCCCTAGGATATGTTCTGGCCCAGCAGGGAAAGATGGCCGAAGCGGGACAGGCGTTTGTTCGGGCTTTGAATATCGACTCCACCTATGCCCAGGCCCATTATGGTCTGGGCAATATCCGCATTACCCAGGAGCGCTTGCAAGAGGCAGAAGACGCCTACCGAGATGCGCTGGCGCACGATTCATCCTTTAGTGATGCCCACTACGGCTTGAGCATGGCCTATGTCCAGCGCAACGCTTGGAACGAAGCCATCGGCCAATTAGAAGCACTGCTACAAATGGACTCCACTTACACCAGAGCCTACTTCGCGCTCGGTAATGCCTATGAAAAACAGGGAAATGTTCTCGCGGCGCTTGACGCCTACAGAATTTTTGTCGAACGCTGGGACAAAGAAGACCGCTTTGCGATTAGTGCTAGAGAGCGAATCAAGGCGCTTGCGAATCCTTGATTCGCAGTGTTGCGAAAGCGGTTTTGAGATTTTTTGTCGCATCCGTTTGTTATTGATTTTACAAGCCTTATATATTATAATTATCCGAATTATCCAATTGCAAACGGTTATTATTAGCAGGATTGTTCTTGCATCATCTGATGCTGAAAAATAGTGTAAATATTCTGGGTTAGTTGAAAATTGCGAACGATTGTTTTAACTCAATTTATTCCAGAAAGGGGGTGGTCGCGCGCGGTATTCTAGGGTTAGTTGAAAATTACGAACGATTGTTTTAACTCAGTTTATTCCAGAAAGGGGGTGGTCGCGCGCGGGGGTAACTCGCCGCAATGAAATGGTTGATTAAACCGATTGCGACTTTGCAGTTCCATTCTCCAATAAACCCAATTTTCCAAACTTTAAGGAGGTAGCTTGTGAAAAAGTTTTTAGCTTCCAGCTTTTTGGGGCTGTGTTTGGTGGCGGCTCCGACTCTTGCCCACGTTCCCGATGGGGCGTTATTCACCGCCTTTCAGTGGCCGGAGGGCATAACGCCCAATTTGGACGGTGATCTGTCCGAATGGGATATTGTTCCGGACGATTACCTCATCGGTATGGATACGCAGCATCTCGATGCGGAAGGCAACGCCGATTACGACTTTGCCGATCTGAACCTCAGAATCATCATTGGCTACAGCGCCAGTACGGATATGCTCTATTTTATGATGGAGCGCTTCGACGACCACTACGACCGCGATGGTGCCGGCGGTGGCGCGGGCGGTGATGATAGCTGGGAAATCCACGTTGATGGTGACCACACCGGCGACTTGATGCGTGTTAGCGCCGAGGTTATAGAAGACGAAGATGAGCGTCAGTTGGCCCAGGGCCGGGGTGCCCAGGCTTACCATACCCGCTTCCCGCCCTTGGGCGACACCGGCGGTGATAGCTGGACCTGGTTCTGGATGAGCGCGGCCACTTGGCATACCGATCCCCAGTATGGCGATTGGGGTTTTTCGCTGGACGGCAGTCTCAATTCGGGTGAGGCCACCGCCTATATCGAATTCTCCAAAGTCGCTTGGGACGACTTTATCTTCACCAGTCCCGAGGAAAGCACTTTGCACGACTTTGTTGAAGGTGAAATCATCGGTCTCAACTGGCAGGTCGTCGACCACGACGGCAACGGGGCCGATGCCAGAGTCGATAAGAACTGGTATTTCTCGGGCGCCAATGATTCGTGGCGGACGGCTGCTTCGGCCACCGACTTCCTCCTGGCCCCGGTTGACCCGCGTGTCGACTTCAGTGCGCTCCCCACGGCTGTAGAAGCTGGGAGTTGGGGACGCATCAAGGCAGGTTTCGTTAACTAGGACCAAGGTATTCAGGTTCGTTTGTTAGATGGTGAAAAGGGGGATCGCAAGATCCTCCTTTTTACTTCTTATCCGGTCTCCAAGGGCTCTAAGCTAATGTATCGCGCACGGTATCTGCGATTTGCCATGGCCACTATCGCCCTCCCCATAGCCCTCCATTCTATCGCCCCCGCGGCCGAAGAACATTCCACGGTTGGCGTTGTTTTCGTCGATGCGACGGCAACGGCGGGCATTGATTTTGTCCACGAAAACGGTGCTAATGGTCGCAAGTATTTTCCCGAAACCATGGGCGCGGGGGCCGCTTTTTTCGACAGCGATGGGGACGGGGACCTAGACGTTTATCTAGTTAACGGTGCTCCCCTGCCAGGGTATGAAGGGGCGAATAAATCCCGCAATGCGCTCTACCGCAATGACGGAGCCGGCCGCTTTGCCGATTTCAGTACTCCATCTGGTGCCGCTGACGGCAGCTATGGCATGGGCTGCGCCGCAGCCGATTACGACAATGATGGGGACCGCGATCTTTTTTTAACCAACTTTGGACCGAATGCGCTCTACCAGAATACAGGGGATGGTCGCTTTGTCGAGGGCAGCCATCGGGCCGGCGTTTATGACGCCCACTGGAGTGCGGGCAGTGCCTTCTTCGACAGCGACAATGACGGAGACCTCGATCTCTACGTGGCCAACTACGTGCATTATGATTTAGCGCGCGTCAGCGAAAGCTTTGAGCCGTATTTGCTCGCTGCGACGCGGAGTGGCAGCAAAGCAGACAAGACCTATCCGCACCCGCGCAATTTTCCCGGCGCGGCCGATGTGCTCTACCGCAATGAGGGCGACGGCACCTTTGAGGATGTGAGTGGGATTGCGGGGCTTGCCGATACCGTGGAGACGGAGGGGCGGGGACTAGGGGTGGTAGCCGGCGATTTCGACGACGATGGGGATCAGGACCTGTATGTGGCCAACGACGCGGTGCGCAATTTCTTCTACCGCAATAAAGGGGACGGCACCTTTGCCGAGGTGGGCGCTCTGGCTGGTGTGACCTATGGCCAGGATGGTCAGCAGGAAGCGGGCATGGGGGTCGATGCGGGGGATTACAACAACGATGGTCGCATTGATCTGGTAGTCACCAATTTTGAGCAGGAACCGGCCGGCTTGTACGAAAACAGGAGGGATGGTTTTTTCGTCCATGTGGCCTTCGCTTCCGGCCTGGGGCTGATCAGCCTGAAGCCGTTGGGTTTTGGCAGCGGCTTTCTGGACTATGACAATGACGGCTTTCTGGACCTGTTCATCGCCAATGGCCATGTACTCGACAATATTGCCCTCTTTGATCGTTCGGCCACCTACGCCCAACGGAATCTGCTGCTGCGCAATCAGGGTCCCAATGCAGGGGGGCGCTTTAGATTCGAGGACGCTACGCCACAAACGGGAATAGCCAAGCTGTCGGCGCAGGTAAGCCGAGGTAGCGCCTTCGGCGATTACGATGACGACGGAGACGTGGACATTCTGGTGGCCAATTGCGCCCAACCCGCCCGTCTGCTGCGCAACGATGGGGGTCATAAGGCCAATAATTGGCTGGCGATTCGGGCCGTGGGGACGTGGAGCAACCGGGATGCTATCGGCACCCGGATCACGGTGCGTGCCGGCGACTTGAGCCAGGTAAAGGAGATTAAGGGATCCTACAGCTATTTGTCGCAGAGCGATCTGCGCGCCCATTTTGGCATGGAAAGCCACACCGAGGTGGATAGGGTAGAGATCCGTTGGCCCGGCGGCGGGACGGAACACTGGAGCCAATTGGCGGTAAACCAGTTCCTGACGCTTGTCGAGGGTGAAGGTATCGCGGAGCAGATTCACGGCCAATCAGGGGACCTATGATGGATAGACTTGGAAGCAAAAGTGCGATCGCTGTGGCGGTGTTCTGGCTGGGATTAGGTAATTGGTCGGCTGCTGAAGCCTTGACCATCTACCGGATAGGCGGAGAGCTTATACCCCTACCCCGAGAGGTGCAAGAAGGCAAGGCCGAATTTCGCCAATTGAGTTGGGAGGATGTGGACCCCGAGTTAGGGGGCGGGAGCGAAGGGGTGCGTCAACACGAGGATTGGATCGAGCCGTTATTCTTTGGACCCAACGAAAGTCTAACTCAGACCATAGGGCACCGGGGCGGCTACCTGCAGCGGCACGTCTACACGGGCTTTACCGAGGATGACAAAGTAAATCCGGTCGCCGACGGGGATCCGACGACCTCCTACGAGGAATTACAGCCGATCGAGAGCGATCACACGGTTTTCGGCACGGATTTCTTATTTGATCTCGGTGGCCTTTTTCCGGTTAACCGGGTCAAATTCTATCCGCCTCCGGGGAAGGAAGATCGCGTTGTTGAAGCCGCCCTGGTGGGAACGTCCACAGGTAAAGAAGACCCTAACTCGATCCCGATACAGCACCGGTTCCAGTCGAGGTTGCACGGCTTTGGCATCGTGCTCGATATCGTCGGAGAAATTACGGAAAATAAACAACCCGTGGTGGAGATTGAACTGCCCGGCAAGCCCATTCGTTACCTTTTGGTCCACACCCAGCCGCAAGAACAGATCTGGGAAATCGCCGAGATCGAGATCTACACAGAAGGCTACATCCCCACAGCGTTTTATCGATCCAATATTATCGATTTGGGGGTGCCTTCCAACCTCGGCTGGATTCGCTGGTCGGGGCGGCAGGATCTGGAAGCTCGGGTAGATATTCGTAGCCAGAGCGGGGACGACGTCGATCCTAATCTATACTGGCGCAAAACCTTCCGCGGTGATGAACAGGTGACCTTCGGGACCAATGGCCGCGAGTTGACCAAGCGAGATTACGACAGGCTCGAAATTGCCCAGCGCGGCGAGGTTACCCACGATACGGCCAATTGGGAAATCTGGTCGTCGGCCTACAATTTTGCCGACAGCTTGGGTTCGTCTCTGAGCACGACTAAGCCTCATCAATTTGTGCAGTTCCAAGTGGATTTTACTTCGGTGCTGCTCGATGGGGGTCGATTGAATTACCTAGAATTTGCCGTATCGCCACGCAAAGTTACTGACTTGGTCGGGGAGATTGATCCGGCACGGGCAGAACTGGCTACCCCAACCTCCTTCACTTATGCGGTCCGTCCCGTTATTGAGCCGGACGATGGCAGTTTTGACAGGCTGGATCTGCGTTTGGCCGGGGGCCGTATCGCCCGGGTGGAACAGGTGCGCATAGCCGGCGAGGAGGAGGCCCACGAAGTGATAGAAAGCGAAGAAGATCGGGTCGTAATAGGCTTTCCGCGTATAGACGTAGGACAAAGCGGCGAGTTGCTGGAGGTGGTAGTCGATGGAGAGATCTTCCGCTTTGGGGCGTATTTTTCGGGCAGCGTGCTGGACAGCGAGACCCCCGAAGACGTGGGACAACAGATCCGCGCCGGCGACGCGACAGAAGCCTTGGACAGCAACGGTTTCTTGGTCCAGTCGGTGTCTCCGGGGAAAAATATACTGGGCCAGTTGTTACTTGACCCGCCGGTATTTACCCCCAATGGGGATGATATCAACGATCAGGTGGCTATTACCTATGACCTGTTCAAAGTGATGAGCTCCGTGCCGGTGCGGGTGGAGATTTGGGACATGAACGGTCGCCTAATTCGGGAAGTCTACGCTGGCC
>MKWU01006307.1_pt1 | contig 12159 bp, 10 predicted proteins | sample 809101 | NCBI WGS metagenome assembly MKWU01 (sample SAMN05860141, study PRJNA318959) | sponge metagenome | host: Aplysina aerophoba | place: Slovenia: Piran, Adriatic Sea, Gulf of Piran | collected 2013-05-07
GTTACACAGTATATTCCAAAATAGTATTGGATACACAGTTACTTGTGTATAATATGATCGAGTACAATAGTTATACTACAGTATATACCTAAACAGTATTGTCTACGCAGTTACTGCATCTTAAAAGTGATTAAGTACTGCGGGTATGCCCTGTTGTCATTGTAGATGACAAATATGGTGGGCTTCTGTACATTGTTAACTGTGGAGTGGCACCATTGGGTTGTTGATGGGTTCATTGGTGGAGGGACTCTCATATTACGTCTACCATGTTCGAAGACCCCCGTCAAGACACAGCAACGGTAGATGCGTTTGTGGCCATTCCTGTCCTTCTTAGAGTAACCATCATTAGCAGAGTAACTTGCATCTCGAGCAAAGTAGATTCCTTGGCCATGCATGTGACCTACCAGAGGGGCAAAAACCAAAGTGCATTCATTAAATCAAAAGTCCAATTTCAAATCTCAGTCTCACCTCAAAAATAGTCTCACCTCTCTAACTAGCACAATTCTCTATGCCCAATACAATGCATGGAGGTAGGATGTGAGCGCTGAGCATGCATGAGTATGCGTACTGTTTGTGCATGAATGCCTCTGCGTATAATTATGTTCACAGAGTTGGGTTTGCCTGCAGACTGTGTGTACACACTCACCGACATTTGCCCCTGCCAAGTTTGTAACAAAGCCATTGCTGTTGATGCTGTCAACATTTTCGACAGGGCATCCATGGTAGAGCATCCTCTCAGCTGGAATTCCTGCTGGGGTAACCCGTACCGTATCCTGTTTGTGCGCTTGGTATGCCTGCCATAGCTGGTGATTCTGGATGCGTTCAATCCTCACTATGGTGACCTTACGCACAACAGAACTCTCAAACTCACTCGCAACCTCCTCGAACTCCTTGGAGCCCTTCCTCACTTCCACAGCAAGGTCTTGTCCTTCCCATGATCCTGGTCTGGCGAAGCCTATTGCACATAGCATTATTAAAATGAAATTTCAATGAAAATGAGAAGAGATTTAGGAATGCCCAAAAAAGCAAAGAAACAAGTGTCGTTGACCCATCTCATTTCTTTGGGAATCACTGTATTCCTAAATTCCTTGCAGTGCATGGTCCCAAGTAGCTACACTCCAAAGTGTCACAGAGCACGTGTAGCTATGAGCTTTCACCATATACACTCCCAAAGGCATGTGTTCTGTTAGTTAGGAACATTCAGCAGGCATCATGCATACATCCTATGCATAGAGATTGGAGTGATGCAGCTGCAAGGGATTTAGGAATGCTGTGTTCAGTTTAGCCATATATTGAGACATGTGTTTAGCGAGCTAGCTATGTGTGATTTAGGCTGTTCTGTATATATAATATGTCATAGAAAAACGTTTCCTGCCAGCGACAATGCTGCATAGGATACATGGTCTCGTAGCCACCCCGTTTCCACTGCTGCAGAGAACATGGCTGGCAGATATGGGTATGCAACAAAATGGCAGCATCGGGGTATGTCTATACATCGGGCAAACCAATTTCATGTTCCTTCCAACGCTGCGCGAATTGGATTGCCACCAGTTCTCGTTTATTAGAGGTTCAGATACATCCGCATGTCCTAGTAAAAGACTAGGACCCATAGGCGGTCTGTGTCAAGTGCTAGATGTGCGCAAATATTCAGTAGGAAGTAGAATAATAATACGAAAACATGAAACAGGGTAGCAGCGACCTACAGCGCTTTTCTCTTACGCAAAGTCCAGGTTGCTTTTGGGCACACTGTCTCCTCAGCACCTTGAAAGAAGCCTATCCATGGCCTTCCATTGTTCCTGTTCACCACTGTTTCGCTTATTTCGCCGACGCACACTAATACGTTAGACAGGAACTGCCATTTTGAATGAGGGGCATTCCTATATCAGATGTCACTACCGTGACATCTGATATAGGAATTGTAATGTTGACACCATGCATTCTGTGTCCTTTCATCTCTCATTGCCAGTGGAGCGTGCATGCATGTGGACAATGGTGGTGACCACAACAAACGCACCTTCCTCCCTCCGTACCCTGTGTACTTGTGTGATCATGGCAGCCTCAGCTCCTTCCTCAACACGCCTCTCCATATCAACGGTCACTTGCTCATCGCTCCTTTCTCGTTTGAAGGTCACTGTTTTGCGTTGCAACTGATGTGCCTCCTCCAGTTCATAGCACTCCCCTGGACCGTATGACCTGGCCATGCCTTCTGGCCCACAGGTGTACGTCCAATGATAGTGTTGCAGAGCACTAGAGACCTGCTTGTTGATAGCTATTATGTGGTTAGCCACAGCAACTAAGGCATGTTCTAGATCGCTTGCAGCTTGCTGCACATTCTCTTTTGGGCCAAATAGCTCGGCTCGAGTGGGATTGTGATGGATCATCACCTTCAAGTGGGCAGCCTTAGCATTGGCCTGGAAAGCTGTCACGAAGCTTGTTGGGAGATCCTTGATAGTTTCATCTTCAATCACTTTTCTCTGGATCATTTCGTCTACTTTCTGATGCAATTCTGCTTCAGCCCGTGAGCAGTGGTAATCGGATTCAGCCAGAATATAGAACTCCCTCGGAGTGCCCATGGGGGGCGTCCCTTTGGGAGGCGGGTCCAGCTGCAGTGTGGGCAACTTTAAATCTGGATAGTCAGGCACCGTCCCAGGCGTAGGGTGAACGTCTTCGTGGTTGTGTTGTGGCTCTGCACTGGCAGGATTGGCTCCACACCGCTGCTCAACTTTGCTGAGGAAGAGAGTATGTACTCTCTCTTCAAATCCCACAAGAATCACCTTCTTGATGGAGGTAGACGACCTATTCTGTATGAGGTAGTCAAAAGTAGAGCTAACGAGTGCTTCAACTGCCACGTCAACTGGAAACTTGAGGTTACCAATGCCAATAGCTGGGAAGGCTATCGACTGTAGCCTGCGGCTGTCGCATTCCGCCAGAGCACTCTGCACTACACTCTGCAGGGACTGCATGTGCAGTGTGAGTGCGAGGGAGGACCAACAATCACTATTTGACTGTTTTGCAAGACAAGCCTCTCAAAGGGGATATAGTATATCTCATCTGCTTTTCTTGATTGAGGGGAGAGTATTGAGTAATATAGTACAGTCGCTGGAGTTCATAATCAATCTATCAAATTTTCATATTTTCTGAGTACACAACAGACAATCTTTCTGTGTGCGATGATTAAGAGTTCCAGTCAGACACCATTTTGTAATTCAAATCCATCACATGTGACTCCTGATGTGCTAGTCATACTGGTGCCTCTTCTTCTTCTTCCAAAATGGCGGTGCTCCAGGTTCGTTGACTTTACTAAGCTTTGATTCAGTTTGTCTTCGTTTATGCAATCCTTTGATCAAATGAGAAGTATTTAAGAGCATAGTAATAGTAAGGCAGTGCAAAGGCTAGTAAGAACGTTTTGAAGAAGAAACAGCTGAACGAAGAACAGGCCAAAAATATGTAATAGTTACTACAGGGCTTCTAGGGCGTAACGTGTTTATTGTGCGAGACCCGAGGGCGAGTACAATAAACACGTTATGCACTATAGAAGCCCTGTAGTAATTATTTTATCGCAAGAATAGTCGCCCCAAAAGCGCGGTCGGATTTGAATTGTTGCATCCTGTTCCGAGCGAAGAATACTTAAACGTCCTCCGCTTTACACGGGCGAAGAGAACAGCAAGCGCTTCGACTTCGTGATCGACGACAACAACTTTGAGGAACACACCCGCGGATTTGTACTGGCTACCACTGCCGCCAACACTCAGAAGTGCATATAGTAGTTCTATTGGGTTTGCTGTTGGAATCATCTGCGTAGGTGTTGGGTGACCTTTGGAAGGTGTTGTTTGCATAGCTAATTGATATAGCCATATATGGAAGTGTTAGGGGCGCTTGTCACGTTACCTGCCCTAACCGCAGGGTTGGTACACGATTTATCACCCGGGCGGTGCCTTTGATCTATGACGTCATCATGCGATAAATAAAATTGTCGCCCTGGAGGCTTTTATTACCTGATTACAAATCGTCTTTCTTATCATTCACTATCTACCCAATGAACAAAAGTTGATCACAGAGATGTTCAGGGGGCCAATGCTGTTTAAAATCTTAGTAAAATCTTGCTTGTGAGTTACAGCTCCAAATGGTACTGAGGTAGATGCCCCCACAAGGTTTTTGAACTCAAAGTACTTGCTTTTGGTATAGTAATCACATCCAGAGGAAAAATACGCAAGAGTCACATGTGATGGATTTTGATGACAAAATGGTGTCAGACTAGAACTCTTCACCCATCGTACACACAAAAGGTTGTCTGTTGTGTATATAGCTACTTGCGATACTACATGATACATCTAGCTAGTCCGGTATGTATAGGTTACTGCATTATCTCTATTTATTACAAGCTCAGTGAGTATTAGTCTTGGCCTTCATGCCTCGATAAACATAGAGCCTCGGTCAGATTGGCAATGGATCTCCCTACCATACTTTATGGAGTATATTACATGGTGATTGTGCAACTACTGGAACATATATAAGCAATGTGAGGAGGTACCGAGGCTTCTGACCAAAAATGGTACGTGAGGACATTATGGCAATCATTCAGCTATCACACTCAAACAATGACTGTTCCGTGCACACCCACCAACATTATACTCATATAGCACAGTATGAGCAATTTACGCAACATAGATAGAATACAATAATACTGAATTATTGTATTCTATCTATGTTGCGTAAATTGCTCATAAAACCTTTTCGTTCGCTTATGATGCAACAATGAGCCTCTACAATATCATAAAATTAATTTGTTGTGTAAGTCATACATGGAGGCTAGGTCAACATGGTGAGTGGCTTACCGCTACAGACTTCTCAGGAGACTTAGAGTGCGTCATGACATTTCCATGAATGACACACTGGGCCTGCAGTTTGCCCGGTACAGTGACAGCTATGTCTCCAAACTTCAGTGGGCCGCGGTCCTTCACATACTGTGAGCATTCCCTCTGGAGGGCAGGGCCAGCCACAGCAGCGAGATCTGCACCAATCTTGCTATTCCGCAATAGTAGAGCATCATTGGAAGAGTTGACAAGTGCGTCAACCTATGTGGTGAAGGTGACATGCACTTTAACTTAATTGTGTCATGTTTAAACAGGTGGCATATTTCCTGCTACACATTGGTCTACATGTTCTGTGTATACTTCCTGGTGTATACAACAGCAGAACGAGCCTGGTTTCCAAATTAGAGCATTGCGAGGTGGTCCAATATATGTCTTGTAGATTCTTGGGAAGAATGGTATCGTTTCGGGAAGCATTTTCAGGCAAAAAGTTCTTTTGTTGTGCACTCACCGTATTATATATTTAGTATATAGATAGTACGGTGATGGTGCAACCATAGGAACTTAAGCATTGCAAGATGGTCCGATATATGTGATATCACTTTGGGGCAGAAACCGTGTTATTTTGGGAAGTGTTTTCATGCAAACGCTTCGTCTGCTGCGCAATCACTGTACTATATCGAACATATAATATAGTAGGTCAGTATATAGCCTCTATATATGACCTCAGCAGTATATTTACCTCAGCACTTCGCAGCTCAGTAAACATGTCGCCTTGGATCGTATATATTGGCTATAGACCTCCCTACTGTTGTACTATATGTATTACATAGTATGGTAGGTTGGTCATAGCCTCTATATATGACCTTGACGGTATCTTGAGTTGTATATATATATATACATCGGCTATACATCTATATGTACCATATATAATTATTACATGCACTTTATGGACAATTATATATAGCATTATAGGAAGAGGGGAGCACAAACGTCGGTGAACTACTTATATTACTCAATTTCCAAAGCTCTTGCTCCTGCTATATACTTGTGAAGGAGTCCTGTGTTAGCAACGTAAGAGCACTTGTTTTGCAAATTCTATTCATAAATATCCTTGCCAAATTTGACAGCGATTTAAGAAAAATCTTTGCTGGTGATAATTGTGCCAGGTGTATATTCTGATCCTAATTGGCAAATGTATAATATGTGAGATTTGCAAGTAGAAATCACAGATTAGAACAAATTGCTGCCGTTGGAAAATGGTGTCAAAAATGTGAAGGTGCAAAAAGTGGCATGAGCAATACTACCAAGTACTTCAAGGAACTGCGAAGGAATATTACATGCTTACTAACCTATTCAAGCACACTATGCACCTTTTGATGCCAAAAGTTGATCTTGCTTTCATATAACTGCGTGTACTCACCATTTTCTATTTATCAACTGAATGACTGTTATCAAGACATGATGCAATGCAGAATCGTTTCCTCTAGATTTTCCATGTGAGCAAATTTTTAAAGACATTTTGTTGCGAAGTCATGTGTCATTGTTACAAGTTGTGCACCTTATAACTTGCCACAGAAGTGTCGTAGAACAAAGCTCAAATGGAAAAGTTATTGAGTGAACTATAGGCTTTGGAAAACAGCCCTTTCCATGTCAGCATCTTGCAAGGTAGCTATCCACATGATGATTTACCAAAATCATCTGTTTCAGCCGGGCCAATCAGCTACTGTCATGCAACATTCATGTGAATTCCTAATCAACCTCCATATATATTAGTATGGAGTGCCATTCAGGTTATACCTTGCATTCACAAGTTCGGGCAAATTAGCTGTTTCACTGTCCGACTTACGTAAGTGGAACTGTCTCACTTACAAGTTGGACAGTTCCAAGGGAGTAGGAGCAGGAAGCGCCCATGCAAATGATTGTTTTTGGAGTATTTTCCCATGCTTGACATGTTGCAATTTTAGAACTGCTGTAGCTCTTCAAGAGATCTCTTTGCAGGGAAATGAGGGAACAACTCGTCTTCTGACAATGAATTATCAGGAGCGATCTGTGTCCCCCAGTGCTAGCTACACTTTCAAGACACTTTGCAGGTGCTGTACAGTACAGTCCATGAGGACCTGGCAATCCCGGATTCACCTCTTTCAGATCTCTTGTTATAGGTTTTCCACTGCTCACCAACAAATGCAGATTTCTTCGGTTTTGCTTCTGCTTGATCTCAGATTCTTTGCTCGGGTCTATATACCACAGTGGAGTTTGCACTACCAAGACGATGGCTTACACTGCCAGTGCAAGGATTCTGCTGTATACGCCGCCTTTCGATGGTGGTTTACACTTGAGATGAGATCAGCATAGGATTTAGCTTGCTTCGCTAGGTGCCCTGAAGGCCAAAATCAAGTTGCCATCCAGCGAGGGAAGGCTGCATCAGTTTTGGGCATGGCTCACGTGATTTACAATGTATTTATTTAATTCATGATTTGCTTTGTCTCCTCAGGAGGCTGCTTAGGTTTTTGCTAGTTTCTTTCTGCTAATTTTAACTTCATTTCAAAAGTATTATAATATTATAAAACCAACAGTCTTTGCCCAAAATTGTGAATGCATAGTTTTGACCTGAATGGCACCCCATAATTAACAGCATTGTATAAATTACTGGTTAAGCCAGTGCAAAGCCACGCACTGTTGTTTAATGCAAACAGGAACACTTTCCTTTGTTACTGATGTAGATTTGTGCAGCAAATACCGCACTACAGACAAATCATTCCCCGTCAGTCATTCGCACATCACATGCAGTCACATCCGTATAGCCATGAAAACGGCTATGGTTTCACTGTTATCAAAACGGTTACTGTTATGATAACCGTTACTGTTCATTTTGCCATGACCCACATGCAAAAACACGGAAAACTTACCCTTTGTTTAGAAATCTTTCCTCTTTCAACACGAAACACATCTCTCAGTGGCTGCACACTATTACAAGTGACCAGTGCACTGCAGTCCGGGGAAGGCCTGGACACGTGCACTGGCCCGCAGTTATCGCTTCGGAAGATCTTCTGGATGCCCGGCTTATCTACATAAACAGCTTTTGCAACCAGTGATTTTTGCATCTCAATAATCCTGCCCCATATCTTCTGCACATTTTCAGGTTTTCCTCGTACCCGAACACGTACATCGCCTTTGGGATCAGCTGACTGCTGCTGAAAGACCCTGCAGTCTAGTTGATTTTCAACATCACACCATTTGCTTGAATGCTTCATAACTTCAAATTGATCTTTACTCAGCTCCATCATCATGTCGTCAACCAATAACTGACAAATGTGATCTTGCACTGTCTGTTTGATGCTTGTGATGTCTCTGCATTCACCCACCAGCTTCACCGTGTTGCCTTCCAGAAGAATCTGAACGCCTGGATTATTTTGCTCAACGCAATCCTTCAAGTATTCCCATGCACCTTTGGCCTCTGTGTGCAAGATTGCATGGTCTGCGCTGGTGGTGCTGTCAACAATGTATTTCATCATCAACTTATCTTTACAGTTGTCAGCCTTTGATTTAAGCTCAGAGACGATAATAAGCCTAGTATCAGATGATGTGTCCAGCTTGAAGCAGGCACACTGGCAGGATTTGGCCAGTTCCTTTAGGCCCTCCTTTGCTGGAGTAGTCAACAGAAAGTTGACAACTTCAGGAGCAAGACAGCTGTCAACTGTGTGAAGAGACGCTGCCTCAACTATTCTCTTATACTCCAGACAGGCGTTCTTTGGACCCGTAATGTGCAAGACATCCTGGTCAACATGCACAGAGACATTTTGGTCCTTGGGTATGGAGCCAAAGTAGGCAAGGCTAGCACGAGGTAAGGAGCCCATTTTTATATTGTGCAGTGTATTAGTGGATAATGTATCTGTCAGGTTTGATGGGCACTCAATGCTCACTTCCCGTCCTGCCACAGACTCGCAGCAGGCTCGCACTTCTCCCATCACTGCAGGGGAACATAAGAAGCAGTATAATCAAAGTTAACTGTGCATGCACGTGTACCAGTTCTGCCATATGACTGCTAGGAGTAGACTGGGCTACAGCTACAGACAGCCATGAAGCGGCTATGTGCAACAAGTTGTGTATCTCCCTCACCTGCTGATGGATCAGTAATGGTAACAACTGCGGTGCCATCACACAGTACAATATTGGGCTTCCACTGTGCAAACACTCCAGTGAGTGCTTCTTTACTTCGGTACTTCACAGGAGTGTAAAACATCTTGAAGGCTGTTAGGCTCGGTGCACATTCATTGCTGACCCCAGGGAAACTGAAGATTCCTGCAAGCATACTAAGCTGATCTGGGAGGGAAAGCAGTAACACAGGTGAGCAATGATAGTGCGGGAAGAGCATCAAAAGAAAAGTGGTGACAGTACTACAGCAGGAGTATCCATAGGAACCCATCTGCAAGGGGTGTATGGATACAGGAGGACACATATAATCTATGTAAATACCTTTCTTTCGTTCATCCACAAAGATCAGGGCCATTTGTGCATTGATGATGAGGACATCATAGTCCCCTTTGTCACGGGACAGCACAACATCAGACGCATCTTGTGCATCACGAATGCGAGAGACAAACGTAGCCTCTTGTTCACGCTCTGGTAACTGCATCCCAAACACAAGGACACTGCAGCTGTAGTCCTCCTTCAAGGAAGACAGCGGGACGAGGAAGAAGCGAACTGCAACTCCAGCCACTTCAGCTGATTTTTTCACAGCTATTTTCTCAGCATCTAAAACCATAACGGGAAGTGAAATTGACAGTAGCTATTGGCATGTCTGTGTCAGTCTATCAGTGGTGTGTGCTGCCATATAGCGGTCTGTGTATCTGTGTATATCACATTGCGTACGTAGCTAGCCATGCAGCTAGCTCGTTTTGCGCACCTTCTTCTCTATCACAGAGGACAAAGGCTGAACGTCTGGACAGCCTCATCTCCACCTTAGTACTAGTTGGACTAAGCAGGAGGTCCTTCAACAGATAGTCTTCGATGTCCTTTTTCGCTGGAGAGCGCTCATCCTCCTTCCAAGAGACGCGAGCAACGCCTGAATTGGAGCTATGATTGGAGTCTGGGTTGTGGTGTCGTATCGAAGTAGCTGATGCGAACCGCGGCATGCTTTTGAGGTGAGCCAACATCTCTTCCCGATATTCTTGACGCAGTGCAGCAATTAGACTAACCCCTCCCTCCTGCTGTGTCACGCCCAGACCACACACAGATTAGTCTCGCGCGTCAGCCATACACATCTGTGCGATATCCTCGCGTGCGCGTATCCAAATTGCCACAAAACCTTCACAGCGCTTTGGAGCCCCTACCGTAGAGTGTCCTCGAGGGGGCAACGTGCGCAAATACGCTACAGCCGAGGAGTGTGCGGCGAAAAAACAGAAAACGACCGTCCGCCATTTTGGTTTTACGGAGAAAGTATACGGAGTTCCGTTTTCAACAAACCGCAACAATTACAACACCTACACAACTAATGGTGCGCATAGCAGTGGAAGCTCGCCGGAGGCTAGTCTGGCTAGCTAGACCGTCCCATCTAATCGCCGGGGCGCTTAGGGCGTTTAAGTGGGACGGTCTAGCTAGTTATGTAATTATTTTTTTTACGTTGTTCTATTATTGTGCAATTGCGAATGATCGCCTGCGACAATCACGTGGGCCAATCACACGCGCACTACACTATTTTATGCGCACTTACGTAGGTCTAGGATATGAGGTGGTCTAGCAATGCAAATTGCAGGGCAAAAATTTCTTTCCCCAAATCTTTCTATGCTGCCTGAATCTCCATGGCTTCTTATATATGAAAACCCAGAAGCTGCACAAGTCATCATGTTTCAGCACTCCAGTGCTTTGCCATTGTGAAGCTCTTTGTTGGAGCTGCTATTGTGAAAGCGCCAAAGCAGAGAAACCCACTGAAGGCGGGTTTCTAGGCTAGTAAATTATGATTGATGAATTCATGCATAAACTACGGCGCCATTGCCATTTTAAGGTGCACATGTGGGCCAGGTCAGGTCTTGGCTCCTTGGTTGTAGGTGGAGGGTGAAGGGAGGCACCCTGATGTCAAATGACTTCCTATCCTGCCTCTCCATCTTGAAGGTACCCTCAAAGAGGCGGGGTTATAGGAAGGTGTGTGTGTGTGTTGTGTTGTGTGTGCATGTGTGTTGTGTGTGTGGCTCACATGTAACTGCTAGGAGACTGCATGTGAGACGTGACTGACACACAGTGAGCCACCCCTGGAAATGTATCTAGCCGTACATATTGGCTGTATCACTACTCTCCCCTTTTCCTCATGTGCCATCAACTTTGCTTTCACTTGGCATATTTCTAAGGCAATGTGTAGGTGGAACTTTGAATTCACTGTTGCAAAATAGAACTACCATGGTGCATAACATTAATATTATGAATTGCTATATTGCAATTGGTCATGCATTGATCATCTTGTGGCACTTGAGATCAGCTGATGGTGTTGTACTTAAGTTTAAGTTGCGGTTGAATAAGGGCTCTTTGGTCGCCATGTGAACTTGTTACATGCACGTAACATGCAGTGTGAATGCCATGCAGGAGTGTCCAATGTGTCATGTGTATATGCATGACGAGCCAGCCACACAAGCATGCAGTCCCAATATAAAAAGTACATTTTATGTCAGCTATATACTGTATGTATATGCCTTGTAACACACACGTCACCTGGTGTTGCTGTGGACCTACCCCCACCCCACCCTGCCCCACCCCCTGCTGGCAGACATTACGAGGCTTGAGTGCTGGGAGAGGGCGGCCAAGTATGGGAACTCCCCTCCTCCTAAGATACACGAGTTGATTTTGAAATACCCCCGACAACAAGGATGTCAGTGAAAGGTAAATAGGGCAGGACCAGAGCTGGTGGTGCATGTGCGTGTGTGTGCGTGCGTGTGTGTGTGTGTAATGCAGTGGCACTGCTTTTCTCACAGGGGATACAGCTTGTGATCACAGGTCTGGAGCAGGTCAACGCAAGCATGTTTGGAACGCAAGGAAGCTTTTACCCTACGCTATTGCTCTGTCTGCCAAAGCTAAACATTTAATTTTTGCAACTTACTTATTCACACCCCAGTCTTATACGATTATTTTTAGTCACAAGTGTGAGACAGCCATTTATATTGCTTCCATATTATGCATTTTGCAAATACAAAGAAAATACTGCACTCTGAAATGTATAAATTAAGTCTTTGCATGGTAGACTTCTAACACTCAGTGAATGTGATCAGATGTTGGGGATACACCCTGTTGTTCTCATAGATGACAAATATGGAGGGGCTCTTTTCGTTCTCCACTGTGGAGTGGCACCACTTAGTGGTTG
>MKWU01006308.1_pt1 | contig 12159 bp, 15 predicted proteins | sample 809101 | NCBI WGS metagenome assembly MKWU01 (sample SAMN05860141, study PRJNA318959) | sponge metagenome | host: Aplysina aerophoba | place: Slovenia: Piran, Adriatic Sea, Gulf of Piran | collected 2013-05-07
CAGCAGCGCCGGCGCGCGTCTCGTCGCCATCACCAGGGACGCCGACACCAGGGCGCCGATGGCGGCGAACGCCCAGCCGGTGTCGGGCGGGGCAACCTCCAGTCCCCGCTGCGCGAAGCCGACGGCCGCGAGCGCCGAGCCGAAGCCGATCCAGGCGAACACCGTGCGCTCCAGCGCGTGCGTCGGTCCCGCGAGGTCCCCCGTGGAGATGCCGCCGTGCGTGTTGCGCCACGCGATCTGCGAGAACAGCGCGGCGGCCGCGAGCGTCGCCGCCGCCGCAATCCAGCTGCCGCCGCCCAGGTGCGCGGGTATCCACGCGAACGAGACGAGCCCGCCCGCGGCGGCGAGCAGCAGCGAGCCGGGCGCGAGTCCCGGGTGCCACGCGCTCCAGCGGGTCCGCCCCGCGATCAGCGCCGCAGAGGCGATGAGCGGCGGGAAACAGGCCCACTGCGCGGCGACCTCGGCCGCCCAGAGTGCGGACCACGCCGTCGTCGTGGCGAGCACGGCCGCCGGCACGAGCGCGAAGGGCCGCCGCCAGGAGGCGCCGAGCACCACGAACACCAGGAGCAGCAGTGCGTGCGTGACGGGCAGCGGCCAGCGGCTCTCGGGCTCGCCGTCGAAGTAGGCGAGCAGGTGCGCGAAGAGGAGCGAGAGCGCGCCGATGACCGCGACCGGCGCGGCGCTGGCGAGCCTGCGCTGGCGCGTGGCCACGAGTGCGGCGGCGCCGGCGAGCGCGAAGGCCATCCACCACGGCCCGCCCCACTCGAGCGGCAGCCCGACGGTGACCGCCAGCGAGCCCCACGCGCTGAGCAGCGCGATGCCCGCGGGGATGATGTAGAGACGCCCGAGGCCGCGGCCGAAGAGGAAGCCGTAGAACGCCGTGCTGTAGGTCGACGCCAGGAACCAGACGAGCTCGCCGGGGACGTCGCGCTCGCCGAGCACCTCGTTGTGCAGCAGCAGGAAGTTGAGCGGCGTCATCAGCGCGCCGATCGCGAGGAAGACGGGTCCGGCCTCGCGCACCCGCGACCAGCGGCTCAGCAGCCACCCGGCGAGCAGGAAGCCGCCCGTGTAGGCGGCGAGCAGCGCGACACGCCAGCCGCCGGAGAGCGCGTCGTCCTGGCTCGACACGAAGATGAGCGCCGAGATCACGAGCAGGAACGCCCCGACGTACAGCAGGACGTCGGCCTGCCGCCTGGCCGCCCACTCGCCGATCGCGCTCGCAGGGGGGCGGCGACGTGCCGCGGGAGGTGCAGCCGCCGGCCGGTCGGCGGCTGCGGGAACGGAAGGTGCCGCCCCGTCGGTCGCCGCCGTGTCGGGTGGGCTCGGTGAGGGCGGGGGCCCGGCAAGCTGTGCGCGCCGGCGGCCGTAGTGCTCGCGCAGGCGCGCGGCCGAGGCGGCGTCTACGAGGCCGCCCGCCCGCCACGCCTCGACGGCGTGAAGCAGCGAATCGATCGCCTCCGGGGTGTCGGCGAGGCCGGCCGCCTCCCATCGCGTGCCGCAGGTGGCGCAGCGGTCGGCGTCGGGAGGCCGGATCGACCCGCACGCCGGGCAGAAGCCCGGGGGAGAATCACGGGGACCAGTGATGTGTCACCTCGGAGACGTCGCCGCCGGGATCGGACTCACCATACGCCGCTGCAGACCGGGTGGGCGCGTGATCGCCCCGCCGCGTCGCTCCACCGCGGCAGCGACGGGCGCTTCCGGATTCCGCGGGCGATACTCGGAGCGGAGTCCGGCGGTGCCATCTACGGGCTCGCCCTGATCATCGCGGCGCTGTGGTGCGTGTGGGACGCCAACCGTCAGTGCCTGTGGGACAAGATCGTGCGCACCCGCGTCGTACACGGACGCGCCTGAGCAGGCGGGTACCGGCGGCTGCCCTGTCAGCCCCCTAGCCGCCCCGCAGACGATCACCAGGCACCGAAGTCACCATTGGCTCGTGAGCCGCCGAGACATGCCACGGCGAACGTCATCGAGGTAGCTCCCGCCGTCGCAGTCGAGCTCCTCCCACCCGCGCGTCACGCGGGCTCTTCACGCCGGATTGTGCCCACGCGGTCCAGTCCACGATCGAAGGAGGCGACCACGCCGATGCCTGTGCGCTCTGCCGTGGCTACGAGGTATGCATCGGCGAAGTCCAGCCGGTGCACGTCGTAGAGCTCAACGGCGCGATGAAGCAGCGCAGCGTCGACCACGCGAATGGCTCGGAACGCGAGAATCGCGCGCAGCGCCTCCGCGACCTGATGACGCGCGACCTCGTAGTAGGACTCCAGAACGTAGGCCACCTCGGCCAGGATGAGGTCCGGCAGCAGCAGTTGTTCGGCTTGTTCGAGGAATCTGGTTGCGCGACTCGCCTGCTGTGGAGGGTCGCCCGTCAGGTGCCTGATCAGCACGTTGGCATCGACGAGAGCCGTCACCGCCGGGCTGCTGCTCTCGTCCGTCTCGTCTCGCGCAGGACCTCGTTCCACGGGGTGCCGCGCCGTGGCGCGGGCACGCTCACGGACCCGGCGCGCATGAGCAGATCGGGAGCGCGGGCCAAGATCGCTCGCTCTCCCTCGACGCGGAACAGGACTTCATCGCCTGCTTCGATGGCGAGCGCGTCGCGCACCGGTCGCGGGATCGTGATCTGACCCTTGGAACTCAGGCGTGCCGACAGTTCCATGTCGAACCTCCTTACAATGCATTTGATGTAAGGGCCATAGTGTACCCGGCTCGCAATATCTGGTGCGAGCGCGCCCAAGCGTCGTCTCATGGACTGGGGTCGCGGTCGAGCGATCAGGGGCGCGCCGCGTGGGCGTCAGCGACATCGGCCGAAACATCGCGTCGAGCGCCTACCCCTCAAGCGGTGGCTGGATCGCACCGACCTCATCGAAGCCCGTGTCATCGCTCCAGATGTCGCTGCAACCAATGCGCTGCATCACCGCGAGGTGCAGACAATCGCGGGAAGAGGGTTGGGGGTACCGCACGTTCGAATCGACGTAGATCATGCGAGCGTGCGGCCGCGCTCGATCTTCGCCCATCAGCTGTTCGATGTCTCCGGTCGGGCCGGTGAAGCGTGCGAAGCGGAGAACAGCGGCGATGCGCTGCTCGGGCGCCATGTGCTGCTCCTCGGCCACCGTGCGCCGGAGGCTCTCTCGAACGACTCGCGACAGAGACTGACCCCGGCGCCGCGCGATGTCGGCAACCGCGACGTACTCGTCGTCGGGCATGATCACCTGGAGCCGCCTACTCATAGGATGAGCATAACGTCGACTCGCGGGGGCCCTCGTCAGCGTTGGCAGCCCAATTCAGCATGGCTCCGGGTCTCTTGGCTCACTGTTCGCTATCGGCGAACATCGATCTAGGCGAGGCGCTGGATGACCATCGGGACCCGAGCGCGCTTGCCAGGCAGGTGATGCCGTTGACCGGGAGCGGGTACCACCGCCTGAGGGTCGGGAGCTACAGGGTGATCTTCGCCGTCGAGCACCGCGATCCCCCTGTCATGGTCGTGCTGAGAGTCCGGCACCGGAGGGAGGCGTATGAGGGCCGATGAGAAAGTCACGCTGACACGCGAGCAATACGACGCGCTTGTCGAGCGGGCGGCCGTGCTTGAGGACCGGCTGGCCGCCGCCGAGGCGGAGGATGATGCGAGGGTTCCGCACGAGGTGGCGCTCGCCATCATGGGAGGTGCCAGCCCCGTCCGTGCGTTCCGCGACCACCACGGGCTCACCCTGCGCGAGTTGTCGGGGCGCTCGGGCGTGTCCCTGAGCTATCTCTCCGAGATCGAGCGTGGTCGCAAGCCAGGTTCGGTCGCAGCATTGACTCGTATCGCCGGGACCTTCAGCACGACCATCGACGCCCTGGTGATCGACTGATCGTCGTCCGGCTCGTGCTACCCGGTGGCGGGCGCGCCTGAGCGCCAGTCTCATGGACTGAGAGTCGGGATCGGCCTGCGCGCGACCCTTCGGCGATCGCGGTCGCCTGCCGTCCCGTCCGGGACGATCGTTCTGCCGTGACCACATGGGCCGCGATCCACCGCGACACCGCGCATGACGCTCAGTTCGGGCAACTGGGGGTCGCCGGCCGGCTGGTGCCCGCGCCACGCCGCGAGCCGCGGAAGGCCGGCCGCAGCCGCCGAAGGCGGCGCACTTGGCTAATCCCCGCGTTGCGCCGCGAGGTCGTCGGGCCGGCGGCAGCCATCGACGGCGACGCATTGGCTAGTGACCATCGTGGTCGTCGTCCTCGTCGCCCGACGCGCGTCATGTGATCGGTAACACCCGGTCACGACCGCCGGGCCGACGTGCGGCCGCCATAGACGCCGGTGCGCACTCCTTGTGAAGTGGGCCTTCCGCGCCCTGCTCGAAGGCGGCCTCCCGGCGCCGACGCTGCTCATCGTCAGCAGCCAGGGGCCATGGGCAGCCGGTCCCCGCTATCGCTCAGCCCGGGCGATTCCCAATCCGGTGCGGGTGAATCGGTATCGCTGCGTGCTGTCTTCTCCCGACCCCACCGCGGCCCTCAGTACGGCGCTTCGAGCCTCGGGAACATCGGGAAATGACGCACGTTGCGCGTCCAGAGTCGGGCGTCGAGGCGTTCAACCGTCGCAGCGATCACGTAGTCCACGGGATCGATCCCAGGGTGCAACCGCAGAAAACGGTTGGCCAGAGCGCCGGCACGTTCGGCGAGGTCTTTGTCGACGTCGATCCAGTCGAGGCTGTCCAGCAGTCGGCGTGTTGCGTGCTCCTCTGAAACTTGCATCCCTGCGAGGATTTCGACCCTGGTGAGCACGGAGGCGGCGAGTCGCTCACCCGAATCCGCAGCGGAGCGGAGGGCCTCGCGAGCAGCGGCGTCGCGCCGCAGATGGTCGATGAGCACCGAGGTGTCGACGACGATCACCATCAGTTCGTGAGCCGCCGAGACATGCCACGACGAAACCCATCGACGTAGCTCGCACCGTCGAAGTTGCGGTCATCCCAGGATCCGAAGCTCGCGTCCAGGGCGCTCAGCACCTCTGCTGTGGGAGACGTCCCGTAGCTGCGCTCGACCGCCCGGCGAACGAGTTCGGCGAGGCCGTGCCCCGAGCGCCGGGACTCCTCGCGCAGCCGCGCATACTGCTCGTCGGTCAGCGTGATCTGCGTACGGTGACTCATGATGTAAGCCTACATCAACGAATCCCGATTGCGCTGCCTCTATCTCCGCTCGACGCCCTTGGCATCCGTCCGACCGTGCCGACGCCAGGGAGAGCCGTGTCCGCCTCTCGTCCGCCCCGCCGCGCGGCCGGCGCCACGTTCAGCGGCCGAAGCGGCCGCGGTGGCTGCGGCCGCTCCAGCCCTCGCCCTTGTCGCCGTCGTGGCCGCTCCAACCCTCGTCCTTGTCGCCACCGGGGCCGCTCCAGCCCTCGTCCTTGTCGCCCCTGCGGCCGCTCCAGCCCTCGCCCTTGTCGCCACCGCGGCCGTCCGGCCCCCAGCCCTTGCCGCCGCCGTAGCCGCAGCCGCCGAAGCCTCGTCCGGCGTCTCGGAGCAGCGCTGCCTGGTCCGAGGTGATGTCGCCCGCCTCCTCGGCCGCGTCGACGGCCGCATCGCGCGCGTCCACGAGGGCGGCTGCGAGGGCGACCCGGCTCACGCCCGCGAGCTGATCGCGCAGCGTGCCGGCTTCCTTTGCCGCCTCGACCTCCTCGCTCGTGATGCCGAGCAGTGAGGCGTAGACGCCCGCTAGGTCGACGGTCACGGTGCACCGCAAGCCTCTGAGCTCATCGATCTGGTCGTCCGTGAGCGCATCGCGGTCGGTGCCGATCAGTTCCCTCAGCCGGTCGGCTTGCGCTGTCGTGATGTCGCCGGACATCGAGGCGCCGTCGATGGCCGAGGTCGCTTCCTCCTCGTAGGCCGTCTGCAGGTCATCCTTCGAGACGTCGGCGAGCAGATCCCTGAGCGTGCCGTCGTCGCGCGCCTGCTCGACCTCGTCGGCGGTGATGCCGAGCGCGCGCGCGATCACGTCGACCCGGTCGACGATCCCGCGGCCGGGGTGTGCGAGCGCGGTGCCCACGATCAGCAGTGCGACCAGCGCGCCGAGGACCAGTGCCCCCGCTGTCTTCGTCCGTCTCATCTGGTCTCCTATCGCCAGGGCGGGAACGCCGGGACGAAGGCTAGCGAGCGGCGCGTAAGGTCCCCGTAAGCTCCCGGTAGATGCCTGTCCTCTCTCGACGCCGGGTGTTGCGCAGGCCGACCGCAAGAGCGGGGAGGGTGGATCGAGATCATGGCGACGCAGTACTGATGAGCAGCGACGCGTCGCTTCGCCAAGGGCGGCCCGCTAGTCGCGGCGATCGCACTATGGGCCGAGACGCCTCTACCGCGTGCCCGACCTAGCTCCGCCTGGCCGGAGTCGGCGCGTTGGTGATGAGTTCCGACAGGGAGTTGATCTCGATGTCCGGCTCGGGATCGCCGGGCTTCCGGCCAGTCCCGGCCCGGTTGAGCCAGACGGCGGTCACGCCGGCGGCCTTCGCCCCGGCGACATCGGCGGCCAGGCTGTCTCCGACGTGCCACACGCCGCTTTTGCCGACAGAGAGCCGGTCCAGAGCGACTTCGAAGATCCTCGGGTCGGGCTTGCCGATCCCGATCTCGCCAGAGATGACAACGGCCTCGAACCAGTGGTCCATACCGAGCGCCGACAGCTTGTCGCGTTGAGAATCGCTCGCTCCGTTCGTGATGAGCGCCAGCGGAACACCGCGAGCCGTCGCTGAGGCCACGAACTCCCCGACGTCGTCGAACCGGCGATAGGCATCACAAGACTCCCGGCGGTGAGTGCGGGCCGCGCGTTCCACAAGAGACTCGTCGGTGACCCCGCACTTCCGCAGGGCACGCCGCCAGCCTTCGCGGCTCACGGCAGCGCCGTCCACGCTGCCCAGAATCCACCTCGCTTCGACCTCGGGCCAGTAGGCATTCCAGACGGCGCTGTTCGCCTCCCACAGGCGGGCTGCGTCCAGCTCCGGGTGGAGCCGCGCCAGCTCCGCACACGTGCGGACGATCGCCACCGGGTAGCGACGGTCGAGCAGCGTCTCGTCCAGGTCGAGGAAGAGGGCGCGGGGTGGACTCATCGGACTGCGCCCCGTACCGGTTGGCGGGTCGCAGCTCCCGGCACACCGCTGCGAGCGTGCGGGCAAGGATATACAATATATCTACGGAGGGGATGCAATGGGTGCACGGTCGCACGTATCACGCTGGGGTTCGAGCCTCGCCGTCCGCATCCCCAAGGCTCTCGCCGAGCAGTGGGGGGTCGAGGAGGGTTCGGCCATCGAACTCTTCGCCGCAGGTGGCGACATCGTACTGCGGAAGCGCAGCTACGACCTCGCCGAGCTGGTGGCCGGGATGAGCCCCGAGAATGCTCATCCCGAGGCGGACTGGGGTGAGTCGCAGGGTGACGAGGCGTGGTAGTCGCACCGTACTCGCCAGAGCGCGGCGATCTGGTCTGGCTCGAGTTCTCGCCTCAGGCCGGTCACGAGCAGGAGGGCCGGCGACCCGCCCTCGTCGTGAGTCCCCGGGATTACAACGTGCGCTCGAGCGTCGCACTGCTGTGTCCGGTGGCGTCGAGGGTCAGGGAGTACCCGTTCGAGGTCGCCCTTCCTGCCGACGGCCCGGTCACGGGTGTCGTGCTGTCGGATCAGGTCCGGAGCCTGGATTGGCGGGCACGGCACGCCCAGTTCGCGGGCCGGGCCCCTCGGCCCGTCGTGGCCGAAGTGCTGGGGAAGGCTCGAACGCTGCTCGCCTGACCGGAACGGACCGTCGCGGGCGCGAGGGCCGGGAGCCCGTCCTGCATGTCGTAGTGACGGTGATGGAGCCGACGGTGCGAACCCCAGCCGCGAGGATCGTGTGGCCGCGGCCGCCGAGATGATCGAGCCATCGGCGAGGCTCTCCCCGTCGCGTGGCTCAGGGGACACTCACCGGCCTCGCCCCTGCGTCTGACACGTGGCCGCTGCCGGAACAAGCCGGCGCACGTAGGCGACCACGTCGGCCGGGCGTTCCGCCATGGCATGCGGCCTCGCCTCGCGTACGCGCTCCGCGTCGAGCGACCCCCAGGCCGCGCCGACGGACCTGCAGCCGGCCGCCCGGGCGGCCCGGACATCGGCCGGCGTGTCGCCGACGTAGGCGACGCAGCCAGGTTCATCCAGGCCGAGGTGCCTCATGGCGACGAGCAGCGGCTCCGGGTCCGGCTTGTGCCGTTCACTGTCTTCCCAGCCCACGACCGCCGCGAAGCGGTCCAGCAGGCCCGTCCGCACCAGTTCCTCCCGGGCGTTGGCGGTGCGCTTCGACGTCACGATCGCCAGCTCGAGCCCGTCCGATTCGAGCGCATCGAGCGCCTCCACGACCCCCGGGAACGGCCCGGGCGCGACGTCGCGCGCGACGTCGCGCGCCCGGTAGCGCTCGACGAAGCGCGGCCACTCATCGCCGACCAGTGCCTCCGCGAGCTCATCGAGGGTGCGGCCTCCGTGCTCCCGCCAGAGCTCGCGCGCGTCGGGCCTGCGGCCGAGGAACTCCTCGCAGGTCCCGGCGAGTGCATCGATGCGGCCGGCCAGCGTGTCCAGGACGGTGTCGTCCAGGTCCCAGAGCACGGCTCTCATGGCGAATCCGCTCGCAGCAGGCCCCGCGGCCGGGCGAGAGCTCCGGGCCCGGTGATGCGCACGGCCGCTCCATTCGCTGTCCGCGGACGTCGCTCGCCTGCTGCCCCACGGGTCACGGACGTTCGCGTGCGACGACCGGGGCGCCCCGTCATGCCTCGCGGCTGATGAGCTCCAGGTAGGCCTCCTCGAGCGTCGGCTCGCGGGTCGTCATGTGGACGACGTTCTCGGCGCCCACGATCCGCGTCACCTGGCCGCCGACATCGGCGTCCGGAGCGTGATGGATCATCGCGCGGTGCGTTCCGCCGTCGCTTGTGACCTCGACGCGCTGCACGGCCGCCAGCGACTCCAGCTCCGCGGCGAGTCCCCCGCGGAGCGCCGTCAGCAGCACCTCCATCACGGAGGCGCGCCCGAAGCGCCGCTTGATGCCCGCGGGGCTGTCGAGCGCCACCTCGCGGCCCTCGTTGATCACGCAGATCGTCTCGCAGAGCTGGTCGACCTCGAGCATGTAGTGCGAGGTCAGGAGCACGGTCGCGCCCGCCGCGGCGAGCTCCGGCACGAGCGAGCGGAACTCCTGCGCACCCTGCGGGTCGAGCCCGATCGTGGGCTCGTCGAGGAAGATCACCTCGGGCCGCGCGAGCAGGGCGCGCCCGATCTGCAGCCGCTGGCGCATCCCGCGCGAGTAGCGCTCGACCGGTGTGCCGCTGGCGTCCGCGAGCCCCACGAGCTCGAGCACCTCGTCGATGCGCCGGCCGGCGTCGCGTCCCGCCATGTGCTGGAGCGCCCCGAAGTAGCGCAGGTTGTCGCGGCCGGAGAGCCGTCCGTAGAGCCCGCGCTCACCGCCCAGGGCGAGCCCGATGTGCTTGCGCACCTCGCCGGCCTCGTGCTCGACGTCGTGGCCGAGCACGCGCGCACTGCCCGATGTCGGCAGCAGCAGCGTGGAGAGGATGCGCACGGTCGTGGTCTTGCCGGCGCCGTTCGGGCCGAGCAGGCCGAAGACGGCGCCCCGCGGGATCGTCATCGAAAGACCGTCCAGCGCCACGGTCTCGGTGCGGCGCCCCAGCAGCCCCCGCGACTGGTAGAGGCGCCCGAGCTCCTCGCACTCGATCGCTAGCCCGTCCACCATCGGAAGCCTCCCTAGCCCGCGAGTTCCAGCGCGCCGGAACGCCGGGCGTGGCGTTCCAGCAGACGAAACGCGACGTAGCTCCCGACCCCGTAGGCCAGGGCCACGACCCCCTCGCGGACGAGCTCTCCCCGCACATCGGCGATGGACGCCCCGACGAACGCCTGCCGGAGCGCCTCGACGCCGTGCGTGAGCGGCAGCAGCACGCCGACATCGGAGGCGATCGGCGGCAGGTCAGCCGTGGGGACCAGGACGCCCGTGAGGGTGATGAGCAGCGCGTGGGAGGTGGCGTTGGAGACGAACCAGTCCTGGGTGAGCGCCGTCCAGCAGCCCAGGACCAGCCCGAGGGTCGTGCACGCGAGCGACATCATCACCACCGCCGCCGCCGCCGTCCCCCAGTCGAGCGAGGACACGTCGAGATCGGCGAACAGCGCCGCGAGCGCGATCGTCACGAGCGCGCTGATCACGCCGTTCGGGAAGTGCAGCGCGGCGCGGCTTGCGAGCGCGCCGAGCCGCGAGACCGGCGTCGCGAAGAGCAGGGAGAGCGTCCCGAACCCCCGGTCGTAGGCAAAGGACTGCAGGATGCCCGAGATCACGATCCAGACGATCGCCCAGGTAATCATGCCCACCATGTAGCGCTGCGCCGACTCGGCACCGGTCGCGTAGGTGGCGACCAGGGAGAAGGTGAGCAACTGGAAGAACGGGGCGAGGACGACGTTCGAGACGTAGCCCCACGGGTAGAGCCAGTAGAAGAGCGCGGAGTAGACGAGGCGCGACTGCGCGACGAAGGCCACCATCTAGAAGATGCCCTCCACGCTGCCGCTGCGGCGGATGCGGTTCTCGGCGACCCGGAAGAGCCAGACGGAGATCACCAGGTAGAGCACGGTGAGGGCCGCGGCGATGCCCCAGTGACCGGCGAAGTCCGAGGCGGGATGTCCGCCGGAGATCGCCCACCTGACCGTCTCCATCGCCCACGAGGTCGGCATCAGCCGCGCCACGAACTCGAGCGCGCCCGGCAGGACGTCGATCGGGTAGACGAAGCCCGACAGCACGGCGCCGAACGGCGTGATCGCGGCGAAGGAGCCGGCCCGGTTCCCGATGATGAAGAGCATCGGTAGCAGCACGAAGGCGACCGCGAGCAGGGCGACGGTGGCCAGCGTCATCGCCACCGCGAACGCGGGGACCGCCGCGACCGTGATCGGCTCGCGCGTGACGGCGAAGACGACGAGCAGGGCCGCGATCGCGTTCGGGACGAACGAGAGCGTGACGGCGGCCGCCTTGCCGAGCGTGATCAGCGCCAGCGGCGAGCGGGCGAGCATGTTGAGGTCGAGCGTCCCGAGCACCGCCTCATGGCGGAGGGCGAAGCTGACGCGGAAGGCAGCGGCCGTCCAGATCACCAGCAGCACGATGCCGACCGAGACGGTCGCGACGACGCTCGAGTCCTCGCTCTGGCCGGCGATCCATGCGAGCACGGCGAAGCGGGGGACGCCGTTCCCGAGCGTGGAGATGAACTCGGAGCGCGTACGCATCTCGAGCCAGGTGGAAAGGAGCGCCACCAGGAAAACGCGCGCGTGCCTGGTCGGGCGGACGGCTCCCTGGACCAGCACCGACACGATCCCCGCCCGCCCTGGCCGCCTGCCTGCCGATCACACTAGATGGGCGCCCGCCGGTACACAATCTGGCACCGCGCCTGTCTACGGTGCGGAGCTCGGCGCTTGCATGCTCTCGACCAGCGTCGCGAGAGCCGGGAAGCTGGCCGCTGTCGGGAGGTCACGATCGGGGGCGATCGAGCTGGCGCCGAACAGGACGCCGCGCATGCCTCGTGACACCGCAGCCCGAACGTTGTCGATCCGGTCGTCCACGAAGAGGCACAGCTCGGGCGGGCCCGAGCGCGAGAGGAAGGCGTCGTAGATCGCTCTCTGCGGCTTGCGCTCCCCCACGCCGCCGCTGATCGTCCACGATTCAATCCGGCCCAGAAGCCCGAAGTGGCTGGCTCGCGCAACGGCCCACTCCGAGAGGTCGTTCGAGATGCACGACACTCGGATTCCCGCCGTCACGCACCACTGCAGGAAGTCGCTCACTCCCTCGGTCAGCGAGTAGGCAGCGATGAATTCGTGATCGAGGGTCTCGGCCGCACCGGGAACGCCGAGCCGGTTCCACAGCTCCGGCGACCGGATCAGGCCCTTCGATGCGTCGAGATAGAGGGCGTGGATCTCCTCATCCGGCGTGGCGCATCCCCGCCGGCGTGCAAACGGGATCAGCCCGTCCGCGACATCGTCGGCTGGCTGATAGAGGACGCCCATCGCGTCCAGCACGACTCTCGGGGTCGGGCGGCCCCCGCCCGGGTCGTGTCCAGGAGCGTCGCCGACGCTCCTGGACACGCTCACCGACCGGCCCCCTCAGCTATGAGTGAAGACACCCGGCGTATGTCGCCGCCCGGTTCATGGACCACGTCCGGGCC
>MKWU01006310.1_pt1 | contig 12153 bp, 7 predicted proteins | sample 809101 | NCBI WGS metagenome assembly MKWU01 (sample SAMN05860141, study PRJNA318959) | sponge metagenome | host: Aplysina aerophoba | place: Slovenia: Piran, Adriatic Sea, Gulf of Piran | collected 2013-05-07
CGATTTCGGTTTCAGATGAAGGCCGGGGTATCCCATCCGATCAATTACCTTACCTGTTCCGCAAGCATGCCGATGCGGCCGGTCGCGATGGTGAGCGCCGTGTCATGGGCACGGGCCTGGGTCTGGTGATCTGCAAGGGACTGGTCGAGGCGCACGGGGGGCGTATCAAAGCCGAGAGTGGAGGCATGGGCCAAGGCTCTCTCTTCACCTTTACTCTTCCCGTCGCAGAGGAGGCCGACGGTGGCGTCTCACCCGTCAGGCACCAGACAGGTCCGCGCCTGCAGGGAGAAGAAGATCAGCCCCAACGTATCCTGGTGGTGGACGACGACCCGCAGATACTGCGCTATGTTCGAGACGCACTCTCTGCGGCGGGTTACGCACCGCTTGTGACAGGCGATTCAGAAGATCTGTCCCGCCTTATAAAAATAGAGAAGCCCGAGCTAGTCCTGCTGGACCTGATGCTACCCGGACGAGATGGCATCGAGTTGATGGAAACTGTACCCGAGCTTGCCAATATTCCAGTGATTTTCATCCCCGGATATGGTCGGGACGAGACCATCGCCAGGGCCTTGGAGGCTGGTGCCGTCGACTACATTGTCAAACCTTTCACGCCGACAGAACTCACGGCGAGGGTCTCTGCAGTATTGCGCAGGCAGCACAAGCCCGAGCCTTTCCGGCTGGGGGCTTTAGTGATTCACTATGAGCAACGCCAAGCGGTCGTGGCAGATCACCCACTGGAGTTGACGGCCACTGAATTCGATTTGCTCAGCAAGCTCTCCCTCAATGCAGGACGTGTCATGACCTACGAATCCTTGCTGCATCAGGTATGGTGCAGGCGCGAGACAAATGACCCAGAGGTCGTACGCGCCTTCGTGAAGAAACTGCGTCGCAAACTGGGTGATGATGCAGCCAGTCCAACCTACATCTTCACCGTGCGCGGGATCGGCTACCGCATGGCCGAGCCGAGTGAAGAGTAAGGGCTCCCTATTCGGGTGGGGCCGGGAGGGATTGGCCAGATTGAGCCACTATAGAATCATAAGCTCTGCTTCGCCGATGAGTTCACGGTTTCAGTATCCAGCCCATCATGCTGCAGTGCGCCATTGAAGCGTTCGTTGTGCCCGTTCTCGTATAGCTGCCCGGATAGATATAGGTCAGTTCAATTTGAACCGTAAACAGCCATGCCTGCAGTACACCGGCCTTGAACTCGCTGAAGTTGTCACTGCGGATATATTTCGGTTTTCCATACCAAACAAAATTCTACTTAAGGTCTCCAGTAATGAGAAGTCAACTGAAACCGTGCATAAACTGTTATGCACGGAGTACGTACTCATCCATCACGGTGAGCATCTTGTAGCAGCGTCCCCAAATGAGACCATCATGGTTTTGTCGTAAGGATGCCGGCATGTGCACGGGCTTTGCCCGAGATCGCCTGCTTACAGTTCACCCGAATTTTCATTGCCCGGCCTCACTGGGCCAGGAACTGACTGCAGCCCTGTAGTCACATTAATTCATGCAATGATCATGATACTGCCCGTATATATCACACTACGTTCATAAAGATTTTGCTAAAGTCGATGATCATCACCGCCTGTTCGCCATGACCTGTTTACAGGTACGCTGCGTTATGAAGGGTTAATAGGTTCAGCAACAGGATGCATATATCGTGAAATATTTTGTTGCTTCACAGACTCTGTGACTAGAGAACTGCTGTACACAGCGACCGCTTTTGCTTTTATCCACTGATCAATTGAAGCAAAAGCCGTGACTGACGAGAAATACCACCTTGCCGCGCGCCTGATTCACTGGGTCATGGCGCTGGGCTTCGTCTTTATGTGGGGATGCGGCTACGTGATGACGACCCTCATCGTGGAGGATTCTCCGCTCGAGGAGTTACTGTTCGACGTGCACATTTCGGTTGGGGTGACGCTGCTCGCGCTCCTCGTCCTGCGCATTGTCATCCGCCTGGTCAACCCACCTCCTCCGCTGCCCAATACGATCCGGGGACTGGAACGCACTGCAGCCCACCTGGGACACGCCGCCCTCTACGTGCTGCCCGCCCTGGTGATTGCCCTTGGCTGGGCCGAGACCAACTTCGGTGGCCACGCTGTGCAGTGGTTCGGCATCGAGATGCCGCGTGCGTTCCCAGAGACCGGGGAGGCCCTCCTAAACCTGTCCGAAGATCTGCACATGTGGCTTGCCTACATCATGCTGACTGTCGCCGCGGGTCACGTTGCGGCAGCCTACAAGCATCGCTGGATTGACGGCCATGACGTTATCCGCCGCATGACCATTGGTGGCGGTTAGGATGGCTCGTCTTCCCGGTATCGGGGGGCGCGGAGGGCCCATCCCACCTCCGTAGAGTGCCCGCAGGGGATCCCTCGATCGCCCAGCGTTTATGGCGGACTTGGTCACAAAGAACGGGAGAGTCATAACGTGATTGACACACATACGTATTGCGGGCACGCGGCGCCCTGAGCAGGCGAGCGTTCCCAGCTGGTCACAGCCGAACCTCCTGATCCAGTTCCCGCTGTTCCAGAGTGAATGATTTGCGGTCTGGCCCTCCCGTAGTTGGATACTTCCAGCCGGTCAATTCCTCGTAGCGTTCCTGCGCATACGCATTGCGTAGCCCGTGCATGCTGGAAAATGTCACTTCTGAAGTAATACTTCCCATTCCTGCCGAAGTAAAAGTAGCCGTTTGTTGAACCTGGTGCTCTTGTTGCCAAGCCATGGGGATGGTCCCTGGTAATTTTTATCAGCGGGGCGGAATTGTGATCAGCAATGGAGAGCTATTCGTGATGCATGAACTGCGACGTCAGGGGTTATCGATTTCGGCGATCGCACGGCAACCGGGCTTGGCCCGCAAAGTACTGTGCGCAAAGCATAAACTTACCGGCACCTTAGGTGCCGGGCCATTTGTCAACTGATCGGGAGAGTTCCCACATATAAGTGATTGATATATTTGGTGGCCAGGGGCGGAATCGAACCACCGACACGAGGATTTTCAGTGCAAGCAAAATCGATAACCCTTTGATTATCTTGATGCAAGGAATATTCGGAAAATCTAGTAGAAATCTTGTTAACTCAATATGTTAGGCCAGTCTAGCGTGATCAACAAAAACTGATGGGTGTACCAAGAGTGTACCGAAGAATAGGAATTTTTTTGAACAGAAGAGTTTTCCTCAAGGTGGAAAAAGCATTGAATACAAAGTAGGAAATTAGGCAAATGCGTAAATAAGCGATCAATAGTACTCAGGGACCTTAACAAAATATATTCAGTAGATGAGTTGATTTTGGACACTCAAGGTCAGTCTACTTTCAGCCAAGCAGATCAATCTTCTAGCTCTTTAATTTCCGCTTCAATATCCTGTATCAACATCTGCGATAGGTCGACCATTACCTCCAGACGCGCGCGCTGGTTTTTAAGTGTATTCACTGCCTTCGTTCGACTATTTTTCTGAAGCTCGCCTTCAAAGTGCTGATCTTTTCCTGCAACAATTCTAACCACACTCGTAAGAGAAATATCTGCGTCGAGCGATTCAGCAAGCTCAAACCAGTCAAGCTTATCCTGAGCGATATCACTGGCAGCTTTTTTAAGACACATTCCAATCAAAATACGTGCCGAATAATCAAGTTCACGCGCCAACTCTAACCAGTTTTTTGTTTCTTCTGAGAGCGTAGAATTGTCGAGAAAGGATTGGGCTTCCGAATGGTAGAAATATTCCCTGTTATCAGGATCAAGCGCTTTGATTGTTGCGACAAGAGGTTCGATATCTGCCAACGGGCGGTGTCCTCTAGGAAAATTGTTAATGTGTTTCCAAAGAGAAAGAATTGCTTCACGACATCGATCTTCAGCTTCAGTCCTTTTCAACCCTATGGATTTTTCCACGTCCTGCATAAGTTCAGCAACGTGATGTGCCATCCACCGCCCCAGAGTATCAACTGATTGACCAAGTTGAAGTTCTTCAACGAGCAACTCACCGAGCGCAATGATGTCATTATATTGTTTCGATTTCTCCATTTGATCTAAATAAAATCACCAGGGTGTATGGAAGGAGATACTCTGGGGTATCCTCCTGTCTGTGGCGATAGGATCCTCGCCTGAATTTTCGTTTGATTTGCACCTCGAGAATCAAATCCATGTTGATCGAAGAGAGCCATAGTTTCAATGCCTCTACGTTCGCGACCAACCTTGAACCGGTTTTCGGAGTAATATAGTCATTCTTCTCAGATTTCCAACCCCACACATATGAATACATAATTGGCCGTTCACCGAGAGAGGGTGAGTGCCAGATTCGACATTCATAGTTAGACTGAAGATCGTGGCTGGTCGCAAACCATTTTGCTGGACGTAATGGTGGGTAATCAATGTCACCTGCCCAAGGATCGCGTTCATCAATCCCGTGCTCTCGTGATGTTTCGAAAATCCATCCCTTCAGTTGGAAATGCCCTGAATCAATCTCTAAATCGTTCTCATTAGGAGGAATACGGTAGTCATGGGGATTGGAAGCGGTCTGGAGTGCGCGCATCAACGAATGTGCATGCTCTGCATCTACAAGTGCACTAGAGACACTGATACGCTCTTCCCGATCGCTGTCTGTATTATTCCAACTGCCCCAGACACAGATGCCTTGGTCCGCAAACTGAAACGCATCCAATAGATCGTCCTTAGTTACCGAGAAGCACCAAGTATCGCTGGCCTCTTCGGATTTCCATCTTGGGATTTCGATGGGGTCTGGGTCGCGGCGATCTGCCAGCCAGAGGTCATCAGTACGTGTAAGGCTATGCCTAGCAATCCACTCTTCGAGTTCATCAGAGTATTCTTTGTCCTGATGCCTTTGAACCGTATCGATCAGTTCACCCGCTACCATCATCATGGAATGATAAGCATGGTAGAACGACAAGTCCTCCACCTGAGGGTACGAGCCATGAGAATGGTAAGTTTCACGGTCTTCGTATAGTCCCTGACGATGTCGTGGATCGCCTTTCCAGCCTCCTTGTTCGAACACACCAAAATCATTACGAATGATTCTCAACGCCCTGTGTTCGATTTCAGAAGACCCGAAAGAAAATATCTTTCCTAAACTCTCAAACCAGTAAGGGGAGATATCGCATCCAAAGTAATACTTTTCCTCTTCAGAAGTCGGTCCGGGGGTGACCACTTTCAAATTCCGCCGGTAGGTGCTCGAAACCACTACATCAAATTTTGAGGAGTTGATCACTTGCAGTCGTGCTTTCTCATTTTTAGACAGCTTGATTGCCTTTACATTATCTAGATCCAGTAGGGTTTTGGCAGCAATTCCGCGAAGCATGATATGGCACTCTGTAGGGTGGCATGCCCGACGAATAAATCCCTCAAGGTAAAGGACTGATGTCGCATAACCAAGCTTGGTTGCTCTATGCAGGGCAATCAGCAGCCAAAGCCTGGCACTCAACTCATAGATCGGAAGACCTGAATCATGGAACGGGCTGGGATCATGGCCTAGCGCAAATGACAGAAGGGGGCCTAATATCTCCTGGCTCTCAAAAGCACACAATAAGCAGACAACGTGAGCTGCTTGCCATCGTTCTGCTGTGTCTGGAGATGCAAGGGATGCCCAGACATATCCCGCTAAGGAAGCTCCGACATCATCAGGCGGTTGTAAGCTCGAAGACCACTTTCCATCGCCATCTATTTCAGTCATTTCCTCCTCGAGTAACCCAAGTCCGTAGTCTAAAGCCGCTGCAGCCTGCTGTTTGGTAAGTTCGGGAACAATCAAGCCTACGAGGGAAAAAAGACGGCCGGAATCGAGAATGAGAGGATTTTCGGCAATGGCCTCTACAACCCAATGATAAATCTGCATCTCGGTTACGCCCGAGTACCGCACAATAACTTCGTATGGCAAGGCCTGATAATATCGTGATTTACTAATTTCGTAGGAAAATTCCTTACAGACTCTTTTCGTAATTCTCTCCAACGCCGAACGAATATGGTTTCGGGAAAGCCAACTCTGTGGGATAGACTCATATAAGCTGCGTATGTGATACAAATCAAAATCCGAAACGTCAAAAATTGCCTCCAGTGCATCTTTTTCCTGCCCAGGAGTAACGCGACGAAAGAATTCCTCTGCAAACGGCCCGGTGTGGTAGGGTGGTTTACCTTCCCACATTCTTCTATGGGCTTCCTGAATAGACTCTGGCGAAGTTTGCTGTAATTCTTCGAAGATGTAATCCCAATCCTTTGGCGGATCAGGTTCAGGCTCACAATCGCCAAGAGATCCACTGTTTCGCTTATCTTCCCGTTCTTCATTACTTGTTGATAGAGCTATACGCCCTTCAAAACCCCAGTCCTCCCAACCATTTTGAGTGGCAATATTTACAATAGATTCCCATTCTTGAGATGTTGTACCACCAATTTGAATGTACCGCACAGCATGATTAAAGAGCGCTTTCTGTTTCTTCTTGTCTTTGACAGAAGCAATTGCTGACTGGATTCGTTCCACATTTGGCCAACCATACCGGTAGCCAATCAGTGCTAACGCTGTGGATGACAAAACTTTGTCCAAATCCACCAAGTTCTTTATGGCGTATGGGAACTCCCTGCCTGCCCAGCAAAATTTTCGATCTTTCCAGCGACTTAGGATAGCCAAACTCGAAGCAGGACAGAGCTTTGTGATCCCCTCGATCGTCCCATCCCAGTCAAAGTGCTTGTCGCGTGCCACAAAATCATAGACTACTTCCGCAGCTCGCGAGAGGCGATAACACAACTCCGGTTGTGGCTGTTCAGGATCGGATGCAACGAAAGCAAGTTCAAGCAAAGCAGACCAGCGATCCATATTTTCCTGACCGATTTGCCCTGCTACCTCCACCGCTTTGTCCACGTAGTCCTCCGCTTCATCAGAACTTAACGCGTAGATCGCTCTGGATATGTCGATACAGGTTTCAATCTTTTGCTCTGCATCCATACGGTCTTCGTTGATGATCTCGAATGCCTCTTTGGCAAAGTCATATGCATAGTTGGAATACGCGTCCGAATGCGCGCAAAGTCTCGCCAACCTCGTTAATGCTGGAGTAAATAGTTTTTGTTTGAGCGATCCTTTCCATGTGACAAACCTTTCCATTCTCGCCGTCGTGGGATCAACTATGAGTAGGATTTCAATCCAGATTCTTGAGATCTCTTTCGATATGATGCGATCATCCCGATGATAGATGTGAGAAGCCTTCTGAGCTTCCGAAACGCACTCCTCGATTGCCTGATCCAACTCATTAGACCTGAGCTGTCCCAGAAAAGCACGAGTCCATAGCGTGTGCCAAGGTAAAACTGTACCAACATCCTCAAGAAACTCTTGGATATCCCTGTCGTGATAATGGCTTTCTTTCTCCATCTGCCTTTTCATTTCCGGTTTTGCCAAGTTTGAAAGTTCGATGGATTCACCTCGCAGCGCTGCTCTCAAGCAATTTGCTCGCAGCAACGTGAATCGTGGTTCATCTGAATGCCTGCTGAAATAATATTTCTCAGGAGATGGAATATAGATGTCGAGGACATCGGCAATCTCGCTGTATTGTGCAGCGTTACGGGCAATCGCCGCTTGCACCACAGAGTTCACGACTGAAAGGGTCGGTTCCTCATACGACGGCCCTAATTGGTGCTTTTGTATCTGTCGTGCGTATCTTTTCAGCCCACGAAGTGCAGCCTGGACAGCGTCCAAATGCGGGTATTTGAGGACTGCGCTCTGCTCGTCGATAGCAGCAAGCAATATACATATGTTTCCCAAGGAATGGACAACGACGTCATCGATCTGATCGTGTTGCCCCAGATCAACCATTCGCTGAAAAACGATTGAGCCTACATGGTAAGCAACTACTCTCGGCTTCCAGTTCTCTAGCTCTTTGACAAATGATTCAGCCCCATTGAGGTAAAGTTGACACATCGCCATTTCGGCGATGTCGCTATCATCTATTGCAGCATTTTCTCGTTCTTTCTTGGACAATTGCGACCAGTTGTGAACCCATTTTTGTGTGAGACGGAGGTAGCTGCGGGACTCGGCTAACGTATCTGCACAACCGGATAGAAGGCATGCCTCGTATGCGTGGTGTCCGCCATGCCAATCCGTCGAGAATGTCTTCTGCGATACTATTTCTTGAAGCTGATAAGCAGGCAATAAGTGTGAAATCAGGTCCGTATTGTCCTGTATCAACGACTTCTGTCGGTCATTTCCGGCTGTTTCACCTCCGGCTTTCAGGGCCAGTTTTGCTGCATCATCGTATCGTTCGTTTCTGAGTGCGGCTTTTAGCGCGAACTGCAATCGCTGCAAAGATGCATTACGTTTATCGACTGGATTTTCATCCGGCAGTTCTTCATCTTTAAGCACTAGGTCAACAAGCTCACCATACTGTCCGGCTTCCAGCATTAACTGCGGTAAAGCGGAGGCAACGTAGCTGTACTTCAAAGCAAGAGGCTGCAGTGCTCTGATGAATTCGATAAGCCTGGTTTTTGTTGGCTTATACGTCTCTCTAAACCATGTCTCTGACGGCTCGTCAAAAAACTGTACCGCATCACCCGTCAGTGACAACGGACGTCCCAGATCCAAGATAAACGTCCTAATAGCACTCGCACTTAACCCAGAAGCCAATGACAGAACCTTAATTGGAATGAAGGGGCGGAGGGCCGCCAGCGCTTCACACAATGTATGTATCTGTTTGGCTTCAGCCTTTGGGGCACTGTCCAAGAGCTGCTTAATCGACTGTTCAAAAATGTTCTTGATTGCATCTTCAACAGTTGTAGGGTTTGGACCAAGCATAAACAGTGTCTCAGGCAAGTTGAGATTTCTGTCCAATGCGATTGCCTGAACACGGGGGTTCTGGGAACTTAAGCGGTGGAACTCCAGAACGTCATGAGAAGTTGCATCAGGAAACCTCTTCCTTAGCAAGTTAGCTGTTTCGTCTTCTGAGAAAGGCCGGAGTTTCAAATCAACGTATCCGCTTGGCGGACCCAGCTTTTCGATCCGATGGGTGCGGCTCAAGAGTACGAGCACCACACCGTCAGGCAATTGCTGTCTAATGAGATCTTTCGCGAAACTGGCACGCTCTTGATATTCTTCTGCTGCCATTTCAGCATTGTCTGCCGCATCAATCAGCAATACCAATCTTGCATCAGGGTCGCTTCCCTTCAACACCTTAATCGATTGCCTGAGGCGATAATTGAAAGCCTTCAGATAGTCGACCGGTCTGGCATAGGTCGATGGAATAAGGGGATGACAGAGCTTATGCGAAGCCAACTCATTTGCAATTTGCACAAGCCCAACACGATGTTCGTCGCGCCTTTGGGTCAAGTTTCTGTACTCGCCGTTGTTAAAGCAATCATAAAGCACTGCAACCGAATGACTTGGCATTCGGTGACACAACCTTTTTGCCAGAACGGTTTTCCCCACTCCGCCTTCAGCGTGAAGGATCACAGGATTAAGGTCATTCCTAAAAATTTTATGGAAGTATTCATCCTCCTGTTCCCGGGCAAAATAGCTTTCTGCGCTCTCAATTGAGCAAGGTGCGGGGAACAACTCATCCTCATCTGTATTGAGGAAGCGAAGGACGTCTTCACGGGTGATTTCAGGATTGCTTGCCTGCTCCGGCAACGCTTTCTCAACCACAAGTCTCCAAAGCTGGTCGGCTACTTCCTTATCTGAGCCGGCCAAGTAGCCGTTAAGCTCTTCAATCAAGAGACTCCGCTGTTTCCAATGCGCATCGTTTGCATCGTCAATACGAAAACTGGCGAAAAATTCCTGAGCCAATGCATCATCTTTGGTGTTCAAGTACCCTTTGATTTGATTCCACTGCTCTGAATCCTCAGGAGCTAGTGCGTTCTCTCGAATCCTACCAAGAAGTTCTTTCACACCCTTTGCAACACGCCGGTTGGTTGTAAATGTGAAATCCACTGTTTGTTGGACAGGGTCCTCAGCTTCCTGCTTGAAAATCTCAAAACGCTTGAAAAAACCGGTTAGGGTTTTGCCCAATGCACTCAGCGTCCAAGGGTCGCTCACATACGAGTGCTTCAGCTGGTGGTAAGAAATCTTCTTTGCGTGCTTGATAGTGCTGTCGCCATAGTATTCCGCAACATCAACGACCTCCTCACCTGTTTCAGAATTATTATTCTGGGATTCGTCACTGGGCACACCCTCTATGGTGATGCATACCAGCTCTGACCGAGGATCTAGCAGACCAAGACAACGACGGGCAGCCCATCGATAGTGAAACTGATCACCTGCCCTTGAATATCGAACTGTATCTGATTTTTTGGTCATCGGAATCTGATAGATTCAACTCAACTTTCTTACCTTGCAAACTATTAATGATGGAGCCTGCCAGTCAAGTTCTCTCTCGCATTTCTATTCTGCAGTCCTTGCCCTATCCCCGTATCGCCGCATCACCTCAACTACCCGAGCAGTTTGCCGACTATCGATCTTCGCACCATGAATTCCATCACCCTTCGCCCTGAGATCTTCAACACCCAGTGCTTCCGTCAACGTATCTAACGACGGACCTCTATAGCTGCACGGTAAATCCATTGCTTGTGCCCAAGAAATAGCTGCTTTCTGACTACAAAAGACACCTTTGATCGAGGGCATATTCAGATGGTATTGAGCAGCTTGATCGAGCAAGATTGGCCAATCAAAACTTGCGTTGTGAATGACAATGAGTTGATCATTCAGGTAATCAGCAATTTGACTCCACTGCAAATCAAAGGATTCGAATCCGGCGACCTGTTCGTTGGTAATGCCATGTATCGACTGCGCTTCTTCTGAAATTCTTTTTTGTGGTCGCGTTTTATGATCTACGGATTCCGCTATTTCTCGATTCCTCACCACCGTGACCCCAAGCGTAACGATATCCGGCAGGCTATTTTCATTAGGAAGACCGGTGGTTTCGGTATCGAAGACAATGTAATTGTCAGGTAGTTGGGTGAATGTTCACAGCAGTTCGTTGTACATTGCCGTCATCTCATACCGCTGCCATCTAGGGGCTCCACCTCAACGATCGATCCCTGGTTATAGTGGTACCGAAGATATCGCCAGTGAATGGTGTCCGCGAGCACTTTGGGACGCAATACGCCAAAACACTCCCCATCCGCTCTCACACTTTGGTAGTGAATGCCGAAGCTATCAGCATCCCGCAATGCATAGCCGAGCTGCTGTGCTTCACTGTAGTCATCGGGATGGTAAATGGTGTGTCCAGTCAATTGTCGCACGTCATGCAAAGTGGTGGGTCCCAATTGCGCACGTATAACGCGCATTTCCTGGGTAGTTTTTTCTACTCTCGATTCTCGAAGAAATCGTGCCCGGTGAAACGAAGACTCAGCAATGGCGACCGCCTCATCAGACGCGCAGCAATAGATACCAAAATCTCGGTTGAATCTTCCCCCTCGACCATCGACCGGCGGATGAGTAAAGGCCGCCATAATCCAGGATGCGCCCTCTCCGTACACACGGTCTTCCGGCGCCACAAGACGTATATCACCCACTTCGTCACGTAACCGGGGATTCGTCAGCGATTCGACCGCATAGAGCACTTCCCAGTCCCGTGGACCGGAGACACGCTCAAACAAGTCAATCTGGGGATAACGTGACAGAATGACCCGATAGACCGGTTCATCCAACTCGCTAAGGGGTAGAATATCGATGTCGATCACCAGCCACCCCGCTCCGTATCGAGGAAATCCCTGACCACGGCCAGATCCACTACCTGTCCGGCCAGCAACCGGTCCAGCGGTGCTGTGCCATTGAACAGCGGGTTGTCATTGGGAGTAGCCAGCCACTGATCGGCCAATGCCTGGTCGGGTAACAGGATTTGCAGGGATTTATAGATTCCCAGGATATAGCTAGCCCGTTCCAGTAGGTCCCGTGTCAGCTTGGCCTTCTCCGGCTGGCCCTTCCAGTTGTAGAGAGTCTTCTCGTTGCTAAGCCCTAGCAGGGTCATCTGCTGAGTTCCGGTCAGGTGCCATTGACTGAAAATAGTAAAAATCGCCGGCAACAGTGAACTGGTGACACTGGGACCACGTTGCAGCAGTTGTTCGGCTTGAACAATCATGATTACCTCCAATACTGTATTTTTACAGTGCTTTAATGCAGCCTAGCAGACTGTAACAATACAGTCAACTATATCAAAGATACTTCTTGAAAGTAC
>MKWU01006312.1_pt1 | contig 12151 bp, 8 predicted proteins | sample 809101 | NCBI WGS metagenome assembly MKWU01 (sample SAMN05860141, study PRJNA318959) | sponge metagenome | host: Aplysina aerophoba | place: Slovenia: Piran, Adriatic Sea, Gulf of Piran | collected 2013-05-07
CCGCCGTCGGCTCGTCAAGCAGGATGAGGTCGGCGTTGAAGTGCATGGCGCGGCCGATGGCGATGCCCTGCCTCTCGCCGCCCGAGAGGTCTTCGACGATGGTGTCGACCGTGATGCCGGCGCCGCGGAAGCCGATCGACTTGAGCAGGATCTCCTGGGCCAGCTCCTTCTGCTTGCGGACGTTGATGAAGCCCAGGCGATTGGTGATCTGGCGGCCGACGAAGAAGTTGCGCCAGAGCGGCTGCTTCTCGCAGAGCGAGCGTTCCTGATGGACGGTCTCGATCCCGTGCCGATGCGCCCTGAGGACGGAGTAATTGCGGAGGTTAACCTCCCGGTCGCGGACGTAGAGGCTGCCCGCCGTCGGTCTCAGCACGCCGGTGATGATCTTGATGAGGGTTGACTTGCCGGCGCCGTTGTCGCCGACGAGGCCGACGATCTCGTTGCGGCCGACGTTCAGGTCCACGCCGGTCAGCGCACCGACATTGCCGAACCACATCTCGATGCCTTCGGCACGGAGGGCGTTCTCGTAGTCCTGGCCGCTTCTGTCCACCGGCTCCTCCGCACCCACCGCTCAGGCCGGATAACCCGGCGCAAGAGTAGAGCAAAGCCTGCGGGCGGAGCAAAGATGCGTAGCGGCGAGCGCCCGCGCAGCCCCCCGTCATGCCGGCAGGCGCGCGGAAAACAACGTTATGCGGTCTATTCCGGCTTATTCCGGCTCAAGGTGGTCCAAAGTGGCTCAAGCTGGCCCGCAGCGGGCGGCTCAAGGTGGCTCATGGCGAGCCAAGGCGGCGCCTCGCGGGGGGTTGGCGATCCTGCCGCTCCGCCGGTTCTGCGTCCGCATGGTGAATTCCCTGTTCCCAATAGGCCTGGACCGCGGCTTCTCCCTCCGCTGCCGCCGACGCCCCTTGTCCCCAATAGCCTTCGACGGCGGCGCGGATGTGGGCGACGGTCTCGGCAGAAATCCCCCCGCTCTGATTCGCCGCCCCGAAGCGCCCGAAGCCAGTGCGCTCGGGGCTGCGGGCGACGGCGCTCTCGCGGTCCGCACTGCTCCTGCCTGCGCCTTCGATGCGCTGCATGGCGAGCGCGAGCGTGGCGATCCGGTCCACGTCGGGCGGCTCCTCGCCGCCGTCGAGCGCGAGGGCGGAGCGCATGGCGAGAGCCCTGAGGACCTCGAGCGCGCGCCGCCCCGTGTCGCCTTCCCTATGGTCGCCGGGGGCGCCGAGCCAGAGATCGGCGAGGCCATCGACCTCGTGCCGCCTTTGCAGCACCGCGCGCGCCCGCCTGACGTAGCGGCAGACGGCCGAGCGCGAGCAGGTGCCGCCCAGCGCGCGGATTCGCCCGGTGATCTCGTCGATGGTGGCGCCCTCGCGGATCGCCTCGTGGACCTCCGCCAGAATCCCCGGCGGCAAGCGCTCGATGGACGAGCGACCGGCCATCACCCACCTCCTTCGCCCGGCCCGGGCCGGAACCCCTCGCCAGCGTCATGATCTACACACCGCATCCCCGCACCCTGCCTCCCCCCGCCCACCCCGTGCACCGCACCATGGTTCGGTGTCGCGAGCACGGACCAGAGCCGCACCCGGCAACGAACGAGGAGTCCGCCTGGACAGCCCCGGGCTGCAGAGCAGCCCGGACGGCGCGACCGCCCGGCGACTGAGGGAAATGAAAGGACTTGGGCGCCACGCGCGCGCCGCCCGCTCTCCCCCCCCCCACCCCCCCCTCCTCCCCCCGCCCCTCTCCTCCCCGGCGGGGAGGAGAGGGAGAACAGGCAGGCGCCGCCGCCATCCCGTCTCCGCCTCTGGGCATGTGAGGGAAAATGCGAGACGGCCGCCATCCACGTCCCCTCTCCGCCCTTGAAGGGGGGAGGGGATCAGGGGGAGGTGGGTGATTTGGCAGGCAGCTTCGCTTGCCGCCTGCTCAGCCTGCTCCTATATCTCGCCCGACACTGAACCGAGGCCCACGATGGAACGGATCGGCGCTGCCGAGGTCAGAAGACGCCTCTCCCGCCTGCTCGACCGCGTCGCGCAGGGCGAGAGTCTGACCATCACGCGCTACGGCAAACCCGTCGCTCGCCTCGTTCCCATGCCCCACGACCGAGAACAAGCACTGGAAGCCGCTGCCCGCATCATCGAACGCCGCCGACACCTCAAACGCGTCCCCTTGGTTGACCTGATGGTGACAATCCACGAGGGACACTGTTATTCATGACCGGCGCCATTAATCAAGAAGCTTCCCGGTCACATTTGCACAGCTTCAATTAGTCCTCGCCCGATCACTGTTGGATGAACAAGAGTAAATACCTCGCCGCCGGCCCACGTCATTTGCAATTTTACACAGCCCAGGCGTGACAGATTTGCGAGCGCCATGGTTATTTCTTTGCTTGGCTGTACCAACTTATCCCTTTCTTGTTCGTCGTCAATATATTCAATATATACAGCTTCCGGAAGATGTCCTGTGACAATAGGTCTGCCCTGCCGTTCGGCCTCAGATATGGTACATAACTTCTCGAGTACGAGAGCCTCGGCCGGAGAAAGCCTTTCCAAAACATCGATGTATGCTCGCCTTAGTTCAACTCCCCGTTTTGGGACAGAAGCGTTTACTAATAGGTTCGCCCACATATCCTGTAGATAGTCGTCATCCTCTAGAGACGCTGCCTGAAAAAGTGGGACAGCCAATTTTAAGGGAATAGGCTTTGTGGGAGATCGTTCGCCCAACTCGTTCATTCTTTGGTGAACTCTCTCCATATAACGCACTTGACGCTCCCACCGCATATATCGAAGTTTGTCTTCGAAAATCCCAGTTCCTTGCTCTAACGAGCCGGAGACAAATTGAGAGATAAATCTTCCAAAATCTCCAACTAAATCCACGGTCTTACCGCCTGTCCTAGCGACCTCACGAACAGCCTTGCTAGCCTCAACAATATCCTGAGATTTTTCCATTCTTACTTTCCCGACCGCCCCGAAAACTCAAAGACCGTGTTAGAATTGCACCAAAGTACGATACAGACCCCCATCCGTGGCCACCCCCTCTACCGCGGCGTCAACACCAGCGTCCCCAGCGCCTCCTCCTCCACCCGCGTGCGGTCGGTGAGCATGGGGACGTAGCGGCCTTCGGCCCAGGCCTCGGCGTAGTCCTCGTAGTGGGAGGAGAGGGGGTTGCCGGATTGGCCCGTGCTCTGGATGAAGACCGAGCGCTCGGGCTCCCCTAAGTCGTAGACCGCGCGGTAACCCGCGCCGTGGTTCTGGGCGAAGGGCCGCTCCGGGTCGGTCACGTCGAACCCGCCGGCCTTTATCGTCTCCTTCTCGCCACCCGTGGGCATGTTGACCTCGAACCAGGAGCCGATGGCCGGCACCTCGCCCAGGATCCGGCTCTGCATGCGGACCGCGTGGGCCTCGCCCCATTGCCAGTCGTCCATGTCGTGGCCGTAGGTGACGGCGAGGTATTCGAGCGAGACCTTGAGCGCCCGGCTCACGGCCTCTGCGCAGGTCTCTTCCGCTCCCTGGGTGGTCACGTCGTCGCACCAGCCCGGGCGCGCGCCGAGCGCGCGGTGGATCGGCTCGGTGCGGATCTTCCAGTAGTCCTCGAACACGTCGCCCAGCTCGTCGGCGAAGAGCACGTACATCAGCTCCCTGAGCCACGCCATGTAGATGAGCGGCTCGGCGCGGTCCGGCTGCATGCCGTGGTCCCACTTGGCCAGCATGGCGAGCGCGGTGCGCATCGTGTCGTTCGAGGGCTCGGCGATATCGAGCAGCACCGGTGTGAGCCGCGCCGCAGCATACGAGACCAGGTCCTGCTGGATCGCGGTGAAGCTCGCGACGTCATGCTTGGGCCGGGCGTCGAGCAGCGCCTCGATCCGGCGCGCGCGGTAGGGCGCGGTCCAGTCGTCGGTCAGGTAATAGGGATAGTCGTGGGCGACCACGCGGTTGTTGGCGGTGACGATGCGGCCCGAGGGCGGGTTGTTGTCCCCCGGCAGCGCCTCGAAGGGCACGTGGTCCACCCAGTCGTGCTCGCCGGTCCAGCCCGGCACCGGCATGTGGCCCTGGCCCGAGGCGCGGATCGGCACCCGCCCCGGCGCCACGTAGCCGATGTTGCCGTCCGCATCGGCGAAGACGATGGTCTGCTGCGGCACGGCGAGCTCGCGCAGCGCCTCGACGAAGCCCTGCCAGTCCTCCGCCCCGGTGGCGCGAACCAGCGCCTGGCCGCTCTTGTCGTCGTCGGCCAGCGCGGTCCACGAGAACGCGAGCACGTGGCCCGCCTCCAGGTACGCCTCGGTATCCTCCAGCACGTCGGAGATCACCGGCCCGTGGCGCGTCTCGCGCACCCTGAGCTCGATCGCCTCGCCCCCGCTTACCTCGATGGTCTCGGTGCGGACGTCGAAGGACAGGCTCCCCTCCGGCGCGAGGTAGCGCCCGGCATCGTCGGGGTCGATCCGCTCGATGAAGAAGTCCTGCACGTCCGGCCCGGTGTTGGTGAAGCCCCAGGCAAGGTTGCGGGAGCGGCCCAGCAGCGGGAAGGGCAGCCCCGGCAGCGTCGCGCCCACGACCTCGAACTCGGGCGTCGAGATGTGGGCGAGATACCAGACGCTCGGGACCTCCAGGCGGAGATGCGGGTCGTTCGCCAGCAGCGGCTTGCCGGATTCCGTGTGCTCGCCACTCACCACCCAGGCGTTGGAGCCGAGCCCGGAGGCGCGCAGCGCCGGCACGGCGCCCTTCGCCGCGGCGTCGAGCGCCGCAAAGTCGATACCGGCGGGCTCGAAGGCCGGCGCCTCGCCGTGCGGCCCCATGGGCGGATCGTCCGGATGCTGGGCCCAGAGGTCCTGCAGCTGCGCCCGGTCGAGCTTGCCGGCGAGGCGTGCGCGCAGCAGCTCGTCGCCGAAATTGTCGCCCAGGTCCCAGGCCATGATCTTGAGCCAGACCAGGCTGTCGGCCGGCCGCCAGGGCTCGGGCTCGTGGCCGAGCAGAATAAACTCGGGCGGCAGCAGCTCGGAGTGGGTCTCCAGATAGGCGTTCACGCCGGCGGCGTAAGCCTCGTAGATCGCCTGCACCTCGGGCTCCAGCATCTCGAAATTGCGCTCGGCGACGCGGTAGAGGCCCAGCGTGCGCAGGAACCTGTCGGTCTCGATGGCAGGCTCGCCCACCACCGCCGCGAGCCGCGCCTGGCCGATCCTGCGCTGCAGCTCAAGCTGCCATAGCCGGTCCTGCGCGTGGACGTAGCCCATGGCAAACGCGCCGTCCTTGGGTGACTGGGCAAAGATGTGGGGGATCGCGTGGGCGTCGCGGACCACCTCAACCGGCGCATCGAGGCCGGCAACCTCCTCGTCCCCGTCGTAGGAGGGGAGCGCAAACCAGGAGCACGAGCCCGCCGCGAGCAGTATCCCGAGCAGCGCAAGCGCGCCGGCCGCCGCGCAGTAGGGTCGAAGTCGCCTGAGTGTGATGCCCTGCCGCCGCCCGTCCTCGCTAAAGACCGCGGCACGCATCACGAGTCTCCGTCGGCGATCACCGGCCCGTGCTCGTCGAGCTCGGGCGCGGGCGGTCGCTCGCTGGGGTCGGGGTACGCGGACATCTTGATCGGGTTGCCTGCCATCTTCACCTCCCCTGCGACCGGGTCATGAGCCCGGACCACCATGTTGCGTGCCGCCACCTGCGGGTCGGCGAGCACGTCATCCACCCGGTTGATCGGCGAGCAGGGCACGCCCGCCTCCTCAAGCACCGTGAGCCAATGCGCGGTCGGGTGCGCCCGCAGAATGGCCTCGAACTCCTGCTCCAGCGCGTCGATGTTGGCGTTGCGCGCGGGGTTGTCGACGAAGCGCGCGTCCTTGGCGAAGTCCGGCCGGCCCAACGCGTTGCAGAGCGTCGCGAAGAGCGCGTTGTTGCCGGCGGAAATCACCACGTGGCCGTCGGCGGTCGCGTAGGCCTGGAAGGGCGTGATCGAGGGGTGGCGCGTGCCCAGCGGCCCCGGCACCTCGCCGGAGGCGAAGTAGCGCGCGAGCGCGTTCTCCAGGATCGCCACCTGGCAATCGAGCATGGAGACGTCGAGCTTCACGCCCTCGCCGGTCATGGTGCGCCGGTAGAGCGCGCCGTTGACGCCGATCGCGGTGAAGAGCCCGGCCACGATATCGCCGACGGAGCTTCCCACCCTTGCGGGCGGCCCGTCCGGCTGGCCGGTGAGGCTCATGATGCCGCCCATGGCCTGCACCACCACGTCGTAGGCCGGCCGGCCGGCGTAGGGCCCGGTGTGGCCGAAGCCCGAGCAGGCCGCGTAGATCAGGCGCGGGAAGCGCTCGTGCAGCGCCTCCCAGCCGTAGCCGAGGCGCTCCATGGTGCCGGCGCGGAAGTTCTCGACCACCACGTCGGCGCCCGCCAGCAGGTCCTCGAAGACCGCGCGGTCGCCCTCGTCCTTGAGGTCGAGGACGATGCTCTCCTTGCCGCGGTTGATCGACATGAAGTAGGCCGACTTCCCTTCCAGGAAGGGGCCGAAGGCGCGGGAATCGTCGCCCCCGCCCGGCGTCTCCACCTTGATCACGCGGGCGCCGAGATCGGCCAGCACCATGGTGCAGTAGGGCCCGGCGAGCACCCGCGTCAGGTCGATCACGGTGACGCCGGCGAGCGGTCCATCCACGGTCATCGCGATGGGTCTCCCTGTCCTGGAAATCGATTATACACGCCGCGCCCGCGCGAGGCCCGGCAACCGAGCGAAATTCAGCCGTGCAGGCGGCGCGCGACGTCGAGGGCGGCGTAGGTCAGCACACCGTCGGCGCCGGCGCGCTTGAAGCCCCGCAGCGCCTCCACGATTGCGCCCTCGCCGTCGAGCCAGCCGCGCTCGCCCGCCGCCTTGAGCATCGCGTACTCGCCGGACACCTGATAGACGTAGGTCGGCAGTCCGAAGGCCGCCTTCACCCGGTAGACGATGTCGAGATAGGGCATGCCGGGCTTCACCATCACCATGTCGGCGCCCTCCTCGATGTCCATGGCGACCTCGCGCAACGCTTCGTCGCCGTTGGCCGGGTCCATCTGGTAGGTGCGCTTGTCGCCGCCGGCGAGGTTGCCGGTGGAGCCGATCGCATCGCGGAAGGGCCCGTAATAGACCGACGCGTACTTCGCCGCGTAGGACATGATCCGCACCCGCTCGAAGCCGGCCTCGTCCAGCGCGCGGCGGATGGCGCCGACGCGACCGTCCATCATGTCCGACGGCGCGATCACGTCGCAGCCGGCCTCGGCCTGCACCAGCGCCTGGCGGCAGAGCACGTCGACCGTCTCGTCGTTGACCACGTAGCCGTCCCGGATAAGCCCGTCGTGGCCGTGGCTGGTGTAAGGGTCGAGCGCCACGTCGCAGACCACGCCCATCTCCGGCACTGCCGCCTTGACCGCGCGCACCGCCTGGCACACCAAGTTGTCCGGGTTGAGCGCCTCGTCGCCGTCGGGGGTCTTGGCTGCCGCCGGCGTCTGCGGAAAGACCGCGAGCGCCGGAATGCCGAGGTCGTGAGCCTCGCGCGCCCGCTCGGCCAAGAGGTCCGCGCTCAGCCGCTCGACGCCGGGCATGGAGCCCACCGGCTCGCGCCGGCCCTCGCCCTCGCAGACGAACACGGTCCAGATCAGATCGCCCGGCGTGAGCACCGTCTCCGCCACCAGGCAGCGCGACCAGTCGTCACGCCGGTTGCGGCGCATGCGGGTTTGGGGATAGCGCCCGAGGGCGCCCATACGCTCGACCATGACATCCTCTGCAATTCTGGGCGCTGTGCGCGCGGCGCGGACCATAGTCAGCCCGGCGTCCGCCCGCCAGCCGTTGCTCCGGCATCGCCGGCCATTGCCACGGGGGGCACGCACCGCCATGCTCAGCCGAGCACGGTGGCCGCTCCTCTGGCATCTAGGGTCATGCGGCCAGCGGGTCAACCGCTCAGATTGCGCGAGGAAGAGAGAGGCATGGCGGCTGAGAAGGCGATCGAACGTATTCCGGGCTACTGCGCGCTCTGCACCTCCGTCTGCGGCTGCATCTCGGTGGTTGAGGCCGGCCGCCTCGTGGCGGTCGAGCCCGACCCTGCGCACCCCACCGGCAAGGCGCTCTGCGGCAAGGGGCGGGCTGCGCCGGAGCTGGTCTATCACGAAGACCGCGTGCTGCATCCGCTCCGCCGGGTGTCGCCGAAGGACGCGCCGGGCGAGTGGGAGCGCATCGGCTGGGACGAGGCGCTCGATGAAACCGCCCGGCAACTCAAGCAGCTCGCCGCCGAGAACGGGCCGGAGAGCGTCGCCTTCGGCATCACGACACCCTCCGGCACGGGCATTCAGGATGCCTATCCCTGGATCGAGCGCCTGCGCCACGCCTTCGGCAGCCCCAACGCGCCCTACGGCACGGAAATCTGCAACTTCCACCGGGACGACATCAACCGGCTGACCTTCGGCGTGGACACGCCAATGCCGGATTTCCAGAACACCGACTGCATCATGCTCTGGGGCCACAACCCAAGCACCACCTGGCTCGCCTACGCCAGCCGTGTCGCGGAGGCGAAGGCGCGCGGCGCCAGGCTCATCGTCGTCGACCCGCGCCGCGCCGGCCTCGCGGTCAAGGCGGACGCCTGGTTGCGCGTCAGGCCCGGCAGCGACGGTGCGCTCGCATTGGGCCTCGCTCACCTGCTCCTGGAGGCGGGCGCCTACGACGCAGACTTCATGCGGGACTGGACCAACGGACCGTTGCTGGTGCGGGACGACGACGGCACCCCGCTCCGTGCCGACCACGTGAGGCACGGCGCGGATCCCGCCCTCAGGGTTGCGTGGGATGCGGCCGCCGGCGCGCCGATGCTCTACGATTCGTCGCAAGCCCGCTACGACGGCGGCACGCCGGCGCTCGACGGGCGCTACGAGGTCGCGGGCGCGGACGGAGCGCCGATCCCCTGCCGCACCGCGTTCGAGCTCTATCGGAAACGCTGCCGCGCGTACACGCCGGAGCGGGTCGAGGAGATCACCTGGGTGCCGGCCGAGCAGCTTCGCGCAGCGGCGCGTCTGATCGCGGAGGCGGGCGCGGTCTCCTGCTACAGCTGGTCCGGCGTTGGCCAGCACACCAATGCGAGCCAGACCTCGCGCGCCATCGCACTCCTCTACGCGCTGACCGGCAGCTTCGATGCGCCGGGCGGGAACGTGCTCTTCGACACCATCCCGGTCAACGACATCCGGGGCCGCGAGATGCTCCCGCCAGCGCAGCTCGCGAAGGCGGTAGGCGGCGCCGGGCGACCGCTCGGGCCGGAGCAGCAGGGCTGGATCACCAGCGACGACCTCTACCGCGCGATCCTCGAGGGCCGGCCTTATCCCATCAGAGGTATGGTGAGCTTCGGCACCAACATCCTGGTGAGCCATGCCGATACGGCGCGCGGCGAGGCGGCGCTGAAGGCGCTCGACTTCGCCGTGCACGTGGACATGTTCATGACTCCCTCGGCCTCTCTTGCCGACATCGTGCTGCCGGTCAACACGCCCTTCGAGCGCGAGGGGCTGTGCACGGACTTCAAGGTCGGCGCCGACGCGACAGCCTTCGCCCAGCTCCGGCCGCCGGCGGTCGAATCGCGGGGCGAGTCGAAGAGCGATGTCTGGATCGCCTTCGAGTTGGCCAAGCGCCTCGGCCTCGCCAATCGCTTCTGGGGCGGCGACATCGACGCGTCTTACCGGGAGATGCTGGCACCTTCGGGCCTGGAGCTGGAAGACCTGCGACAGTCACCCGCCGGCGTGCGCGTGGACCGCGAGACCCGCTATCGCAAGTACGCCGGCGGCAAGGGCGGTGAGCCGGGCTTCGCGACGCCTTCGCGCAAGGTGGAGGTCTTCTCGGAGCAGCTTCTCGCCGCCGGCCAGGCGCCGCTGCCGGACCATGTGGAGCCTGCCATGGGGCCGCTGAGCCGGGCCGACCTAAGCGCGCGCTTCCCCCTGGTTCTGACGTCGGCCAAGTCGCTCCACTACTGCCACAGCCAGCACCGGGGCATGCCGTCGCTGCGCCGGCGCGAGCCGGACCCCACGGTCGAGATGCACCCCGAGGCCGCAGCCGCGCGCCGCATCGAGAGCGGCGACTGGGTGCGCATCGCGACGCCGCACGGGGCCGCCCGCGCCCGCGCCGCCCTCAAGCCAAGCCTGGACCCTCGCGTGGTCAGCGCCACCCACGGCTGGTGGCAGGCCTGCGGCGCGCTGGACCTGCCGGGCTACGACGCGACCAGCCCGGATGGAGCGAACGTCAACGCCGTCATCGGCAACGAGGGGACCGACCCCATCTCCGGCTCGGTGCCGCACCGCTCCTACCTCTGCGAGATCACGCGCATCGCCGAAGCGGGGTAACCCGGCGCCCCGGCGTAACCGCCAAATGCCCGCCGGGCACGGCGCTTCCTTGCCGGCCGGCGGCGGGCGCGTATAGTCTGGCTCGGGCCGGAAGAGTCCGGAAGTAGCCGGAAGAGTACGGAGAGCGCGGCTTGCGCTACATCAGCACGCGGCAGACCGGAGGGCGGACGGTCTCGTTCGAACATGCCCTGCTCCAGGGTCTCGCGCGCGACGGCGGCCTCTACCTCCCCGAGCGCTGGCCGGCCCTCGACAACAATGCGCTCGCGGCACTCGGCGGCCGCGCTTACGCGGACGTCGCCGCCGCCGTCATGGCGGAGTTCACCGGGCGCGCCTTCTCGCGCACGCAACTGGCGGCAATCGCGGCGGAGAGCTACGCCGATTTCGACCACCCCGCGACGGCGCCGCTGGTGCAGCTCGGCCCCGACCAATGGCTGCTGGAGCTCTTCCACGGCCCCACGCTCGCCTTCAAGGACTTCGCGCTGCAGATGGTGGCGCGCCTGCTGGACGCGGTGCTGGCGAAGCGCGGGCGGACGGCGACAATCCTCGTCGCCACCTCGGGCGACACCGGGGCTGCGGCGATCGAGGCCTTCCGCGGCCGCGCGGCGCTCTCCGTGGTGGTGCTCCACCCGGCGGGCCGGGTCTCCGAGATGCAGCGCCGCCAGATGACCACGGCAGCGGACCCCAACGTCCACAACATCGCCATCGCCGGCACCTTCGACGACTGCCAAGCCCTGGTGAAGGCGCTCTTCGCCAATCTGGCGCTCCGCGACGAGATCGGGCTCGCCGCGGTCAACTCGATCAACTGGGCGCGCGTCGCAGCGCAGACCGCCTACTACGTGTACGCGGCGCTCGCCCTTGGCGCGCCGGCCCGGCCCGTCTCGTTCACCGTGCCCACCGGCAACTTCGGCAACGTCTACGCCGGCTACGCCGCGTGTCAGATGGGCGTCCCCATCGAGCGCCTCGTGGTGGCGACGAACCGGAACGACATCTTGGCCCGCTTCTTCGAGACCGGCCTCTACCGCAAGGGGAGGGTCCAGAGGACATTGAGTCCCAGCATGGACATTCAGGTGGCGAGCAACTTCGAGCGATTGCTGGCCGACCTCTCCGGCCGCGACGGCGCCGCCCTACGCGCGCTGATGGCCGAGTTGGCCGAGGGCGGCGAATTCGCCCTGCGCGGCGACCGACTCGCGCGAGCCCAGGCCGCCTTCGCCGCCGCGCGCGCCGACGACGATGCTTGCCTCGCGACCATCGCGGATGTGTGGCGCGATTGCGGGCGCATGATCGACCCGCACAGCGCGGCCGGTGTCCACGCCGCCCGTCGCCACGGCGCCGGCGCGGGGCCGATGGTGAGCCTCGCGACGGCCCATGCCGCCAAGTTCCCCGACGCCATCGAGCGCGCCATCGGCGTGTCCCCGGCGCTCCCGCCCAGGCTCGCGGCGCTCGCGGCGAAGCCCGAACGGGTGACCGAGCTGCCCGTCGATGCGGCCCTGCTCACCCGCTTCATCCGCGACCGGGTCCACGCGCCGCAGCGGGAGCGGGTGGCGTGAGCGTGCAAATCACGCCGCTCGCCAACGGGCTCAGGGTGGTCAGCGATCGCGTGGACCACGTGGAGACGGCCTCGGTCGGGCTCTGGGTCGATGTCGGCGCGCGCTGCGAGACCGAGGAGACCAACGGGCTCTCCCACCTGCTGGAGCACATGGCCTTCAAGGGCACCAAGCGTCGCAGCGCCCGCGACATCGCCGAGGAGATCGAGGCGGTGGGCGGCCACCTCAACGCCTACACCTCGCGCGAGACCACGGCCTACTACGCCAAGGTGATGAAGGAGGACGTGCCGCTCGCGCTCGACC
>MKWU01006313.1_pt1 | contig 12150 bp, 10 predicted proteins | sample 809101 | NCBI WGS metagenome assembly MKWU01 (sample SAMN05860141, study PRJNA318959) | sponge metagenome | host: Aplysina aerophoba | place: Slovenia: Piran, Adriatic Sea, Gulf of Piran | collected 2013-05-07
TAGAGAGTTTCGAGCGTATTCACCGTAGTAACCTCATTGGGATGGGAGTCTTGCCCTTACAGTTCCAGTCGGGTGAGAACGTCCAAACGCTCAACCTCGACGGAAGTGAGATTATCAGCATTACAGGTTTTGCTGAAGACCTTCAACCCGGACAGATGGCGACGATGAACATCGTCCGCGCAAACGGTGAGACACAGACGACAGAATTGTTAATCAGGATTGACTCTCCTGTAGAGGTGGAATACTACAAACACGGTGGGATTCTGGATTACGTCATTCGGAATTTCTTGTCTGTGAAAAATGGTTGACACGTGTTCACCAAATATATTATAATTTAATCATAAAGAGATCTAGTTCTTCATGAGCCATACGATCATTCACTTCTGGCAATGTAGTCGGTTTCTTTTCTAAAGGAGGCAAATCTAAATGGCACGTAAAAGAGCTGTAACTACTCAAGTTGGTCGCGACGCTAAAACAGGGCGATTCATACCTATAAAAGCAGCCAAACGGCGCAAAAGTACCACTGTAGTTGAGACGATTAAGCGAAAGGGGACAGCTAAATACGCAGCTTCCCGTCGTGCTTCTCTCTCTTAGCAGATACAATATGATGTTTATGACATTGTAGCAGTGCACGCGGAGTTTCAAAATAATCTCCGCGTGCACTGTTTGCATCGACTATTTCACGATTCTTGCATTCAAAAACCTGTCACTTTCTATAAAATCTGTCAGCAACAACGAGGACAACTCAAAATTTATTAGGCTGCCAAATTCGGCTGATTGACTTGCTTCTTCAGAAAGAGGCATTATAAAGCAAAGCGAAGAAACATGCCTGACCGATCCAACCCTCCAGCTGATCACCGATCCGACGTTAGGGATATCATCCGTAAGATAGAGGAAAAATCTGCCTCCGGGGATTACATTTACCGTGGCGAACCTGAGCGTCACGATGAATTTCCATATTATGGAAAAATCTCTTCAAGCCTTTACCGTCAATATGCTCGAATTGAAGCGGATGAGTTTAACATAGAAGTCGTTCAGGAGGAAATTCTGGCGGAGGCTGAAGAATATAGCCACGAGACAGACGATCCTGTTGAAATCCTAACACAACTCCAACACTATGGTGGTAAAACTAATCTGATAGACTTTACCACAGATCATCTCATTGCCATCTTTTTTGCTTGCGACCGCTCAGACTCTCTCAAGGAAGATGGCAGATTGATTCTCTTTAGAAAAAGCGAGGATCGAAAGGACATGATTTTGCGTCCTCGTAATCCTCAAAATCGAGTTATCGCACAGAAGAGCGTATTTGTTCGACCTCCAGATGGTTTTCTTAGTCCTGACGATGTAGAAATAATCACAATTCCGGCACGTCTCAAACAGCCCCTACTAGATCACCTACGAAAGTACCACGGTATCTCTACCGAAACGATTTATAACGACCTCCATGGTTTTATTACAAATCAGGCCTTCCATGAAAATGCTTACTTGGAATTCCATAGAGGATTAACTTCCCAGTTAAGAGCGGATGAGATGGAGACCTCTGAAGAAAAACAGGCAGCGTATGAGAAAGCTGTTGTGCATTATTCAAGAGCTTTGAGACTGAAACCAGATCTTCCTGATGCTCTGATTCACCGCGGTGTTGCTTATTTTGAACACGGCAATTTTAGTTGCGCGCTCACAGACTTTAGCAAAATGATAGAGCTGGATCCTGAAAATACCGATGCCTATATTATTCGCGGCGATGCTTACTTTAGGAAAGGCGATTTTGACCTTGCCATGGATGACTATCAGAAGGCAATAGAATTAAATCATAGTGATGCTGATGCCTATATTTATCGTGGTGTTACTTATCTTGAGCAAGATGATTTCAGTCTTGCTATCGCAGATTTTGACAAAGCCGTAAAACTGAATCCTGACGATGCTGATACCTATGTGATACGCGGCGATGCTTATTTTGGGAGAGATGATTTTAATCTTGCTATGGAAGACTATAAACAGGCAATAAAACTGGATCCTGAAAATGCCGAGGCGTATTACAGTCTGGGTTTTGCCTGGATGCAAAAACAAAATTGGCAAGAAGTTAAATTAAATCTGACTGTCGCCAGAATCCTGAAAGTGGATATCATTGCCGAGTTTCGTAAGATTTACGAAAGCATTGCAGATTTTGAGCAGAAAAATAATGTTCAGTTACCCGAAGACATTGTTACAATGTTGACACCACAATGAATTTTGAATATGGTAAGGACATTTGAGCCTGTAGCCATACTGACATCTACAAGAACATCCAAGAGGAGAACTTCAATATAGAGTTAATGTCTATTGAGAAGCTCCACAAAAGTAAAGTCTGGCAAGCCACATTCGTGCCGAGGATAACAAGTTTGGTTGGGCAATTATCGAAGAATGCAAGACATAAAGGAATTCTTTGAATGAAACATCAGAACAACTTATTATGGCAATTGTCTTTGGTTATGCTTGTGATCCTGCTGCTCTTCTGCACTGTAAGCACTATTCCCGCACAGACTGTGCCAGAGATTGCCGAAAAAGCGTTAGCCGCTACGGTATACTTGGAGATGTATGATAGCAATGGTGCGACACTCGGAATTGGCAGTGGATTTTTCATACAGAAAAACCAGATTGCTACCAACTATCACGTTATCAAGGGGGCAATGCGCGGCACAGCAAAGTTAGTTGGCAAATCCACAACGTACATCATTGAAGGCGTTACGGCAACTGATAAAACGAACGACCTTGTTATCCTAAAAGTCATGGCATCCGGTGTTAAACCCCTTCCGCTTGGTGATAGCGATGTCGTTCGTATTGGTGAAGCAGTGTACGTTGCGGGTAATCCGAAAGGCCTAGAAGGAACGTTCTCAAACGGTATTATCAGCAGTCTCCGCGATAGATCCACAAAAGAACGTCTCCAGATGACAGCACCGATTTCTCCGGGGAGCAGTGGAGGTCCCGTACTAAATAGCAAAGGTAAGGTTATCGGAGTCTCTTTTATGACACTTGTGGGTGGACAGAATCTTAATTTTGCAATTCCTGTAAACACCCTTAAGGTATTGCTCGGGCGATCAGGCGCAGTAATACCCTTTACATATGTAGACCCGATTAGGTTTGCCGAGGTCTATCTTAGGTGGGGGAAAAAAAATATGAATTAGGAAACCATGAAAATGCTATTGCTGATTATGATATGGCTATAGAATTGAATCCTGACCATGCCGATGCCTACAACAACCGTGGAAACGTGAAGTATAAACTCGGACAACATACTGCTGCTATTGCTGATTATGATACGGCTATCCGATTAAAACCTGACCATGCCGATGCCTACAACAACCGTGGAAACGTGAAATATAAACTCGGACAACATACTGCTGCTATTGCTGATTATGATATAGCTATAGAATTGAATCCTGACCATGCCGATGCCTACAACAACCGTGGAAACGTGAAGTATAAACTCGGACAACATACTGCTGCTATTGCTGATTATGATATGGCTATCCGATTAAAACCTGACTATGCTGATGTATACAACAACCGTGGAAATGCGAAGCACAACCTTGGACGATATGATGCTGCTATTGCTGATTACAATATAGCTATACTGCTAAACTCTGATTATGCTGATGCCTATAATAATCGCGGAAGAGCGAAATATAAACTCGAACAATATTCTGCTGCTATAACTGATTATGATATGGCTATCCGATTAAAACCTAATTTTGCTCAGGCATATATCAGACGCGGATTTGTAAAAGAAAAACTGGGGCAACCTAATGCCGCTATTGCCGACTATGATATTGCTATTCGATTAAAACCTAATTTTGCTTTTGCATACTATAATCGCGGAAGCGTGAATGCCTCACTAGAACGCACGCACAGGGCAAAACAAGATCTTCGGACTGCGTTGGCACTCGCTGAAAAATCAGGTAGTGAGAACATCAAAACCCTTGTAGAAAAAGCACTTCGATCGCTTGAGTAGTAATATGTGAAATGCAGGCGAGATGGCAATCCGAACGTGCCTCAGCCGCTGACTTGCTCAAACTCCGCAGAGAGCATTGGACGATTGAGAATAAACTTCATTGGATCCGAGATACCGTCTTTCGAGAGGACGCTTCAAACGTCCGAACCGGCGTTATCCCTCAAGTTATGGCAGCCATGCGAAACACCGCACTCTCTGTTTTACGATTCACTGGACATACAAAAATCACCGACGCACTCCAACTTTTCGCAGCAAAACCTATACTCGCAGTTAATCTCATAAAATGAAAAATCTTAAAATTGAATGACCCTGCCAAAGGTGGTTCTTTTTTTATGACGGGATACGGGGATTTGACTTTGAACCGGGGTTCATCTGGACGCTGAAAGTCAGCCTTCATGAATATAGTGGAGATATTCAAGATGTGGGAAAGTATGAGTATCGACTCATAGAGGTGTTGAGCAAAGAGGAGGCAATGGACTCTGGCACGGATTGCAGAGTCTAAACCTCGCAAATCCGCTATAGCCTCCGCGCTTATTTCCAGTGTATACAACCTATTCACCCTCAAACTCTTTGAAAACTTCTTCCAGTGAATAGGTCCTATCTCCAGCTTTGAGGGACGCGTCTATCCGCTCTAATTCCTCAGCGAATTCCGAGTTTATCTCCAAACCCTCGTCTGGATCGTAGTGATAATCTTCTAAGGTAAGTTCCAAAAGTTCGTAAGCGACGAAAAATTCCCGAAATGCAACATCTAATTTCTTAAATGACGCGTCCCCCGCTAATAATACAGCAAGCCGTTCACGAACAATAAAGAGTTCTTGCGCCAGAAGATCGCGAAGCAGTTGAGAGTATTCGTCTGGCGGCAACTCAGCGATCTTTTTTTCAGGCTTTGGGTCGCTTTCTAAGTAGATGCCCATGCGCCTATAGATTCGCTCTTGAAGGGTGGTCTTCCGATTTGCGAGGATGTAATCGCGCTGCCGCCTTAACCTTTTGGTGGAAGATGCATGTGGGTCCAATCCGTTAAGCGGATTTTCAGTATAAAACTCAAGCTGAGATCCTAAATCTTCATAGTCTCCGTGAAATTCAAGAAATTCCGCTTCTAATGCCTCCCGTGAATTGTCATTTGCCAGCAATGCGGAAAGCCGTTCACGCGATTTGAAGATTTCCGCATTGACAAGAGTATTTAGAAAGCCATGGAACTTAACGGGCGACATTTCTCTAATATCTCTCATAGGTTTGCCTACCTCCCATAAATCGCTTGCAGATCTAATCTTGCATCGACATTGTCGGAGACGGCGTTTGTCCAATCTACATCGTTAGTGCTTTGTAGACTCATCAGGGCAACGTTCACCAGTGGGTTTGAGATAGAATAGTTGAGCAGGAAACTGTCCACATCAACATTCGCCATCTCATTGGGGAAGCAGTGCTTCATGAGATTCTGGAACGCATTGCTGGTGGTAGAGCGCATCAGTACAATTCCCATCTCCTGTGCAACCGCATCAGGGATGACACCGCGTCTGCCGAATGCATCACAAGTACTCTGGTACATCAGGTTGTAGTGGATCTGCATCATGTCAAACTCGCCAGTAGCAATCAGTTGCTCTGTGCCTCCAGAGGGACCATCTGCCGAAAATCCGATAAATCGAACCTTCCCTTCCTCCTTCAGTTTGAGATATGCTGCCAACCCACCACCGTCCAGAATCTGTTCCAGATCTTCCGCGTAGAACCATCCACCGTGGAATTGCAGGACATCAATATAATCGGTACCGAGGCGTCGGAGGCTCCCTTCTACATCTGAGGCGACACCACCGGGGTCATAGGCTTCCGTCTTGGTCGCGACAATACACGATTCCCGCCGTCCAGCGATCGCCTTACCGATAATTGTTTCGCTGTAGCCACCCCCATAATCGGGGGCGGTATCGAGATAGTTCAGCCCGGAATCCATAGCGTAATGGAGCATATTAACGAGCGACGTTTCATCGTGTTCTGGGCGGACCCTACCCCCACCGTATCCGATCTCTGATACACTGAGTTCTGTCTTACCGAGTGTTCGGTATTGCATAATAAGTGAATATCCTCCTACGCTATTTTGTATTTTAAATACTTGCTCTTGGGCAAGGCTACTGGAAATTACACAAAATCCATGTGTGAGGTGCTGCTTTTATTCCCGCGTATCGTGCGGTTGCTCGGCTTGACACAATTTTCCCCAAATAACCCCTCTACCTGTTCAATAACCTGCGGATCATTTGCCACATTATACTTTTGATTACACCGCGCGATAACTTCACCGTAACGAGGGCTCATGAGACGTAGAATCAGGTCCAATTCGCCCCTGTTGGCACGAGCAATTTTCTGAAGCCTTTCCAATTTCTCAACATTTTCAACATCAGATTCGGGAATCGTCACCTCAAGAGCAGATGTCTGTTGCTCACTGACAGATTCAATATCTATCACCCGGTCGGCCTGTATCTGACGCTCTTCCCTTTCAGTATCGCCATTCTCAGACCTTCGACTCCTGCTATTCTGATTGACATTGACTTTCCCGCGAATCCAAACAACCCTACCTTCAACGAGGTTTCCAGCAGTTTTGTATGCATCTGGAAAAATGACAACCTCTATCGCGCCTTCCAAATCCTCGAGTCCAATCACCGCCATAGGATCGCCTTTCTTGGTAGTGATATTTTTAACCTCCGTTATCAATCCCGCCACATCAACTTCAGAGTCAATACGGTGTTCAACGAGAGTTTGGGTGCTTGCACTCGTGTAGTTTTCAATGATGTCGCTATATTCTTCAAGTGGGTGTCCGGAAACATAGAAACCGAGTTGTTCCTTTTCCCGCATAAGCCGTTCCAACGGTTCATATTCGTGAACACTGACGCGTGTTAGGGGCGCCGTTGGTGTTTCCTCACCATCTCCAAAGAGACTCATCTGTCCGCGGTCCCGTTCTGCCTGTGCGTTTTGTGCCGCTTTCATGATATTCTCTAAGCTGGCGACATGTTGTGCGCGATGCCCATCAAGTGAATCAAACGCGCCGCTCAGAATCAAGCTTTCAACAGCACGCTTATTAACCTGTTTCATATCAGCGCGTTCGCAGAAATCCTGTAACGATTTGAATGAACCCCCTTGTTCTCGTGCTTCCACGATTGCATCTATCGCACCATCACCGACACCTTTTACAGCAACAAGTCCGAAACAGATATCGTTGCCATCCACCGTGAATTCTCGCCGACTACTGTTAACATCCGGTGGGATTAGGTTAATTTCTACTTCCAGAAATTCAGCGAGTTTTTTACACTCAGTGCGATATCGGGTAATCTTCGATGAATCACCCGCTTCTCCAGTCATCATTGCTGCCATGAATTCGTGTGGGTAGTGTGTTTTCAGATACGCCATGCGGTACGCCAACATCGAATAAGCAACGGTGTGTGACTTGTTGAAGGCGTAGCGTGCAAATGGTTCGAGCAGTCGAAATATCCTCTCCGCCTCTTTTTTGGCGATACCGTTTTCCGCCGCGCCGTCAATAAATTTCTCACGCTGTGCTCTGAGCAGTGCCTCGTCCTTCTTTCCCATGGCGGAACGGAGTATGTCTGCTTCACCGAGGGTAAAGCCTGCCATATCGCGAGCGATTTGCATCACCTGTTCTTGGTAAACACACACACCGTAGGTGTTTTTGAGAGCATCCTTAAGCGACTCGTGGATATGTTCTACAGGCTTGAGTTTATTCTTTCGATCAATGAACTGTTGCATCATACCGCTTTCCAACGGACCTGGACGATAGAGAGCCGGAATAGCAGAGAACTGCTCAAAGTTATCAGGTTTGAGTTGCGTGACAACACGATACATGCCTGGGGAGGCTTCCAATTGGAATAAGCCGTTAATCAACCCTTTGCTGAGCAAAGAATAGGTTTTTCCATCATCAAAAGGTATCTCTTCTAATTTAATCTCTTTACCGTGGTTCGTCTTAATCATCTGTAGGCAGTCGTATGTCTCAGTAAGACTCCGTAAGCCAAGAGAATCGAATTTAACGATACCTACATCCTCAACCGTCTTACCTTCAAACTGAGCTGCAACCTGGTCGTGTTTATCCTTGAAGAGCGGGACGTAATTCGTCAACGGACCGTTTGAAACAACGAGCGCGGATGCATGACAGGAGACGTGCCGTTTCATGCCTTCAACCGATCTACTGAGATCCATCAACTCTTTATTTTCAGGACTGTCAGCGAGTTTCTGAAAGTCGGGAACCTTTTCCAAGACCTCATCAAGTGTTATGCCAGGCGTGGATGGAATAAGTTCCGTCAACTTTTCAACATCTTCGAGAGACACTTCAAGTGCGCGACCGACATCCTTGATAGCGGCTTTGGCACCCAATGTCGCAAAGGTAGCAACTTTACCCACAGAATCCTCACCATATTTTTTTCTGAGGTAATCGATAACATGCTCACGAGCGCGATCGGCGAAGTCAATATCAATATCGGGAGGGCTGATACGCTCAAGGTTTAAGAACCGTTCAAAAAGACAGTCGTAATCCATCGGATTGAAAGTAATCACATCAAGCGCGTAAAGTACGAGGCTACTCGCGGCAGAACCGCGTGCAGAGAGTGGATACCCCTGTTTGTGAGCGTATTTAACGTAATCCCACACGATGAGGAAATAACCGGAGTAGTCGGTTTTGCTAATAATATCCAACTCGTAATCCAGTCTCTGCCGAATTGGCTCAGAGAGTTCACTGCCATATTTTTCTTGCAAGGCTTGGTAGCAGAGCTCTTTGAGGTAACTATCATTTGTGTGACCTTCGGGGACCTCGTATTCCGGCATCAGGTTTTTGCCATAATCGAGTTCAAGGTTGCACCGATTCGCAATCTCAAGCGTGTTACTGATGGCTTCAGGCGGGTAATCTTTGAGGACCTCCCGCATTTCATCAACACTTTTAAAATAGAAATGGTTATCGAACCGCAGCCGGTTCTGCTCGTTGACAGTCTTTTTTGTCTGTATACACAGGAGCACATCGTGCATTTCGTGGTCGGATTTGCGAAGATAGTGGCAATCGTTTGTGGCAACGAGCGGGAGATTGTACTCTTTCGCCAGTTGAACCATTATTGGATACGCTTCAAGTTCTTTGTCAATATAGTGGTTTTGCACCTCAACGTAGAGATTGCGCGCTCCCATTATGTCCATCAGCGTTTTGAAGTTTTGAATACCTTCTTCTCGCCGATTTGAACAGAGGAGTTGTGGCACCTGTCCTTGAATACACCCCGTTAGCGCGATAATTCCGTCACGATGTTCGCGCAGTTTTTCCATATCGATGCGCGGTCTACTGTAGAACCCTTCTGTGTATCCAAGGGACACCAATTTTAGAAGATTCTGGTAACCGGTAGCATCCTCTGCAAGCAGCGTGAGGTGGTAGGGACTGCCCTGTTCCTTTCCGCGCGTCAATCGGCTGCCGGGGGCAACATACACTTCGCACCCAACAATTGGGTTGACTCCCGCCTTTTTTGCTTTGCTGTATAATTCCCAAGCCCCGAACATGTTACCGTGATCGGTAAGTGCGACAGCAGGTGCGCTGTTTTCGACTGCCCAATTGACCATATCCTCAATGCGGCACGCGCCATCCAACATGCTATATTCACTATGATTGTGTAGATGAACAAATTCGGCTGCCATCTCTCCTCCAATGTTTAATAAGTCTAATTGCCAAATGAATTATAAACTATGAAATCATCTATTAGTATCAAAATAGTATATCAAAAAAACGCTTAAATTTCCATAACAAATTCGCCAAAATGTACCTCTTTCTCATCGAACAATTCGGTAAAATTAGGAATCGAACTATTTGCTATTAAGTTGACACACTCGTCCCATACCTGCTATAATAATCATCATTATATTTATATATCCGCTCCCAGACCGCAACTGTGGAGTAGAAAAGGTGTGTATTCTTCATCGCGGATTTTCGCGTTCAATTAGATGGAAAAATCAAGACTTCTCCTCCTGTTCTTAACCCTGTTTTTCGTGATGCTCGGTTTTGGCATCATCATTCCGAACCTCGCTTATTACGCTAAAGATACCGGGGCAACTACCACAGAAATCGCTATATTAATGTCTATTTACTCCGGGATGCAACTGTTGTTCGCGCCTCTCTGGGGTAGGCTATCGGACAAGTACGGCAGAAAACCTGCAATTTTACTTGGATTGCTTGGGAATGCCGCTGCCTTAGTCGGTTTCGGATTGGCAAAAGATTACGTTTGGCTTCTCATCGCTCGCGGCGCAGCAGGTATCGCTTCAGCGGCTGTACTCCCGAGTGTAATGGCTTATGTAGCAGACATAACCACATCAGAGGAACGCGGCAGAGGGATGGGGTTAATGGGGGCTGCGATGGGACTCGGTTTCATCCTCGGACCGGCGATCGGTGGTGTCATGGGTAGCCACAATATGCCGTTCTTTGTTGCTGGCGGCTTGTCCGTCCTAAACTTCCTCTTCGCACTTATTATGCTGCCAGAGTCCCTACAGAAAGACACTGCTGATGAAACGGTTGGAGACCGACACGAATGGATCTCTCCACGCGAAATATTTCGTCAGACAACCCTGAAATCACCGCTCACTCCCCTTTTCCTTGTTGCATTTTTCTCAACCTTCAGCTTTGCAGGATTGGAAATGACGTTCCCACTGTTCATTGAAGACCGTTGGAACTACGGAGAAAAAGAAATGGGGTGGATGTTCATGTTTATGGGTGCAATTGCCGTGCCACTACAGGGCGGTTTGCTCGGGAGATTAATAAACAGTTTGGGGGAACGGCGTATCATCCTTATCGGGTTACTCCTCAGTGCGATAGGCATGGCACTTTTGCTTAGTGCTTACTCCTTCGCAACACTCACCGTGTATCTCACTATTGCTGGCGTTGGCAATCAACTTATCCGTCCAACGAATGCATCGTGGATTTCCAAACAGACCCGGATTGGTCAAGGTGCGGCTATCGGTATCATGGATGCATTCTTAAGTCTGGGACGCATTCTCGGACCCCTCCTCGGTGGCTGGCTCTATGCAAAAGAGGCTTATCCTTACGCAGTGCTGGCAGGGATTTTGTTCCTTACAACGCTCTGCTTGTACATCCCTTTGCGACGAATTAAGGAGCGAGATTAGAACCCAGCCAAGCCGAATGTGGAGCCTGTCATCCTATTTTGGTACCTCAAAGTCTAACGGGGGCAATCGGTGTTCGACACGACGTGTATTATATTCAAGCCGATACCGCCGATGCGCTTCATCATTGGGATAGTGTTCAGTATCCGGATACGGATAACTGGACATCCCGTGAAAGGGTAAGGGTTCAACCGTTTGTGATGTGAGCGTATTGATGTCGCCGTCCTTGTCCCATCCATCGCTATAAAGAATAAAATCGCGCACCCATCCTGCTTTTAATATTGGCAAGCGTGATGCTTCAAATTCCACTGTAATCTCGTCCCCCGCATTGAGGATAACGTACATGTCGTCAGTCTCCTGCAATAACGGAGCGACATCACCGTAACGGGTGTAATATCCCGCCAAATCTCGCCACTGTGCAGCCTTTGTAACTTTTTGGTAATCAAACAGGTGTGGGGCATGTGGGTTCGGACGGTACATCTCAGAAAAGCCACGGTAGTGTAAATCCGCGCGATCTGGGTTCAATGTCGTCACTTCCATTGGGACTGTCTGTGTGCCGACAGTGAAAAACGCTGTGTCCCAGTAAATCTGCATGTCGGTTTCAATCCGAACGCGTCGGTCATCCGACAGAAATTTACCTGTCAGGTCAACGGTGATCGTCTTATTTTTTCCCGCGGGGAGTCCGATCATATTGATAACAGTTTTCCATTTTCCTGTCTTATCTTTCACAGCGACCGAAGGAAAACGAGGATTGATTGCTGGGTTCTGGAACAAAGCAACATTGATACTGGTATCCGTCGGGAAGATCCACCCACCGAGGAAGAGCGTCAGCGGTGTATCGTTTGGAATATCGCCGAGATCGAGAACAACGGCATGCGGTTCAACAACGCCTTGGCAGGCACCGGGTGCGTGTTCAACGGCGTAGCGGTAATCAAATGCCTTTAACGCATCGGACACATCTTTGCCATGATGATCCACAGCAACTTTCGGGAACCGTTTCTCTGCGACACCATAGATTTTGAACTCTGCAA
>MKWU01006314.1_pt1 | contig 12145 bp, 9 predicted proteins | sample 809101 | NCBI WGS metagenome assembly MKWU01 (sample SAMN05860141, study PRJNA318959) | sponge metagenome | host: Aplysina aerophoba | place: Slovenia: Piran, Adriatic Sea, Gulf of Piran | collected 2013-05-07
ACAAAGCTGTCTAAATCTCGTAACCAAGTGATCTGGAGCAAGGAGCTAATAAGAAAAGCTGAAGAGAACATGAGAAAGCTTCCTTTTCTGTCTCGGTACAGCTTTACTAGTGAAGATTAGAATCTCGTGATATTCATGAGTTATCTATCTATTCTTATGCATATGCCCTGTGCATGTCTGGCTGGACATCAGTGCTTGTGATGAAGTTGGGGGGTGGTAGTAATCATTACATACATTGACTCTACAATATTTTTCTTCCTCACTTGCTGCATAATGGCAGCGTGCTGGCTGGTCATTAGAATATTCATAACTGCTACCATGTGTGATAAAGGTAGCCAAAGGTTACAAACATTTGCAAAAACATAGGTAGGTCTTGTGCAATTGTATGGATGTGTTTATAATGATAATACAAACTGTTCAAATGACACCAACTAGCTAGATTTAGCATAGTATAGCACTAGGTATGCCTATTACAATAGAGGCTGTAGGCTAGCCAATGCACGTTGTCCAAACACTTGCACAAAATGGCTATACCAGACTTTGGTACACACTACCCCAAACCACCACTTGAGCTACACCAGCCAGTATGTTGCCACATTCACCTTGCCTTATGTGCAAGGTCTCCCAGACCCCATCAAATCGAATCTTGAAAACCTTACCCGGATTTTTGTCCAGTTTAGGCATTATATATGTGCACAAGCTGCTGCGAAATGTAGGACCCAGTGTCAGAGGTCCAGTGGCGTGGTGTACAGAATTCCACAAGGACTGCAACACTACATTCCTTGCTGTGCTGAGCAGTCAAATATAGGTCACTCACTTCAAGACGCATCTAGGATCAGTTTTAATCAGTGCCTAAACCAGTACTGTACCATACTGTATGAGTACTCCGTGACTAGCCATACACTACTGTATGGGACTCGCTGCCATGCCTCCTACCAATTGTCATGAAAAGGTACACCCACAAATTAACAGTAGCCCTAAAGAGAATGTATTGATACCACTCCCTGCCAACAACCAGTGAAAGCCTAACCCACCCCCTTTGTTTCTGCTCACAGACTTCTTTACCCACAGACTTACATTGGCTGAGGGTAGGTAGGGACAGAACTCAACCCTCCATATAGTGCCAGAATGCTTGATGGCTAGGTAGACCTCCAGTAGTTTACCATCAACTGTACTGTAGCTGGTTTGAGTTGGAGTCAACTTACAGGTGAAGTAAGCATGCAGAGACCACAGAGAATTGATGCATGACTGTAGAACATCACCAACATCCACCTCAGAAGTGTCTGTAACCAAGCAGGAAGGGGCGTGTACTTGGGGGTACACAAGAAATGGCATGTATAAAGGGCCTTCTTGACTGCATGGCAAATTCACGGGTTTACATCAGGGTCACCAATGTGGATGATATATCGCTGCCAAAGTAAATCACAGATACAAGTAAATCATGCAGTACCCTCACTACCATCAGTAGGCAAGTAATTTCACAGCACTGCACTACATGAGGAGCACACTAACTGTGCATGTGTGCTCACATGTGGTGACAAAAAAATGATTAAGTTCCATAAATTTTGCAGTCTCATCTGCAGCTATATAACTTTCATTATTAGAGATTAGATTAGAGTATAATCTACTGGCAATTGATGTAGAGAGTGGCATGACTTTGTCCAGTACTTATACTTGATACGACATCGTAAATTGTCAAACTATCTAACTGAACTTGTATACAAAAGAATGCAAAAATTAATCACTCAACGCTAGTGAAAACAGCAAATCAAAAGCAAATCCATAAGGCTCATTCTCCTGCTGTCCAAGACCTTTACCACATGTGTACACATAGACTACAGACACACACATCATGCATGTGACAAATATTATTGTATATATAGTAATCAACACATGCTGTATCACATGCAACGTGATCAAGTGCCTAATGCTCATCACAATCAGGACAAGAAACCCTGAATTGACCGTGTATAGTAAGCACTATATTGCAACTCTTGATTGAGCTCTGAATGTTCTATATACATAATACATAGCTTGCATAAGTAAGTGCAGACTTGAAATAAAAATGTGGAGTATCTGCACATATAAATATACACAACTTCAATCACAATAGCATCACTATAATAAAAGGAACAGTATTATAATTCTTATAGTAAATAGGCAGTGTTAACAAAGCTAATTAAGTCAGAAACCTATTAGGCAGTTCCAAGAAAGATCAGTGAGTGGATGCCATCTACTAATCCTTTCACTTGTAATGCCACGCTTGGTTAATAGAGAGTGCATCATAGTTAATGTGTGGTCTCTTGCAGCTTCGTATGTTGTAGGTGTATGTTCAACTTCTTCACACAGTGATCCTGTAACACTGCAGCAAACCTTAAAAAGTTGAAAACTTGCTGACCTTGCAGTGGGTACGTCTTCTAGCTCACAGAAACGATAGAGACCATTCAGAAATGAATCAGGTGTGGAAGTACTTGGGACCAATTCAACCACACCTTCCTGTAGAAGATGTCGTCCTAGTGCACAAGGATCATTCATCACAGGAACATCAAGTTGCTCTAGGAATGAGCCAGGTGTCAGATGAGAACCACATAAATCCTTAGCAGCAACAACAAATTCTTCTCCTGTGAAAGACTTTCGTACAGAATGGAGTTGGGACTTCAGAGCATTCAAAAAGGTGTCTGCTGAATTGCTTCCATTTGCTGAGTCCTGTACATTATGAGGAAATAACCATTCTTAATGGATACCATATATATTCAATCATAATGATCTAAGTGCCTCATGTGCATGCACACTAGGGCGACACCACATGTAGCAATCAACAGGATGATATAGTGTTAAAGACATACTAAATAGACATGCCATGCATATATATATATTCACATTGCTTGGTGTGCTGTTGCTACTTCTTGCCTGCTGTCAATAACTATGTAGGGGCAAGATTGTATAATAACAGTCCACTTGAATTGTACATGTCACCAGCCTTCTAACGCAACTTGACCACCCGCACCACAGAGAGGCAGTGCAATTTGACATACTTATAGTTAGATCCATGCGCCACTGAATATAATTACGTGTATGGGTCTTGGAAAAAAGACCATGACTTTGCACTCGAACCAGGATTGTAGGATTCCTAGACGGTGGCAGATATACTATCACCAGCTGCGCAGTTGTTAACACGCATTCTAGTGGTTTAGGACATGTGTTCCTCCAGCTGGTGGAGGTTGTTTGACAGTTGAAACCATTCAAACAAAGTTTCAATAGGGCTGGGATGAATTCTAAATGTTTCCTTCATCTATTGCAAATGTTCAACGAATTCAATTATTGGAAAACCAGAGGGCTTCCACTATTGGCTTATTAATTGAAGGTATCCTATACACAAGCAGGCATGTGAGCTGTGTTCAACAGTGGAGGGGAGCAAAACTAAACTGGCATAAAAAGTGTGCAAGCAAGGGCATACCTGTTAGTGAGTGTTTGCAACCTGGTGTGTAAACTGTACAAGTTTGCTAACTTCATAGCTTAAGGAAAGTGGCAACTGAATAAAACAACCAAGACCCCGTGCCGGAACCCGTGACCTACACTGTAATGCAGCGTTTCAGCCACGTGAGCCACTGATCCCGGTCATACAGTAACTATTCATCTCCAATCCTTGTAGATATGGTCAAGGTGCACGGCAATGCTGTGACCACGTAGGACCCGTGCTTTGAGGCTTGACTGTGGGCAGCTAGCATGTGTATGAACCCGAGAGCCTGAGGTGGATGATGGTAACTCGTATCTCTCTGTGCGTTGTCAGTGAGTGTTTGCAAGCTGGTGCTTAATCTGTACGAATTCGCTAACTTAACAGCTTGAAGACAGTGGTGACTGGAGAAAACAACCACCACACAAGCCTTAAGACCCATATCTACAGTGACTGGAGACAACAAAAAATTGTGATAGGAATCGGTGGCTCACGTGGCTGAAACTCCATATTAGAGCATAGGCCACGAGTTTGGGTGCAATATCTGGCTTCTTTCCTCCTCTTACCACTTTCCTCAAGCTTTTAAGTTAGCCAACTCTTTCTACATACTCTTTATAAATTTGAATGCACGATGGACATCCACTCAACTACTATAAAAGAAAAAACAAAAAAGACACTAGCATTGACAAGTCACAGGATGGCAGGGAGCTACAGCAAAATGGTAGCAAGTGATGGCATACACAGCAGCCATTGATGGCGCAGAGGGCAACAAGTCACAACAAAGAGGCTTCTCCTGTGGCTGTGTACATCACACAATCCGATAAGCTTGTACCAGATTGCAGATAAGTTTCGACTTCCAATGTAAGTCATTTGCAAATATGATTGTTCCTAGAAACAACACCGTACTGTCAGTAAATTAGAATGCACAATGGCCATCAACATGAAAACTAACAGGCATAACATAGAAGACGGTAGAATTGACAAATTGACAAGATGGTAGGTAATTACAGTGAAAATGGCACACAGTTGTAAGTGATGGGACAGTGGGCAGCAATCCATGGCAAAACGGGGGCAAGCGGCCACAATGACCATTGCATATAAGTGCAAATGTTTATGTCACTAGTTAGGTACCTGGGGTCACTAGTTAAGACACCTGGAACTTTGTAGGTGCATGAGTATTGTAATGAAGTGTGATAAACACACCTAACCACATCAAAGAAAACACTCCATTATAGTATATGCAGCGACTGTATACAAGCTAGAAGATGTCTGTGGGCATATATCATACCTGCAATAACTGAAACAAATCCAAAAGCTTTGATGTTGGCTTCATGTATAGATCCAAAACTGCTAGAACAAAAGCCTGAAGGAATAGAGAAAATCTGGTCAATAATGGAAATTAGAGACAAAATACGTATGAGCAACCCAACCTAACACAATTGAACATACTTCCTTTAATTTGCATAATTAATACTTAATAGTTACTACACGCTATCAATGCCATACCTCCGTTTACTGCACTCACCCTCGGGCGTTGTGCAGTAAATGCGGCACAGCATGTAGTAAGTAGCTTATTGAAAAATAGACACTCTCAAAATGTGCGGGCGTTTCAGTTGGTATCTGCCAGCGGACAAGAAACAGCTACGGTGAAGCAATGGCCAAGCGCTTGACCCACTCACAGCCTAGCTCAAGCAAAAGATTTGATTTTGACATCGATGACGACGATTTTGAGGACATGTTCGGATTCCTTACTGCTAATACTACAGCCGACACGGACAAGTGCGTCCAACTCTTCCGTAGTTGGGCTGATGCCAGAAACGTCACGTTCCCTAGACAAAAAGTGCCTGAGAGTATTCTGCTGACTGACATCCATCCCCACCTTGGGAAGTGGCTGTGTCGTTCAAAAGCTTTTGCCTGCGAGGAGGTGGAGAACATTGCGACCTGAAATTGTCTCAGTTCAAGTGAGAAGTGGTGAAGATTGACAGACATAGCAGGGTGCGCTACACTTACACAGAACATGGATAGAAAACCGCTCAGGGGGACTGAAGCAATTAAGAACAGAGAACAAAGTTGTGCACCAATACAAAAGTGAATGCCCTGAAAGGTGCCATGTTGTGATCCTGATTCCAAACTACCTGATGATGCAAGGTTAAAGGAGATCTTCTACCTAAAGCCAAGAGTCATGTCCCAAGCGACCCATGCCAGCCTCGGAGCTATGGTGAAGACAACTGCAGCATTGGCAAGCCTAAACAAAAGTGTCACAAATCACAGCTTGCGTGCTTATGGTGTGACAAAGATGTTCACTCAGAGGTTCCAGAGAAGATTATTATGGAACGAAGTGACCACAAATCAGTTGAAGGTGTTCGCCAGTACGAAAGAACAAGTGCACTGTAGGATTTGAATGTGTGCCGTGTTCTTGAACAGAAGCCTGAAGGGCAAGCCAATCAATTGGCCATTACACCTGCTTTACCACCTTCACCCTTGCAATGGCCACTGGCAGTACCCAGGATGCAAGGAGCCATTACACCTGCTGTACCTTCGGCACCCTCACAATGGCCACTTGCAGTACCTGCGATACAAGGAGCCAGTAGACCAATGTCATTTCAAGGATGCACCTTCAGTAACTGTACCTTTCAGGTGGTGAACTCCACACAACAGCAACAGGGAACTACACTGAAGACCCGTCTAACATTAACATACAGGATTTTCTCAATCCTTACTAGATGCTCATGTAACTGATGCTTTAGCTAACTTTACAACAAGCTGTGCTTTTCTTTAGGCCTACTTTTCTTGCTGCTGCTGCTTTGTATTGGTAATTGATTCTTGTGATCTTTACTGAGGTGATAATTGATATGAGGTGATATAATAAAGTGTTAGGAGGTTACTTGGTTACTGCACTGCAGCATCCGACTTTTTGCAGTGGCAGTCTCTTTGATGTATGAGATCATCATTCAATAAGTACTAGTTACTACACGCTCTTAATGGCGTATTGCGTTTACTGCACGAGACCTGAGAATATGCCATTTTGAGAGCGTGTAGTAATTGGATTATCGCAATTTAATCGCCCTACGAAAGTAACCTTTAGCCCGCTTTTTGCCTGCAGTTGCAGTATTCACGGTCTTTATTCCCCAGTCTTCCTCGCACTATGGCTAAGCGCACATGCTCGAAGCCCTCTGGCAGCAAGGAGAACCAGGTCCTACCACCAAGCAAGCGGTTCAACTTTGACAGGGAAGATGACGATTTTGAAGAGCGAAGCAAAGGCTTCGTTCTGCTCAACACAGTTGCTGATACGCGCAAGTGTGTCCGCCTGTTCCAGGACTGGGATAAGGATAGGAATGCCCGTTTTCCGGGGGACAAGGTTTCCCAAGATATCTTGTTGACTGACGACCACCAAATCCGTTGGTTGTGCAAATTTTGCACTGAGATACGCAAGGTGGATGGGACTCACTATCCTCCACGCACCATCCAGCACTACCTTCTTGGTATCCAGCGCCACATCAGAGCCTGCAAGCAGGGCCAGAGTAACCTTTTCACTGACAGTGACTTCAGTTGTTTGCGCAAGTTGGTTGACGCTTTGAATCGCAAGCTCCATTCCGAAGGCATTGGCTGTTCTATTAACCACACAGAGACCCTCACAGATGAAGACGAAGAAAAGCTGTGGCAGTTGGGCGTCCTGAATCCTGATACTCCACAAGGCCTGCTAAATTGCGTATTCTTCTTAATGGGAAGAACCTTTGCCTGTGTGGAGGTGCCAAGCACAGAGACCTTAAGATTTCCCAGTTGAAGCGTGCAGTTGTGAAGTTGACGGGCAAGCATGTAGTTCGATATACTTATACAGAGCATGTGTCCAAGAACAGGGCAGGAAGCCTGAAACAAATCAAGCAGGCAAACAAAATCGTACACCAGTATGAAAGCACGGATCTGAACGCCACGTCATTTTGCTTGACAAGTACTTGTCGAAATTGCTGAGGGAAGCCCACCAAAAGGACACATTCTATCTGAGAGCAAAGGCTGCCTTACCAGCTGACGCTGAAGATCACTGGTTTCCACCTGTGCCAGTTGGTCGAAATGTTCTTGGGCAAATGATGAAAGCAATGGCCACAGCAGGAAAGCTGCAGAAGGCCGTAACTAGTCACAGCCTGCGATCATACGGTGTCTCCAAGATGTTTCATGGGGATGTTCCCGAAAAGCTGATAATGAAAAGAAGTGGACATCATTCTTTGGAGGGAGTCAGACAACATGAAAGAACAAGTGCCTTACAGAAGGTACTGGTTAATGAAAAGAAGTGGACATCATTCTTTGGAGGGAGTCAGACAATATGAAAGAACAAGTGCCTTACAGAAGGTACTGGAGACAAATGAAAAATTTGGCCAGCCACTGGAAAACCCCTTTCCTTACAGATAACCACAAACTGCAACACAGCCAAGTTTCAACTTACCAACTGTACCTTCCAACTGCCAAAGGCCTACGATGAGGACTTTTCCGACATCAACATAAAGGAATTTCTACAGTTTTAAACACTGTGTGCTGCTGTTCGTAGTCTAGCGCTTGTGTACTTGACCTTTGTAACTGCTAAGTAATTTTGTGTTTACTTTGCTAGCCATATATGGAGAATGCGTGGGAAGGTGGGCATGAAGTGTTCCTGCCTTAAAGCCATACATGGAGGTGTTAGGGCCGCTTACGTGGTTACTGCAGTGCTGTAACCCATTTACCTGCACACCCGTGCCTTTGATGTATGACGTCATCATGTGATAAGTAATAGTTATTGGATGACATTTCTCAATGAGGAGGAAAAGTAGCAGTAAAATAGCTCAAACTTGAGACCTATGCTCTAACATGGAATTTCAGCCACTCAGTAGTTATTGTTGATCCCAGTCATGATCCTTCGACTCTCATTGCCCTTGTACCTGTCGGCCACCACTTATTCACACTTTGAGACGGGTACGTTTGCAGTGTGATTGTAGTGGGCTCAGCAGCCAACTAGCACGTTGCACTACACCAACTACCTCAGGCTTGTAGCAGTAGACTAGTTGTGTAAAATCTTCCTATCTTATCCAACGAACAAAATAAGTAAGAGCCACAGACAGCTGCTTCAGCCTAATTGGGCCTTGTGAGTGTGGTTTACTGATGGTTGATGCCGGATGACTAGCTACTTCTATATCCACCTGAAGTGAAAGAGTTATGATTTCAACAGAAGCAAGTAGAGGCTATCAGAAAATGCATGACTGTGTGCTGTATGGGCATTAATGAGTATTGTTGTTGTACCCAGTGTGTGGCATTAGTGCAAATGTTGTTGAAGTACCAAGTGTTTCACCTGGGGTGGATATATAGGTGACCAGACATCCAGCATCAACCATCAGTACGCTACACTGATGAGCCCCAATAAGGACTAAACAGCTGCCAGTGCTCTTCCATTTTTTGCTTATTAGGTGACTGGGGAGGTGGTGACTCAGCTACTGCAAATAGCAGTTTGGTTCCCTTGACCATGAATCAAACTTATTGACCTGGTCAGGTTGCCATAATATCCAGTGATTATTACCGTTATGCCTCACGCTGGTTACAGCGTACAATCCGCATTTTTGATGAGTGTGATGAGACTTATACGAATAGTTTAGTAGTGCAAGTTACAGAATGCCTCCTGCAGGTTACAGATTGACCTGTGCACAACCTTTATGCATAACCAACTAGACTTGCACGTATTTCACGTTTAGCACCCCATGAGAGTTAAATTACTTTGATCTTATATTTCGCAGGAGTGCCCAGGTAAGCTAAGTGAAAATACCACCATAAAAGTGAATAACCTGGTGACATTTTCTAAGCTGGATAGGCACCTAGCCCGAGGCTCTTAGGTATTTATATCCACAGTCACTTTTGCATCATCCCTAGTACCTAAACACGTCCGACTAGGTGCCTATCCTATACTTGGCACTTGTAGTTCCTTGCCTGCATGAGTTATAAAAAGAAGAAAGATAACCAATGGTGTAAATGATGATGCAACAGGAAAGTATTTGATGAGGAAAATACTCATTGTTATGATAATGATCTCAATTTCAAGTCATTTTTGTTTACATTCTCCACCACATGGTGTTATGTAGGCTGTTCAGCCGTAGATGTTATCTTCAATTGTGGCAATACCTTCTATACAGTCATTCAGCGTAGTGGATGCTGCTAGAATGACAAGGTGATGCGTCACAAACTATGCTTGGTAAATGTAGTCCATCTATTGCCCAATCATTAAACTGTGGGTATCTTAAGGTCCAAACGTTTGCCATCTTACCACTTTCTCTAGGAACAACAATGTCAGCTATATTACCCACAGCCACAGACATCAAACTGTAACAATAATGTCGCAGTATCCCGCATGCAGGTACGGAGTTCATGTACAACTGTATGCCCTACAAGTTCTATAATCTACATGACGTTTGAGCATAGGCAAAATGTCAAAAGGGCTTCACCTTGCAAGCTAACAAACAAAACGCTCACTAAAGACACCAATGGGGGGCAGTGCTTAGGCAACCTTCATCCTCTGTGAATCTTCTGGTCAGTTTTCAGTATTAGTGTGACAAACGTTGGCCTAGCTAATGATTGTACCCCTCACGTTAGAAAACATTCTGTACTACTGTATGAAAGTGGGGTATTAGCTGAAGTTGCTGAAGTTGCAGCTTGTGTTACACCAATTCTTAAAAGGAATCAGATATAAGTTATGTGAGCACCACAATTCACCAAGAAATAATTTGCAAGCTATAATGTTTGTGATTCTCACATTTAGACCAAATTCACAAACTATTAGCGAAATGTTGACACCTAAATGAGACAAGCTTGTTTCTAAGCAAAATTGGCACTCTGCAAAATGTTTTCTTTTAAGCGAAATGGCATAATTTCTTCTGTGAAACTTCCCGTAATTCAGCAAACTGAATGTATTCAGCCACCACATAATCAAAACGTTAGAGATAGTCAACACACAAGTATATTACTACAGGTGACCCAAACACTACTACAACAAAACTCACAGCTGTTTCTGTCAAGTATTGAATGTCCATTCCATAGCCTTTGTTGTGGAGAAAGGCAAGTAGTCCCTACAGTAAAAGACACAGTGCATTCTATAGTGTTGTCTCCGGGACGTACATACAGCCATTAAGATACATATTATATACCTATAACTGTGTGCTGGTCAGGAAATTCATAGCATTAACCAGCAAGATTAGCCGGACAATAAACCCCATGCCTTGTCCTTGCAACTATGCAGGGGAGAGGGCAGTGGACATACCACCATCATGGTGAGAGAGAGCGCCGCCTCATCTAATCATGGGCTTGAAAAGAAGAATTCCACCTAGCACGAAGAAATGACTGGAAAGAAGCTTACTTAGCTCTGCATCAGGTCAGATTACCAGTTGGACTTTTCCAGTGTGTTGGATGGTCACTAATGTTGAAACATTGCTTTGCTCGAATGCAAAGGAATGGCCGATGGCAGTAAGTGTGAAAAGCAGTAACCAGCAAGGATTGGCTAGACAATAAACCCCATGCCTTGTGTCACCTACATCGTTGCACGGACAATGCATGGGGTTTATTGTCTATGTAATATTGCCGGTTACTGTTTTTCACACCCCTGCTCTAGGTGATACACTTCATGCAGAATGTCCACAAGCATGCATATGTGCATAAAAAGTGAGCCATTACAAATATAGAGCTGACACTCATGAACAAACTATAACAAGGGGCTGTGATTGTGTCATGTTAAAATCTTTTCCAATTTTGGGCAAGGTAGTGAGGTCACTCTAGTAGTGGAGCATAGAGTCTTAGCAAAGTACCCCTATCCCTGTTTAGTTGGGCTGACAGTGCTGGATGTGCCAGGGCTTCAGCATGCTCTGTGGATTAGATCAGTACCTAATGGGGTATGACTCTAGGACTAATCTCTGGTAAATGTCATTGTGGTGGTCCAGTTAGACGATCACCTGACTCCACTGCACAATGGTGTTCATATAGTCATTGATCAAGGTACCTGCCTGTCTGTCTTACAAAAGTAGCAGTACAGCAAGCACATGGTAGTTGTCTCATTTGAAAGGATACAAAACATGTCGTAGAATTGCGTATGGACTCATGCCTTGTGGGACTATAATGCATCTTACACCTCTGAAACACCATGTACAAAGGGAAGTTACACTTGGGCTCCTGGCATCCTGTTGCTTTAAAAATGGGGTGTGTTTGTTGTTTGTCAAACAAGCAAAGTAGCACAATAAATCAAATCAAGATGTTTCGGCAATGTAGGCCTTCATCAGCTGAAAAGTGATAGAAAACAAGGGACATGCTGGTGTCATAGGGATGGTGATGGTGTAACTAACGATAGTAAATTGATGAGCAACATCACAATTGTTAATAATACTCACTAGCAGGATGTTTCAATCTGGAAGTCTTTGTCAACTGCTTACAAGATGAGGAGTGGTGTGAGAGGTGGCTACTTATATTGTTGAAAATGAAGACGTCGAAGTTTGGATTGGATGTGATTCGAAATGGAAGTAAACAGTTGTGATGCAGTACATTGGCTGGAAATGGGGTAATTTCAAATACACTGTGGTAGTTAAATTAAATTACCATGCATGATATAGGCCTAGGTGAGCTGTAAAAGTAGAAAAAATACAAATATAAAAATAAAAAATCATAATGATAATTGGCTAGAAGGTGGCAAGTCAAGCT
>MKWU01006315.1_pt1 | contig 12144 bp, 6 predicted proteins | sample 809101 | NCBI WGS metagenome assembly MKWU01 (sample SAMN05860141, study PRJNA318959) | sponge metagenome | host: Aplysina aerophoba | place: Slovenia: Piran, Adriatic Sea, Gulf of Piran | collected 2013-05-07
AGGTCCCGCGCCCGCACCCCCCCCACGAAGGTCCGGCGGCTGTCACCGCCGTCGGCCACCACCCAGCGCGTGCCGAGGTTCTCCTTGGCCCCGGCCGCCACCGCCTCCCGCAGCAGGGCCAGGGCCGTGTCGACGGCTGTCTCCCGACCGGTGTCCGCCCCGCAGGCCTGCCGGCGTGCCCGCACGCGGCCCGGGGACTGCCGGGCGCAGAGGAGGTAGGCGTTGCCCTCCTCGATGTCCACCGCGGCCAGCAGCGTGACCTCCAGGTCCCAGCGAACGGCGCGGGCCAGGCCGTTCCCAAACCACCCAGTGCCCCAGGTCTCGCCCCCGCTCTTGTCCACGAAGCTGGCATCCACGGCCACGGCCGACCCCAGCCCCTCCGGCACCCGCGGATGCAACGCCCCCAGCGCGGCCACGGCCAGGCGCGCGAAGGGGAAGGGCCGCGCAAACCAGCGCGCATGGGTGCGCGCCGACCGGCCGCCGTAGCGTGCGAGGTCGGTGAAGTGGACGCGTCCCGGCAGCCACTGCAGCAGCTCCGTCACGTGGGCGAAATGGGCCGCCTGCGGTTTGCCGCAGGGCATCAGGGCGAGTATGGTACGCAGCCATCGCACGGAACACCTCTTTCGCTGATGCGCGTCGTAACTGCATCAACGATTGCAGGTCCCGTGCGGTTCCTTTTGGGGGCCGGTGCCCCCCCGATTTATCCTCCCGTCAGGCCAATGGTCCCGTATGGCTTGAAATGGGAGCAGGAAAACGGCTCAAAACTGTCCAAACCATAGAATTAATTTAGGTAGTAATCAATCTCATGTTCCTCATTGACTGGATAGCCAGATTGGTTGGTTCCATACGAGACAGATATCTGCAAACTTGGGGTAGGTCGTCGTCAAATATCGAACAAGATGCCAGCTTAAGTACAACACAAGCAGAACTAAATTGCTCGCATCAGCCAGCAATTAGAGTAACAAATCTCCAATTTTCTGATGGTAAAGAGATTTCAATTGGGAACACTGACGTAGTGGTCTTTGTTGGGCCAAACAATGCAGGTAAAAGTCAGGCATTGCGAGACATCCAAAGACAATTGTCAGATAATCTATCAGGAATTGTAGTCAGCAATGCCAAATTCGAATATTTCGGATCTGCTGAGGAGTTAGAAAATTATGTGCAACAGCACTCGGTTCTAGATATTTCAGATGCTGACCCATATTATAAAGGATACAACTTTTCTTTGCCAGCAGAGTGGCTCACTGAAGGCTGGTTGAGGCATAGCTCAATATTTGCTTCAATGTTTTGCATGGAAATGTCAACTCAAACACGATTGCAGAGCAGCGATCCTGTTCGAGCAATTGCATCTCTGAACAAAGCTGTTGAACATCCTATCCAAATGCTCTATCAAGATGATAGTCTAGAAGCTCGTATTAGTGCATACTTTTTTAGAGCATTTGGTGCACATCTGATTGTTCACCGTCTTGGTGGAAGTGAGATTCCGCTCTTAGTCGGGCAACCCATGGAACCTGAAGATGGCGAAGATCGTCTATCCATTTCCTACATCGATCGATTATTAAAGACAACTGTTTCTTTACAAGAACAGGGAGATGGTATGCGCAGTTTCGCTAGTGTGATCTTACACCTCTTAGCACCGATCACTCCATCGATTCTCCTGCTGGACGAACCTGAAGTATTTCTCCATCCACCACAGGCCCGTCTACTTGGCGAAATCCTAGCCATGGAGCGATCGAATCGTGCGCAATTATTTGTGGCAACTCACAGTGCTGATGTGCTTCAAGGATTGCTGAATGTTGTTGATGCGGATCATCTTCGTGTGATCCGTATTGAACGTGAAGATGATGTCAACCAAGTCAAAGAGCTTGATAGGAATTTGGCTCGTGAGATTAGTAAGGATCCTTTGATGAAATACTCGTCTGTATTATCGGGAGTTTTTCATAAGAGGGTAATCATTTGTGAGTCAGATGCTGACTGTATGTTTTATAGTTCACTCCTTGATATTTCTTCCGTACATCGTGGGCCATTTCCAGACGTGTTGTTCATTCACGCGAATGGCAAGCATCGTGTGGCCAAGCAAGCTGGTGCGTTGGTGGCACTGGGTGTGCGTGTCGATGTTATTATTGATATGGATATCCTTCAGGGCGAAGATGATTTGCGAAAACTCTTTGATGCTTTAGGTGGTAATTGGTCGGATGTAATGAAAAAAGCAAGTAGTGTGAGAAAGGTAATCCAAGGTAGGCGGGTTCGGGACGCGGGTGCCATTTCAAAAAAAAATCAATGAAGTGCTCACGCATGTTCCAGAAACTGGTGAATTTCCCAAATCAGCGATTCAAAAAATCAATAGACACTTGCGCGATGTGTCACCTTGGGCACAAATCAAGCGCACAGGAGAATCTGGTATTCCATCTGGACAGGCTATCAGTGACTACAAGATGCTCAAGGCTGTCTTGGAAGCGCAAGGACTATGGATTGTCCCAGTAGGTGAGCTTGAAGGCTTCTGTAGAGAAATAGGTGGGCATGGCCCTAAGTGGGTCCAGCAAGTTATCAGTGAACTCGATTTGGAAATGTGTGATGAGTTAAAAAGCGCCAGGGAGTTTGTCGGCCGGGTGTGGAATTCCTAGAAGTCCAGCCGGCAAGGGGACATTGGGAAGCCTGTTAAGGGTAACCGGGGACCATGGATGGTCCGGCCGGCGCCGGGCCGGCGACAGGCTGCGTGTGCAGGTGTAAAGCGGTTCTGCGATGCAGGCGGCCGCCTCCCGCCGGGTGTGGGCCGCGTATAGGGCAGCGGCGTGGTGTAGGATTGCCGTCAGATTCCGTGGCACATCACCGGGTGTGTCCCCTTGGTGGCGGCCCACAGACGGGTGAGGTGGGCCACCGGCGCCGTCAGCAGGAGCTGGGCTTCGGTCTTGGGGTGCCCGGTGATCCTCTGAACAGCTGCGTGCTTGTCAATGTATTGCCAACCATGTCACCAGGTAAACATCGTCCAGTGTGACTTGGGGAAGTGGCTCCGGGGGGTTGTACGGCTCAAGTCCCAACTCTTTGATGACGGCCAGAATGTTGCGTGCCTTCTGTACGGATTCCGATGCTTCGTTCATGGCCTGTCGGAACCGGCGCACCGTTCGTTCAGGGTAGGGCGCGCTCAAGGTGTCCACAGCCCGGTCGATGGTCTCCTGATTCTCTTCCGGCGGAGGGCTGGTGCGCACGATCTCGGCCGCCCTGCGGAGGGCGCGGGGGATGTCCGGCTCCAGATTGGCCTTATCGGCCATGAAGTTCCACTTGGCGGCCACATCGGCCCGGGCCATCTGCCATGCGTCGTAGGCACGGTGGGCTGCGTGTTCAGGGAGGTTGCGCGACGTGTTCCAACCATCGGCAGGACGCGCTGTATCAAGGCATATCAGCGTTTCATTGGGCAGGGAAGGATCGGACGAATCCAGGTCTGCCATTGCCACAAAGCGGAACAGGGGGCGTGCATGATCGCCCACGCGGATGCAGAAGGCGTATCCGGGTCGCTGGCCCGGTGCAGCTGACATGCCCGATCCAGCTCCCCATGGCAGTGCCTTGATTTGCTGGGCCACCTGCGGATCCTGGAGTGCCTTGCGCAGTTCCTGACGATACTCTTCGCCGGATAGCGAACTGCGGGCCGTGCCCCCGCGTTCGAACAACTCGGCCTCTTCCCTGCGCAGCTTCCGGATTTCCTCCCGTGTTTCGGTGAACTCGCGGTCCTGTCCGGGTTGGTCGGGCAGGATTTCGCCCGTACCGATGCTGGCCGACGCCTGCTTGATTTTGTATCTCAGCCGTGCCTCGAGGCCGAGCAGCTCGTCCAGTTGCCGATCGGGGAATATGCAGTGCAAGAAAACTTCATCATGTGCGGACCCGATTCTGTCGATGCGGCCATGCCGTTGAGCCAAGCGCATGGGGTTCCAAGGCAGGTCGTAGTTGACGATGTGCCGTGCCTGCTGGAGGTTCACGCCTTCCGCCAGGACATCTGTGGTGATCAGGATGTCGTAGAGGTCCTTGTCCTGACCTTCAGGTGCATCCGTGGTTGTCGGGGCGAAACCCCACAGCACCGATTCCCTGCTGTCCTGATCCCTTGCCCCTGCCAACCAGGCAATGCGTTCTGAATAGCACGCCAGTCGCGGGTCCTCCTGGACGGTTTGGATCAGGTGCTCCCGGATCCAGTCCACGGTGTCTGCGAAGTAGGTGAAGATCAGGACTTTGCGTCGGTTGCGCACATCCTGTTCGCCAATCCCTTCGGTTGCTGCCTGCTGGGCAATGTCCGTCAATTCATCAACCAGGACATTGAGGTTGGGGTCGTCGGCGCGGGTAACCGCGGCTGCTTCGTCAGCGAACGACCGCAGCAGGTCCCGATCCTTGGTCGCATCGGTCCTGAGTCGTTGCAGGTCGTACTCGGACGCGTCGTCCGCCGAATCGAGGATCTCATCGATTTCTTCCGGATCGAGTTCATCGGTGTCGGTTGCGATCCAGTCCACGAGGGTTTGGCCCACCGCCACTTTCCCGATATCCAACAATTCGAGGAACGAGTCGGTGCTGTCGGCCATGCGCCGGCATGTCTGAACGAAGGCATGGGGTGACGATTCGAACCGCTTCAACAGGCCCGACTGGAGGAGTCCGCCCAGGTGTGTCTGCTTCCGATCCTCCTCGCCGTCCAACCGGTACCTTGATGGAACATACCGAGCCAGGGTCAAGGTTCTTGGACTCCTGGCATCGGCATCGGGATCCAGAGCGTATGCCAGTCGGTTGAACAATCCGGGAACCACAGCGTCCAGGTCGTAATTGACCTGCCGGACGCGCGGCGTTGGGAAGGTAATTCTCTGTTCGGTGTCGTTGATCCTGATGGTGTCGTTCGCGTAGTAGGTCTTGACAAAGGACCTTGTGCGTCGGACGGCCACGGCATCCAGCACATCGAACATGTGCTCCGGGGACAGATCGTCGGGATTGAGAGCCATAGCCGCGTCGAAGTGCTCCTTCAATGAGCGGATTCCCACATCGGCGAAGGCGGCATCGTTGCGCAGGAAGTAGCTGAGGAGGTAGTAGAGATCCAGGAGGCTGTTGTTTACCGGGGTGGCGGTAAGCAACACCAGTTGCTTGGCGGGCGAGCCGGCCAGCAACCTCCGCAAGGCGTTTGCACGTTGCGTTGAGGGATTGCGCAGGTTGTGGGCCTCGTCGATGACTACCATCGCATACTGGTTGATGTCTTTGGCATCAAGTTTGGTGCCGATTGCTTGGCCGGGATTGAGCCTCTGGTCGCCCAGCAACTCCTCGAATGAGATCAGTTCCATGGGCAGGTTGTGTTCCGACCTGAACCTCCGCCAGGGGCCGTCGCGAAGCGTAGCGGGAGTGATGACCAGGACGCGTTGGCGACGGTCCAAGGCCGCTTCACGAATCATCTCTCCTGCAATGAACGTCTTGCCAAGACCCACCTCGTCGGCGATGAGGACGCCGTTCAACCGGTCCAGGATGCGCTTGGCGCGCCAAACGCCGTCGGTCTGGAACGATGTCAGGTGAATCTCGGTTTCGTTCTGGTGCTCGTCTTCCAGTTCGTCCGCATAGCGCTCCCAGAGCATACGCAGGAAGATTAGGTACGGTTTATGGGGTTCAAACCGGGCTTCGAACAGCGATGCAAGGTCGTATTCGTTGGCTTCGTCCCACAACTCCTCGTACCACTGCTGGGCCTGCTGCACGGTGTGGGGTTGGTAGGCACCCAGATTGAGTTCTGCATTGGTGGTCAGGCCGGCTGCCGTGAGGTTCGAGGAGCCGGCGATTACCCCGTGGTCACCGTCCGAGATAAGGAATGCCTTGCCATGCAGAAATCTTGACTCCAACCGCCGGACCTCTGCCTTGCCAGACCGGAGCCAGTCAATCAGGCGTTGGGCCTGGGCATCCACTTTCCGGTCAAAACCCAGCAGGTCGCGGTCCGACAGAAGATGCGTCTCGTGTTTGGTGACGGCATTGCGAACCCGGTCGCGGGCCGCCCTTACCGGCAGGTGCGACTCCTTGCCCAACGGCCGAGGTCTTTGCTCGGGAGGGGTGGGTTCTGCTCCAAGCAACAGCCGGGTACTGGTAGCTTTGTCTAGGGCATCCGCCAGCAGGGCGTAGCCACCGACGTTGAAGTAGGCGGTGGCAATATCAACGCTCGCCCCTCCGACACGATTCGTTGTTGGTTCACAGATAAAGCTGTTGAGTGCTTCGGCTACTGTGCTGCCTGTACGGTTGACGGCAAGCTCGGGTTTGGCGGTACCTGTCACGCAAGCCTCCTGAAGTGTTCCAGGACGGCTGAGTGGCGTTCGGAGTAGTCGATTTTCTCACTGAATGTGGTGTGCAGAACATACAAGTCGTCTTCGTCCAGGCCGTAGAGGTAGGCAACACAGGCATCCAGTTCATGGATTAGATCCTGCTTCTTGGTTTCCGACTTCACTGAGCCTACAGGCACGCCGACTTCAGAAGCCCACTTTGTGAAGCGGGCGTCAGGGGCCGCCAACCGACCAGCAATTTCGACGACCTTGGCCGCGACAGATCCTGGAACATCCGAGTTCACATCGGGGACTGGCAGGTTGTTGAAGAGGTAGAAACCAAGGTTCAGTTCAACTACCCGGCGCACCAACCAGTCCAGTATCATTGAAGAACAACATCCAAGGATGTAAGCAGTATCCCTGTCACTCGAATCGGTCAGGAACACATACGGAGCCTTATGGACCGTCACTGCTTCACCGGGAATGAGCGCAGTGATGAGTGTTCGCGTTTCCGTACTACGTGTCACGTCCCTGAAGGCAATCCGTGGCTGCAAGCATGGAAGTGTCTCTGTATCATGTACTACAGAAGGGTCGAGATGTGAGAACGCCGAACTCTTAACCCTGTGTTGCCTCTTGCGTTTGCCGTACAGAAGCTTCTTGATATGGTTGGGATCGGCTGAGGCATAGTATTGTTTGGTATCTGGATTCCACAGATTGAAAGACTTGCCAGTGTAAATAGGCCATAATTCACCTTTCAACGCAGCAGCCCCGCCGTCCAACAAAAAATTTCGTTTATCGGCGGTGGCGTGCATCTCCACTACGGGAGTTAGACGCCACCGCCGATAAACACATTGCTCAGGAGCTGTATCGAGACGAGGGTGTTGCCGCAGTTTGCGGAACAGTCGAAGTGCATCTGGTTGGTGGGGGATCTGTGGAAACGCCGCGTCATCGGACCATGACGCAAACTCCGCCGCTGATACGGTATGTGTGAGACCACTGGCTGTGCTTACAGCGAGTTGCTTCCTGGTTGAGAACGGACCGACGAAAGGGACTTCGGGTGGACTGTAAGTAACCTTCCGGAGTGCAATGAGTGCGACTTGATACTGTCTATGTACATCGTCGAACACCCACTGGCCGGTGTTCAGGAGCGTGGTCACATCTAGGAACTCTCCGTTGGCAAGCACGGTTTTCCTCCAAGCTGTGCATCCTTTGTTTTGGAGTGCTGAGCGAGGCGTGACGATGCCAGCGGTTCCACCTAATCGCACGAGCTGCCAGTTGCGCCAGCAGAACGCCTGATATAAGTCAGTGTCACCTGCTCCAAGGTGAGGGTGAACTGCACGGAGAATCTGTTTCCAACGATCTGCATCCTTGACGGCTTGCTCAAACGCCCTGTTGAGATCGTCTCGCTGTTGTCTGAATGATTCGATCTCTTGGTTCATTTGTCCGACTGGCATGCCTCGTACACCAGGAAGGTGCACACCCCACCATTGTTGCTTCTCTACCTTCACCTTCTCCCATGGAGGGTTTCCCAGAACACAGTCGAACCCAGGCCGCGTACGCAGGAAAACCTCGGGGAACGCAGTAGGGAAGTGAATTGGCCGCAGTCTGGCGATTTCGGTCTGAACCGCCGAGCTGGTGTTCAGTTCAGCGATGAGCTCTTCGTTGTAATCGTCGGGCATGTTCACCACACCTGCCCGTGCTGCGGTCACCACGTTGAAGAGCTCGCGTACCGGAGCCACCTTGGCCATGGCATCGGCGTGTGCCGCCCGCGCATCGTCGATTTCCCGTTTCTCTGCGTCCGACGTTGTCGCCAAGCGTTCCAAATCCTTGAGGGCTTCTGTCAGGACCGATTCGACGCGCTGGCGGAACAAACTTGACTGGCCCTGCCCGGTACCCAAGTTGAACGCTTCCATGGCATCGTCCACGGATACAACTCCGATGAGGCTGTCGCCATGCAACAGGTTGTGGTCCAGGAATGAGAGGGGGAGGCCGGGCACGAACGTGTGAACCCAAATCGACAGACGGGCCAGTTCGACTGCGATTCTATTCAGGTCCACGCCGTAGATGCAGTGCCTGGCTACTTGCCTGCGCAGAATGGCACTGGTCTCAATCTCTACGCCGTTGGCCAGATCACCCAATGCACTCAGGGCAATGCCACGCAACCTGTCCAACTCTGCGCTCACCCGTGGTACGGGATTGAGCGAAAGCCATGCCGACAGACGTGCCTCGATGCGATCGACCGCGGCTACGAGGAAGTGACCCGACCCCATCGCGATGTCGGCGCATCTGAAGTTGAAGAACGCCCTGGTCAGTGCGGTCTCATCGTCCTCCTCACGGAGTTTCTTGAGGGTGGCAATGTGCGCGTCCAGGGCCGGTGTCAGCGCCTTGTCCAACAAGTGTTCCACCACGAACGGTTTGGTGAAGTAGGACCCCGTCTCCTTCCGGGCTCCCGACTTGCCATGCAGGTAAACCTCGCCGGCAGGGATAGCCGTCTCGGTTCCCTTCCCCGCGGAGCCAACCGGTACATACACCCCTTTGCGGTTCAGGGCTAGATCCTCTTCGGCCAGGGACAGTTGCGATTCCAGCAGACCTTCGTAGATGGTGCCGAACTCGCGCACTGAAAGGGCCCGAAAGTCCACCGGACCAACACCTTCCGGTCCGTCGTCGATGAGCAGGGCGTCGAGGGCGGGACCGAATTCGTCATCGGCGAGAGCCAGCTTGTGAATAACCGCCCCGGCAGGGCTCACTTCCGGCTCGGTCGCAAACAGGCCGCCGTTGTATTCGGGCACGCCAAACCCGACATTCCCCTGGTCAACGGCCTGCCACAGGGTGCAGACATCGTCCCAAAGCGATGTCGAATTGGAAGCGAAGCGCACACGGCCGGCCTTGCGCTCCTCGGCCAGGCGCCTGGCCATGCGGGTCAGCGAGTGGTCTCGATAGCGGCCATTGGTCTTGTAGGGCAACAGGTCCTGATCCTCGGCGTAGGCTACGAACAGCAACCGAAACAGGATGGTGATCGCCTGTTCGTACGCGTCCTTCAGGTCGGACTCCGAGGTGGATACCATGCGATCGGTGACGGCCTTGGCCAGCAGGGGCATGGTCCTGCGGTACACGCGCTCGCGCAACCGGACAGCCAGATCGGCGGCGTAGCGGCCGGAGTCGCTCAGGATTTCTTCAAGGGAGCCGTCCTGCGCCAGGGCTGGAGCGGAGAACAACAGCATCAGGTATCCGGCCAAGCGTTCGGGAATCAGTGAGAGGTTGATCTCCACAAACGTTTCCGTCCGGCCCTTGCCACCGACACCCTTGCCCGGCTCCGAGCTGTAGAGGCGGATTTCCGATGCGCGGGTGAGGACAACCCAAGGTACGTTTTCGCTGTCGGCGATTGCGAGGGCGTGGGAGACAGGCGAAAGGTTGTCGAATCTCTGTGCCGGCGCATCCATGAGTTCGGAGTCGTCGCAGAACACGGCCACTGCCTGTTTCCTGCCGTGAATCTTGAGGATGGACGTGTTGATGGAAAGTGTCTGGATCTCAAAGCCCAGACGTGCGATGAGGTTGTGTCCGCGTAGGGACAGCAGGGGTTTGGCCGTGCAGGCAGCTTCGTGCCAGTCGGATCGTTGAGGCACCCCCTTTACCAGTTCCTGGGTGGCGAGCAGCCCCATGTTGCGCAGTCCCGTTAGCTCCGAGTCGAGTTCCGGGAGTGCTGCCAGCAACATCCGGGTGGCCTGATGGCGGTTTGGTTCGTTGAGTGCGGTTGCTGCCAGTCTCTCCGCCTGGTGCAGTTCGACCTCGGGGTATGCCGCCGGCTCCTCAACCGGACCATACAGTGCAGCTTGGTGACCGTTGACGGCCGGGTAAACCGCTACCAGCAGAACGGGGCTGGCGCGATTGCCCTTGCGTTTGGACCAGACGGTTCGCAGGTCGGTCGTCCGCGGTTTCCCGGCGCACTGAACCAACGCGACTTCAAGCCCGTTGGGAGCATCTTGGGCGAAGACCCCCACAGGCGACCAGGTGGGGGGAAATCCATCGCCGGTTCTCCAGGCAACCGGATCACGATCCGGAAGGAACTCCGAGAGGACATCGGTGGTGGCGAAAGTCATCGATCACTCCATAGTTCGTAAGAATCGGCACCCACCGTCGGGTTGCAGGTACTCAGAAGGGCAGAACGACCAGTCTGTTCTCAATGATGCAACGCATGGATTGTTGATCAAGAGCCGTGTGAATGCCGATGTCTGTCGGCATCAGGTCATCGAGTTTGCCCCCCCGAATCCCTGCGCCGGGAACTCTCGGAACCGACGGACTGCCCTGAGCCGCAGTTCTTCAACACGCTCCAACACACCTGCTCACGCACTGTTGCGGGTTCGGCTATCAGGTATCACCGTTTCACACTTGTACAGGGTTGCTGTCCCGGTCCCGGGCTTGACCACGTCCGTCTTGCCCACGGTGCCGCTGCGCTTACTCGTCGGTCGCGGGTTTCTTGGCCTTCGGGCGCGGATGTGCTCCGCCGCGCAGCAGCGCCCGGGCGAGCTATTCCGGCGTGGTGTTCGGGATGCGGAGGTTCTTGTCCTGGTAGCCGGGAGGCTCAACGCACTCCTGCTGCCAGTCGCGGGCATCCGCCGCGCGTCCGTGTGCAGGGTCGGCGGGGGCCGCCTGCATCTCCATCCTGTCTGCCTTCTTCATGATCGAGCTCCCGATGAAAGACCGTTCGGTTCGGTGAGGGTGGCGTAGGTTGATGTGCCTGCCTTCGAGCACACGGTTGGGCTGCCGGGGGACTTGGTCCCAGACGACGGCGGTCAAGATGAGGAGTAGCTTGCGCATGGCTGTGACGAGTGCCACCTTCCTGTGCTTGCCTCGCCGGCACAATCGGGTGTAGAAGTCATGGATGACAGGGATGGAGATGGTTACAGCAATCTGCGAAGAAGTTGTATTGTCGTTGTCCGCCACCGCTACTGTGGCTGTCGTCGGCAGTGACCATCGTCGGACTTGTGCTGGCGGTAATTCTGGTTTTCTGCTTCGTCCAGCGCATCTTCATTCAGGGGGCTACCGGAGCTTCGAATGTCCCGAGTCATGATCAGCGGGAACCGTTGGTTTGAGGAGACTGGTACCCCCCACCCAGAGCGTTTGCGATCTGCTTGATCCGTGTGAGGCTTGCAGTCGCGTAGTCGGTTGCCTCGTACCGCTGTATCTGCTGTTCCTTCAGGCCGAGCCGCTCCGCCAGATCCTTCTGTCTCAGACCCTGCGCGATGCGAGCCTTGATTAGAACGGTCGGCAGTTCGGCAACCGCGTTCAGTGCGTCCAGATCGAAGTGGCCGGCCTTCAGGGCTTCGTATTCTTGCAACTGCTTCTTGAGGTCTACCAACTGGCTCTTGAGCGCGTCCTCCTGTGCTTTGGCGATGAAGGGATGCACATTCTTGGTCTCCGCGGGCTGCCGTCTGAGGTTGGCGAGGGTCCGCGAGAAGCGATCCATCTGATTCTTAGTGATCCGATACTGCCGTTCGTTCTTGATCATGTAAGGTCTCCCAAATCCATGGTCACAATGCCTCTGCTCTCCCAGCCTTCCTGTCTGTCTGGAAGAACTCCAGAAACAACAGGCCATCTGCGTCGGCAGCAACCGAGGCGGGGAAGAGCTCCCCCATGTACTTGGTCTTCTGGGTGGCCCTCTCCGGATCGAAGGTCAGCAGCACGGGATCGAGGATCACCGGATCAACGCCGGTCTCTTCCCAGAAAGCATCGTAGGGCGTGTGGGCATAAGGAATCCAGTGGCCGTAGTAGGGCAACGAAGTTTTGAAAGATAGAATCACGGTGTACGGATTCCCTCAGTTCCCGCCCTGTCATGACCCTGGCCGCTGTCCCCGTCTCCCAGCCCGACGTCTCCGTGAGCCGTGCCGACATC
>MKWU01006319.1_pt1 | contig 12137 bp, 10 predicted proteins | sample 809101 | NCBI WGS metagenome assembly MKWU01 (sample SAMN05860141, study PRJNA318959) | sponge metagenome | host: Aplysina aerophoba | place: Slovenia: Piran, Adriatic Sea, Gulf of Piran | collected 2013-05-07
AGCCGGTGTAGGTGCCGACGCGCGAGATCAGCCGCGACTGGCTCTCCGGGTCCTTGTAGAAGTCGTGGACCCACGCCACGTCCTCGGCGGTGAACGGCGTGCCGTCCGACCACTCCGCCTCGCGCAGGTTGAAGACCCAGGTCGCGCCGTTGTCGGTGCTCTCCCAGGACTCGGCGAGGCCGGGCTCGATGTTGGCGCCGCCGCCGGGCTGGGGCACCTGGCGCGTGAGGCCGTCGTAGATGGAGTGGAACTCGGACTCGCTGGCCGCGGTCGAGTTCGGGCTCATCGTCGGGATCGGGTTGGAGCCCGACCAGCGGACCGTGATCTCCTTGGCCGGCGCGGCCGGAGCAGCCGTCGCCGCCGCCGTCGCCGCCGCCGCCGCCGCCCGCCCCGCCGCCGCCGCAGCGGCCGGCGCAGCCGGTGCCGCCGTGGCAGCCGCCGCGGCGGCCGTCGCGGCCGGTGCCGCCGGGGCCGCAGTCGCCGCGGGAGCGGCAACCCCATCGTCGTCGTCGTCATCGCCGCAGCCGATCACGGCCGCGGTCGCGAGCCCGACACCACCGATGGCGCTCCCCCGCAGGAACGCCCGGCGCGTGACGCGCCCGCCCAGAACACTGATTTCCATAATCCTCTTCGCTGCCTCCCTCTCCGCCTGCTGTCGATGCGGCGGGCCGTCCACGCCTCTTCCTGCCGGCCGCCTCTGCGGTCCAGCGATGTGACTTGACCCGAGTCGTGATTTCTATCACGGCTCCGCGGTAGGCGCACGCGACGCCCTGCCCGTTCGACGCTCACCGGACCGCGCCCGCATCTCACGATCGTGCAGCAACACGCAATCGTTATCGCGGCTCACGCGGACATCACGAGCGCTTGACCGCGGGACGGCGGCCACCGCACCGTCCCGGTGTGGGGACGGTGGGAATCGCCGCGGATCCGCTCCACCGGGAGCATGCCTCCGGGGGCCACCCGGAGCGCCCGGCCCGCCTCGACGCGATCCTCGGACAGCTCGAGCGCCGCGGTCTCCGCGCGCGGCTGCGTGAACTCGCGCCGCGCGACCCCGAACCCCCGGAGCTGCTCGCCGTCCACACACCCGGCGCCCTGGAGCGGTTCGACGCGGTCGCCGCCGCGGGCGGGGGCTGGCTCGATCCCGACACCTACGTCACCCCCCGATCGCCCGCCGCGGCCCGCCGCGCCGCCGGCTGCGTGCTCGCGGCGATCGAGGCCGTGCTGTCGGGCGAGGTGAACTCCGCCTTCTGCGCCGTCCGCCCTCCCGGCCACCACGCGACACGCGATCGATCGATGGGGTTCTGCCTGCTCAACAACGTCGCGATCGCGGCGGCCGGGGCGCTCGCGGCCGGGGTCGATCGCGTCGCGATCGTCGACTGGGACGTGCATCACGGCAACGGCACGCAGCAGATCTTCGAGGCGGATCCCCGCGTGCTCTACGCCAGCACGCACGCCGCGCCCTTCTACCCGGGGACGGGCTTCGTCGACGAGGCCGGGCCGGGGGATGCGCGCGGGACGAACCTGAACCTCCCGCTTCCCGCCGGCACCGGCGACGCCGGCTTCCTCGCCTGCTACGAGCAGGCCGTGCTCCCGGCGCTCGAGCGCTTCGAGCCCGAGCTCGTGCTCGTCTCCTGCGGCTGGGACGCGCACGCCCGCGATCCGCTCGCACCGCTCAACGTGAGCACCGGCGGCTACACCCGCATCGCCCGCCTGGTGAGAGACGCCGCCGCACGGCTCTGCGGCGGGCGCCTCGTCGTCGCGCTCGAGGGCGGCTACGACGAGCACGCCCTCGCGTGGTGCGCGAGCGCCCTCTGTGAGCTCCTGCTCGGCGACGAGCCGGTGGCGGACCCGCGGCCGACCACGGCCGCCCCCGGGCCTGACGTCTCGCCCGTGATCGCGGCCGCGCGGCAGGCCGCCGGGCTCGGCTGAGCGTCCCGCGCCGGGCCGTCGCCGCTGTGATAGCGTTCGCACGCTCGGGGATGCGCGGGAGGAGGCCCCACCGATGACAGCGACACGAGAGCGGGTCAGGCGCGGCTTCGTCGCGACGCCGCACGGTGACGTCGAGTACCGGGAGAGCGGCGAGGGGCCGCCGCTCATGATGATGCACGCCACGCCGTCCTCCTCGGCCTCCTTCGAGCCCCATTTCCCGCTGCTGCCGGGGAGGCGGCTGATCGCGATGACGACGCTCGGCTACGGCGAGTCCTCGCGCCCGCCCGAGCCCTACCGGAGCGTCGGGCAGTACGCGCAGTCGGTCGCCTGGTTCCTCGACGGGCTGGGGCTCGACCGGGTCGACCTCTTCGGGACGCACACCGGCGGCGTGATCGCCGTCGAGGTCGCCGCCGCCTATCCCGGCCGCATCGACCGCCTCGTGCTCGACGAGGTGGGGAACTACGCGAACCCGGCGGGCCTCGAGCTGCACAGCAACATCCACCGCTACTACGAGGAGCGGCCGGACGGCTCCCACCTGCTCGAGATCTGGAAGCGGATGGGCGGCGATCAGCCCGGGGTGGACTTCGATCGGGTGACGCAGCGCCTGATCGACAACCTGCGCGTGAACTCGGTCGCGGGGTGCGAGGAGGCCTACGGCCACATGGGCTGGGAGGGGGCCGGTCCCTACGCGATCTGCCGCTACGACACCGAGGAGAACGCGCCCCGTATCGAGGCGCCGACGCTGCTCGTCTACGGCGAGAGCAGCAAGCTGCGCCCCAGGGGCGAGGAGATGGCACGGCGGATCCCGCGCTCGCGCCTGGTTCTCCTCCCCAGCGAGGGGATGTTCACGATCGACCAGGGGCCGGAGCTCTGGGGTGCCGCCGTGCGCGACTTCCTGAGCGACCCCGGGGTATAGCCGCGAGACCGCGAGCAGCGGGCGGGCCCGCGGGATCAAGGAGGCGGAGATGAGTACAGGCGTGCGGATCGGGGGCGTGGTCCACGCCGTGGCCGACATGGACGAGGCGATCGCGCAGTACAGCACGATCCTGGGCGTCGACCCGGAGTTCACGAGCGAGAACGAGGAGACCGGCCTGCGCGTGGCGATGTTCCGCACCGGCCCGACCTTCGTGGAGCTCTGGGCGCCGACGCGCGAGGGGCCCATCAAGAGCTGGGTCGACTCCCACAACGGCGGCGGTCTCTACCTGCTCTCCTTCCACGTGAGCGACGTCCCGGCGACCGTCGGGCGGCTGCGCGAGGCCGGCGTGCGGATGATCGGCGATCCCGGCCCCGGCAACCCGATCGAGGGGATGGTCTACGTGCATCCCCGGGAGTTCTCGGGAGTACTGGGCCTGCTCTACCCCCACGACTAGCGCCCGGGGCCGGGCACGTGCTGCTCGAGTTGCGCATCTACACGGCGAAGCCGGGACGCCGGGACGACTTCGTGCGCTGGTTCCACCGGCGCTCGATCCCGGCGATGGAGGCGGCGGGGATGCGCGTCCTGGCCGAGCGCGCGGAGCCGGGAACCGATCGATTCGTCTGGCTGCGCTCCTTCGCCGGCGACGAGCAACGCCGGCGGCAGTACGACGCCTTCTTCCTGGGCCCCGCCTGGCTCGAAGGGCTGCGCGAGGAGGCCTACGACATGCTCGATCACGTCGACGTGCACACGATGCGGATCGAGGGGCATGCGACGTCCGAGGGGTGGAGCGATCTGGCGTGCGAGCTGGTCGCGGAGCTCGTGCCGCCCGGCCGGGCGGCGGATAGCGGCGCTCGCTGAGCGCGGCAGCGCGGGCCTCCCCACGGGGGCGCGCGCACGAGGCGGAGGTCGACGATGTTCTTTCACATCCTGCTCTGGAGCCTCTACCCCGACGCCCGGCCCGAGGACGTGGCCGAGGGCATGCGGAGGATGCGGCGCGAGAACCCGCAGGAGATGAAGCGACTCACCTTCGGGCGGCGCCTCGACATCGACGCGCCTGAGCCCGGCTCCTCCGGCGAGTTCACGCGGCCCGCCGGCTCCGACGGCCCCCTGGAGCGCACCGGGGAGCCCTTCGACTACTTCTTCGTGATGGATTTCGAGGATGCCCCGGCCTACCGTCGCTACGTCACGTCCCCCTCGCACGACGATCCGGCCGCGACGCACCCCGAGCCCGGCTTCGCCTGGGAGAGTTGCGCCGCCAGGTGGTCCGAGTTCCTCTCCTCCGATCACCACCACGAGGAGGGGAGCGCCTGGCGCCCCGCGAGCGTGCGCGGCCCCGGCTCGCTCCTGCACATGGTGCTGTGGGACGTCCGGGAGGATGCAACCGAGCTCCGCGTCGACGAGATGTTCGCGGCCCTCGAACAGCTCCCCGAGGCGATCCCGGAGGTGCTCTCCTTCTCCTTCGGCCGCAGCTTCCGGCCCACCTGGGGCGGACGCAGCGTCGTCGACCGCTCGCTGCTGGTCCCGCGGGGCACCGGTCCTTTGCCCTACCGGCGGGGGGGCGGGGGCACCCCCCCCCCGCTCCGCCCCCCGGCCGGCGATCACCCCCGCTTCGGTCTGCTCGCCGAGTTCGCCGATCTCGACGGCCTCAGAACCTACCTCGCGCACCCGGCGCACACCGCGTTCGTCACGCAGCACGTGGGGCCGCTGTGGACGCGCCTGCTGCGCCACGAGATGGAGATCGAGGAGGGGTAGGGCCGCCCTTCCGGGAGCTGGACGGCGCCCGGCCGCGAGCGGCGCGGCAGCTCCGACCCGCCGGCCGCCCGCCGGGCGGCGACGCCCGCCGCGCCGGGGCGAACCGCGGGCGGGCGAGGCCACACCGCAGCACGGCCCGCGCCCTCGCTAGCCGACCCCCGGCGCCCCGGTCACCGCGCCCCGGTCACCGCGTCCCGGTCAGGGAGCTCCCGACAGGGCGCCCATCGAGAGGGATTGCGAGCGTTGCAGCTCCTCCTCGGTCAGGCACGCCCATGTCCTGGTTCCGTCGTCGGCGATCTCCGCGAGCTCCTCGGCGCTCGCCGACGAGGGATCGTACGCGTGGGCGTTGACGAGCGCCGTGTAGTGAGGATGCCCCGCGGCGAAGTCCTCAAGGCAGCTCCGGCTGCCGGCGGAGAGGGGCCCGATCGTCGTCTCGGTGATGGCGAGGAAGGCCGCGGCGTAGCCCTCCTCCGTGATGCACCCCGAGACCGCATCCGAGACCTCGAAGGCGCCGTGGACCGTGGTGGCGAGAAGGCTCTGGTACTCCGCCGCCGACAGGTTCTCGCGGATGCACGCGGCCTCCGCCGCAGGGAGCGCGGCGACGAGGTCCCGCTCGGCCGATGTCTGCGCATCGATCGCCTCCTGCAGCCGAAGCAGGAAATCGACCTTCTCCTGGGCCGAGAGGCAGCCGTAGATCGCCAGCGTGGCGGGCTGGGCCGCGGCGGTCTGGCCGGCCTCGGCCACCTGCATCCCGATGCCGACGAGCACGGCCTCGGGGTTCTCGCGACCGACGCCGATCATGCATGCGCGGGTCTCCGCATCCCATCCACCGGCCTGTGCCGAGATGAACGAGATGCCGAGCACGACGATGGTGTCGAGGGAGAGGCACCCGAAGAGGGGCGCTGCGGCCGCGGGGTCGCTGCCGGCCCCCAGCAGCGGGGTCTGCAGCAGTATCCCGAAGAACACGTCGCCGAAGGTGCTCTGCAGGCACTCCCTCTCCTCCCCGGAGAGGCGGTCGACCAGATCCTGCCCGGTGGTGGAGGGCGTGATCACCAGATCCTCGAGCGGCAAGGCCGACGCGGGCGCGGCGGCCGGAGCCGCACCGGTCGCCGGGGCCGGCGTGGGTGCCGGCGTCGGCGCGGGCGTCGGGGTCGACGTCGGTGTCGGCGCGGCCGTCGCGACCGCGGCCGGCGTTGCGGTCGGCGTCGGCTCGGGGTCGTCTCCGCCGAAGCAGGCGGCCCCGAGCAGCACGAGTGCGAGCGCCGCACCGAGCGACCCGAGCCTGAGACCGGCGGCGCACGCGATGGACATCGACCATCCCCTCACCGGACCGGCACGCCGCGGCCCACCGGCCGGAGTATACCGGGGTCGCGGCGGCCGGCCGACGCGGATGCGCGATCCTGCGGTTCCGGGCGCGCGCCCCGACGCCGGGCGTCAGCGGCGCCAGCGCATGCGGGCGAAGGGGAGCCGGTTCTCCGGAAGCCAGCAGTAGCCCTCCAGCTCGCGGTCGTGAGCCACGTAGTAGCGCTGCGCACAGAGCGGGATCATCACGGCGTCGCGGTTGTGGAGCCGCTGGAGGCGCCGGACGGCCGCAGCCCACGAGGCGCCGTGCCCGGCCTCCGGGACGGCCCGCAGCGCGTCGAAGAACTCCTCGTTGTGGTAGCGGAAGGGGAAGAGCCGCATCCGTCCGGGGCCCCAGTCGTGATAGTAGGCGTAGAGCGGCTCGGCGACGCGCTGGCCGCGACCGTCGTGGGACGCCCGCACCATGATCGGCGCCAGGTTGCCCTCCGTGCGCACGCGGCCCGACCGGTCCCCCCCGCGCTGCTCGAGCCGGACGTCGGCCGAGATTCCGAGCCGGCCGAGCCGCTCCGCGAGCAGCTCCGCCACCACCTCGAGACCCTCCCCCGGCAGCACCACGATCGAAGTGGAGAATCCGCCGGCCCCCTTCGAGGAGGCGAGCAGGGCGCGCGCGCGGCCCACATCCTCCTCGTAGGGCCACGAGGCGGGGTCGTACCCCGGGCTCTCCGGCTTCACCCAGCTGTACCAGCGCTCGGCGGTGCCGGCATAGGCCGTCTGGAGCACGGCCCGGTAGGGTGTCGCATGCGCGATCGCCTGCCGGACGCGCGGGTCGTCGAGGGGTTCGGCCCCGGGATCGAGGTGCAGGAACACCCCGGCGGTGGACGCCGCGGGCGTGATGCGCAGACGCCGCTCCGAGCGCACCCGCGACAACGCCGACCACGGGACGCCCGGCACGAGATCGACGTCGCCCTGCAGCAGCGCCTGGATCGCCTCCTCCGTCGAGGGGTAGCGCCTGGCGACCACCTCCCCTATCGGGGGAGGGCCTCCGTGGTAGTGCGGGTTCGCCTCGATCTCCGTGAGCGACTCACCGTCGGCCCGCACCAGCCGGTACGGACCGAAGCCCGACGGGCGGGCGCCGAGCAGCGAGCTCGCCCACGGATCCTCCGGGCTCTGTCCCGCGCGCGCGACACGGGAGTCGTAGACGTTCGGCGTCCCCTGCGCCATCGTGCGCGGGAGGGCGGGATTGGGCGCACGCAGGTGGAAGGCGACCGTCAGCGGGTCGACCACCTCGACGTCGGTCGCCTCCTGGACCGAGGAGATGCGCGCGACCCACTTCCCCACATCGCGCACGCCGAAGGAGCGCTCCCAGCTCCAGCGCACGTCCTCGGCCGTGAGCTCGTTGCCGTCCGGGCTCCTGACGCCGGGGCGCAGCCGGAAGGTGCAGGTGCGCCCGTCCGGGGAGAACCACCATCCCTCGGCGAGCTGTGCTTCGAGATCGCTCCAGTCGACTCGCCACACGCCGTCTGTGCCGAGCAGCGGCCGGGGCCCGGTCAGCTGCTCGTAGACCGACGATGAGATGTCCGAGCCGACGCTGTCGCCGAAGGCGGCGGGCTGCTCCATGTCGAAGTTGGCGGGCGCCGACTCGACGCCCGCGACCAGCGCTCGCGGCACCCCGCCCCCTCTCCCGTCCCCGCGCGGCGAAACCGGGGGCACGGCGGCCGGCCCGGCGCGGCGAGGATAGCAGCGCCCCCGCCAGGGGGACGGGGCGGGCCTTCCTACCAGAGCTCGGCGGAGGCGAGGCGGGCGCCCTCCCCCAGCCCGCCGCGCCTCCCCCCCCCCAACCCCCCCCCCCGCCCGCAGCGCCCCGGCCTTCCCCCACGCGATCTCGCCGGCGACCTGCACGCGGCCGGCGAAGGTCCCGAGACCGCAGTCGGTGCCCGCCTGGACGCGCTCGCGCCCGGCGACCTCCGCGAAGCGCACGAGGCGATCGGCCACGACCCGTGGATGCTCGATGACGTTGGTGGTGGTGTCGATCGCGCCCACGATCAGGAGCTTCCCTCCGAGGTCGCGATCGCGCCAGGCGCGCCACTCGTGCTCGTGGCGGCCGTTCGAGGCCGGGAAGGCGAGGGCCTGCGGGCGCGCCTCGAGCAGGAGATCGGCGATCTCCTCCATCGGCACGTCGCGGTGGTGGGGACCCTCGGTCGAGCCCCAGCAGATGTGCATGCGCATCCGCTCCGGCGCGATGTTGCGCGTCGCCTCGTTGAGCGCCTCGACGTGCTGCCGGGCGATGCCGCGGAAGTCGTCGAGCTCGCGCTCGGCGAACTGCTGGTGCCGCCCGAGGGCGAGGTCGGGGCAGTCGAGCTGCAGCAGGAAGCCCGCCTCGACCACGGCCTCGTACTCGCGGCGCATCACCTCGGCCAGCGCGAAGACGTACTGCTCGTGGCTCGGGTAGTGCTGGTTCTCGAGGAAGCGGGCGATCTGCCCGGGCGAGGCCGCCGTCAGGAAGACCTCCTCCGCGCCCGCCCCCTCGGCCGACTCGCGGAGAATCGACAGATCGCGCTCCACCGCGGCGAAGTCCCGCCAGCCGACCGGGCCGGTGCAGGCGGGGCGGCGGCCGAAGGGCGAACTCATGCGCCTGAGCAGCTCCGCCCACTCGGGAAACTCCTCGACGTCGGGGTTGCGCAGGATCCCGCTCTTCCCGCCGAAGCCCTCCAGCCGCTCCGCGACGTAGACCGTGTAGTCCACGCGGCCCATCTCGCCGTCGTTGACCACGTCGATGCCGGCGTCGACCTGCCGCTTCACGGCGTCCGCGACGGCCGACCGCACCGCGGCCTCGAACGGCGCCCGGTCGGGGAGCTCCCCGCGCTCCTTCGCCACCATCAGGTCGAGCAGCGGCTGCGGCCGGGGGAGGCTCCCGGTGTGGGTCACCCGGATGCGATCACGGCCTGAGCTCACGGCTTTCCCGCCTCCCCGGCCCCCGTGCCGCCCGCCCGGTCGCTCCCGTAGCGCTCGTCGAGCGCGCGGTAGCCCGCCAGGCCCACGATCTCGTCGCGCTCGGCGAAGCTGGCGAGGCGATCGTCGACGGCCGAGGCGTTGCCGTCGCGGGCGATCGCCTCGAGCGTCTCCTGCATCGCCCGTATCGCGGCACGCTGCAGGTCGGAGGGCAGGATCGCGACGCGGTAGCCGAGCTCGGCCAGGCGCTCGCGGGGGAGGAGCGGCGTCTTGCCGCCGCGGAAGACGTTGATGAGCTTGGGACCCGGCAGCCGCCCGGCGATGGCCTCGACCTGCGCCTCGCTCTCCGGCGCCTCCACGAAGAGCACGTCGGCGCCGGCCTCGCGGTAGGCCTCGGCGCGCGCGAGCGCGGCCTCGAGCCCCTCGACGGCGACGGCATCGGTGCGGGCGATGATGACGAGGCCGGGATCGCGCCGCGCCTCGAGCGCCGCGCGCAGCTTCCCGATCATCTCGCCCGCGGGCACCAGCCGCTTCCCCTCGTAGTGCCCGCAGCGCTTCGGCGAATCCTGGTCCTCCAGATGCAGGGCCGCCACGCCGATGCGCTCGAAGTCGCGCACGGTGCGCCGCACGTTGAGCGCGTTGCCGTAGCCGGTGTCGGCGTCCGCGATCACGGGGATGGAGACCGCCTCCGCGATGCTCGCGACACGGTCCAGCACCTCGCCGACCCCCAGCAGCCCGAGATCGGGGTAGCCGGCCGATCGGGCGATCGCCCCGCCGGAGGCGTAGACGGCCTCGGCGCCCGCTCGCTCGGCGAGGCGGGCGGAGAGCCCGTCGTAGACCCCGGGCGCCACGAGCAGCTGCTCGCGCTCGAGCAGGCGCCGCAGGCGCGCTCCCGGACGATGCGCATCGGCGTGGGGCTCGCTCATCGCGGCGATGCTAGCGCATCGCGGGCGACCCGCGCCCTTACGTCCGCGTGAGCGGGACACCTGCCCGGCAGAGCCGGCAATCGGCGGGATCGACACTCTCCATCTCGACCTCGGTCGCCGCGAAGAAGGGGAGACCGAAGTCGACCCGGCCCCCCGAGCGGTCGACCAGCACCGCGACGCCCCCCGCCACCCGCCCCCGGCGCGCCCGCGGCCCCCCCCCCGGCGCTCCGCACCGCCTCGATCGTCTCCCGCACGGATCCGCCCGTGGTGAGCACGTCGTCCACCACGAGCGCACGCTCGCCGCGCTCAAGCCGGAAGCCCCGCTGCAGCGCGCGGCCGGAGCCGTCCGGGAGCTGCTCCGCTATCACGCCGCGCAGCCCGAGCTGGCGCGCCACCTCGTAGGAGAGGATCACGCCCCCGGTGGTGGGTCCGGCGACCACGCCGGGGCGGGTGTGCCCGAGTCCGGCGGCCATCTTCCGGCACACCAGTTCCGTCTGCGGCGGCCACTGCAGGAGGTTGAACTTCTCCAGGTAGCGGTCGGAGTGGAGGCCGGAGGCGAGCTGGAAATGGCCCTCGAGAAAGGCCCCCGCCCGCTCGAGGGCGGCGATTACTTCGTGGTCGACGGCGATCTCGACACCTCCGGCCCCGGGGCGCGCGGTTGCCGCACGTGATCGACGCCGCCGATCGCGGAGGGCGGCCAGTAGCGGAACTCGGCCCGCCCAATGATCAGGGAGGCGTCGAGCATACCCCACGAGTGTGAGTCGAATGAGTTGTTGCGGTTGTCGCCGAGGACGAAGACCGAGCCCTCCGGCACCAGCCGCGCCTCCACCCGGTAGCTCGGCGGCTCGGAGATGTAGGGTTCGGCGAGCCGGACGCCGTCCACGTAGACGGCCGAGTCCTCCACGCGCACCGTCTGGCCGGCCACCGCGACGACGCGCTTGATGAAGTCCCGCTCGCGTTCCCCGGGGAACCGGAAGACGACGACGTCTCCCCCGACCGGCTCCCCGAAGGGTCGCCAGTCGCCCTCCTCCAGCCCCGGCACCCACGAGAGATCGATGCCGGCGTAGGCGAGCTTGTTGACGATCACGAACTCGCCGTGGGCGAAGGTCGGCTCCATCGAGCGCCCGTCGACGATGAAGTTCTGCGCGACCGCCCGCACGGCGAGGAACATCAGGAGGGCGAGCGCCACCACCTCGAGCGTCTCGGAGAGGCCGCGCAGGCCCCACGGCCACAGCGGGGGCCCGGGGGCCCCCCGGCCCCGCCCGCCGGCGCGTCCCCCCCGGCAGGCGGCGCGGGCCGGCAGGCGGCGCGGGCGGCGCGTGCGGGACTGCGGTGCCGGATTCCCGTGAGGGGAGGCGCTCGGACGGGAGTTCGACGGGAGGCCGCGGAGCGACGGGTAGGTCCGGGTGCTCCGTCCCCGGGGCGAAGTTCGGCTCCACGGCCCCAGTATACGCCGCCCGGCGCGTCACCTACGTCGCGGAGGCCGCCGCTCCGAGCGCCTCGATGCGCGCCCGGGCGACCGCAGCGACCTCGGAGCGCGCCACCGCGAGCGCCGGCCGCGGATCCTCGGCGTCCCCCCGCAGCGAACGGGCGAGGGCGGCGGCAACGGCCCGGTGTATCTCGCGCGAGATGTTCACCTTGCGCACGCCAGCCGAGACCGCAGCGGCCAGAGCGTCCGGCCGCACACCGGAGCCGCCGTGCAGCACAAGCGGCAGTCCCTCGGTCCGGCGGCGGATCTCGCGGAGCAGCGCGATGTCGACCGTCCCCGCGCGGCCGTGCGCCGTTCCCACCGAGACGGCAAGCGCGTCGACCCCGGTGGCGGCGACGAAGGCGGCTGCCAGGATCGGGTCGGTGAGCTCGGTCTCGGAGGTCACCACCCCCGGCTCGCCACCGCCCACGTGGCCGAGCTCCGCCTCGAGAGCCACGCCGCCCGCGGCCACGGTCGCACGTGCGACCCGCGTCTCCCGCACGTTCTGCTCGTAGGGGAGCGTGGACCCGTCGAACATCACCGACGTGAATCCCGCATCGACGGCGCGGCGCAGAACGGCGGCGTCGGCTCCGTGGTCCAGGTGGATGCCGACGGGCACGCCGGCATCCGCGGCGAGGGCGCGCAGGTAGGCAGCCGCGGCCTCCAGCCCCCCCATCGCCTCCGCGTTGCCGGCGTTGAGCTGCAGCAGGACCGCGGCGCGGAGCGCCTCCGCCGCATCGAGGACGCCGAGCGCCATCGCGGGCGTGGAGGCGTTGAAGGCGGGGAGCGCAAAGCCGCCCCGCTCCGCCGCGGCGAGCAGTCCACGGGCTGCCGCCAGCGGCATCGTCGCCCTCCCCGCGCGCCGGCGCGCCCGCGTCTATCCGATGCTACGCTC
>MKWU01006322.1_pt1 | contig 12131 bp, 7 predicted proteins | sample 809101 | NCBI WGS metagenome assembly MKWU01 (sample SAMN05860141, study PRJNA318959) | sponge metagenome | host: Aplysina aerophoba | place: Slovenia: Piran, Adriatic Sea, Gulf of Piran | collected 2013-05-07
CTATTGTAGAACGGAATGCCACACCTTCTTCTGTGATCGTACGCAGCGAACCGAGGCTAAAAACCTGAAACCCGCCACTATCTGTTAGGATAGGGTGTTGCCATCCCATAAACGTGTGTAAACCACCTGCCGCTTGGACAATCTCATGCCCGGGACGTAGGTAGAGGTGATAGGTATTCGCGAGAATAATTTCTGCCTGAATCTGGTCGGAAAGCATCTTCGGGGTGCAAGCCTTCACCGTTCCGCGTGTCCCGACAGGCATAAATATCGGCGTATTCACAACGCCGTGTGCTGTCTGGAGTTTACCGACTCGGGCTGCAGTGGCTTTGTCTTGATGGATAAGTGTATAGGGGGAATCTGTCATGTATGGCTGTCAGTATTGGCTCATGTAAAGTAGAAATTAGAACTTCGCGAAAATGCGTAAAACGTATTGTTGTTAATTAGCATCTTGTAAAAGCGTAAAAAATGCTTTCCCTTTTTCAAGTGCCTTGGTGGAGGCTTCCTGAATTGCATCCGCCATGTCATGTTGATTGAGTTCTTTATGTAACGCAACTAACCGTGGAGCAGCAGAAACGGGAAATCCTTCAGAATTTTCGGACATGAGTGTTGTCGTAAACCGCATAAGTTCTAAAGCAACAAACGGATCATGTCCATTATCAGTCCGAATGGGGATGTTAAGTTCTTGCAGAATATAGAGTCGCTCTTCTTGTAAGTCAAGACGGTGGAGCAATTCCTCTGTACTAACTTCAACCATTACATCTTTGGGATAAACTTGCATCTCTCCCTTGATTTCTATAAGACGCTTCCGGAGTTGTCGGTTCTTCTCAAAACGTTCAATGTCTTCCTCAGTAGGTGCTACGGGATTTGGAACGAGCGCGATTCCACCTGTGGGTCCTCTAGTCAGTTCACCGTTGGGGCCGCGTGGTAATTGGTTAATATCAATGCCGCGTTCCAGCAATGCCTTCTCAAGAAGAGTGAGTTGCTTCTCAGTACTTGTGGAATTCCCCTCAGGATGTGGCTGAGAACCCTTTTCATCTGTTGAAGCCGCCCTACCGTGTGGTTCCGTGTGCCAAACATCGCCGTGCCAGTGTCCGCTTTCTGCTGTTTCACCGGGGGGCGGTGGTTTGAATACTTGTGCTTTAAAGCCCTCGGGTTGCAAGGCTTTATAGCTTTTCACAGTTTCAAGCGGAGCCTTGGATCTGAAAAGCACAAAGCCTACGATGCCGATAATAACAAGTGTAGTGATAACCCAATGCCACTTTCTTTTGAACATCATCTATCTCCGTTGGTTGTGACACCCTGCGATGGGTGTCGGTTTTATTTGTAAAGGATCATAGGGTAAATCAAACCGGTGCACTCATCCAAAATTCGCTGGTTAATTTTCCTTTTCTCTGAAACATCTAAATCATAAAAAAAACGCGTAAATTGTCAAGAAAAAATCAGTCTGATTTTTCTTGACGAACAAAAATGAATACGCTATCCTTAATGGATAACCTTCGTATTGAGGATAGGACTATCCTGTACAAATTCTTTACCGTTGATCATCGCTGAACCTCGGAATTTGAACTGATAGGTTTTATCTTCCAAGGAACTGATAACCTTGAGTGGTACTTTGACCTCGGTTTCATTTACCGGAATCGTAACAGTTTCCGTGGTGAAACCTTCTGGCAAATTGATTGGTGTCAACGTGACAATATCGGTAAAACCGCCTTGACGGACGACCGTTAGCGTGAGCATCGCCTCTTTTGTCACGGGAGTTTCGTTTTCTGTCGTTTCGGTATCGGCAGTTGGGTTCGCTGCAATCGCCAGAGTGTCTGCTTGTGCGTTCGGGTTTGCGTCGCCGTTTGCAGCAACTGTTGCGGGGAAGACGATGCTAAAACGTAAAGGTTCTACCGTTACAATGAATGGAGCCTCAAGGATCGTCAACGGAATAGCGGGTGTCGATTGACTCACCGTCTCTCCGTTAACGCTCGCTGTGCCAACGACGGAAATATAGTTGATACCGGGTGGTGGTACAACAGAGAACTGTTCTCTCCGTTCAAAACTTCCGGCTCGTATTGAGAGGACCGCCTCACTTTTATCTGAGGTAACAGTGACAGGCGCTGCGGTTACACGGGGCGGCAAGCCGACAACTGAAAGTGTGATCGGACCTGTGAAGTCGTCGCGTCTATTCGTTGTCAGATGGAGGTTGACTGTTTTATTATGTGCCACACTCGCGCTAATTTCAGCAAGTGCCAGCGTAAATTCGGGTGCTTCCATCACGGTCAGGAGCATCAGAGAAGGTGTAGCAATTCGTTCCACCTGACGACTGCCGACAGCACTGACACCTGCTACAGAGAACGGTATCAGACCGAGCGGTGCGTCCCACGGTGCTGTTACTGTGAGGACAGCCTGGTTTTTCCCCAATTCAATGACAGCAGGACTCACGTCATAAGTTTTCGGTAGTGTAGGACAGTGTAAGCGGATAGGGCCGCTGAGTCTATCAAGACGGTTAACGTTAACCTGCATTGTGAAGGTCCCACCTCGACTGACGCGCGGACTATCCAATCCGGATGGACGATTCTGGCTATCAAGCACAACAGCACTGAGAGTGAAGTCCGGTTGTAAAGGACGAATATTCAACCGATATGAATAAGCATTCCCACCTTGGTTGTTCAGATCACGGATAACGATGGAATATTTCCCTGCTTCCGTGAAATTCTGTTCAATACGTGCATCGGCGCGGCGAGCGTCGTCGTTGACCGCTAAGACTTGGTCGTTCTCTGCACCGTAAAGCGTGAGGAGCGCATCCAGCTGCGATGAGAGTCTAAGTGCCTCCACTTCAAAAACGAGAAGTTGGGGTGTTTTTATCTCAAACGAAAACCGATCAACATCATCCGGTTTGTCAATTTTTCCGTTGATTGTTATCGGTGTGTTTACGGGGTTCGCTTTATCAGCCGAATCGTTGGGTTCACTTTCCGCCATTTCTGCCAAACTTCCGATAGAAAACGGGTGCGGATTACTCGTCAACCCGGAAGGTGTCTTAACCCTCAGTGATTGCTGACCTTCTGGTGTTTCAGCATCTATCGAAATCTGTATAGCATTCAGAGTCTTAAGGTTCGCGCCGGTAACGGCAATCGTATTATCTGTTCCGCGTTGTCCACCGAGCGGAAAGATTGTCTCAAGATAGGGCAACTCACCGATATTTAGCCGATAACGAAATCCGCCGCCACCTTTGTAGCGGATATCCCGGATATGGAGTGTGTATTTCCCTGCTTCGAGTGTGGTGTAATCAAGGACAGAATCCAATCCACTTCCCTGTCCGCTGTTCGCTACTTCAGCACCGTTAGGGGCTCGGAGCACGAGATATGAATCCAAGGGGGACCCGATACGCTGCGCCGTCACTTCACAGATAAGCCGTGCATTCTTCTTGAGATTAAAACTAAAACTGTCCTCATCATCAATAGATGCAATCACACCGTTGACAGTGACAGGCAACTCCAACCAGTTTGACATTTCAGCCTTTTCAGTCGCCTCGTTTTCATTGACTTCCGGCAGATTGCCGACGACGAAATTTTGCGCGTTGGAAACACCATAAGGCGTGACGATTCGGAGCTGTTGTATACCTAAGGGTGCATCAGAGGCAATCGTCAAGGAGGTGACTAACTGTACATCGGTTGGGACCCGTCCAGAGATACCAGTGCCGTTAAAGAGGACTGCTGCTTGCTGGGTTTCCTGCCTGATTTCGGCGGTGATGCCGCTCCCGCTGAACCACACGGCTGTTGCTGTGTCAAGATTCTTACCTGTGAGGATCACTTCTACGTTTTGGCCCTGTTGTGCCCCCTGTGGAGAGATAGTCGATAGTGCTGGCACAACTTGGGCGTGTGCGAAACCAATCGTTAGGAGAAAGATCGCTATGACGAGAAAGGCTGGAAGGCTGGAAGGCTGGAAGGCTGGGTGGGGCCAATCTTCCGATTTTCCAATTTGCCAATCTTTTCTTCTATGTTTCCGAAATAGCGTATTCGGCATTTTTAATTACCTCATGTTTGAAAAACTATAAAGAACACGTCAGTCTAAACAACGCGCCGGGCTGGATATACATAAAGGCACGTTGATATTCAAACCCACTTACCGAACCGAAAGGGAAATTTAAGAAACAGAAATTTTGAGGCTGAAAGCATTGCGGCTCCCTTTCACACTGTATGGACTCCCGGTAATACACAACCGAAACAGCTTGCCTAAGTCAAAAAGGTATGTAATTTTTCCCGTTTTTTCGGGACCAATATGCCATTTTGTGGCGAGGGCACCGAGAGCTTCCACATAAGCATCACCGAGTTGACGCTCCCAGACAGAGGCAGGTACGCCTTCAGGGGCTTTTTCTGTTGGGAGGTTTTTTTCGCCATCAAACAGGTAGAAAGCTCCTTCCGCCTTACCTCTCCCGACTCCGATATCCAGTGTAAGGGTGCCTCCATCTTCAAACGCCGTGGTATCAATCTCTACGACGGTGTAGTTTTGATGCGGTACCATAGGAGTCTGAAAAGTGTCCATTACCTCCACTGAGAGACACACAGGGGTGAGGACAATTCTACCCAAACCAGGGCGTTTTCCTTCTAAAGCTTCCGATAAAAATAGACGGTACCCCTCCGCTTGGGAGAGCCCCTTATCCATGCAATCTCCGAAGAACCGATTGGCATCTTGCCTACCCATCACTTCAAGTTCAGGCGAGATAACCAAACAATCTACGGGCGCATTTAGATGCCATCCGTCTATGACAGCTTGTGCCAACGGATGTGTTGTGTCAACCCCCTTGAAGTCGTGCTGGATTCTCTGGGCAAGGTAGGCACGTTGGTTTGGCGTGCGCCCGAAGGCAACATTGGACACCCATGTGTTGATAAAGTGTTCGTTCAAGAATTTTATATTTTGTTCGTCGGAGAGAGCACCTGACCTCAGGGCTTTACCACTCCCTCAGCAAACTTCGTCTGCCAAAGGTCCATCTATCGAAATGACGTGAAGCGGTTTCTGCTGTGCTTGTGCTAATTCCAATGCCGTCTCCATTGAGACCCAATCGATTTGCTCTGATTTGTAAAACTGGCAGTTTAGCGCGCGCTCGGCTTCCTCCTGCGTAATGGCGGTAGAACCGCTCGTTACGTTTTCCAAGCGGGTTGTGATGTCTCGCAGAACATCTTCGGTCCCAGTACGGAGTTCCATTTGTGCGCAGAAACCGGTATCCATAATCCAGTTGGAGTCATCCCAACTCTTTTCATCCTGCCAACCAACCTCAAAGTTCACAGGACCGTCCGGTAGGCGCATCTGAAAAAACGAGACTGTCTCTTCCGGACGGTTGATAACGAAATGTCCGGTGAACTGTGAAGGCGTGAACCAGCCATCCCCTAATTTGAATTCTGTATGAATACGAAACACAATGTCTGCGAATTCATCAGTATAAGCACGCAGACATGCCCACAACCCAGGATTCCCATAACCGCGCATATCCAAATTTGGGTTCGGGTGAAGTTGCCGCAGTAGTTCAAGCGTACCCTCTTGTTCAATCTGCCAAGGGTTTCCAACAGACACCGCTTCGTCTGGCAGAAACGCGCGGAAAATAGATGCCGAATACTCCTTTTCTGGCGCGGCGACTTGAAAATTCGCCAACTCGTCCCACTCAAACGCCACATGGTAGTTAGCTAAAGTGTATTCAATCGGGGCAATGAAACCTTTGACGGTGACTTCTAAGTTATCATCAAGATTAAGCACAATTTTATCGTAGGGCATTGGAGTTATGTCTCTGTCAGGACGTTGAAATCTTCTGTGCGGTCTGTGTTTAAAAAAAAATCTATTAGATAGGGACGGATGTAAAATCCGTCCCTACAGAAATAACTAAATTCGTCCTGGTTTCCAGAAAGCCTCGATCTCTCGACCCTTAACTCGTCTCCGACGCAATGGACAAAAGCACGAATTGATGGTCAACGCGGAAAGACCAATGCTATGGTCCGTAGTTAAAAGATCCCGGCAATCGGTTCGCCTTTCACCAATTCACGGGGTTGATCTAAATGGTTGTAGACGATCGTGTGCGGGTCGATACCGAGCGTATGGTAGACGGTGGCGAGTATATCGCGTGGATGCACCGGGTTTTCAAGCGGTGTTGAACCTGTGTCATCGGATTTCCCGTAAACCTGTCCGCCTTTGACGCCTGCGCCTGCGATCAATCCTGTGTAGCAATAGGGCCAGTGATCGCGTCCATCAGGTGCGTTGCTGTTCCCGGATGTGCTAATCCCCATCCGTGGTGAGCGTCCGAATTCACCGATCGCCAAGACGAGTGTCTCTTCTAACATCCCGCGCTGATCCAAGTCTTCGAGCAGTGAAGAGACCGCGCTGTCTAACTTCGGACAGTGCAGGTTTTTCAGTGGGCCGAAGTTGGTTGCATGCGTATCCCATGCGGTCGTGTTCGGATTACCGTTTGCGACAGAGGGCCAGTTCACCTGAACGAATCGGGTGCCTGCTTCGACTAACCGTCGGGCAAGGAGTGCGCTCTGTCCGAAGGTATGTCTACCGTATTGATCACGAACCTCATCGGGTTCTTGTGAGAGATCGAAAGCGTTGCGTGCGCGTTGCGATAGGATAAGGTTGTACGCCTTCTCATAATACTCGTTCAAGGCGTAGGAGTCCGCGACCTTATCAATTTCGGGCATCCCGGCGTTGATCGTTTCAAGGAGATCTTTCCGACGTTTCAGGCGCACAGGCGGTACCTCTGGCCGTAAACTTAAATCGTCGAGATTAATCTCCTGATTCGGGTCTTGGAAGAGGAAGTAGGGGTCGTAGGCTCTACCGAGAAAACCGGCGTTCCCGCCCTTGCCGATGATGTTACTCTCTTGCATCGGACGCGGGAGTTGAACAGCAGCGAGCATCGGTTCATCTGGTGGTCTGTAGTTGGCGATATGTGCTGCGGCGTTCGGGTGGTCAGCAGGTGAAGGCGGATCAAGCTGCCCTGACGGTGCGACTTTGTCCGGTGTTTCACCGGTAACCATCTGATACATCGCAGCGGTATGGTTGAAAAGTCCTGCCGGTGTATAACTTACGGAACGGATCAAGCAGGCTTTGTCCATCTGCTGCGCCAAACGCGGCATGGTTTCGGACAATTGAATCCCTGGCACATTGGTTGGAATCGGTTTGAATTCACCACGAATGTTCGAGGGTGCTTCCGGTTTCGGATCCCAGATGTCGAGGTGGCTTGGACCGCCTTGTAGGAAGAGGAGTATGACCGAGTTGGCTTTCCCCCATCCGTTTAGCGGTTTAGCGAGGTCAACTGCCGTATTCGCGTTCGCTTGGAGTGACAATACCTGTGGCAAACTAATGCCGAGCATCGCCGCACCACCGACACGTAGAAATTCACGACGTGAGAACCCGTCACATAAGCGTCCGGGTAATTGTGGTAACGATAACATCTATTGTGTCCTCCGTTTGTTGGTAGTTGTCAGTCGTCAGTTATCAGTTTACAAGAGGTTTTTGATAATTCCAACGCCTCTTTCTGAAAACTGAAAGATTTTTTTCGGAGAAAAAAAATCGTACTGACGACTGATGACCATTTAGCGATTAAATAAGAAGGCGGGACTGTTGATTAATGCCCAGAGCAAATCTTGTACGCCTTCTTCTCTCGATTCAGCGTTGGCGATATATTCAACCGCTACTGCATATTCGTTCTTCTCTGGTAACCGAGAAAGTGTTGCGAGATATAGTTCTTCAACGAGAACTCGGTCATCTTGATTCGTTTTAATAAGTTTTGCGACACGTCCTTCTGGATCAATGAGTGCTTCTGCGACCGTGGGTCCATTAATGAGGTTCATTGCGTGTGCGAGACTAACCTCGGTTGTGCGTTCACATTCACAAGAGGTCTCGCGTTCGGGTCTGCCAAACAGTTTCAAAAATCCGTCATCTTTGACCTTGCTATCTGGTAATTGGGCTGCTCGGAAGTCTTTAGGTACCTCTTGGAACCGTGGTCGGCTTCCTGTTGCGACCCCGATAGCATCTAACAACTGTTCAGCGGTTAAGCGTCTTGCCACGGCGTGTGAGAAGTTAATCGTATCTGACCTGTTCCACTTATTCGTCTTGATGCTCTGTTGATAGGCTCGTGAACGTGTAATTGTCTTCATGATATGCTTCATGTCAAACCCACTGTCGACGAAATCTTTCGTCAACGCGTCAAGCAGTTCGGGGTTACTCGGCGGATTACTTGTTCGGATGTCGTCAACGGGTTCAATAATCCCGCGCCCCATGAAGTAGCTCCAGATACGGTTCACGCCTGCGCGTGCGAACATTGGGTTGTCCTTTGAGGTAAGCCATGTTGCAAGCGTCTGTTGCTTATTATCGACGTGTGCGGCCACTTCCCCAAACGGGACAGACGGGTTAACCACTGCCAACGTTCGCGGGTGTTGTACCGGTTGAGGGGTGTAGCTGGCATAGACGACTTCATCACCGGGTAGCTGCCCGGGTTTTATCTGGACCACAGCAAAAAATGCACCGAGTTCATAATACTGATTTTGCGTCCACTTCTCAAACGGATGGTCGTGACATTTATTGCAAGAGAACCGGACCCCCAAGAAGAGTTGCGTTGTATTCTCCACAGCAGCCGTATATTCGCGTGAAACGCGGAAATAGTTTGCCGCAGGATTCTGATATGTACTTCCGCTTGCGGTGATTAGGTCCCGCACGAACTCATCGTACGGACGATTCTGTGCGATAGCCTGATGAATCCACTGCCGGAAGAGCCAGACACCGCGTTCACCGAGGAACTTACGGTTAGACTGTAACAGGTCCGCCCATTTATGCGTCCAGTGGTCAACAAACTCAGGTGTTTCGACGAGTTCGTCAATTAGTTTCTCGCGTTTGGTTTTAGAATCCGTGGTATCAGTGAAGAAGCTGCGAGCCTGCTCAGGTGTCGGTGGTAAACCTGTGAGATCGAAATAGATACGTCGTACGAACTCTTCATCGGTGCAGAGATCAGACGGCAGGACTTTCATCCGTTTGAGTTTATTGTGTACGTGCGTATCAATGTAGTTGTATTCAGGGGTCTGAACCCATTTGTATCCGCGCCTGTCGCCCATAACGATGATGCCGTTCGTGCTGTATGCGCCTTCATATCGTGTAAGGATAGCGGTTTCGCCGCGGCGTTCTGCCGTTATGACACCGTCGTCAGTAATTTTTGCGACTTCATTGACGCTGCTCGTAAACTTCGCTTCACGGGTGACATCCCGCGTTGTACCATCCGGATAGTGGGCAATCACGATAAGTTGCTGCCTCATCCCCGGTATAGCGAGTTCAGCGGAATCCGGCATGACCTCTAATCTTTCGACCCGCTGCGTCGTTTCGACATCAGAATTCGCACCCTCTGCTATCCATTGGCGGATGAGCTCGTAATCGCGTGATCCCGGGACAATGACCTGGCCACCTTTGTGTGGTACTTCGGATGTCGGCTTTAGGAGCATTAGGCTCTGTTCAGGGAACGCTCGGTTGAAACGCCTACCGGATATATCCTCAATCAGGAGTTCATAATCAAAATCGGGATCATAACCGCGGAGTGAAAGTTTGAATCCGTTTTTTCCCTTCGCTGCACCGTGGCATGTGCCGTTATTACACCCAGCGTGGCTGAGGAGCGGCATGACATCTCGCACAAAACTGACAGGTTGCGCTTCAACGCTATTAACGGTAACTGGTAATTCAGTGCTCACGCCTTTGACGGTAACGACAATGTTCGTTGTACCGACAGATTCCGGGAAGATATAACCATCTTCATGTACCTTTACCGTGGTATTCGCAGGTTTCAACACTGCCCACGGTGTTACATCCACCCATGTACCATCTTTCGTCCTACCCGACACAAGGACGCGTCTACCGTCGCGTGCATGCTCTAATGTCAGTGCTTCTGGATGGACTTTCAACTCCGTTAAAGCAACGCTTGCTATCCATTCCTCTGCTGTCGGAACCATTGTACTCGCGGGCTGCGCCATCTCACTCCGCGCTGTTAAGTGGAACGCGAAGCAGATAGAGAATGCAACAAGGAGCACTGTTACAAAGTTAGACCTGGGTTTCATCAAAAATTCGGCGTAGATACCCCCGACCATAGTTGACGGAGGAGACACCGACCTCCTTATTAATCTTCTGTTGTTTTTTCGATGAGGTGTTCACTGAGATTTTCTCTCACCTTATACGCTATTTGCTATGGCACACCTATCGAAAACGGGTTTCCGCTTAATCTACATTCAATTTTGGACAATATTTTAAGAATCCTTGTGCAAATGAAAATGTTCGGTCGCGATTGGTGTATATCAATCTACGCGCTGTCTCAATTCTGTGCCAAAATCTACGTAAGATCCCAAAGTAGAACGGAGTTGTCTTCACTCCCACTTGCGAGTACGTTGCCATCAGAGGCATATAGGACATTCCTGACACTCCTTGTGTGTCCAGCGAGTGCGCCTTTAGGTTCGCCTGTTTCTGCGTCCCACAACCGCACTGTCTCGTCGCGTCCGCCGCTCGCCAGCGTGCTTCCATCCGGCGAATAGGTGACGCTCCAAACGTAGCCGACATGTCCTGTAAGCGTTGTAATCAAACTGTTTTCAAACATATTCCACAACCGAATTGTACCGTCAATACTTCCGCTTGCGAGTGTACTTCCATCTGGGGAATAAGCGACGGAATTGACAATATCTTTATGTCCTGTGAGCGTGGTTTTGTGTCTTCCAGTCGCAGCATCCCAGAGAACCACGGTGTCGTCTCCACTTCCCGCGGTGAGTGTGCTGCCATCAGGAGAATACGCGAGACATCTAACGGAACTTGTATGCCCTTCAAGAACGTTTTTTGCGTCCCCAGTGCTTGCGTCCCATAACCGTACCGTGCCGTCCGGACCTCCACTTGCGACTGTAGTCCTGTCGGATGAATAGACGACGCTTCTCACGGCATCTGTATGTCCTTTGAGCGTGGCTGTTGGTACGCCGCCAGCAGCATCCCATAGAATGACTGTGTTATCTACACCACCACTTGCAACTGCCGTGCCATCCGGTGAAAAGGCGACACACCTGACATACTCCTTATGCTCCACGAGAAGGTTAAGTCCCAAACCGCTATCTACATCATAAATCCAAACGCCGATGTCGCAGGCGACTGCGAGTTGCGTGCCGTCGGGCGAGAAGGCGATATCTCCAGTTAGATTTCCTTGATCAAGTCGTGCTTTGACCCCTTTAGGTAGATTCATTTGTGCCTCTGTGTTTAAAGTATCCAATGCGTAAATTATTCCTTTTTACTTTTAGTATAGCATGCAAACCAAAATCTGCGGTAATTATTGTTTATTTTCCGATTCACATAATTGCGTACATGTGACGTGTTAAAGTGACGTTTAAAACGTCACAGTGACGTGCCTAAGTCAAGTGGGCCGTGAAGATGTGACGTTTTTTGCCAATTTTTTAATGTTATTCGTGTTACTGGAGCGTATTTCGTGCTACTTCTGACCTTTCAATTCTCCCCAGACTATCGGCAACTTATCACCGGCGGTAACATCAGCGAATTCCGATTCACTTGCTAACCAATTAATCACGTTTTCAGTAAGTTTCTCTATTTGATCAATACTGTCGTTGTTCTTATGGAAGTTCGGGAGTCGCCAGTTCATGTTAAAGACTTTACCGGCACCGGCTTCCCAGTAGCCGAACGCTGCGATTGTATCGGTGTAATTGGTACCGCCCTCCCAAGCATGTGCAAGCGTCGTAAAATTCTTCCAAATCGTGTCGAAATAGTCGCCACTGACTGGAAATCCCGTTGAGTTGACCTGAATCCAATCCTCGACTTTCGGTGCTTTTCCATCAACATTTTCAAGTCCATCTACCAACCCGAGTTCCAGCGTCTCTTTGAGGACGATAATACCGACCCTGCTTCCATCGTTCTCAACGGGTCCAAATTTCCGTGGTTCTGCATTTTCTAATCCTAACGGCGTAGCATAGCGAATAGCTGCGCCCGTGAGAAGCACTGCCCCGCCGCTTTCAGCGTAGTCTAAGAACGCATTTATTTCTGCGTCGGATAATCCGCCCGGATCAGCATCGCCATCATGCCACCAGACAACACCGAACTGCTTGAATGTATCGCTCTTCAAATCCGCCTTAGCAAGTTGTTTC
>MKWU01006324.1_pt1 | contig 12131 bp, 17 predicted proteins | sample 809101 | NCBI WGS metagenome assembly MKWU01 (sample SAMN05860141, study PRJNA318959) | sponge metagenome | host: Aplysina aerophoba | place: Slovenia: Piran, Adriatic Sea, Gulf of Piran | collected 2013-05-07
GACGCCGCCGGATCCGGCAGAGCTGTCCCGGGAGCTGGACGAAGCCCATGCCCCCGGCGACCTTTATTGACGCCAACGTTCCGATCTACGCGGCCGGCCGGGAGCATCCCTACCGTGAGCCCTGCATCCGAATCCTGGCCGCCGTCAACAAAAACCCCGACGGGTTCGTCACCGACGCCGAGGTGTTCCAGGAGATCATGCACCACTATCGCCGGACGCAGCGGTGGGACGCCGGACAGACGGTGGTGGAAAGCTTCGCTGCCATGATGCGCGGTCGAGTGTCTCCGATGGCCATCGACGATGTCCTGGCGGCGGGACGTCTGGCCAATGAGCGCCAGGACCTGAGCACGCGGGATAGCCTGCACCTGGCGGTGATGCGCCACCTGGGCGTGACCCGCGTCCTTACCGCTGATGCCGACTTCAGCAGAGTGCCCGGCGTGATCCGGCTGGATCCGGCCGATTTCAGGGAATGAGAACCGGCTTGAGGAGTTGCGCCATGCCCTACGCGGCCCAGACCAGGGTATCCATCGCACAGAGCAAGACCGACATTGAGGCGCTGCTGGCCAGGTACGGCGCCACTGGCTTCGGCTACGCCACGGAAGGGGACCGGGCGATGGTCGCCTTCAACATGGAGGGACGCCGGGTGCAGCTCATGCTGGCGATGCCGTCGATCGACGATTTCGCCCGGACGCGGGGCAACTCCAGGCGGACCGCGGCCGCGCAGGAGTCGGCGTGGGAGCAGGCCTGCCGCAGCCGGTGGCGCGCGCTCCTGCTGATCATCAAGGCCAAGCTGGAAGCGGTGGAGGCGGGGATCACCACCCTGGAGACCGAGTTCCTGGCCAACATCGTTTTGTCCAACGGGGTGACGGTGGGGCAGCTGATGAGCCCGCAGATCGAGGAGCACTACCAGACGGGCAAGATGCCGGCGCTGTTGCCGGGCAGCTGAGTGGTCGCCGATGACGACCGGTGTATAATCCACCAGCGTACAATTGTCCGCACCGGCAGCTGGGGGACTGCAATGGCCGACGTCCACTTCCACATCTGGCATTACAGGAGGGATCCGGACGGCGTGATCCGGTCGATGGAACGCGCCGAGGACCGGTACGACACGCGCCGCAAGGCCAACTACGCCCTGGAGCTGTTTCGACGGGAACGCTCCCTGGCCGGCCAGGTGGTGCAGTGCGTTGACGGAGCGTTCTGCCAGCCACCGCCCGATTGGGTGGTCCGGGGCGCGACCATGGCCGGGCCTCGGGAGTTCACGGCGGAGCACTTCATCGACTGGACCCCATCCATCCGGCCGTCGCGCAAGCTGGCGCAGGGGATGGAGAAGCTGGAGCAGTTTGCGGAGAACCATCCTGATGACGTGGTGCGGAAGCCGCCCAGCGCTGAACATTGATGGCAACTCCGGTTCATACATTCGGCCATTGCGCGGCGCAGTCGTCCTGGTATTCGCGCTGCCGTCCACGGGTGTCTTCGCCACCTGCAGGGCCACGCTCACGAAATGGACGAGGAGGTCCCGATGACCGATGACCAGATGCGCCGTTTCGCCCGGTGGCAGGACGGCTTGACCATCGACATACTGGAGCAGTCGATTCCGGCCATCGCCGACGACCTGGCCGACTGGTACTGCCGCAATCACCGGCCCGCGCTGGACCCGTCTGCATTTCCGGAGCAACTGCGCGCCGCCCTGCTGCGGAGGATCTGCGCCTGGTGCGGCGAGCGGATCTCGGCCGGCCACGCCTTCGACACCCGTGCCGGCGATCTGAAAGCCTGCGGGCCAGCGTGCTGCGACCGCATCAACGAAGCCCACGGCGTCTGACCCGGGCTCTGCAATCATGGACATCCACGACGAGATCACCATCCCCGAGCAGGAGGCCCGCCACGGCGACGCCCCCGCCTGGCTGATCACCAGTCCGGCCTGGCCCGCGGTGCAGGCGCAGACGGATGGTGGTCAGCTCTACCTGCACCAGGCCATGGGGCTGGAACTCGTGGGCCAGGGCCACAACCTGGTGATCAGCACCGGCACCGCCAGCGGCAAGTCCCTGGTCTTCCAGGCGCCCACCCTGCACCATCTGGCCGCCAATCCCAACGCCACGGCCGTCGCCATTTATCCCATCAAGGCATTGGCACGGGACCAGGTGATCCGCTGGCAGAGCATGGCGGAGGCTGCCGGGCTGGACCCCACCGCCATCAACCGCATCGACGGCGACGTGCGCGACCTCACCGAGCGACGACAGATCCTGCAGCGCACCCGGTTGGCGCTGATGACCCCCGATGTGATCCAGCAGTGGCTGATGGCGTACTCCGAACCCCTCTACGGCAAACGGCCCCTGCGCAACGACCTCCGGGAGGTCCAGAACACCCAGTACAACGTGCGCCGGTTCCTTTCGAACCTGGCTTTCCTGATCCTGGACGAGGCCCACACCTACGACGGCGCGCTGGGCACCCACTGCCTCTACCTGCTGCACCGCCTGCAGCAGAAGCGCCGGGAGCTGATGGCGCAGTTCCAGCCGCTGCGGGTGATCGCCGCCAGCGCCACCATCCACAACCCGGCCCAGCACCTCGAGACATTGACCGGCCTGCCCTTCCAAGTGGTGGACGACCGCTACAACGGCAGCCCCCGGGCGGAACTCACCGTGCAGCACGTCGTCGGCCGCGAGCCACACGACGAGGGCTGGCGGGACCTGCAGGCGGCGGTACGGGAGGTGATCAGCGAGGACGCCGAGCGGTCCTACATCGCCTTCATCGACGACCGGCAGCTGGCGGAGCGCGCCGCCGCGGGCATCGAGGCGGCCCGCAGCATCACCGAGGACGCCATCATCGTGGAGTCCCGGGACGCCATGGCCTATCGTTCCGGTTTGATGCGCCGGGAGCGCATCGAGGAGGCCCTGCGTTCCGGCGACATCCGCGGCCTGGCCAGCACCAGCGCCATGGAGATGGGCATGGACATCCCCGACCTGCAGGTGGGCTTCAACCTGGGACTGCCCCACTCGGTGGGCCGCCTCAAGCAGCGGGCCGGACGGGTCGGAAGGACCGGCCCGGGGCGGTTCATCATCGTGGCCCCGCGCCACGCCCTCCAGTTCCACGAGGACAGCCTGGCGGCGTACTGGAACCAGCCGGTGGAGCCGGCCCGACTCTATCCCTCCAACCCCAACATCAAGAATACTCATGGGCGCTGCCTGGCCAAGGAGACCGACCTGAACGGGATGGAGCGGTCGATCCCGTCGCCCACCGACGCCTGGCCGGAGCAGTTGCCCCAGACGCTGCGGGAGATCGCTCGGGGCCACCACTACGCGCCGGAGTTCCAGACCGGGGATCCCCAGCAGCCCCACCGCAGCGACATCAGGGACGCCGTCGACGGCCGCGCCCGCATCGTGCAACTGATGCCGGGCGGTGAGGGCGAACCGCTGACCACCGACCTGCTGACCAGCGAGGTGACCCGCCGTGAGGCCGCCCGGGACGCCTATCCGCTGGCCACCTACCTCCACGCCAAGCAGAGCTACAGCGTCCTGGCCTGGCGGGAGTCGAACAACGAGACGGTGATCACGGCGCGACACGCTCCGCACCGGGAGACCCGGCCCATCACCCGCAGCGGCGCCACCGTGACCCTGCAGCAACCTCGCGTTTCCGAGCTGGGCCACCTGGAGTACTGCACCCACGCCCAGGCGGTGGCCTGGGAGCGCATCGTGGGCTGCTCCGTGCGCGAGCCGGGCGACGCCGATTGGCGGGATGTTCACTACGAGGCGGAGGGCATCCCCGAGGTGGAGACCAACCTGCGCACCACCGCCACGGTGATCATCATCTGGGAGGACTGGTTCGACGACGTGAACACGCGGCGGGACGTTGCCAGAGCGCTGCGGACGGTGCTGTGCAGCCGGGAGTCGATCCATCCCGCCGACATCCGCACCACGCACCAGAACGTGCGGGTAGTCAGGGACGACCGCAGCAGCGAGGTCCGCCGCGCCATCGTCCTCTGGGACAAGGTGGGCGGCGGGCTGGGACTGTCGAAGGCCTTGGCCGACAACCTGGGCCGCTACACCCAGGCGCTCCTCGAGGTCGCCCGCTCGTCGGGACCGCGCGCGGAGCGGGAGCGTCTGCTGCGGGAGGATACCGCGGCTCGGCTGCACCGGTGGGCGGTTACCGTGGCTCCCGACACGCTGGCCCCAGAGCAGACTCCCGTCATCACCGAGTACGGCGGCACGACCTTCCGCAGCCAGCTGGAGGCCCGCTGGGCGGCGTATTTCGATCGACGCGGCATCGCCTGGGAGTACGAGCCGGCCCGGTTCAACGGCTGGACGCCTGATTTCCGGCTGGTGTTGAACGGGGACGATGTCTACGCCGAGGTCAAGCCGGTGGTCGAGTTCCCCATGGACGTGGCCCAGCTGATCCTGAACGCCGGCTGTGATGCTGACGTGCTCATCCTGGGTCAGGGACCCGGTCACGCTTGGCGGTACCGGGGAGACGGGTGGGCGACCATGGACTTTCCCGCCCGGCAGCGCCCTCCCTGATGGTGGCCATCTCATCGTGGGTTGGAACGTCAGCCGAAGAAGAGCGAACGCCCGCGGCGAGGATGAAGCTCGCCGAACACCGGGCGACCCCGGGCCCGGTGGCGTTGCCGCGCACCATCGGGGAATCCCGGTCGGCATTCTGACAAACCCGGTGGCCAGCATCCGGCGCGTCACACTCCGGACGGCTCGCGCACGGTGTAAACTTGCGCCGCTGCAACTGATGTTGGGCGCTTATTTCCGTTCGCGTCAATCGGACGCACCGAGAGTTAGCAAGATGCCATATCTGGTTGGACTGGCCATCGTGGTCGCAATCGCGTTGGCGCTCTGGTTCTATGGCAGGAGGAACGCCCGCCGCGCCAGGGGCAGCGACCTGACGGAACTGCGCCAGGCTGAGAACAAGGTCAAGGTGTCGGACCCGATCATGCGGAGGGACATCGACATCCTGGAGCGATACGGCTCGGACCTGTTGCAGGACGCCATAGAACTCAGGCGCGCTCAGTTGTTACGGGGCGGGCACCCGGACAGTCCGCCCACCGAGTGAGAGCGCCGCGCCATTTGCCCGTTTAGAACGCTGGTCATGAGCATCAACCTGGAGGCATTTGCGGAACGGCGCCGTGAGGCCGAACGAAAGGCCGGGGTAAGACCTCACCTGCTTGGCGGGCTGGCTTTCCCAGGCGCGTAGTGGTACGCCGGATATGAATTTGTTGCTGTTCTACGATTCTGTCATCCAATCGTTGGTCAGCGAAAATGTCAGTCGATGAAGGATCTGACATTATCATCGTGCTGATCCTCGGCGGCTGACGATGAACCTTGCCTTGCCGTCCCAAAAAGTAACGGGATTCTCGGCGGTGGGAATCCCGTTTTTCGCGCCGTGACGGTGCAAGGCACCCATCGGCTATGCCCATTGTAGCGCAAAATGCACGTGAACCCGTCTGCTTGAAACCGAGTTTCACTGGTCATTCAGCCCAGGCAGTCCGCGCCCACGCCCAAAGGCAACGGCGGTTACTATCAAGGCTATGGCCGCTGGCAGGTACACTACGCCGAACGACAGATAGCCCAACCCGCAGAACGCCAACAGGACGGCCGTGAGGCCCCAAACCACCACCGCATTCGCCCCTCGCCGTGCCGTCCGGGTCAGCAGGAACATCAATACCAGCCCAGTCACGACCACGGGAACGAACAACGCAAGCACCGACAGATATGCATTGGCCTCAGAGAACAAAACGCGCGCGGGCCCAAGCACTAACCACAAGAAGGCGGCCCAACCCAAGACATGCGCAACCGTAGCTGACGCTATGGCCACGTGGCTGTTCTTGGCCCGATGGGGGTTCATTCAGTGGGTGTGATCGTCGAATGCGGTACGCAGTTGCTCATGTGCATCCTGGAGCGCGTCAACCTTGCCGTGGACTTCGTGAACCTCGGTCGCTATTCGGTCTGCCTTCGCGTCCAATCGCTGAACGACATCAGCTAGAGATCCCAGAACTTCACGCATCGCCCCAAGGTCAGAGCGGATAAAGGCCAGAGTGACCGAAGTGCGGTCGTAATCCACCGGGGTTTCATTTTCTTCTGGTGTTAGTGCCATCACATCCGCCGGTGGCGATTTGCACGTTCATAGGCCCAATGAGTGATCGCGTTGGTCATATGGTACATTCAGCGTACCATATGACCAACGGTTTTTAGGAGGTGAACGATGCCCAGGGCAACGCGAATCTGTGAAATGTGCGGCAAGCGCGTGGGCACCTGGTGGGAACGCGACGACAGGATCCTGTGCGGTCCTCACATGCTGGAGGACCTGGCGGCCGAGGGCCTGATCCGCAAGGGCCAGCCTAACCCGCCCGGGTGGACGGCGCTGAACCAGCGCCGGCGCGCGGCGTAGGGGAACCCAACTTGGATGATAAGGGCTGTGGCTGCCTCTGGGTCATATTCAGTTTCCTGGTCATGGCCGCGTTTGTCATCGCCATGCGGGTGATCGCTGGCTGACCCAGGTTCGCCCAACGACCGTTGCGTAACCTCGGTTGAGCATGGCGACCGGCCGCCGGCGCGTTGCCGGTTTTCGTCGGGGCGATTTCGCCCCCGTTCTATTCCGAGATTCTTCACCCTGCAGGACGGAATCCCGGCCTTGCACGAAAAGTCGGGTTTCCGGGTACTTTTCGGGGCCTTGCCCGAAAACTCGCGAGGTTGCCTAAAAACCCCGCTATTCTAGGGTCTGTGGACAAATCGACACGACCCCGGAAACGGGTTGAGTATCTTGCATGAATGTCAACAGACCCTAGCCGGGTGGTCGTCGAGGATGTCCTCGGCTACGTCGGTGCACTCTCTGACCCAATCGTAAATCACGCCCTTGGACGGTTCGAGCATATCGTACATATCGGCCATGTTTTCACCAATCTGCTTGTAGCTGGTGCCGGAGTAGAAAAGCCTGATGGCCGCGCCAAACCGGTCGGCAGGAACCTGGGGCCGTTGAGGGGCACCGGGTGGTTGAACTGTCGCCGACAACCCTTGCAGCGGTATCGCTGCTTGCCTTTCTACGTCCCGTTCTTCACCACCTTGTTGTTGTGGCAGTACGGGCAGTTGACGGAGACAACCTCGGTCTTGACTAAATCGGCCATGTTTTCCCCTTTGGCTCTCGATTCTACCTTCGTGATTTCCCGCCAACCACGCAAAAAGCCCCAAGCGGGCGCTCGCCGACCAGAGAAAAGCGGTTCCCCTGTCCACACCGCTAAAATCAAGTCACGGAAACCAGCCAAGGCGTCTGGAAAGGGGAAAACGACCATGGCTCAAAAAGACAAACCCGAACACGGAACATTCGAACTTGTCGCCCAAGTCCCAAGGCAAGTCAAAACAAGGGAGCTATAAACCTGTGTACACTGGCGATCAGAAGTGGAGGGGCCGGGCATCAGCCTGGGCCCCTCTTTGGTCCCCAACCTCTGGATTGTTTAGGGGTCGGAGTCGAAACGACATCAGGGACAGACCAGGTTCAGGATATCGTCGGGTCTGCTGCTCCGTCTGCCATAGTCGCAGGCCGTTTCGCCATCATCTTCCGCTGCGTTAATATCGGCACCGTTTGCCAACAGAAAGACAATGGCGCTGTGGTCTCGCCCATTCACCGCCTCATGTAGAGGCGTCCATCCGTGTCTTCCGCGGGCGTTCACGTCGGCGCCGTGCTTCAACAGCAAACCCAAGAGTTCGGCATTTGAACGCCGCTGAACCGCCGAATAGAATGGCGTCATGCCGTATTCTCCGACCTCATCGACATTTGCGCCGTGTTCCAGCAGGAGCGCGACTATCGCCGGATCCCTCGTGTCGCTGGCTGCGTAGAACAAAGGAGTTCCACCTTCGTCCGTCTTCGCTTCGACATCCGCGCCGTACAACAGGAGCAATGTCGCCACCACCGGGTCCCGCACTCGATGGAGTGGAGTTAACCCCCAATCCGTGCGGGCGTTGGGGTCTGCACCGCGCTCAAGCAACAACATCACCACTGCCGAGCTCTGACTGTGAAAAATGGGATGGTGGCTCCGGGACAGCAAAGACCCACCTACGGTTTCGGACGTGTGAAATGATGTCAGCACTCCGTCGTTGGCGGCCACGTGAAGTGGTGTCATCATTCCGTCGTTGACGGCCTCGATCTGCGCGCCCTTATTCAAGAGATAGTCTACGACATGGAAATCAGCCAGCAACGCCGCATAGTGCAACGGAGTGTTCCCACGTCTGTCTTTTGCGTCAATCGACGCGCCCCTTGCCAGTTCGGATTCCAACGCGTCCACGTCACTGTCGAGCCAAAAAACAGGTTGACACAATCGACCGCAGTAGGTGTGGCCGGATGATGCCAACGCAACGATCGCGGTCGCTTCTGCTTCGGCGACCCCTGAAGCGATTTCTGCCGGTAATTCGGATTCGGCCTGCGGCGAGGTGGCAGTTGGACCCTCATCGCACGCTACCAAAGTTGGCAAGAACGCTGAGACTACAAGCAACAGGAATATGGTTCGGGGAACTGAGCCGGGTTTGCTTCTGCACCTGCCGCCCGAAGAAACCCGTTCAAGGACCGCGCCGGCAAGTGTGGTTAAGCCGACTCCCAAGAGACAGCCGGGTGCGGTTAGATTTCGGAACATTTGGCCTCCGCAGTTGCACGGGCCCAAACTGAGACACTACCCCGGATAGCGCAACCTTGCGCATGTCAAACGGATACACTACCCTCAGGCTGCGGCGTCTGGCAATACCAATCCTGGAGCTGGACTTCATCCACATCAAGCTACGTGATCAACGGAAACGGGGGCATCTGAAGTCCATGAACGCAGAGAACGATATAGATCAGCGGATATCATCTCGAGGCGAACGACTATGCCTGTGGTCGTTTCCAGAAGACATCGACACTACTGCTCCCTGTCCCACACGCAACGGGACAGCAGGCACGGTGTGTGAGAGGTCGGGTGACAGCATTGAGAGAGAGGATGGCCAATGCCGGGAATGTATAGAGTTTGGATTGTGCGGGACTATATTAACGACCATCCCCTAACCTTGGATGCGGTAGCAGCCTAACCTGCCCGAACCACAGGGCTATTATGGGGCAAAGCCATTGACAGCCAAAATTCATTCGGCCTCAGTTTGGCAATGTTCCCTGCCGTCAGCGCAACAATCATCCTCTACACCAGCAGGAGACAACCATGCCACGAGGTGGAAACGACGACAACCGAGCGAACCAAATGAACCCGAACAACGATGCCTACTGGCAGTCGCGCGGGTTCGACGGACGCCCTGAAGACGACGATTACGACGACGATGAAGAGACGGTAACTACGCCAGGAACCGGTCAATCAACTTCGCAACCGCAAAACCCAAGCCAATAAATCCAACTGGGCAGGACAAATCCTGCCCAGTAACTTGTGAAAGAAGCCCGCGCGGCATGAACACGAGGGACAGGAAATGGTCTCGTCAGCATCGGGCGCCAATCTTGGTAAACTGGATGGGGACCCTACGCAAATAGCACAATGATCTCAAGGATGTCGTAAATGGCAGTGTGGATTGTTCGCGGAGGAAGCCACGCAGCAGATGCAGATGCTGAGCGTGACTTCCTGGAAAGTAGCTCGGTCGGCATTTACTTTGGCGTCGACCAACCCATTGACGGCATGAACGATGAACTCTTACGCAGGGAGATACAACGCTCCTATATCGATTCGGTTGAGGAACGGGGTGTGCGGTTCCAGGAAGGAGTCGTTACCCGCTCCTAAACCAGGTATTGGCGTTCCGTGATGGCATTCAGCCGGGCGACACCATAGTCATGCCCCGTAAAGCATCCGGCGGACACAGCGTGGCTCAAGGGACAGCGTACGGCGGGTACGAATATTGGGGGCCAGAGCATTACCGCCATCGGCGTCGGGTGCGATGGTTGGAGGCTGAAGCGCCACGGGAAAGCATTGAGCATGTCTGGTCTCCTTCTGACCAGCGCACGGTATTTCGCATAGACCGTGCATAGCCTCTATCGGCGAGGATGGGGAATGCAGATATGAGCGAGTTTGAGGCAACAACTCTGATACTGATGCTCATTCTTGGGTTAATTGGGACTGCCGTTGCCGTAGTTGGGTTTCTACTGTCGAGGAATCCGACGTTATTTCCCGTGTTGATGGGTTGTCTATTTCTTTTCGGAGTCGCGTGTTTTCGATTACAAGCCGTGTAATCACTCCGAACAGAAAGACACTCCATGATCCCGGACTTGCTCAACAACTATCACATCTGCCCAAAGAGTCCCTGACATTTCGGAGTTTTCGGGCAAGGCCGGTCTTGCCGCCAGCGTTGGGCCACGTCATGCTCTGGGGCATCAGGCTTGTGAGCGTAGATCAGGCGGAGGTTCGCACGGTACATTTTCTCTCCGCCTTTTACATCGCGGATGAGGAGCCTGGCCCAGGGGTTGGGGGCCGCAGCCAAAAGAACATTGACCTCGGGCTTTCCCAGGTACTTCGGCAGTGTGAAACCTTTGGCACCGGTAGTCAGTGGCTGCCGGCCACCAGCGCAGCCGCATCGTCGATGTAGGCGGCCGTTTCCCGAATGCGCCGCTCTACCTCATCAACGGGTTCGCAAATGCCGTCGTAGAAACAAGCGCCGTGAAGTTCCGCCTGTCTGGAGTAATAGCGAGGGCGCAAAGGGCGGACGGCCTGATCCGCAGTAGCCAAACTCGACAACCCCCGCGAAGTTTCAGACGACCGTTCTGGTTCCGTCCCGGTGCGTGCCAGCACCAACGCGTCGGTGGCCCTCTTAGTAGCGCACCAGGCTTTCTCCGCCGCGTCGCGAATATCGCCGGCGGCCAGACGTTCCAAGGCCTGGGAGTGTACCTCGCGGGCGTCGGCCAGGAGTTCCGCCACGCGAGTGGTGGTATCGGGTGTCATAGTCACGATGGCCCTCCAGCGCTGCTGTTGACTGTTGCACTTTCAGAATAATCCAACCACATCGGCTTGTCTCCGGCTATCGTCCAGAGGATCGGGTCCTGACCGGGATCTGGTATCCCAATCTTTCCATCGCCAAGTACGGGAAAACGGTTGAGGGTAGGGCTCCGAACGGCGGGATCAAAATGCTCAGCCATCTGCACGGCCACGCCTCGGTCGAATCCCAATTTGTGCGCTCGCTCGGCAACGTCGTGAATCACGAGCCCACAACCCGCACAAGGCGTCAGGGGTTCGGTAACTTCCAAAATCCTGCGAATGATCTGGCACGCGTGGCGCCTATAGTCATCTGTCATCAGTGAACATTCCTTAGCCCCAACCCACCGAAGAGGTGGATGTGGCCTCGTGGTGAGACGATGAGAAGGTGCTCCCAGCTTCGGGGATAATGGTTTGTGAAACGGAAAATCACCCTGAAACAAGGACCACCCGACGGATGCTACCACGCGAGGGCCCCGATCGTATCCACGTCGCCTTCGACGATCACCGCCTGGTGGCCGATGCTGGGCTGATCCTTCCAGACTCCCGTCCGCGGCGTTTCACAGTTGTTGCCCGCGCTTCCGCCGCTAGCTCCGACAGGAACCAGGTCACCCCGTCGGCGTGCCGGATCTGCCTGGCCCAGGTCTCGATGCGGTGACCCCGGCGCCGGGGCCGTCCGTGGTTGTCCTTTGATGAGCTCCGTGCTCCAGATGCCCCGCGTCGTCGGCAACTGCGCCCGGTCCCGGTGGGTGACGTAGCGGATGCCCTCCTCCGACAGGGTGTAGCGGGTATCGAATCCCAATTCTAGATTATTGGCTTGGCCGGCCACCACTTATGGTTAGAACAATCTAGAAGATATGACGTTCAAGTCTTGGGGGAAAGTCATCATCCTCGTCTCAGGATCAAAATGTATGAACGAGAACTTGCAAGGATGACTACTTGAGCGGTTTAGTTCCAACGTGATTGATACCAGCGCATTTGATGCAGAAAGTTGATCATCGCCCTCTCCTTTGGGCAGTTGCGCCATCTCTGCCGTAGGAAATCTCATCTTCGTCATCCCAGTAGCATCTGGGACTGAAACCGAAGTACTGTCAATTTTCACCGACTTTGATCATCTAAACCGTGAAATGTTCACGGTCTTTGACGATGATTTTCATGGTCATTGACCACCCTGGGAGCCAGATCGGCGACCATTGCCGCACTTTGATATTGAGGT
>MKWU01006325.1_pt1 | contig 12130 bp, 12 predicted proteins | sample 809101 | NCBI WGS metagenome assembly MKWU01 (sample SAMN05860141, study PRJNA318959) | sponge metagenome | host: Aplysina aerophoba | place: Slovenia: Piran, Adriatic Sea, Gulf of Piran | collected 2013-05-07
CTACGACGCCCTGCGGGCATGCTTTCCCGCCGGCACGGTATCCGGCGCGCCCAAGATCCGCGCCATGCAGATCATCGCGGAGATGGAGCGGGAGCGGCGTGGGCCCTACGGTGGCGCGGTGGCGTACTTCAACTACAACGGCAACATGGACACCGCGCTCGTCCTGCGCACCGGCATATTCAAGGACGGCGTGATGTACGTGCAAGCCGGCGGAGGCGTGGTCGCTGACAGCGTCGCCGAGGACGAATACATGGAGACACGCCACAAATCCGGCGCAATGATGCGCGCCATCGACGTTGCTGAGGGCGGCGCCTAGCTCGAATATTCAGTACAACCCGTCCATCGATGTGAAACCCAACCGGAGGCCATCATGCTCAAATCGTTCTTTCACACCGGCTTCATCGTCAAAGATCTGGAGGCCGCCATCGACTTTTACTCCGACGTGCTTGGGCTGACCCTGACCATGCGCACTGAGCGGACCGGCGAGTTTCCCACGACGTTGCTGGGGTTCCCCGAAACCCACATCAAGGGCGCGTTCTTCGAAATGAGCGACGGCCACCAGTTGGAGTTGATCCAGTACATCAACCCCGAAGGCGGACATGCCCACTTCGACAAGAACGACGTTCGAGCGGCACATTTGGCCTTCTTCGTGGAGGACATCGACGCGTTCTACGAAAACACCCGCAACCGCGGTCTGGCGTATCCGACGCCTCCGGTGCCGATGTATGACGACAGCGGCAAGATGGTGCGCAAGGCGTCCTATTGCCAGGATCCCGACGGGAACTGGCTGGAACTGGTGGAGCTTTACTGATGCTGCTGCTCATCGACAACTATGACAGTTTCACCTACAACCTTTACCAGTACCTGTGCGAACTGGGCGCCGACGTGGAGGTTGTCCGGAACGACAAGACTTCCATCGAGGATATTGAGGCCATGCAGCCGGAGGGCATTGTGGTGTCGCCGGGCCCCTGCACCCCTCGAGAGGCCGGAATATCCAATGATGTGATCCGGCACTTTGGTCCCAAACTCCCGGTGTTGGGCGTGTGCCTGGGTCACCAGTGCATCGGCGACGCCTATGGCGCAACGGTCGACCGCGCCGGCGAAATCCGACACGGCAAAACCTCGATGATCCACCACGACGGCAAGGGAGTATTCGCCGGCCTGCCCAACCCATTTGAGGCCATCCGCTACCACAGCCTGGTCATCTATCCTGACACCGTGCCAGACTTTCTGGAGGTCACGGCCTGGACCGACAACGGCCTGATCATGGGCGTGCGGCACAAGGAGCTGCCGGTTGAAGGCATTCAATTCCACCCCGAGTCGATCATGACCATCGTGGGTCACGACCTGCTGCAGAACTATCTCGACCAGGTTGCGGAGTTTCACGGGGAATCCACGTAGTGAACCGATGCAGAAGCGTGTGGCGCGCTGTCTCCCATGACTGAGCCCCGGCGGAAAGGCGCTTCCCGTATTGCCGATATCCCGCCTGACGTTCTGGCGGCGTTGAACGAAGGCAGGGAAGAAACGGTCATGCTCGTCGAGTGGTTGGCGATCGACATGCCGACCCTGATGGGCCACATCGCGCCGGAGATCGGCCTCGCGGACAAAACACACATCCTGGTCTCGGCTGCCCAAGCCCTGGCCGGTGAGGGCGTCACCAAGCGGATGAGAGGTATTGGTCAAGCCCTGCACGATGTTCTCGTTAAACATCGGCAACGTGACACGGTGTTTGAGAGGTTGGCGACCCACACGTCCGACATGGCGCGGGCCTGGGCCGCCTATTCAGTAACCGCCAATCCTGATGTGCCGCTTGATCGGAGGCTGCAAATCGCCCGCCGCTTTGCCGCCGACCGCTCCCAAGCGGTACGCGAATGTGCCTGGGATTCCTTCCGTCCGCACGTGGCTGCCGATCTGGGAACGGGAATCGAACTGCTGGCGCCTTGGGTCGCTGACCCGGACGCAAATATCCGGCGCTGCGCCGTAGAGGGCACTCGCCCCATGGGTGTGTGGACGGCGCATATTCCTGCGTTGAAATCCGACCCCGCGCTGGGCCTGCCGATCCTGGAACCGGTGCGATCCGATCCGTCCCGATACGTACAGAACGCGGTTGCCAACTGGCTCAACGACGCCAGCAAAACGCAGCCCGATTGGGTGATTGGCGTCACAGAACGTTGGCTGGTCGATTCTCCAAGTCGTGAAACACGCTGGATCGCAAATCGGGCGCGACGCACGCTACGCAAACAGGGGTTACCCGCCTAGCCTCGGTTTTGTTTTCACTGGGTTTCGCAGACGGTTCGGGACCGTTTCCGTGATCGGATTGTGCCGTCCGCTTCACGGCCCGAATAGCATCATGCGTCCCTATCTGTCATATAATCCCGTCAATCCATGCAATCACCGTCTACTCCTGCGATCAATTGAAACGGAGCCTGCCATGCCCACCATTGCCGAGTACGTCTCCAACTATTCCGCCAACCTCCACTTCGGCGATATCCCCGCCGAATCGGTCCATCTCTTCAAACGGATGACCATCGACACGATTGGTTGCGCCATTGGGGGATACACGTCCGAGCCCAGCAAAATTGCCCGAGACCTGGCCGGCGAGATAACCGGACACCGTCGTCCCGTGACCGTCATCGGAAATGGGATGACCAGCAGCCCCGATCTGGCCACATTTGCCAACGGCGTGATGATCCGCTACCTGGACTTTAACGACGGCTATACCACTCTGGAATCCGGGCACCCTAGTGACAGCATCGCCGCCACTCTGGCCGGCGCGGAACTGGCCGGGGCCGGCGGCCGCCGGTTCATCACCGCCACGGCCGTCGCGTACGAGGCATTCTGCCGGTTCGGCGACGCTTTCAACATACGCGCCCTGGGTTTCGACCATGTGACCAATGGCGCAATCGCCAGTTCCCTGGGCGCCGCCCGCGCGATGGGACTGTCGGCCGCTCAGACCGAACAGGCGCTGAACCTGGGAATCACGCCGAACCTGGCACTGGGGCAGACCCGCGTCGGCGAACTCTCCCACTGGAAGGGATGCGCATACGCCAACGCCAGCCGCAACGCCGTGTTCGCCGCTCTGCTGGCGGAACGTGGACTCACCGGCCCGGGCCCGATATTCGAAGGCGAGCTTGGCTTCTTTGCCGCAGTCACCAAGGCGCCGTACGAACTGGAACCGTTTGGCGGCGACCAGGGACAGCCTTTCAAGGTGCACGAGTGCAACATCAAGCACTTCGCACTCGGTCTCTATTCGCAAACCGTGGTCGAAGCCGCCCTCGAAGCTCGCCGGCAGGTGCCTGATTTCAACGAAGCCAACGTTGAGGGCGTCCACATTCGCACGCTGCAAAAGGCCATCGACATCATGGCTGGCGACGAGGAGAAGTACAATCCCAGGACCCGCGAATCGGCTGACCACAGCATGCCCTATGCCACGGCGATTGCGCTGAAGCACAACATGCTGAACCAGAGCCACTTCTCAGATGAGCACATCAACGACCCCGCGATCGCGACGCTGATCGGCAGCACCCGGATCGAGGCCACCGAGGAGGCCAACCGACGCTTCCCGGACGCCATGCTGTGCAACCTGGACCTGCGGATGAATAACGGGCAGACCTATAGCTCAGAGGTCGCCCACTTCCGGGGGCACTACCGGAATCCAATGACCGACGCCGAGGTGGATGAAAAATTCCGCGCCCTCTGCGAGGACCTGCTGTCCCCCGATCAGACCGAGGAACTGCTCGCGCGCCTATGGCGGCTGGAAGAGGAGCAGGACATCAGCGCCCTGCTGCGCCTGACGCGCATTTAACGGCATGTAGGGGCGAATAATTATTCGCCCCTACAGATCGGCAAACCCGGCGATTTAGCCGGAGCTATTCAACCGAAACGCTACGCTCCGATTCGCGTTCCGTCGGGGTACGTGTAACCCACCCGGTCGCTGTAACCGCCGGCGGCCGGGAATATCTGTCGATACAGGCCGCGCGCCCGGCTCTTTACGACCGCTCCGGCTGCATCTTTCGTGGGCGTCGGCTTGGCGTTCTGGTCCTTATAGAACTGGGACTGCAGAGGGCTGTCGTCCTCCATCTCCCAGATGCACAGGTAGCGCATGACGTTGTTGGCCTGCCCGTCCTCCGGGTCCAGCATAAACCGACGCGCGCTGATGTAGCCGGGGATGGACATGCGCTCCGGCACGTGTTCCTCGTTGTACCACTTGTTGAACACCTCGTCGTCCGCCGGATCCACCTCCATCATCACCACCAACACCGTGGTGCCGACCTTTTGATCACTGACTTTGCTTCCGTTCGTGCTGGTCATAATTCGCTCCTTTTGCATCTAGGCGTTCGCGAGTTCCGTGATGGCAACGTCGCCGCCGTTCCTGAAATCCACCGACAGGTTGGTTCCCCAAAGTAGCCCCACGCCGATCAAGGGAAAGTTTTCGGAAACCAAAGCGGTGACGTGCCTGACACGATCTGCCCATCGGATAGTGGCGTCGTAGCTGTCAAACGGCGTCAATGAGCCGTCTCCCAAACGATACGTGGTGATACCGGAACTCTCTATTCCCAACCGTTCTATCGCCGACATCGGCAATGTTAGTTCACCGCTGAACCCGGTATCTACTTGAGCTTCGATCGACCACTCTTGACCGTCTTCGCCTACCAACACCAACGAGATCGACGGCCTATGAAATTGGTCGACCTTGCCAACGATCATCTATGGGTCGACCATAAGCCCAACGATTCATACGCAGCCGGATAACCTACCTTGAAAGTATAAACGTCTGCATCTGGGCAACGCGTTCGCAAGCGGCGCGCCGCTTGGTGATGGTACTCGTCCAATTCCCAGTCCCGGCTATCGTGATCAACGGCAAGGAAGTGTCCTATCGGCTCTTCGCCTCCCTTGAGCGCCGGTCGCACTTTGCTCTGATACACTTGCCTCCCAATCTCCTCCGCTTCCTCCGCACTCAAGTCTCGCCATCCCATCATTGCCTCCCTGGGTTTCCGTGCTCCGGTTAGGCACTAACCCAGCCGGCGGTATATCTGCACCCGGTGGCGGTAGCAGTCGGCCACGAATACCAGGCCGTCGTCGCTCACCGTAACCGCTCGCGGCCGGTAGAACCGCCGCTTCAGTTCGATGTTTTGAGTCGCGGCGTTGAGCTTTGCCTCGATGTCGGGGTTGGCGTTGAGGAACGTGCGCGCCCACTTGGACGTTCCCGAATGGCCGATGAGTGTGTCCATCACGCGGCCGTCGGGGGCCAGCACCTGCACCCGGTCGTTCTGCCAGTCGCAAACGTATATGCAGCCGTCGTTGTCCACTGTCAATCCGTTGGGCCGCTCAAAACCGTCGCCGCCGTCCCGTCCGTCGAACTCTGTAATATACCCACCGGCGGGGTCGAATTTCTGCACCCGGTTGTTGCGCCAGTCGGTTACGTACACGTCTCCGGTAGCGTCGACGGCCACGGCCCACGGCATCCGGAATTGCCCGGGGCCCTCGCCTTCGGCTCCCCAACCGGCCAGATACTCGCCGTCGGTCGTGTACCGCTGCACGCGGTTGTTCAGAGAGTCCACCACCAACAATGTTCCATCCGGAGCAAACGCCATCCCGGACGGACGGTTCAACTGCCCGGGATCGGCTCCAAACTCGCCCCAGCAATGGAGGAATGCGCCTTCCGGAGTGAACACGCTGATGCGATGGGTGTTCTCGTCGGACAGGTATACGTTCCCGTCCGGCCCGAAACGAATTTCTGTAATCCAGATGAATTGTCCGGGCCCTTCACCCCAGTTGGAAAACTCGCCCACGTAGTCGCCGTCAAACGTGCACCGCGTGACCCTGACCCCCTCGGGTTGGTTTGGGTTGGCGCGGCTCGCTACGTACAGCAGACCGTCGCGTCCCAGGGCCAACGATACCGGCCCGCTGAATCCTGGTCCACTGCCCGATAGCAGGCCGATCACGTTGTGGTACTGGAACATCCCCGCAACGGATAGCGGGTACTCGACTACCGTAGTCATATATCCTCTACAACTCTACGAAACGGAATGTTGTGTTCAGTCGGTGGGGTTCACGTCAACTCGATGGTGACCGCCGGCAGACCGCATTCCAGCTTGCCGATGGTTTCCAGGCACCGGTCATTGGCCGGTGGCATCACGGGACCCGACAGGGCGTCGCGTCGCAGTCGCTCCAGCGGCGACGATTTCAGCAACCCGCCGCCGCCGGCCAGTCGCATCGCCGCGTCGGTTACCGATGCGCCCACCTCCGCGCAGTACTGCTTGGCCCGGTTGACCGCCAGCACGGCGCCATTGGGATCGGCGTGGCGATCCGTCAGGGCCGCGTCCACCAGCAGCAGTCTTCCCGACTGGATGGCGACCGACATTTCACCGATGGCCTTTTGGGTGCCCGGGTGATTGATGATGGCGTCGCCCCCGGGAGTCCAGGTCTTTACGCTCACGTAGTCGGTGATGTGCTCGTATGCGGCCTCTGCGATTCCCAGGTAAACTGCTGCGTACCCAATGGAAAAGCTTCCCCAGTCCGCGCTCAGGATCCGGCCGGGCGGCCCGAAAACCGCGTGGGCCGGCGCCACCGTGTTGTAGGACACCGTGTGGCTGGACGTGGCCCGCATGCCTACAGCGTCCCACTGTTCGGTCACCTCGACGCCGCTCATGTCGCTGCGGATCATCGCGGAAATGATGTTGTCGGAGCCTCCACCGCTGTCAGCAACGATCCCGGACACGAAAAAGTAGTCCGCGGCGTCCGCCAGCGAGCAGAAATGCTTGGTGCCAGACACGCGGTATCCGCCGTCGGCAAGGGGAGCAAACGTCGTCGAGAGCACGAACCGATCTCGCGCCGACGCCCCGGGTTCGCTGGTGATGGACGCGAACAGCCTTCCGTCATCGATCGCTTCCCGGAAGTACCAGTCCCGTTGCTCGGGCGTTCCCAGGCCGCCCACGAACGATCCCAGCACGTTGGTGTGCATCGTCAGGGTAAGCCCGGTGGAGGCACAGCCGCGCGCCACCGAGAGGATGCACATGGCGTAGGTGAGGGCGTCAACATCCAGCCCGCCGTAATCCCTGGGAACACGCAGCCCCAACAGCCCTGCTGCGCCGAGGTCCTCGTAGTTTTCAGAAGGGAACTCGGACGCCGCATCGTAGCCGGCCGCTCGACCGGCAAACCGATCCCTGGACAGGTGGTCCGCGGTTTCAACCAGCGCCAGGGATTCGGCGCTCATTGCGCGCGCCGCCGACGCGGGTACGGGTTCCAGCCGGATGGTCATGGGTGAATATCCTCGGTGGAGGAGCCTGGTTGGTGGTCCGGCCGGCGTCCCGCTACGCGAACTGGTATTCCCTGGTGGACCCGATCATGCGCAGCGCGTTCAGTATCACCGATTCAGCGTCGGCGCCGTTTTCGAGCATTTCCGCAGCCTGCGCTACCAGCGCCGTGCGGTTGTCATCCCGCAACACCACGTGGCCCAGGAGTTCCAGGCACCCATCCACGATGCCGTTGGCATCCATAGTCGGCCCCCGGCTGGTCAACGCGTCAACCATGCTTCGGACGCCGGAATGTTCGACATTGCCCAGTTCGTCGGCCACGAAGTTGATGCGTTCCACCATGCTACCGCTGTCGATCCATTCCTTGCCCGTGTGCCAGCCTTCCACCGACGGCGGGTTCAGCAGATCCTGGTTCATGTACCGGCATTCCAGCGCCGTGTCCATCACGCCGGCGCGGGGGAATTTCAGGTCGCCCACCAGGTGCAGCGTGCCGACCACGACCTCAGCGGGGCTCTTGACCCTGGCAAACCGCGCCGTTTCCGACTTGAAGAAATCCGACGTGAACATCGTCCTCAGCATGGACCGAATGTCGTAACCCGACCGGAAATACTCGGCCTCCAAGATGGCGATGGCTTCGGGATCCGCCGGCGGCGTACTCTGCCACGCGGGAACCTGCACATCGTCCGCCACGAAGAAGTTGTACATGTGCCGGCTGATGAACCGTGCCGTCGATGGCTGACGGCAGATTATCTCGATGATGTCGTCCCCGTTGAAGTTGCCGGTCTCTCCCAGGAAGGTCTTTTCGCCGTCGTCATGGTCGTCCGGATCGTAACGGAACAGCCACGGCGTCTTGCCGAACGGGATGCTCGCCACGTTATCATCGTCGATGGTCCAGCCGGTGAACGCCCGGGCCGCCTCCTGCACGTCATCCTCGGTGTAGTTCTCCTTGCCGTCCATCCCGACGCCCATGGAGAACAGTTCCAGCAACTCCCGGCCCCAGTTCTCGTTGATGGCGTCCTTGTGGTTGAAGTTATTGTCCAGCCAGAAAATCATCGCCGGATCACGAGCCAGCCGTTCCAACAATGGCTGGAAGCTGCCCAGTCCGTGCTCGCGAAACAGGTCGATCTGGTTCAGCATGGTCTTTTCGTGCAGCACCTTCGCCAACCCCGTGGCGAAGACACCGTGCCAGAACAGCGCGACCTTTTCCTGCAAAGGCCTCGTAGCGGCGTTGCCGTTCATGCGGAAGACCGTTTCGGTGAGCGCGCCTTCGATGTTGCGGCTTTCCTTCCAGTCGATGTAGTACCGCTCGATGATGTCCTCATCCAAGCCCGGCTGCGCCTCAGGGTGCAGCAGCCATTCCACGGTGGCGTCGTATCCCCACGAACAATACTTGTCCAATTCCGCCGGCGTCGCGCCGAAGCCGGCGCGCCGCAGCAGGTGGGCGATCAGCGCCCGGTCGTTAGTTTGGGTGTCATTCGGGTGGGTGTTGCCGCCAACCATAGTCATCAGAACAGCCTCGAATTTGCATCAACTGCGCCGTCGGCGCTCCTGAGTCGCAGTGTACTTTGGCAAATCATACCACAGGCATCCGACCGCTCCGCTTTGGAACCCTGCTCTGATCCCGGCGCGAGCAGCCAAATTCGACGCGGCGTGTCGCCATTGACAACCCCATGCGGCCGGCGCACTATGTTGCGGCCCCGGTCCTCGCGTACGCTGACTTTTCTGGCACATTGCCATCCGCGATCCGGGTTCGAGGTACATTCATTTTCGGCATACGATTCCCGCGCCTGCACACGATGGATTCGTGGATAGCGTACCGCGATTTCCGATTTCTGTGGTTCGGCAATTTCTTCGCATTTACCGGCCAATGGCTCCAACTCCTGAGCATCGGATGGCTGGTCAAGGAACTATCCGCCGGATCGAGCGTGGGCGGATTGTTGGTCCTGTCCGCCAGCGCCCTCAACACCCTTCCCGGTCTGGTGGTGAACCCGCTCACCGGAGTGCTGGGGGACCGGCTTGATCGGCGAAAACTCGCCATCGTGGTCCAGTCCGTCGCGGCCGCGTTGGCGCTTTGTTTCGCGTTCCTGGTCGACACCGACTACATCCGTGCCTGGCACGCGTACGCTTACGTCCTGGTATCGGGTTCCTGCCTCGCCATCACCCAGCCGTTACAACAGGTGATGATCTCCAACACGGTGCCCCGCGGAGCCTTGACCAATGCCTACGCCATCAACACGCTGACCGTCACCGGCACCCGCATATTCGGGCCGTTCGTGGGCGGCATTCTGATCGCCAGCATCGGCTTTTTCTGGAATTTCGCGTTGGAGGCTGCGCTGTACCTGGGCGTCGGTTTGCGGCATCTGTGGCGCGAACAGCGTGAAGTCCTGCATATCGCCCTGCTTTCCGTGGTCCCGAACACCATCCTTCATCCCCTGTGGTTCCTGCTGCCCCTGTTCACGGTTGAGGTCTTGCAGGCCCACGCTGATATGGGCGGCTACCTGTTGGCGATCACCGGCGTGGGCGGACTCATCTCCACGTTGTGCATAGCCACCTGGGGGTTCCCCACCAAGCGCGGCCGCATCCTGTTCGCCACCACGATCCTGGGATCTCTGAGCACCATGCTCTTCTCGCAGTGTTCATGGCTCTGGGCCGCGTTCACGGTGCTGGCCGTCATGTCGTTTTTCCAGGCCTACTTCCGCACCACCGCGGGCACGCTGGTGCTGACTATTGTTCCCGACCAGTATCGGGCCCGAACCATGGCCCTCCTGGCTTACGAGCGATCATCCCTCATCGGTGTGAGCGTCGCCGTGGGTGTCCTCGCCGACTTCACCGACGCATCCATAGCGATACTTGCCATCGGGCTCCTGGGACTCAGCATGACCCTGGCATGCCTGGCGACCCTGCCCCGGGTGCGTGCCCTGAGTTAGCCACCTGCACTCGCGGGTACCGTGCGGGTCAGCGGATCGGATCGCGCCGTGATGCGCATATAATTGACAGCCCGTTTCATCGCATAAATAAAGAGGCAACGAGATATTCCGGAGAGCGCGTTTTCCGCGCCTGCATACCCTGGACGCCTGGCTGGGCTACCGCGACTATCGCCTGCTTTGGTGCGGCAACTTTTTCGCCAACAGCGCCCAGTGGCTCCAACTGCTCAGCGTCGGCTGGCTGGTCCGCGAACTGGCCGAAGGTTCAGCCGTGGCCGGACTGCTGGTCGTCACGGTCGGAGGGATCAACACCCTTCCGGGCCTGGTAGTGGGACCCTGGGGCGGCGTCCTAAGCGACCGTTTCGACCGTCGCCGGCTGGTCATAGCCTTCCAGTTGATCATGGCCGGACTGGCTTTCAGCTTCGCGTTGCTGGTGCTGTCGGATCGGGTGACGGTCTGGCATGCGTACCTCTACGTCATCCTGGCCGGCGTTTGCCACTCCATGGCTCAGCCCATGCGCCAGGCCCTCATCGCGGCCACCGTTCCCCGGGACATGCTGGGCAACGCCCTTGCCGCCAACGTGCTCACCATCACCGGCACACGCATATTTGGTCCTTTCTTCGGCGGCATTCTCATCTTCACCCTGGGGTTCTTCTGGAATTTCACCATCGAGGCAAGCCTCTATCTGGCCAACGTGATGATGCTTTTGCCGATGCGTACTCCCTACTATCAGCAGGGCGACGCACGCGCGCGCGGTTCCGCCATCGCCAACATGGTGGAGGGGATTCGATACGTGTGGAGCGGCGAGCGGGCCATATTCCAGATGATGCTGCTGTCAATCATCCCCAACATCATCCTCCATCCCACCTGGTTCCTGCTGCCCGTGTTCACCACCGACGTGCTCATGCGGGATGCCGACGTCGGCGGATACCTCCTGGCGGTGACCGGCATCGGCGGTTTCCTGGCGGCGCTGTTCATGGCGACCTTTGGCTTCGTGTTCGACAAGGGCAAGGTGGTCCTGGGCGCAGCGGCAGTGAGTTCAATCACCTGCCTGTTGTTCGCCTTCTCGCACCTGCTGGCGCTGGCATTCATCGTCATCGCCGCCATGGCGTTCAGCCAGGCAGTTTTCCGCACCGCCCGCGGCACACTCATACAAACCCTGGCGCCTGACCGATTGCGTGGCCGCCTCACCAGTCTCCAGAGCTTCGACCGGGGATTCCTGGTCGTCGCCAGCCTCGGCGTGGGGACCCTGTCCGACGAAACATCTCCGGTAACGGCGATAGCCATCGTCGGGGTGCTGGGTCTGGTGCTGTCCCTGGTATGCGCCGCCTCGCTGGGTCGGGTGCGGCAACTGCCATGATCGCGCCGGCTCCCAGCGATATTCGGCGCACACGGGCCAAAAGCCTGATTTGCGAGTATGATATTAGAGCACTCCTTGAATTATCCCGCCGTGGGGTAAAGCCGGCCGGGGCGACTTGATACAGCGGATCGCAACCAGCAGTGCCTATAAGTGGTGGAACTTCTGGACCATCGCACTGGGCACGTTCTTCTCTGTCGTTGACCACGGCAGTGTTCTCATCGCGCTGCCCGGAATTGAATCTCACTTCGATGCCACGCTGGAATCCGTCCAGTGGGTGGTGATCTCCTACGCCCTGGTAATCAGCGTTCTTCTCCTGCCCATGGGCCGCTTGGGGGATGTGGTCGGACGCCGTCGGGTGTACATAACCGGGACGGCAATCTTCGTAGTCGCATCTCTCGCCGCCACCTTTGCTCCAACCCTGGAATTCTTGATCGCAATGCGCGTCTGCAAGGGTATCGGCGCCGGCATGGTGCAGGGCTGCGGCATGGGCATGATGCTCGCCGCATTCACCGACGCGGAACGAGGCAAGGCGCTGGGCACCCACCTGAGCGTGGTGGGACTGGGGGCCATCGCGGGGCCCGCCATGGGCG
>MKWU01006327.1_pt1 | contig 12126 bp, 8 predicted proteins | sample 809101 | NCBI WGS metagenome assembly MKWU01 (sample SAMN05860141, study PRJNA318959) | sponge metagenome | host: Aplysina aerophoba | place: Slovenia: Piran, Adriatic Sea, Gulf of Piran | collected 2013-05-07
GAGCTTTCCCTGTGCGAGGTGCGCCTCCCAGCTCTCCAGCTGACGATGAGCAGCTTCAGCCTGCTGGCGTGCCCGGTTGGCGGCCTCGCGGGCCCGCTCGCGCCGTCTGTTCCTTTTCTTCTCGTCCTCCTCCACCTCCGGCCGGACCGGTGGTTCCGACAGCCGACGGGGACGCGACCTCGACCAGGCGGTCATGGCGCGCGATGGCGAGATCAAGACGGGACTTCCATGTCGAGGGAAGAGCGGAATCGGCGACGAGCCGACGGGCATCGCCGATCATGGCCTCGGCCCCGACCGTATCGGAGGGCTTGCGCTCCTCCCACGCGGCAAGCCACATTTCAGCCTGCCGACGGGCTTCGCTGCGTGCCTCGAAGGCCTCGATGACGCCCGAGATCCGCTCCCGGTGAGACTCCGGCAGGGCCGGGTCCTCAAGGATCCGCCGCGCGCGATCGATGGCCCCGGCGGCCGACCCGTGATCGTGGACCGACAGGCCCGCCGCGTCGGCGCGTCTCTCGAGGTCCTGCCAGCGCGCCTCCCAGGTCTCGGCATGGTCCCGGGTTGCCTGCCTGGCAAAGACGCGGTCGTCGCCGGCCAGGAGGGCGTCGGCTCGGGCGACGAGGCCGGCGAGTTCCGGAGCCTCGGCCATGCCCAGCAGTTCCCGCGCCGAGCCGAGGCCCGACTCCACCTCGAAGCGCCAGGCCGCGTAGTCGCCCGGATCGACGTCCGCGCTTGCCCGGAGCGCGGGCTGACGCTCGAGTGTCTCGGCAAGGCGCGCCTCGCTTGCCCTGACCGCGCGGGCACTTTCGCGGGCCCACTCGTCGCTGGCCCAGGCCGCCACGGTCTTGTCGGGGGAGTCCGTCATGGCGGCGAGTGCCTTCAGCTGTGCCATGGCCTCGGGCGCATCAGGAGAGAGCTCGGGATTCCGCGAACGCTTCCAGCGGGCGATCTCCACCGGTTCGACGCCGAGATCGGCGACGCTCTCCTTCTCAGGGACGCGCCGGGCGATCGCTGAACCATCGAGGCTCTCGCCCACCGCCTCCAGGGCGGTGAGAACCTCGCCCGTGTTCTCCTCCAGGGTCTGGCTGAGCTGCTCGCGGTTGTCGGTGAGGATGATCGCCTCGTCCCGGGCCCGGCTGATCTCGACGTAGAAGGTCTGCTGGTTGGCAAGGGGCCCGTGGCCCGAATCGAGAACCGCGATCACCTTGTCGCGGGTCAGGCCCTGCGCCGCATGGACCGTGGTCGCATAGGCATGGGCGATGTGGCGCAGCCGGGGATCGTCGAAGTCCAGCCTGAGGCGCCGGTCGTCATCGGTGACAAGGACGAGGGACTTCCTCCCCATCGTCTCGATCACTGCGGTGGCGCCGTTGACGAGGCCGCTCGGATTGTGGTTGCGGGTCCAGCGGATGCGGTCGCCGGCCTCAAGGTCGATGGTATCGCTCTCGAAGACGTCGTAGCGGAAGCGGACATCATGATCGGGTTTGACGTGACGGGTCTTGCCGTCGCGGTGATCGAGAACGAGGCGCTCGCCGTCGATCGCGTGTATGGGGCAGATGTCCCCCGACTTCACCCGGTAGTGGTAGAGGTCGTTGTGGAAGACGACGACGTCGCCCTCGCGGTAGTTGCGGATCTCCCGCTTCTGGGCCCGGGTCATGGAGAGATTGACGAGGATAGGCAATGTGACGCTGCGCCCGCGGAGGACGCCCTCGTCCCGCAGACCCTCCCGGACGGTTGCGTTGATCTCCCGGCGCAGCACGTGGGTCGGCGCCATCAGCGCCGTCTCCTGGCGGTCCTCGTGCCTGAGCGCAAGCCAGATGCGCGCTGCCGAGGATCCGAGATCCTCCTGGTTCACTTCGAGGACATCCGCGCCCAGCTTCGTCAGGGCCTCTCCAGGCTTGCCGGCGATGGCGTCGAGAACCGCGGCCTTGAGGCCCGGGTTGCGCTGGCGGCGGATGTCGTCCATGACCGCCGTCGCCATCCCGGCCTGCTGCAGCTGGCGGAAGGGCTGGCCGGCATCGACGGCGCGCAGCTGGCGGCTGTCTCCCACCATCACCAGGCGCGCCACGCCGAGATGTTCTGCGCTTCTCATGAGGGATCTCACCTGTGCCGTGCTGGCGAGCGACATCTCGTCCACCACCAGCACCTTGCCGGCGAGGGACCCGGCTGTCTCGGGCGAGAGTTCCCCATGGCGCGTCAGGAACCACTGCAGGGTCCGGGTGGCGATGCCGGCCTCGCGGCCAAGCGTGCGCGCCGCACTCGACGAGGGGGCAAGGCCGATGACGTTCGCCGTGCCGGCGAGATCCACCACCTGGCGCAGCATCGTGGTCTTGCCCGTGCCGGCGTACCCCTGGACACCGACGATTCCATCGCCCTCGCCGAGGATGAGACGGAGCGCCTCCTGCTGGCCTGGGGTGAGGCTGGTGGCCGCGAGCTTCCTCTCGACCGTCGCGGCCGGAACGATTGCGTCCGTCGCTCCCACACCCTCTTTCATGGCACGGACGACGTCGCGTTCGGCCTTCAACGCCCGATCCGTGACGAGGGACGGACCGCCCCTGGAACGGATGGCATCGACGAGGTGGCCGTCCCGGCGCAGCTGGTCGATGGCGGCGTGGATCTCGTCGAGGCCGTGACGCCCCGGGGCATGGGCGAGCGCGCCCGCCACGAGATCGTGGACGGCGATGACCGACTGGCGTTCCTCCAGGTGTTCCGCAACGCGCGCCACCACCTCCAGGGCCGAGGGCGCCGACGGAGGCGTCGAGCGCTTGCGCCGGCGGCGGGTGAGATCGATGCCCAGATCTTCGGCGCGTTCGCGCCACATGCCGGTCAGGATCTCCCGGTGGGGTTCCTTCTTGCGCTTCCGTGTCTTCAGCGCCGCCGCCTGGGCCGTCGCCGCATTGTAGTCCCAGCCCTTCTCGTCGATGTGATCGACGATCTCTCGTCGCCGCGTGGAGAAGGCGTCGAGCGTCCGCTTCTCCCAGCCGGCGATCTCGAACCCCGGCACCGGTCCGATCATCGTTTCCTGAAGCTCGTAGCCCAGAGCAAGCAGCCGGCGGGCCAGCTCGTTGCGGTAGTGGGCGCCGATCAGCAGGCGCCGGGAACCGAGCCGGCCCATGTCCAGGCTGCGCCAGGAGCCGTCAGGACCCCGGGTCATGTTGGCGACGACACTGTGGGTGTGGAGCTGGGGATCGAGGTTGCGGCTGGCCAGATGCCGGAAGGTCCCTGCCACCATGCCTTGCGCCCGTCGGCGTTCGCGCCTGCCCGTTGCCGGGTTGTGGACACGCGTCACGAGGAGATCCCGCTCGATCATGTCGAGGGTCGCTCTCACTGCCTCGTCGTGGGCCCTGATCACCCGCTCGTCGCCCATGACGAGCGCCTGGAGCGAGACCGACTTCGGGGCCGAGAACGTGATGTCGACGCCCGGGCGGTGCTGGTGCTCGCCGTCCCGCGCCCGCCCCAGACGGATGTCGGTGCCGGGGACATGACCGGCGAGGATGGATTCGAAGGTCTTCGGCTTGACGTGACGGCCAAGACCGAGATCGCGTGCCGCCGTGCCATGCCAGAAGCTCGCCCGCCGGTGTTCCGGGTCGTTCTTCGAATAGTATCCGTCCTGCTCGAAGTAGTGCACCGTCGCCGATGCGGACGTGATGGCGGTGACGGTGGCGACCATGACCGGCAGTGTAACGCAATGCCGAGGCTGGCGGCATGGTCCTGGTCACGATGAGGAGGAGCCGATGACACCCGAAGATCCCGAATCCCGTCGCATTGCCGAAGAACTCGCCCGCCGCGAGCGCAGGAGCCCCGGAAGCGATACGCCTCTGGATCCCGCCACCCTCTCGGCGCTCCTGGAGAAACACGAAGGCGAGGTGGAACGGATCGTCGGCCAGGCCGAAGCGGCCCTGGCACAGAAGATCGACACGCTTGCCAACGCCCAGGGCGCCGCCGCCGAGGGCCTGCGGCGGGAGATCGAGAAAAGGGTGAAGGACAACGGGGCAGGAGAGGTCGCCACGCTGGAACAGCGCCTGAAGGAAAACCAGCGCGCGGCCCTGGAGACGCTGTCGAAAAGCCTGAAACAGGAGTTGGAGGCCCTCAGGGTCTCCCTCGATACCCGCGAGGGCGGGGTCTTCGCCGGGATCGATGGCATCGCCGAGAACGTCAAGCCGGCGGCCGACGCCCTCAAGGGGCTGCAGCACGCCGTTGCCGGCACGACCGCGGCCGCCCGCGACGTGGCAGCCATCCGGGAAGCGGTGGTCGACGGCCGCCGTGCGACGGACGAGGTGGTGACCATCAGGGAGACCGTCACTCGCAGCGAGAAGGCCATCGATGCCGTGGTGGAGATGAGGCCGGTTCTCGACAGAATCGAGACGGGGTTCGGGGCCTGGAACACGAGCGCCCGCCGGCGGCGCTGGCTTGGATGGATCAAGTTCGCCGTCCTCGCCATCCTGTTGGGCACCAGCGGGGTCGCCCTGCAGCGGGAAACCGGCATCTGGCCGTCCGAGGCGGAAATCGAGAATCGGGAGCGCGACGCGTTCTGGGAACGTCATGGCAAACAGGTCACCCACTGCATCGAGGTGGCGCGGACCCGCAAGCGTGGCATGACCTGCACGATCGTGGACATGAACCCCTGAGCCGGGAGAAGGAACGTGCGACGCGTCAGGGGGCGTCCGGGAGAAGAGGCAGCGGATCAAGGATGCCGTCGACGTGCCTGCCCTTCCAGTAGAGGAGCGTGCCAAGCGGACGCCCCTTCCTGGTGACCGTCATTTCGCCGTGGATCCTGCCATCCTCATAATGCACCAGCGCTTCCACGCCATCGGGCCAGGTGACGGTGAAGGTTCCCTCGAACCGGCCATCCTCGAGCGTCCCCGTCATGCTGTAGCCATCGTCATCGCGACGTTCCCACGGACCCTCCATGAGACCGTCCTCGTAAGTCACGGTGTAAAACCTGCCGTCGATGGAATCGAAAGTCCACGGGCCATGTTTGACGCCTTCCACGTGGCTTTCCGTGAAGACCTCGCCATTGGCAAGAGTGACCGTCCAGCTTCCGTCCTTCAGGCCCTCCACGAGGTGTCCCTCGGCACGGTTGTCGTCCCAGTCCAGCAGCACACCTTCGCCTTCCGCCTTCCCGTTCCGGCAGCCGCCCAGCCAGACCATGGGAGGGGCATGAACGTAGTGCGACATGCTTGCGAAGACGTGGCATCCCTCATGGCCGGCAACCTCGACCGGGCTCCAGCACTCCCGGTAGGGTGGCTCCACATCGGCGCAAAGGGGGGTGAATTCGTCTGCGCTCGACTGGGAGATAGCCACGACAAAGAGCGCCAAGGCAGTGGCCAGGATTGTCATGGTTCTCGTCGATCGACCTGTCTTTGCGCCGTAACCGGTGACATTTCTACGTAGCGCTGGACTGGCCTGTGGGCTTCAGTCCGCCTCGTCGTCCAGAGACTCACGCCTTTCATTCGTCTCACGGTTCAGATAGATCATCGTCCATTCATCACCGACTGCGTGTATAGACTCCGCGGAAGCCATTGCCTTCACTGGCTTGCCGGTTTCGTAGCGGTAAAAGAGGCGCATCTTGTCGTCGACTACCAGGAACTCATGCCCGACGACTTCGATGTCGCGCAACACACCTTGACTGTCCCTATGTGCGACAATGCTCCCGACATCGTACGCCTGAATCCAGGCACCGCCATCGTTCGCGCTGTCCACGACCGGCAAACCAACGTCTTCTTTCCCCAAGTGGTCATGCCAAGCCCGAAAAGCAGCAACGACTTCGGGCGATACACGGTCGTCATCCGGAGGCATCATGCTTATCGATCGTTCGAGCTGAACCAGCAACTCATCAAGACTCAAGTAAGCCGGCTCCGTTAGCCGCAGTGTTCCTTGCGTGGAGTCGAACAGCACCAACGCGTCCGATACCACTTCACGCTGCCCGTCCCGAATCATCGAGATGTTGGTGGCGGCGGCGTCGACGTCCTGGCCGGAAATACTGTACTCCCGCAGCATCAGGTCGCGCAGAAGGCCAGATATCCGCTGCTTGACGCCACGGCGCCCGAACCAATCCTCATTGATGCGCATGACCACCCCGGTGGTTCTGAAATCCCTGGTCTTCGGAGTCATCCAGGGCTTCTCCTGCCGGAGATCCTTGTAGAGCCTCTTCTCTCCACCCTCCTCAAGACCTTCCACCCGCTCGTTGACCTGCAAGTGGCACTCCGCGATGAAGCCTCGTTCTCCCTTTCGGTATCGACCTGCGACGATGCCGTCCCGGTCGATGCTGAAATTGACGAACGTGCGGATCAGTGGCCGGGGAATGATCGGCGATTTCGTGGGATTGACCCGAATCGTCCGGTCGAATGCGGTGCTGCGCCAATCATTGACGCGCCATCCCTTGGCCATATGCAGGTATATCGCGCCCGGGAACGCTTCGCGTATAGCCTGCTGCACGGTCAGTTGAGCCACCCGTGACGGTCCAGTGGGCCCTCCACGGGTATGGACCACCTGGTAAGCGTCTTCAGGGACATTCCGCAGGGGATAGTTGAAGTGCGGCTGATCGCCGCCGATGCGGTTGATCTGGTCGAACTCTTTCGGGCGCGCCGCTGGGCTGCCGGCATAAGCGAAATCGAACACTTCGGCAAAACCGTTCGGCCATGCTATGCTTGTCGGTAGCGCCTTCCGGCCCGTGAATCCCAGCATCTCCAGTTCCTCGGCCAGACAACGCGCATGCGCAAACTGCATGAACCGGTTTCCCAGATAGAGATACGATGGCTCCACGGACTTTGCGTAGTACTCTTCCAGTGTGCTGCCGAAGCGTCTGAAAGCATACGGTTCCGTCACCAAAGCAAAGCTTCCCGGCCGCTGTCGGCCCACGCGTCCCAGCCTCTGCCGAAATGATTTTCGAGTCACGGGAACGCCTATGTTCAGGCCGACGGTGAAGTGAGGGATGTCGATTCCGAGTTCGAGCGCGGATGTCGAAACCACACCCCTGAGATGGCCATCTCGCAGGGCGTCCTCGATTTTCGCTCTGTCCTCCGCCTCGTAGCCGCTCCTGTAGGGTTTCACGAGATTGTCGTATTCTGTACGTACTGCCAGACGCTCAGCCCCCTGTCGGGAATCGACGAAGGTGATGAAACTGCCGTCCGTAGAGCCCTCCATGAGCGCCTTGTGAATCCGTTCAGCGACTCCTGCCTCCTTACGGTCGGCCGCCGCGAGGTGCACAATCGAGCGCGCGTGCCGCGGGGCGCCATCGTCTTCGTCCCCGACTGTCTCGAACTCAAGCCCTGTGAGAGAGTTCAGGTGCCGGTCCGGCGTTGAGATCGTAGCGCTCGCCGCGATCACCTGCAGATTCGTGCGTCGTCGCTTGTCCTGAACCAACTGCCGGGTCGCGCAAATTCGGCGAAACAGATACGCGAAGTTGCTGCCGAACACACCTTCAAGCACGTGCGCCTCGTCAATCACCACCAACCGTGTGCGTGCGAGGAACGCCTTATGTGCCGGGTTGGAGATCTCGTTCAGGAGCCACGCATGGCAGACATCGGGCGTCATCAGCGCCACGCGGGCCGTCTCCAGCATCCTCGCGCGACTTGGACGCGGAACGTCACCGTCCACCTTTACGATGTCGTCCTCTCCGAACCCAGCATGCACCGCAGCCCTTCGCCAGGACATCCACTGATCGTTAGAGAGCGCCTTCAGCGGGTAGAAGACGATCACCGTCGCCTCGTCATCCGAGTCCAACACCCGGAAGGCGGCAGACTGGAACACCAGCGACTTGCCCGATGCCGTTCCCGTTGAAATGACCAGGTTGCGCCCTTCGGCAGCAATTGTCATCGCCTTGGCTTGGTGCAGCCAGACGTGACCACGCAGCTTGTCATCGCTAGTCAGCCAACGGCCCGGTGACCCGCTGCCATAGGCGTCCGGAATGGACGTGGATCGTTCTGCACGGGCTGGCAAGTCCAAACTCTCGACACTCGACACTTCGTCGGTGGCGATCAGACGCTCGAATTCCTTCAGCATGTCCGCCATCTACAATACTCCTCGGCCACCCTGAACAACGACGGGAATACAGGCGATCAGAACCATCCGCCGGTTGCTATTCACATTGCCATCGAGCTGGATTCGATGTTCGACTCAATACTGAAAAGGGCCAAACACGTCAAACTGGCCCGACGTGGCGGATACTTCAGCAGCCTGTTAGGTTCCTAGCCCAGAGCTTGGCCAGCTCAGACACTTACCGCACCGATCGGTGTTTGTCCTGTACGCTGGATTGCGCTCGACTTCCGGACCATCCGTCACTTGTTTCACGAAACGTCCATTCGAGTCCCAACGGAAAGACATCGCTGGGCATGGGAGCATTCGCCGTCAGATTCGGATAAATAACATAGTCGTCCCCGAGTTCCGCGGGACGATTGAATGCATTTGCCCCGGACCCTAGAATAGCGGATATATGCGCCATGCTTCCGTCGATGAAACACTGCACACCGACAGACGTACCAGAATATTTTCGAACAGTGGCTTCGGTCTCTCGACCGGTTCCGACTACCTTGCCTGACATGCGATCGATGGAGACAACCGGATTGCCAATCCCATACACCGATCTCATGATGCACTCGTCCAAATCCTTGCTCAAGGATGGTATCTCCCCGCCACTGATCGCGACTACGGTCAAGTCGTCCGGAGCCACTGTATTTCTATAGATGTAGTCTTGAAACTTCCTAGCCTTCTCCTCCGCTGAGCTCCGGAGGCGCATCACATACTGCCGGATCGGCACCTCCCTCACCTCACCAATCGGAGTTTCCGGAATGGAATCGGGCCTTCCGGGTTGCCCCTTGGTGGCACAAACCGCCTCGATCCAAACACGCCTTCCATTGATCATCGTCAGAATGTCCGGTCCACACTCGCTGCTTTCAACCGGAAATCCCAATCGAACAAGGGAAACCGTCAAGTACATTTCGAACCAGCGCTGGTGAAATCGTGAAGGGAATTGCTCAAGGAAATGAGCATCCGCATGTTGCCAGAAATCCGCCCACAGGTTCTCACAGTGATCTCGTACGGACTTGCAACGCTTACTCACGCCATTCTTGACGGCTTCGTAGGTAGGGCAGGTTTCGCCCGTGTACCCATTGGCAAATAGGGGACGCCATGTCTGCATGCAGCATACGCCTGAGTTGACTTCATGTTTGGCTCGTCGTGGATCATGTGAGGTGGCCACTCCACAGTCAACTCCGGGAAGAGCTGGACAAACTAAAGCGGGATCGAAAGGACTGACCCCAGTGACCGGTCCAAGTCGAGTGTTAAGTGCAAAGCTGGTTTCTTGGCCTAGCTGGGTGGTCGGCGGAGGGGAGCGAGTCGGGCAGCCAGCTAGGCAAGACGACCGTCTCCGAGGTCGACGGCCGGTATCCCAGGAGGCTGTCTAGGCGGATCGCGTTGTAATGCCACCACCACGATTCGATGAGGACCTGGGCTTCCTTGAGGGTGTGGAAGATCTCCCCGTTCAGGAGCGCGTCGCGCAGCGGCGCATAGAAGCTCTTGATGTTGCCGTTCTCCCAGGGTGAGCCCGACTCGATGAAGGCGGTCCGGGCCCCAATCGCAGCATCCCATCGCCTGACGGCCTCGGCGACGAACTCCGGACCATTGTAGGAACAGGTCCAGGCCGGGATGCCGCGCGGGATGAACACGATGGTCAGCACACCGATAGCGTCGGTCGAGGAGAGCTTGCGACGTACCTGGATCGCCCGGCTCTCGCGGGTGAACTCGCCCGGGACGTTGAGCATACGGAAGACTCGGCCGCCATCGGTCCAATGATGCACGGAGTCATAGGACTAGATGTGATCCGCCCGTCCGGCTCGCAGTGCGGCGAGCAGCGGGTCGACCTCAGCTTCGGCGGAGGTTCAAGCTGAGTGGTTTCCCCCGAAAAAGCAGCGGGAGGCGCTGACGACGTCGGTGACGTGTTTGATCATCGCCCCCAACATGGGAACCGCGTCGTACTTGTCCATCAGTAAGACGAGAGGTTCTCTCTTGAGTCGGACGAAGACCGCATTGCCTTCCTCCAGGGGATACGCGAAGCAGTTATCGTACTGGCCCTTGTTGCACACTTGATCAAGGTACATGTCGAAGCTGTTGTTCTCCCTGATCGACAGGAGACGCCGATGCTTGCCCTCGCCCACCATTTCCGCCATGAGCTTCAACATCTCGTTGCCGTTGTAGGGTTGCAATCGCTCGACCAGCGTATTCTCCTCGTCGGTCAGGTAGCGCAGCCGTCTTCTAGCCGCCCGCTGGTACTCGGTCTCGCTGTCTGCGATGACGAACTGGGGAGTCCTCTCGTTGAGATCCGGCACGTTCTTGGCGGAAAGTTCGAAGACGACGTAGTCGAGGGCGCTTCGGAGGTTCTCGATGATCTGACCCACCAGGACTTGGGGTGCACCCGTGACGATACTCTCCCGGGGATGGCGTAGCTGAACGGCGAAGTTGCCCGTCTCCGGATCCAGTTCCTTGATCATGCGCTTGAAGTAGTCGTACAGGAACGCGCGCGTCTCGCGTTGCAGTCGGACGTGATCCTGAACGGCCTGTTCGATCCTCGCGAATGCGCCAGCGAGTTCCGCCGGTGGTGGGAGGGGTTCCTTGCTCTGTCCCATCTGCAGCGTGCACATCGTAAGGGGGCGGAATGATATGGCGTTGATCGAGCGACGGCAAACGAGCCCGACGCCAGGTGACGGTCTCTCGGATTGATCGGTCCGAAGACTTGCGGTCGGCCAGTCGAGTTGAACGATCTCGGGCAGGCCAAGCTTGGCGAAAGGTCGTTGATCGCCGGTCGAGCAACGCCTGGCTGCTGGTGTCGCCGTCGGCGGCGAGCAGGTGACTGTTTCGACAATCCGTGCTGATCCGAACAAACAGACGCCCATATTGCGCACTTTGCAGAGAGCCCTCGTCTAGGCGCGCCGGATCCAACGGCGAGTCAGTCGACTGAGGTGCCGTGACCTTAGCAGCGACTCTTTGACGCTCATGCTTGGCAAGACCGACGAAGGACGATCATGCTACACCACTCTTGCTTTGTGCCGCAAACGCACAAGTCCAGAAGAAAATGCACCATAGAATGAACTGCCCAAGTCTGAGACAATGCCAAAGGAATGACAAGGACACGCAATGCCGACACTGAATTGGATTGGCAAGCACGCCCTAGAGCACCATCACAAGGAGGTGCCGTATCGGTTGATCCATTGCAGCAACGAATTGTCCGCAGGGGACGGTGATGCCAATAACTTACTTGTACAAGGCGACAACCTTGAAGCCTTGAAGGCGCTTTTACCCTATTATGGCGGGCAAGTGAAATGCGTCTATATTGACCCTCCTTACAACACGGGAAATGAGGACTGGGTATACAACGACAATGTCTCTTCCCTGGAAGTAAAGACCTGGTTGGGCAACGTCGTCGGCAAGGAGGCAGAAGATCTTTCCAGACACGACAAATGGTTGTGTATGATGTATCCGCGTTTAAAGCTGCTGCGAGCTTTCATGCGGCAAGACGCTTCCATCATCGTTTCTATTGACGAAAACGAAATCAGTTCTCTATTGATTCTTATGGATGAGATATTTGGTCGAAACAATCGCATCGGAACAATGGTTTGGCAAAAGGGAAAGAAAGGTGATGCGAAACTCTTACCAACCATCCATGAATACATTGTCATATATGTGCGGGATAAGGCATATCTTACTGCCCGTAACGAGAGGTGGCGAAGGAGAAAGGCCGGTGCGGCAGAGGTCTTAGCGCATTACGAGGTTATTCGTCGTCGCCTCGCACCAGATCACGACGCGATCCGAAGAGAGATGATGGAATGGTACCGTTCTCTCGCCAGGGACGACGCTCGCAAGGCTCACAAACACTACAACTGGTCCGATGATCGTGGACTATATTTTGCGGCTGATTTTGCAGGACCCGACGACGGGCGCGAGAGCCGTCCAAGGTATGACATTCCACATCCCGTTACAAGGATGCCATGCAAAATCCCATCTACTGGTTGGCGTTGGGAGGAGGACAAGACTAGCCCGCATCGATCACCAAAGCCTTTGCATGGGGATGGGATCCATGGTATATGAACGTGTTATCCGACACTTACATATACAGGAGTTCCCATCCCCATGGTTACA
>MKWU01006328.1_pt1 | contig 12119 bp, 17 predicted proteins | sample 809101 | NCBI WGS metagenome assembly MKWU01 (sample SAMN05860141, study PRJNA318959) | sponge metagenome | host: Aplysina aerophoba | place: Slovenia: Piran, Adriatic Sea, Gulf of Piran | collected 2013-05-07
CCAACGACGACTGTGCCAACCACCGTTCCGTCAACGACCACGCCTACCACGTCGACAACTGTTCCAACGACGACTGTGCCAACCACCGTTCCGTCAACGACCACGCCTACCACGTCGACAACTGTTCCAACGACGACTGTGCCAACCACCGTTCCTGTCACCTCGACGACAGCGCCGGCCGACCTCCAACTCCAGTGGATACAGCATCCCCAGTGGGGAACCTGCGAAGTGGCGCTGCCGCCGGGTTGAGCAGGTTCACACCGCGAGAACACCACGTAACGGGAAGGGACATCCTCCCAAGGTTGCGGCGAAGCAGGGCAGATTGGGCCTCCCTCAGTTCCTCTACGACCAACGGAACTTCGGCGATCCGGTAACCGGCCCGCTCGGCCCGCAGGATCAGTGGAGATTGCTGATCGCCCGTTCGAGGAGCGCCGATAGACCTTCTGGACACCGCCCGGACCCGGTCCGCATCCGGTAGCGGGAGCGGCGATCAGGAAGCGGATGCCTCCAGTTCCGCCAACAGTTCCTCGGCCCGGCTGGTGCTGTACAGGGTCGGACCGCCGCCGACCCTGTTACCTAGCTCGTTGAGCAGCCAAAACTGGGACCAGTACTTGATCCCGTAGTGCTTTGTTACCCACGGGGAACGATCCCGTAGGTTGGTGAACGTGATCCCGAAATGTGATATGAAGGCGTTGACGTCGGTGGAAGTGCCCAGGCTGTTGATGCCTATTACCGTGACCCGGTGGCTGTTCTGTCGAGCGAACTGCTCGATAGTCGGCGCATCCGCCGAGCAGGTCGGTCAGTAGGGCGACCAGAACCACAGAAGGAGGGCTTTGTCGCCGGTTACGAACGAGTGGAGGTTGACCGACTCCCCGGTTGACAGGTCTGTCAAGTCCATGTTTGGTAGGTCGTCGCTGATCACGATCGCGTCGGCCTCGACCGCCTGTTCCTTCTGCTGGAGCAGGGCGCGGTGGAGGGAGGTGGCCATCTGGGCGCGGGTGACGGGATCGTTGGGGCAGTAGCGGAGCGGGCCGGTCTTGCATCCGGCGGTGATCCGCGCCGCGGCGAGGGTGTCGATGTTGGTCCGGTGGGCGTCGCCCTCGGTGTCGGTGAACCCCGCCGGCGGGGCTCTGTCGAGATCGAATGCTCGGACGAGGAAGGCGGCCATCTGGGCGCGGGTGACCGGCTGGTCGGGGCAGTAGCGGAGCGGGCCGGTGGCGCATCCGGCGGTGATGTTGCGGTCGGCGAGTTCCTCCACGAAGGGGGACCACCACGCAGAGGCTTCCACGTCTGCAAACCGTGATGCCCCTGCTGTTGTGACCTCGTAGCCGAGGACCCGGATGAGCCATACCGCCATGACCAACCGGTCGACCGGTTGGTCGGGACAGAAGAGGCCGTCCCCGCATTCGGTCCCGGTGAACACGCCCAGGTCGGCCAAGGCCTCGATGGCGGCTTCGTGTGTCCCTCCCGCGCTCACGTCGGAGAACTCGCCAGCCCCGAGGGCCGGAGTCGGCGAGATCGTTGTTGCCAGAAGCGCCACAACAGCAAGCAAAACAAGCCTGGTCGGGTGACAACGTCCCGGCTGCAGGCCACCAAATGCGACATGGGAAGGCCCCGGGCGACCGCTGATAGCACCCGGGCGGAGACCACCACCGCAGCGACCGAGGAGCCTGCCCCGACCACCGAAGTCCCCATATCTCTCTGTCACCGGCCATAGCATACCGTCCGGGAAGTCCCCCATCCCATGGGTGGCCGCGTTCCAGCATGCCGGACTAGGAGGGTGCTGACCAATGACGATTGCTCGGGCCTGCCGCCCGCCGACCCAGGCAGCATGTCGGCGATTGGCAGGCCGCTGGTGGATTGCTCAGCACCCTCCTAGACGAACGGACATAACATCAGACATCGAGGCCTCCTGGCATCGGCGAATGTGGTACTTCACCGATTCCAGCGAGGCCTCATCCCCAATCCAAGGATTTCACCCCCCCATCCCACGTTTCGCGCAGGGCCCTGATGGTCACGTCTGAGGGGCTGTATACCGCGGAGGTCACCTCCGGACCAACTATTCAGGCTCGGGTCTTTTCGATGATCAGGTTGACAGCTTCGGTCGGTCCGTTGGTAGTACCCGTCCGGTGATAGTTGAGGGTCTCCTTCTCCCCAGTCGGCAACGTCCGCGACAGGCGATCAACTTCGGGCACGTCAACTGTCTCGGCCCAGCCGTGGAACGCTTCGAGCCGCTTCCGGGCGGTTTCGAGGTTACCGGCGGCGTAGACCTGGCGGAGAAGTGTTCTTTGGCTACCCAGGCGCAGGCCACGTCGTCGCAGGCGGTCACCATCGGGATGCGGCAGAGCCGCGTCGATGCGACGGCGACCCGTATCGCTGAGCCGTTCTTCGTCGACGAGTAGTAGCCGGCGGATGTCGTAGAGCGGATCGCCCTTGCGTCCCCGATGACCCATCACGTCTTGGGGGTGCGTTAGCGGACTTCGGTGACGACCTGGTTGGCTAGCCGGACCATGTGCAAAGCGGTCCACGGTCACCGTCGCGTCGGGCAACAGCTCCCGTGCCGGGGTCAGGACTCCCCCGCCACCGATTCAAGAGCCACGACCCCCACCCCCGCCGCACCTCGGCGGTCTCAGAGGCTAGGAAACCCTTGGCAGCAGCCCCGGAACGGCCCTGAACGACTTCTAGCAGCCGGCCCGACTCGAGATCCACGAATCCGGTCGCCCACCGATCAGGACGGGACCTCCACCGATGCTCGTCCATCCCCAGCGACCGCACCCCGGCCAAGGACCCCAGCTGCTCTTCGACGAGCGGTTCCCCGAACTCCCGTACCGCGTCCATCACCGTGGACCAGCCCACACCGAGGCCACGAGCCACAGCTGCGACCGACACACGATCCTCTCCGACCCTCCGAGCCGCCTCACGGCGAGCCCGCTCCGACAGCACCGCCCTCGGCCGAATATGGGGACTGGTCTCCGACCAGGACCCGACATCGCAGGCTGCTTCGGCGCAGCGCCACACCCCCATGCACCACACCAACACCGTCGGCCGGCCCCCCACCGGCAGATCCCGCACCCTGGTCCGGCGGCGTCCCCTTCGACCGTGCCCGGGTCCCGCAACCCGAACAACCCACCACCGATGTCATGGTCTCCACCAGCATCAACAACTCACCGTCGCCCTCGGCCGCGGCCCGGAGACGGAACCCGACCCGAACCCAGAACCGCAACGTCCAAGGAGTTATCGTTACCAGCCATCTGTGGCCTCCTTCCCTAGACGGTTAGTTCCAAGGGGTGGTTAGTGGTCGTAGGCGATGAGGGATCGGGCTGGTCCGGGCTGGTTGGTGGTTTGGTTGTGCCAGATCGCAGCTATGAGCACTAGGAGACGTTGCAGGACGCGTGCTATGACACCTGCTTTGGTGCGGCCGCCGTGCCGTTCGAGATCCAACTGGGTCTTGAGAGTGTTGTTGACCGACTCGATGATCTGGCGGAACGGACGTAGGAACCGCCGTCCCGCTCGGGGTTTCTCCGGTTCTGGTGGCGGGCCGGATAAGGGTGATACCGGCGTCGTTGAGGGTCTTCTCGAACGTCGCCCGCCGATAGCGCTTGTCCGCGATGATGGTCTGGCCCGCCCACGGCGGGCCGCTTCGGGCCAGCATTTCGAGGGCGATGTCGCGTTCGTCTGCTTTGGCCGGAGCCGGCGCCCAAAGAATGGGCAGACCGGATGCGGTAGCGACGAGGTGCAGGCGCAGACCCCAGAAATACCGGGAGTGCGACGCGCAGTAGCCGTATTCTGCCCAGCCGGCCAACTCGGAGCGCTGTGCGGTCTGGCGGCTGCGACCGCACTCGACCGGTGTCGAGTCCACCAACCACAGACTATCTTCGAACGACGGAGAGACCCGGCCGAGATGGTTGAAGATATGTTGCATCATACCGGCGCTGCGCCGCAGCCGCTTGTTATAGGCCGGCCGGGTCGGTAGGTAGGGGAACCACGGTCCCAGATGCGCATCCGCGTAGCGCAGGAAACGGGCTTCGGAAGTGTATCCCAACAGAGCCTGTATCACCGCCAAGGTCACCAACTCGGCATCCGACAGCTTCGGGACGATCCCCACCGCGGGCCGCTCGGGTGCCCATTCGGGATGGTCCACCAACAAATCGTCCACAGTCACGTACAATGCAGTCGCGAGGGTGTCCAGGTCCGGGCCCATTCCAGGTCCTCCAAGGATCGGGGAAGAATTGCACCCCGGATCTTGGACCCCTCAAGCCCCCAAACCGGGGATTTACCACCCACACCCCTTGGAACTACTCATCTAGGAGAGCCCGGGCTGCCGGCGTCCTTCTGGACACCGTCTTCGCCCGGCTGGCGGAGCGTCCCCGGAACCCCCGCCATCGGCCCTCTTCCGGTTACCCACCGGACCTCCCAGCCGCTCCAAGTCCTCCCACGCCTCCCCGGTCAGCCGCCGCGGCGGGGGCGGAGGCACTGGAGGACCCCCGGTTACCGGGCGGCGGGGCGGGCGACAGCCGGTAGCGGCCGGGGTGCTGCAGTTTGTGGGACCGTCGAGGACGGTCGACCAGGCGGCGACAGCGGTAAACGGGGGGTGGGTACCTGTGTCGGCGGGCGAACGCCCGTAGGGTCGCAGACCAGCTTCCCCGAGTCGCTGCCGGCGGGGTGAAACCCCAGGTCAGGGACCGGAGTACGCGGGGGAGTACGCGGCGGAGTACGCGGTATAGAGCAGCTGGCGGGGATCGAGCCCGGGCTGCTTCTCCACCGCGCCCGTATACGCCTTCCGAAACCCCCGCCGCTGAACGAGAGCTGCCAGGTCAACGAAGTCGCGTGGGGCGCCCCGATCCGAGACAGCCAGAATCTTGTCTGCGGCCTCGGCTTCGGACAGGACCAGACCACCTTCAGCCCGTTCAGGAGAAACGAGCCGAGCGTCCCAACCCAAGTCCACCGTCGTGCTGTCCTCCGATGTGCTGACCCGCAACCTGACAACCCTCGGAAAAGACCGTAAGCGCTCAACGGTGAAACCGAGGGCAGCAAGGCGCGCCTTGAGGGCGTCAGTCAGATGGGCGCGTCCACTCTGGGAAGTGCCGAAGTAGTCTAGGTCACGGGTCGGCCGGGTGATTACTCCCCGAACGATCAGCGTGCCACCACCAGCGAGGGCGAAGTCATCGCCTTCTGGTTGGTGGTCCACGATCGTTCTGAGTTGCTGCTGGAGATGGTCGAGCATCCGGCTAAGGCAGCTAGCCACGCTCCCGCAGCCACGGCCCCCACACGTCCCGCACGGAAGCGGGCAGCGGCATTTCATACCACAGGTCAGCGAGGGCGGCCACGTCGATGAAGTACCTGACGTCGTCTGACCCCTCGGCTAGCACCTGTTGGTAAACAAGCTTCCGATCCCGTCGATCTCTCTGGTCGTAAACCGGGTCACCGCTCCAGCGAATATGCGACGGCAGCACGACCCGGCTTGGTGTCACACCAGGAAGGTAGGCTTGTTCGTCATGTCTAACCTTTACCGAACCACCACTTACTCTCTCGGCTCCCTGATAGAAGACATCAGCGAGGGTAGGATCGGGTTGCCGGATATCCAGCGACCGTTCGTATGGGGCGCTACGAAGGCCCGCGAGCTGATCGATTCTATGTATCGGGGGTTTCCTGTCGGTACCCTCCTCTTCTGGGATACCGGCGCTGATGCGAGCCTACGCCAGATCGACGACAGCGCGACGTCGGTGGCCAAACTGGCCATCGTAGACGGCCAGCAGCGGTTGACATCCCTGTACGCAATCCTCACGGGCGAAGCCGTTCTAACCAAGAACTTCAAGGAAAGGCACATCCGTATAGCTTTCAATCCGGTGGCGGAGACCTTCGATGTGTATAACGCGGCGATTCGCCAAAACCCCGAGTACCTTCCCGACATTTCCGCAATCTGGGTCAGCCATCGCCAGACCGTTCGCGATTTCCTCGCCCGTCTCCAAGCTTCACGCCAGACGGACATCACCCAGCAGGACAAGGACCTATACGAGGACCGGATCGACCGGGTCCGGGACCTCCAACGGTTCGCGTTTCACGCCATCGAAATCAATGAACGGGTCGAAGCGGACGTGGTGGCCGAAGTCTTCGTGCGAACCAATTCCCAGGGGGTCATTCTCAACCGGGCGAACTTCATCCTGACGCTGATGTCGGTGTACTGGGATAAAGGCCGCCGCCAACTCGAGGACTTCTGTCGAGAAGCCAGAATCGCGAGTCCGGGCCGGCGGTCTCCGAGGAACCCGTTTATCGATCCCGACCCCGATCAGATGTTACGTGTCTCGGTCGGTCTGGCCTTCCGTAGGGGAAGTTTGGCGACCGTTTACAACATCTTGCGCGGCAAGGACCTCGATACCGGGGAGATCTCGGAGGAACGGAGAGACCGGCAGTTTAGAGAACTCAGGCGCGCCCAGGACGAGGTGTTGGACCTCACCAATTGGAGTCGCTTTCTGGGATGTCTGAGAAGAGCCGGATTCCGGGATCGGCGGATGATTACCTCTGAAATTGCCGTTCTATATTGCTATGTCATCTGGTTGATCGGTCGAAGGGATACAAATGCCGATTCTTCGTCCCTTGACGATGCCATCGCCCGCTGGTTCTTCATGGCCCACGCCACCAGGCGCTACACGGGTTCCTCCGAGAGTCAACTGCAATCCGACCTGAATCGCATCTCCCAGGCCGGTTCCGACGGCCAGGCGTTTCTGGAGGTGCTGGACCGACTGATCGGGGTTGAGTTCACATCCGACTTCTGGGAGATCACCCTTCCCAACCAACTCGACACGTCGGCGCCCAAGTCGGCGCCCCTGTCGGCGTATTGGGCGGCACTGGTGCTACTCGACGCGGAAACGCTCCTGGGTAGGCAGAGGGTGCGGGATCTGCTCGACGCTGGTCCACGCTCCAAGGTGTCGCTGGACAGAGACCTTCTTTTCCCGCGGGCCTATCTGGCAACCCTGGGCCTGAAGAAGTCCACGGACTATAACGCTATCGCCAACACCGGCTTCATGGATCAGCCTGTTGACGTATCGAAGGGCGCCTCCGGCCCCGCTGATTACTGGCCCCCCTTGGCAGCCCGGTTTGCGTCCGGCCGGCTAGACAAGCAGGCGCGCCTGCATGCCTTGCCTATCGGCTGGGAGCAGTTGGACTACGCCGAATTCTTGGAGAAGCGCCGCAAGCTGATGGCCCGGGTAACCAAGCAGGGATTCAGTCGGATAGGGCATTTGCCCGGGCAAGCTTCCACAACCTTGCAGCAGATGCTCAAGGCCGGTGAGTCCCAGACACTCGAGTTCAAGTCGACCGCTCGCTACAACCAGAAGGCCCGACAGTCTGACAAGGCGATGGAACATGTGATTGTCAAGACGGTGGCCGGGTTTCTCAACTCTGATGGTGGGACACTTCTGATCGGTGTGGACGACCAGGGTACGGTCCTAGGCCTCGAGCCTGATTTCTCATCCATGACCAAAGCGAGAAGGAACACCGACTCCTACGAACTGTGGCTACGCCAGCGACTTGACACAGACCTCTCAATCTCGACTGCCAAGGTAGTGGAGATTGCCTTCGAGGAGACCTCAACGGGCACAGTATGTGTCGTTTCTGTTTCATCTTCGGGAAAGCCGGTGTTCGCGCGAGCGCAGGATGGTGGCGCACCCGCCAGCGACTTTTGGGTTCGGGTCGGTAACGCGACCAAACAGCTGTATGGCAACGACCAATACGAGTACACCCGCGATCACTGGAACTAGAGACCGGGCTTTGCGAACAGTCCTGGGCGACCCTAGGAAACAGCCATGAACTCAAAACAAGCCACGCGGCCCTCACCGCAACTGGGCACGCCCGGATCCAAGACTTCGCGTGCCGGTGCCAAGGGTCGGGTGCGTGGGGGTGGCGTTCGAGAGCTACTACGCCGACGAGCGCGACCAGTACCGACGGGCCTCCATCACCGGCCTCGGCCGCCTCGCCGACGAGATGGACTTCGACCCGGTGGCCATTGACCATGGCATCGGCGATCTAGAGTCCGCCCGCCAGGCCGCTGACCATCTGTCATCCCAACAGCTCGACTTCCTGGTCCTCCATGCGGCTGCCTGCGCTCCGGCGAGCTGCTCGAGCCGCTGGCGGCGGCCGCTCCCAGGCTCGGGCTTTGGGCTACTCCGGAGCCGGTGCTGGAGGGATCCATCCGGCTCCACTTGCTGGTCTCCACCAACCACTTCGCCTCGATAATCCGGCGCTACCTGCGAGAGCGGGGAGTGCCCTACAAGTGGTTCCTGGGCCACATCGACGAACCGGACACGGAGCGTCGCTTCCGCGTCGCCTTCCGGGCGCTGAAGGGTATTAAGGCGATGGCTTCGGCGCGGATCGGCTGGATCGGCGGTATCTCTCCCGGCTTCTACAAGATGCTGTTCGGCGAGGCCAGCCTCGAGAGTCGGTTCGGTACGAGGGTCGGCGCCCACACCATCGACGAGGTGGTCCGGGTGGCTCGGTCCGTCGAGGCCCGTCCGGCCGCCTCCGTGGTGCGGATGGCCACCGACCTGGCCACAGAAGTGACCGCCCCCTTCGATCGGCATGGACCGCAACGCCCGCCTCTACGTGGCGCTCCGCCGGATCATCGCCGTGGAGGGGTACGACGCCCTGGCGGTCCAGTGCTGGCCCAGCTTCGAGGAGGACTTCGACATGGTCCCCTGCATGGCCTACAGCCTGCTGGGCTCGGAGGACGGTGTGGCGGTCTCCTGCGAGGGGGACGTACCCGGAGCGGTGTCGATGCTCCTGATGAACTCGATGTCGTCAAGTCACGGGTCCGCCACCCTTCTGGACTTCACCACCCTCGACCTGGAAGCCGATGCCGCGCTGCTCTGGCATTGCGGGGTCACGCCCCGCCATTTCGGCGCCGGCAATGGGATCCGCTGGGTTGATCACGTGACGCTGGGCCGCAAGTCGGATGTCCGCTACGGGGTGTCGGGCGACCTGTTGTTCGCTCCCCAGCAGACCACCATCGCCTATGCGGGGGACGATTTCAGCGAGCTTTTGATCGCCACCGCCGAGGTGGTGGATACCGGGAAGGCCGGGTTCGACGGCACCCGCGGCTGGTTTACCCGCTTCCGGCTCAGCAGCGAGCCGATCGAGCTGATGGACCTGGTCAGCACCGTGATGGTCGAGGGCCGCGAGCACCACTACGCGGTTGCGCAGGGAGACCTGTCCTCGGAGCTTGCCGAGGTTGCCGCCTGGCTCGGGATGCGCACCACCCGAGCCCTACCGATGCGCGACCACCTACAAGTCGGGGCCTGAACACATGACCGACCGGTCCCATATTGATCACCTCCGCACTAGTATGCGAGGCACTATGGCTGAGATAGGGATACAGACCCTGGAGCGGGACGCGGCTGCTGTCGTCGCGATGGCCGCCCGAGGCGAGTTCGTGACGATCACCGAGGATGGTCGTCCGGTCGCCCGGATGGTGCCGTACGCCGCCGGCCGGCTCGAGGCCATGATCGCCGCGGGTCTGGCCCGTCCGGCTCTTCGCGAGTTGAGCGAGTTACCTCCACCCGCACCAAGACAGCCTGATGAGGCAGTATTGTCGGAGGAACTGGCAAGAGTGCGCAGCAGCGAGCGTTTCTGAATATCAGCGCTATTGTCCATTAACTTCTGTTGAAATCGATAAAGTTATCTAGCTAATCAACTTTGTTCCTAACTAGATGATATAAGCAGATTTGCCCCCTTTGATAGACCCGTAAGGGTGGACGGAGACAAAAATGTTTTATCTCGACACTTCAGCAGCGGTAAAGCTGGTGATCGCTGAGGCGGAGACGCCGGCGTTGCGTTTCTGGATCGTGGAGCTTTCTCGGCGAATCGTCTCGAGCGACCTATTGCGAACAGAACTGCAGCGGACGATCCGGAGAAAGGCGCCACGCCGCATGGCAGCGGCGCGCGATCTCCTGGACTCCCTGGTACTGATGCGACTCACGACTGCGGCGTACGAAACGGCCGGCTTGCTGGAGCCCGCCGGGCTGCGGAGCCTTGATGCCCTGCACCTGGTCGCCGCGTTGGGGCTGGGTAGCGAGCTCAGCGGTATCGTGACCTACGACCAGCGGCTGGCCGAGGCGGCACAGTTCGTTGGGGGTTGAAGTTGTAGCGCCGGTGTGAAGGCAGGAACATCAATCACGTTGCGAGAGACTCTGGCATGACGGGACTCTCTAAGGGCCGGGCGAGGGCGAGCTCGGAGGGGCTTGCGCGGTCGCAACGGACGCCGGTCTGTTCACGGTCTGGGCGATCGATCATGTGGGGTCGTTCGCCCAGACCGTAAGTCCGGACCAGCCGGAGAGCATGACCGCCCACGAAATAAATGCGGCCAAGCAATCGATCATCGCGGCGCTCGGGCCCATCAGCCGGGCGATCGACGCGGTGCTCACTCGTGGCCACGGGGTCAGCCGGTCGCGGTCGCCCGGAGGGTATGGGCCTGATCCTCGGTATTGAGGACGGGGACTACGCCGACCCCGATCCCACCGACACGACCATCGAGTCGTGGATGACCTACACGATCGACGAGGGGGCCGCCGGCGCGTGGAGACCGACCTCCACGTGACCGGCCTCTTTCCACTGGCGACCTGGGTTTCTCTCATGGAGGATGCCGGTTCTAAGACCGAGACACTCCCCCTTCCCGGCGACGGGGACGGATGCGGAGAGCACATGTTCTCCGGCATCCTCCAGAAGAGCCCAGCCTGAGGAATCCGTGCGGGCGCATCGTGACCCCGCCGACCCGCCACCCGGACCAGTCAGGGGTGCGTCAAGAGCCCGGTAGCCACAGCTAGATTGGCATCGCACGATGGCCTACCAGCACCGGAGGACTAGCGATGACTGTCGAAGACATCAGCACCGTCGATCAGCAGACATCGGACGCCGAGGGTCCGGTGTCGCACCAGATGCCCGCTGCAGTGGGCTCGCTGGCGAATCAACACTGGTGGCCGGAACAGTTGAACCTGAGGCCGTTGAACAAGAACTCGCCATTGATCGATCCGATGGGCGACGGGTTCGACTACGCGACGGAGTTCAACAGTCTTGATCTCGAGGCGATGAAGACCGATTTCGAAGAGGTGATGAAGACCTCCGAGCCCTGGTGGCCGGCCGACTACGGCCATTACGGGGCCATTGATCATCCGGATGGCCTGGCACAGCGCCGGCACGTACCGCATCTTCGACGGGAGAGGTGGCGGTGGATCGGGCACGCATCGCTTCGCGCCGCTCAACATCTGGCCCGACAACGCCAACCTGGACAAGGCGCGCCGACTGCTATGGCCGGTCAAGTAGGAGTACGGTCGCGAAATCTCGTGGGCCGATCTGATGATCCTCGCGGGGAATGTGGCGCTGGAGTCGATGGGCTTCGGCGGCGGGCGCGAGGACGTGTGGGAGCCGGAGGAGGACATCTACTGGGGACCCGCGACCGGGTGGCTGGAAGATGAGCGTTACAGCGGAGATCGGGAACTGGCCGATCCTCTCGGTGCCGTCCAGATGGGCCTGATCTATGTGAACCCCGAGGGGCCGAATGGACGGCCCGACCCGCTGGCGGCAGCGAGGGATACTCGGGAGACCTTCACCCGGATGGCCATGGACGAGAGACGGTAGCGCTCATAGCCGGAGGGCATACTTTCGGAAAGACCCATGGAGCTGCGGACGCTGCCCGATACGTCGGCCCTGAGCCCGAGGGCGCAACCCTGGAGGAACAGGGCCTGGGGTGGAGGAACAGCTACGGCAGCGGCATGGCGGGCGACACGATCACGAGCGGGCTCGAGGGCGCGTGGACTGCTACCCCCGTGACATGGGACAACACCTTTCTGGAGACCCTGTTCGGCTACCAATGGGAGCTGGCGCAAAGCTCAGCCGGTGCCTGGCAGTGGATCCCGCGCCGGCCCCTAGAGCTATGAACTATGAACCGCCCCGGTTTCCCCGGAGACTCGAATTGGTTGGGAGATAATGGAGTCATGGGAAGACTGATCATGTATTCGCCGGAGGTTCGGGAGCGGGCTGTCTGGATGGTGTTGGAGCATCGGGGGGAGCACCGTTCTGACAGGGACGGATGTTCTGTTCGATAGCTGAGAAGTTCGGCTGCGCGTCTGAGA
>MKWU01006331.1_pt1 | contig 12118 bp, 9 predicted proteins | sample 809101 | NCBI WGS metagenome assembly MKWU01 (sample SAMN05860141, study PRJNA318959) | sponge metagenome | host: Aplysina aerophoba | place: Slovenia: Piran, Adriatic Sea, Gulf of Piran | collected 2013-05-07
AATCCTCTCCGTGTCTGGTGGCTCTATCTCCAGCCAGAAAGAATCCATTGCCCGAAAGGCAGCGTGACTAAGCTCCCGCAGACTATGAATACTATTAGCAGGAATTCCTGCCAGTAGCATCTGATTGGTTGAAAGTAGGTGTGAACTAATCGTTACTGCCGCTAGACCGTCCCTCCCAGCCCTAAGCGCCCGGCGATTAGATGGGACGGTCTAGCTAGCCAGACTAGCTGAGGGAGAGGAATCTTCCACCTCCCCATTCCTGTAGCTAGTTGATTCTCATGACCTCTCTGCTAATGCATAAGCGTTAGCTGATACAGTCAGGTGATAATGAGGTGTTGAGGAAGCCTAACTGCAGACCTACTAGTGTTGCAGTACAAACCACCGCATGCGGGCGGGCGCGGGCGGGCCTTTGATGTATGAGCTTAACTCTAACTTTCACGCCACCCTTGTCTTTAGGTATACCATAAATCTTCTGAAACTTTGTGAACTTTTGGGTCTTTTGAATGTGTGTGGTAAGTGATTCTTATCTTTCAAAATTCAGGAAGAAATACGCTCCTCTTCCTTCAAGTCTTGTAAAAATTGGACTCTTCATGCAAAATTAGAGCCGTTTTGACACCATTTTTGTAGGGTATGAAGTTGGCTGCCGCCGCCGGTTCGGTTCGTTCTTTGTCATGATATCATGTGTCAGTCGTTCTGGAGCACTCTGGAGATGGCACTGGCTCCTCATATTCAGTTATCTCAGTGTCTGACAGCATCTCCAAGTGCAACACTGCTTCAAAAGGTGTGATTACTGTCGCTAGGTAGTAGTATCAAGGTGTATATAGGTATTGTGTAATGCCCATTTAACAAGTGCATTGCCGAAATTAGAGGATGTTCCCAAACTTTTGACTTTTAAGACGTTTCCGTGCAAGATCATGAAATGTATGTATAATTAGAGTTTTTAAATTTTAGAAGATTTACTGTAGCATCATAAGGTTAGAATGTTGTTTATTTTGATTGGGCTAGAAAATACAATTAGCATGAGTAACCTATGCTAGGCTACACAAGCCCCTGTAAGAAAAGAAAGAAGACAGCAATTGCATGACAAATAAGCATGGTTATTTACATACAGATGCATCAATGCAACATAAAGTAGCTGTGCTGGAATATTAACCTTAGTTATTTTCCTTCTTCTAGTACACTTTGGAGACCTTTGCTGAGAAGCGTGACACAAAGTGGAAGTTTGCTCCGTACTTTGGAGGCCCTGTTGATGGCCCCCACAATGGTCCTGCTCCTCTCCCATGGGCTATTCAAGCACAGGCACCATCTATGTTCCAAGATCACGTGCAGCACTTTTGTGTACCACATACTGAGAGTGTCAAGGTGAGTTACTGTAGTTCTAAATCTACATACCTCCAGTGCTTGCTTCAATTTGCAATCTCATGTGCTACTTGATGCTTGAAATCCATTCTCTAGCCTTGTCACAACTGTGGTGGAAGAGGGCAGTGTCGTTGCTGGACTTGCTCTGGAAGAGGAAGGGTCAGTGTTATAGCTAAGAGAACCTGTATAGCATTGCATGTACTGAATAACAACACAAGCCATGGAATCCCACAGACCAAGCCAATTTCATATGCTGTTTGATGACTGTCTGCTGCTTTGTGTATTTGTGGTTTCATTGCTGCAGCTGCGATGTTCTGCCTGTGGTGGTCGAGGTTGGAATCATGTAATTCACCATGATCATGCGCATGACCACCATCACCATGGGCACCATCACCATGGCCACCATGGACATCACCACCACCATGGCCATCACCATGATACCGAGCGGTGCCACTTCTGCCATGGATCAGGGCGCAAAGTGTGAGTCCATGTGATTGCTATGCACAGACATGAGCACAAACAATTTGACAAAATTAGGTTACTTTGACCCTCTTTACAGTGTACGATTGTTCTTGCAGTGTGGATATGGTAGATTCATTCAATGCACTACAAGGTTTGGCTACATGTCGGTCTCTGTAGAGCCTACATAAATACTTATCAAGGCCGTCAGAACCGGTGCGGCTGGTGAGGCTTAGGCCTTACCAGTTTTTGAGGTCACTCCTTGAATATGTTTTGTTAGAACTGTTCTTCAAGTGTTGAAAATAGGTAAAAAGCAACTGTTGCATACTGTTGAAGGTGTTCCGTACGTATGCCATGTTGCAATTCCAACATCTTATATAATTATGACATCATCAAAACATGCCCGAACCTTGTATAAAGTGTATTACCCTGTTTTGTATGTACGTACTACAGCATTTTGAGCTGTTGCGGACATGTTCAGCAATATCGTTGGACATGTCTCTAGTCTGTCAAAGTCCAAACACAATACGTTGCTGACTCCAGCAGTTGCTATGGCCACAGCACTTATAAAATAGTCATGGTGGGCTTGCTCATGCAGTATACAGCTCTGCATGTAGTGTAGTTGGCTGTAACTTCATTGAGGTGTTCAAATACCCCACTATTATACATGTGAGGGTGGAAAGGTAGGCAGTTACATAAAATGCATTAGCTTTCTTTGCACTAGTCATTATTACTACGTATTTGGGTTACGGTCACATACTAGATATTGTGAGGAAGTTGCTTTTAGTTTCACTCAGGTCACCATGAATTAGGACACAGGAATGTCTTGTTTACCGTGCCTCATGCAATTCCTTTCAGTAGGGCTTTCGCGTGAATGGGTGGAAGGTACGTGGTTGTCTTTCAGGTGGTGAAGAAGTGCACTTGTGTTTGTATACTGTGTTCAGGAATACCCCTGTGTAGGAATCCCAGTTCAATAAACAAATCTATACCAGGCACTAACAGGGTAGTAGGCAGGAAACTTGAGGTAACACGGCAACTTTGTGATTTGCATCCAGGTTACGCAAGCACTCAAACTCTTACCTCTGGTATCCATCATATAGCTGTCTGCCTACACCTTTTGTTTATACAGTTGCTATTTTATATTGTTTAACAGATAGTAGCTTTGTGAAGCACTATGTGTGTACTACATACAGTAACCAATTAAGCATTTTAGCATGTTTATTTGAAATGTATCTACATACATAGATAGTAAGCAAAAATGAAATTATACAGCATTCTGAAATGCTAGATGTGAAAGCATCGCCTCAATGATTGGTAGTTGGCTGTATGTCTGTCTCTCAGATGTCACACCTGCCATGGACATGGCCAAGTGCAGTGCAACATATGCAAGAGCTCGGGGCAGCTGAAGTTTTACATTGAGCTGCAGATTGAGTGGTAAGTGGGCGAGAAGAACATGGCTGTGGGAGTGAAGTATGTACATGTATAATTGGACAACTTATAGAGTGCTTCCTTGGTACTTGGTACTTGCTGAATGCTCCATTAGGATGACTGCATGTGTATTATGTAAATTTGTACTGGTCTACTCACAACAAAACTTAAGATTGACCGTTGAAGTTGGAAAGAAAGTGACACAAACATGTAGGACCCAACCCTGGGGCATCCACTTCATTCATCAATCCACAACTGCTACCCATGGACATTTACCTTCCTGTTTATCTCCACATTCATGTATGCAATCGGTGCTGGTACTCATATTACGGTGATAAGCGTATGTACACCTGTGCACTACGTCTAACAGTAACTAGTGGAAAACCACCTTATTCAGTAACTACAGTACTTTAATGTCTCCCAGAGGTTGACTACTACTAGTGTAGGCATGATGATGCAATCTAGTCCATGTTGTAATCAGGGAAGTATTTGTTTGCGTGACTAATGGTTGTTTTGGCGATAGGGGATAGTGGAGTAATAAATACACAGGACTGCACAAAATGCTGGCAAGCACACTTTGTAGAGCCCATCCGTCGAGTGTGAGAGATAAGACATTAAGTAAGTACATGCCACACACTTTCAAATGTCGTATTGCTTTTACTGCACAACACCCGAGTGCACTTGGAGGAAGTTGCAGTAAAGTGCCATTGAAAGCGTGTACTGTATGCATTCTAATGTTTCGTAATTCTAATTGTTCGTCACCTGAACCTAAACACTGTTTGCCTTTTAAATGATGACGAAGAATGACGTATTCTAATTCCTCGTTGTACCTTCTAATGAGCCGTGATATGATGGGTCAGCCTTGGACAGGTTCACCTGATGACCTGTTGACCATGCATGCTCCACCAAAGCCGATGCAGCCAAATCTCCTTTCTGGAGTACCCGTCGGTGTTCACTGAGGCAGTGCTTCAGGGTTCTGCCAGACTGTCCGACATACACCTTGGGGCATTCTGAACAGGGGATCTGGTATACCGCGCCTGTGCGTTGGTCCATGGGTACAGGGTATTCTCCAATTAGTCGGCACTCTATTGATTAATCTAAATGTTCGTCACCCTCTGCCATCTTGTTCATTAAACCTCTAATTGCCATGAAAGACGAAACGTTTGCTGCACAAGGTGTGACAAAAATTAGAGTACGTATGGTATGTTGCTAACACCAATAATGTATGTCCAGATAATTTGTGGACTTACTATTCATAAGTGTTTACTGCTTGTAAAGTGTGCCAGCTGACTACAACAGTGATTTTCTGGCATGGGGGTATATACATAAGACTTGTAACCTCTGCACTCTCCACTGCAACCATACATAATACCATGGCCACCACCACAACACAGTGCAAGTTGCAATGTGTGCCTGTATATTTGTTTGTGAACATCAGCAAATGCAGTAGTTGCAAAGGAAAAACACCCACAATGCAACGGTGGCACATATTGTTGCAGATGGAGGGCATTAAACAGAATGTACCGTCAACCTTCTATCCTTCTAGGCAGTATGTTGATAACACATGTGCTGTAATTAACACTGCTGCGAGGGACCTTGTTGTGGGCTCTTTTCACGGGTGCCTGAAGTACGTATTGACACCACCATAATTTACAGTGCATGGTGTCACGCAGGTATATATAACTTCTTTTGGGCATCTTCGTGACCAAGATAGATTATATACTGGGGTTCCAATCAACCACAGGAAGGGTGTGAACTACATACAGCATTCCACGTGCTAAGTGTCCCTGTAGATACATCAGGCAACAGGAGTGATATCCTTGGATCATCAGTGTGGGAGCACCATCGTGCTCTAAAGAATGAAGATTTGGCAGCCTCAGATACTATACTGAACAGGTGTAACCGTGAGCCTTGGTCATTGATGTGCACCCTCACACTCAGACAACCTGCTCATATCTGTGAGTCATTGCAAATACAGCACCTTAGGTCCATTACCAACACTAGTGAAAGGCACCTTGCCAGAGTTCCATGAAGCACATGGTTAGATATATTGTTACTAGCTACTGTTTATGAGCACATGGACGTGTATCTCACATGCATGACCATGTCATTATGTAACTGCCATTATGTAACTGCCAAGTTGCTAATACATGAAGGCAGACACAGGAAATTGATTGCTGACTATAGGATTTTCACAAATTGTCACAGTCCAAAAGTGTTTGAAACGCTTTGGTAGTCACACTTGCTGTTACTTCCTATACTATCCCATTGACATGATCGTCAGTGAGGGCTGCCTTTGAACTCATTTCTTCTTTCAATGACACCATGAACTGTGTAACCTCATATATTTTAGAAGCTACTTCATTGTATGTGTACTCGTGTGTACTGTGTATTGTTTATTTATATCTCCTTTTACGATTGTTAATGACCCCCCCCCCCTTAATACTTCCTATACTTGCTGCTCTTCCATGTGTACAGACCAGCTTATACAACACAATACATTACACTTATGTTCCCCCACCAATACTCTGCATACGTCTATTAAATATGTGGTGGTGTCTACATGTATAAAGTGTGTGCTAATTGCTATTAGTGGTTGTGGTTATAACGCACGCGCGTGGAAGAGTGCGTGTGCATGTGTGTATGTGTGTGTGTTCGTGCACGTGTGTGTGTGCATGTGTGTGTGTGTGTGCATGCGTGTGCATGCGTGTGTGTACATGTGTGTGTGCCTCAGGCAAGCAAATAAGTTAGGATACAGGAAAAAGAAGTAGGATGAAGAAAATGAGGGACATGTGCTCACTGAAGAATTTGAAGAAACATACATTGTGTGTGAGTCTGAGAATGCTGCATGACTGGTGCCTGCAGTGGGGAGTTAAGTTCAATTTGTACAAGCTACACACCAACTTGCACAACACTCACTGACAGTTAAGTTCAATGTTAAGAAATGTGGAGTCCTGCATGTACAAAAGTAATGGGTTAAAGGAACGCTGTTAGAGTTTTATATTGACGGGGGCAGAATTGATGTAGTTGATCATTAGAAGTATACAAGTATCTTGGACGTATGGTGATTGACCACCCGAGTGTATAATAAAATGATTGAGGAGAGAGCAATGGGTACAGTAGTTCTTTTTGGTTCGACTTGTGAAACATACATCACTACATTAATATTATTATGACATGCTCATCATGATTTCCCTTCCACCCCTCACAACCTCATACATTTCAGTGTACAGTGTTTGAAAGGTCTTCTGTTGTTAAGAACGTACACTTTGTCTATTCCTCATGGTAGTCAGTATGCCAGAAGAAGCTCAGACTAAAACATTGCATGTAGCAGGTGGTGATGCACGCAACCGAGGTTTCCAGCCTCCACTCAGAGAGAATGCACAATTTTTGTAGATTATAATTCTGGCATTTATTTGGTCAAAGGCATTACCATTTTAACTTGCCCTCTATAAATACAACAATAAGCACTGGCATCTAATAACTAAGACTAACTATTGGCGCTCTGTGCTCGTTTCCTGGTAAGATTTTGTCAGGCACACAAAAGACAAACCCTTTTAGCGAACACCATTGCTTCTGAAATTGCAGCTAAGGTCAAGGATATAAAATAGCAGTTTAGCTACATTATACAAGTAGCCTGCTTGCTATGCTATGCTTTCTTTCAAGTGATTGAATATAGATTGCTGTTGCAGCGCGCATTTGCACTCATACAGAGATAGCTACTCCCACTCCTCATCCCTCTCCTACTTCACACACATGCAGGCAAGTGACTTACACCTACCTACCTTTATATTGAATGATTTGTTGAATTTTTCGCTGCTCAGTTCAGTGTTCATGTGCCTCTGTGAGGGTCAAAATAACCAACTCACAATCCTACCCAGTCGCCCCCTGTTCTGAAGGCAGGGCCCCATTCTGTGATTAAAATCATGGTACGCAATGCAAAGCAATATTATTTGGCAATGGTTGCCTTTCATGTTTCACTACTGTATATATGCATGATGCACGAGGGTTGTACACATGATGGCATCACGTGACTGTTAGACCACTTCCTCACAGGTTCCATGTGTACACCTCCTACCTTACATGACGTAGCTCAGACTTCCAAGGTCGCCTTGGTTTCACGCCCTGTCCTGAATTCCCCACGGACACTACACACACCAGCTTGGAAACTTCCAGACCCTTTTCCAGCATGTTGCGCAATGCAACAACGGAAAGAGTCGGCCTCGTACGCGACTGTAGTGTATAAAATCTATGATCTGACTTTGCTCAGACTCTCATCCTGTGCCACTCCGCTCTCTTGAAGGGAATCGGGTGTTGACTGCCTTGTCAGTAGCATGGCGACGCCTTACTACCAGTACGGAGCTGTGGGCCCTCAGCAGTCGCAAGGGCCACCCCCTACTCAGCCCACCTACGAGGGAGATGTCCCTCCCGAAGACGTGGACGAGAAATCAGCACCTGGTCGGGCCCCCAGCGCTCCCCCAGCCCCAAACATTACGGATCTAGGGCAGATTGGAGGATACGAGAGCGTGAATTATACGAACAGTGAGTGGGAAGTGTACTAAATAGCTACGTAACTACTGCTGGGGGAAACAAGTCGAGCACGTGCATCACACTGCTCGCTAAGTGGGCTGGCTTCCAGCTGGGGAACTACATGGGAGTGTAACTGGCAGAAGCCTTGCATAGCCAGCTGCTACTTCTCTCCATTGTTTATGATGGTATCAGCACCTGGGACTGGTTAGCAGTTGTTCTGAGTCTCTAAGACCTAGACCCAGTACAGCGATTTGTTTGTCAGTGGCATTGGGCATTGGTTTTGGGGACACAGGCCAATCACACTCTTCCAACAAACAACGTTACCAATCACAGTGTGTAGAAACATGTTATGCTAAAAACGACTCCCATTATTACTTACCAAGTGAGTCTAGTAAGACGATGCAGAAGGTGGCTGATGCAGAGTGGCCATTGTAATGTTGGTACTCATTGAGATGCATTGCTAACAGGAATGTGTTAGATTCCATTTTCCTTAATGAGAGTGATGATGGGCTATAGAAATCCACAGGAAATACCTTCTAATGTTGCCATTTCATGTAACATAAGCATACAAACTCTTAAGTGATTGGGTTATGGCCAATTTTCATTTCCATTTCAAGTTTCATGTTGTGCTTCCATCATTATTGTTTAGTTAAAATGGACTTGTACTTACTGTAGATCATGATGCATCCTAACCATTTTAGCATTTGACAGACTAGCTCCATGCAATCCTCAGCATCAATAATAGCTACATGCAACTGATTGATTGACTGGGATATCTGACTGAGAGAAACTTGAAAGCAACATAAGTTAACCATATCCATCTCTCCAACCAATAATGTTGAAATTAATGAACGAAGAAGCCATTACTGTTTTGCTGTGCATGATTGTGTAGCAGTAAAGTGTTTGCCAACGGTTGAGACAGCTCACTGTTGTTGCTTGAAACAGAGCGAGAGGCTCCAATTGTTTTGCCTTGTATTTGGTGTATTGCCAGTTATCCAGTTCCAGTTCTGGGGATACTAACTTGGGCCATTGTGATGTTGCCAATACCTTAGGGTAAAACGTCGATATTCCAGTACTATTGTCAATGTTCTTTGTATCTATGTATGTTCAGTCAACAAGTGTGGTAGTTTGATGCTGAATATATGGTGCGTCTTCTCATTATTGCTTGCAGATGCCTCAGCCCCTCCTCCCTCGTATCAGGAGACTCTCTTTGCAAAGGCTACATCAGAAGCTGCATCAGCTCAGCCAAAGTGAGTGCTCTGTTTATGACTGTACACACAGCTGCAATGGAAGCACATTGTGTAGATGGTAGTAGGTGCTAATGTGCTGGTAACCTATTATGGCTATCTGTGGGAGTGTTAAAAGTGTTCAGATTACTTCTGCATTAAACTGTATAAGAGCATATGTGGGCAATTGTGTGGGGAGGATTCACAGGTCATGTTTCCTTTCTCATGTGCAGTATACCAGTCATCAGTGAGGATGATGCACGGGAAGCTCTCTTGGAGTTCATTGGTCAGCGATGTTGCTATGGAAAAAAGGCTGCTAGGGAATTTGTCTTTGCCAATATTGATCCCTCCAGTGCCTTCCATGTAAGGCTGGTGGTCAAGCAGACACTATATGTACATGATGTATGTTGTGACATTGTATATTTGCTCTGCCTCACCATGTGATGCGGTCCAACTCCCTGACAATCTAGCGCCAGGCCGTAGACTGTAGCCTCCCTGTCTGCCTTTGTCAAACCACAAGTGTGTGCACAGGTGGTGGATACATAGCCAGCCAGTCATTCTAACACATCCATCAGTATGCCTCACTGATGAGCCCCATTAGTTAACGGTGAAACAGCTCTCAAATGAAAAAGCAGTTACAATGACTGTGCAATGCGAAAAAGAGAAGTGGTGGATTGGTAGACTGTGGTGGCAGACCATCTTACTTGTTATAGCTATAGCTGTATAAGCTACCTATTTTTAGAATGGAGTACTTCTTAAGCGTTCCTGGATATTTTCTACATTAGGACCTTAATTTGTGAAAATGGAGAAGGCCCTATTTTCACTTCTAAATGGAAGTGAAAATAGACACTGGTTATGCAAGGCTATGCAATTTGTACCAGGATGTCCTTCCCATTTTGGAAAGGCAAGATGGCAGCATTGGCATGGTTGAAAAATGTTAATGTTTGTGTTTGACTATGTTTATTGTGACCAAGACAACAGTGCAATTGAAGGAGGAAGAACTAGTTAATTGGCTAACCTTGGTTTGAAACCCAAGTCAAACGGATTGTGCAACATGTCACGGTTGTGTAGGCATGGGATGTATCCCTGCCGAGAGGGCTACGAGACCTCTTATTAGCACCCCTTTACACGGAAACAATTTCACGGGTATTCGTAATGTTTTGGTTGCAGTTTACACGAAAACGGCAAAAAAGATTTGGAAAATGAATGTTTTCAAAGACAGCTTCTGAAACATGTGTGCGTATTTATAACAACACAATACAACATAGCATGCAGGAAACAAGAACTGAAAAAGAGCAATATAGAACTGAAAACAAGTTGGTCTGGTTCATATAGTTAGTCTTGGAGAGGGATTTGACCCTCAGAGTAGGTCAGGTCGATGGGCTTTCCAATCTTGGAAGGTCTGGCTGGGTGGTGTACGGATGAACGTGCACCTCTGAGGCACATGATGGCTGAGCACAGGAGCGATAAGCTCAACTTGCATCTCAGCTAGAGTTCGGCTGTAGGGCTTCTCAGGAATGAGGAGGCAATCCTTCTGTATACCACAGTGGCAATGGATGGCTTCCAAAGAGGATCATTCTGAAAATGCAGGGTATCGTAGCCATGTAAATGGGTGGAAACGGAATCGATTCATTTCGAGACAAGAAAATGGCGGTCCCTAGTAGTAAAGAAAGAAGCCGGAGTTTAAATCGCTGTGAGCATGGCTCTGCTCTGTAGTTCTACCTTGTCGTCAGTCGGGACAAACCCCTGCGCCGTCACTTGCGCTGTATGTATAGTCCTTGTTATCTCCGTGTACGATCCTTCGCTTCCCTCTTTCCTTCCTTCATAGTCTGTGCCTTCCTCCTAAACGTCTGATCCTCCTCCGTCGCTGCCTGAGAAGGGAAAGATTCTGGATTGCAGCGCTGAGACAAAGCACAAAGAATCAAGTCAATTGACAAAGTGCAGATAGTGTTCCATGCCCAGAAGGAGATTGCAGTGCTCGTGGCCCTTTTGTGCAGATTGATCTCAGCTTCTCAGCTAACCTACCTCCTGATCAACCTTTTTAGTACATTTTACTATCGAGGCAGACAAATATTGGCTCAGATATTGGCGTCTTTGAGTCAAAGACGAAGGATTCGGGCTCGACAAAGAAGGCCTAATCGCGCCAGGAAGGCCAGTGCTTGAGTGAAGTGAAGAATGTGCCTAGGGTGAAGCTCAAGGCACTTGAGGCTTAGTTAAAGCACTGACCTTCTCCAAGGGATATACAAGGTTCTTGCAGCGGAGTGCAGTAAATGAGCTGTACACCATCAAAGGCGTGTACGCCATGCAGTAACTGGTTTATCGCAAAATAATCACCCAACTTGTTTACACAGGAAGTTTCGAGTTAGTTGCGCTGGAATCTTTTAGCTAGTAGCTTGGTTCCACAGCGTAGCACCAGTTGTTTATTTGATTCAGGCTATAGCCAGCATAACTCCATTCACAACAAGGAGAATAACCCTCCTCCCAATTAGTGTGTCACACGTTCAACACTCAACAACTTTCCTCCTAGGGAACAATTCGATTTTGATGATAACTTCAAAGATCTGTGTCAAGGAGTCGTCCTGAAGAATGCCTCTATGGACACATGTAAATGTGTGTGCGTGTTTTGAGGACTGGCTGAGGGAGTAGTCTGGCTAGCTAGACCGTCCCACTTAACCGCCCGAGGCGCAAAAGGGAAGGGACGGTCTAGCGGCAGTAACGATTAGTTCACACCTTCACAATATCAAACTCACACCTCGTGATAATACGGTCCGACCTAACTACGCAGGAGTACTGTAGCATGTCGATCCATACAGAACTCCTGAGTAGTTGGGGCGGACCATACGTCGGATGGACATGATCGAGAAATATAAGCTTTTTTGCATTTGCTGCTGCAAACCGCTCAAATATAAGTACAGACTGATGAAGACTGGGAGGCTGACGGTAGTGGGAGAAGCATTTGTGACAGCTACGCAGCTGAGCATCGCTGGAAAATACAGCTTGTGTCGCACGTGCTACCTTACGGTGTTAAACGTTCAGAAAACGACTGAGAATGTCGACGCCAGGACGTGTGCTTTGCGAGATAAGATTTATTCTGCTCATGCGTTCTTTCAAGCTCG
>MKWU01006334.1_pt1 | contig 12108 bp, 5 predicted proteins | sample 809101 | NCBI WGS metagenome assembly MKWU01 (sample SAMN05860141, study PRJNA318959) | sponge metagenome | host: Aplysina aerophoba | place: Slovenia: Piran, Adriatic Sea, Gulf of Piran | collected 2013-05-07
CTTTGGCAACCTTGGCGAGACTTCTGCGACCGGTGTTGGCTTCACGCGAGATCCTGCCACGGGTGCCAACGAATTCTACGGGGAGTTCTTGGTCAATGCGCAAGGCGAGGATGTCGTGGCCGGTATCCGCACTCCCCGTCCGATCGAGGAACTCAAGACGGTGCTGCCCGAGGCCTACAACGAGCTGCGCACCATCACGGCCCAACTTGAGAAGCACTACCGCGATGTGCAGGACTTTGAGTTCACCATCGAGGAGGGCAAGCTGTTCATGTTACAGACGCGCAACGGCAAGCGCACCGGCGCTGCGGCGGTCAAGTTCGCCGTGGACATGGTTCAAGAAGGGCTGATCGATGACCGCGAAGCCGTCATGCGGGTTGAGCCGCAGCATTTGGACCAGTTGCTGCACCCCGTGATCGAGCCATCCTCGAAGGGCGAACTCACGACCTTGACGGTGGGTCTGCCAGCCTCGCCCGGCGCGGCTGTAGGGCGCATAGTCTTCACATCTGACGCCGCTGTTGACGAGGCAGCCAATGGCAACGATGTAGTGTTGGTGCGGGCGGAAACCACGCCGGAGGACATTCACGGCATGGAAGCAGCCAAGGGCATCCTGACCTCGCGAGGCGGCATGACCTCGCACGCCGCTGTGGTCGCGCGAGGCATGGGCTCGCCATGTGTCGCGGGTGCGGGCGACGTGAACGTTGACGCTAAGGCCGGCCAGATCGTTTGCAAGGGCCACACGCTAGGCGAAGGCGACTGGATATCCATGGATGGCTCCACCGGCGAAGTGTTCGCTGGGCAGGCCAAGACCATTGATCCCGATCCCACTTCGGGCGACTTCGCGCAATTCATGGAGTATGTCGACAAGCACCGCACCGCGAAGGTGCGGGCCAACGCCGAGACTCCGCGCGACGCGCGCATGGCGCGGAACTTCGGGGCTGAGGGCATCGGCCTGTGCCGCACCGAGCACATGTTCTTCGAGCCCCACCGTATCGAGCACGTTCGCCAGATGATCTTGGCGGAAGATGCGGAAACGCGCGCGGCCGCGTTGAGCGAGCTGCTCCCGATGCAGAGGCAGGACTTCGTCGAACTGTTCGAGGTCATGGACGGCTTCCCAGTGATCGTGCGAACGCTCGATCCGCCCTTGCACGAGTTCTTGCCCAAGCGGGAGGAACTGATGGTCGAACTAGCCCATTTGCAAGCGAGCGGCGGGGACAAAGCTAAGCAGGAGGAAGTCTCGGCGCTACTGGAGCGTGTGGAGGAGCTGCACGAGTTCAACCCGATGCTGGGACACCGCGGTTGTCGGCTCGGGATCACATTCCCCGAGATCACGGCGATGCAAGCGCGGGCGATCTTCGAGGCGGCAGTGCAGTGCGCCGAGAAGGGAGTCGATGCGATCCCGGAGGTGATGATTCCGCTGGTGGGCAACCACAAGGAACTCGAGAATCAGAAGAAGGTGGTCGATGAGGCGGCCAAGGAAGTCTTCGCCGCTGCCGGGCGCGAAGTCCACTACAAGGTCGGAACCATGATCGAGGTGCCGCGCGGAGCGCTGACGGCCGACGAGGTCGCGCAGCATGCTGAGTTCTTCAGCTTCGGCACGAACGACCTGACCCAGACCACGTTCGGATTCAGCCGCGATGATTCCGGGACCTTTATCAACCCCTATCTGGAAGCGGGCATTCTTGAGGACGATCCGTTCCAGGTATTGGACAGCAACGGTGTCGGGCAGCTGGTGGAGATCGCCCTCGAGAAAGGGCGCAAGACCCGCCCCGGGCTCGAGGTCGGAATCTGCGGCGAGCACGGCGGAGAGCCAAAATCCGTGGCCTTCTGCGTGCGCGCCGGCCTGAATTACGTCAGTTGCTCGCCTTACCGGGTGCCTATCGCTCGGCTGGCCGCGGCCCAGACTGCGATCTCGAGTAACTAGTCCCGAGCCCGTCGGCCGATTGCGCTTGCGAGCGAGCGTCCATTGAACCCTTCGCCCGCCCAACCGGCGGCGAGGGGCGCAGCCCACGGCTTGCTGCCGTCAGGACCGCGTGATGTGACTTCTGTAGTCGGCCAGACGGCCGGCTACGAATGCCGGCCGCGTCGATTCTGAGACTCGTTTCCGTCGGGGGCCGTGACGAGCTGCAATGGTGGCTCAGGGGCCGATTTCCACGGTCGGGCTGGCCTGCGGTTCTTCCACGGCAATGAAGGTTGTGTTCGAATCGACGCCCGCGACCCGGATGACGAGCGGGACGGCGCTTCCAGACGGAGCCTCGTCCGACAGTTGCGCCTTGACTTGGTAAAGACCGGCGAATGAAGGCAAGAGGCCCGAGAAAACCACGGTCATCGGTTCGCCACCGAGCCGGACGCTGACTGGCTCGAGCGTGGCGGAGACGGGATCCGCCAGGGCCGCTGCACCAGTGGCGGGTGGATTCGTCACAGGACCGAGGCCCGTCGCGAAGATCTCCAATGTCTCGCCTGGCCGGGCGGGCCGGGCTCCCGGAAATCCGCCCGCCGGCCCAGCGACGACCCCTCCGCTGGAGGCGATCAGCGCTGCCGCCTGATCAAGGTGGTTCAGCACGAATACGCCGGGGCTGACCCGAGCGAGGGGCAGCGTGACCGCGGGGCTGGTCTGATCGCCGACGGTGACGGTGAGCGTTGCGTCTGCGAGCCCTCCGAGTTCCCACGGCACTAGGAAGTTGCGTTGCCCGGGAGCGGCGAAGACCTGCGGAGCGGCGGTCCCATCGTTGAAGCTCATCGACCCGCCGCCGAGCTCACTTGGCAACGGGTGGCCGTTAGCTGCCTCTGTCGCGGTGGCGAGGCCAACTCCGAATGCCGTGGCCAGGCTGCCGGGGGCCAGTCCCGAACCGAGCTGGAAGGTGGCTGAATTCACCACCCGGCCTTCGGAAATCTGAGGCGGGGGCCGGGGAGCGTCGATCTGATAGACCACGCCTGAGTCGGCGAAGTAGATCTCGCCTCCTTCGTCCTCGCCGAATGTCCTGAAACTGATCGCCGTCTCGCGAGGTCCGAGCAGGGTCCAGGCACCGCTCTCCTCATATGCCGCAAAGAAGTCCCCCGTGCAGTAGTCGGCGAAGAAATACGTGCCGGAGAGTTGGGGGTGCTTCGCCCCGCGGTAGCGATAGCCGCCGGTGACCGAGCCGCCGCAGTTGCCGCCAGCGTTGGAGTACTCCAGAATCGGCAGGACAAGCGAGCCGTTGCCGTTGCAGTTCGTCGCGGGGTTGAAACAACGCGAGCCCTCCATCAGCCGCCAGCCGTAGTTCTCCCCACCGGTGCTGTCGGAGGACTGAAAAGAGATTTCTTCCACCGCGTTCTGGCCCACGTCTGCGATGAACATGTCGCCTGTAAGCCGATCAAAGCTGAACCGCCACGGGTTGCGCAGTCCAGAGGCCCATATTTCGGGACGTGCGTTGGCTGTTGCCAGAAACGGATTCGATGTAGGGGCAGTGGCAGTGGATCCTTGGTCGATGTCGACTCGGAGCATTTTCCCGAGCACGGTGCTGAGATCTTGGGCCAAATCGCCCGGGTCCCCCGCGCCGCCACCATCGCCCATGCCGATGTAGAGATAGCCGTCGGGCCCGAAATGGATCTGGCCGCCATTGTGGTTTCGCCGGGGCTGCGCCGCCTGCAAGAAGATCGTCTCCGATCCCGCGTCGGCCACGTTCGGATCGGAGCTGACCTTAAACCGCGAGACGACCGTGGCTCCGCTGAGGTTGGTGTAGTTGACGAAGAGGTAGCCGTTAGAGGCGTAGCCCGGATGGAACGCCAGGCTGAGGAGCCCTCGCTCGCCGCCGGCCCGGACGCGCTCGCGAATATCCAAGAACGGAGTGCTCAGCAGACTCTCGCCGTCGTATATCAAGACCCGACCGACCTGCTCGGTGACGAAGAGCCGTCCTGAACCATCGCCTGCATGGGTGATCGAAGTTGTGTTCGACAGGCCGCGGAAGACCTCGACGAACAGCAACTCGTCCAAGTCAACTTGGGCGGATGTCGGCCAACTCAGAACTAGTGCCAAGACCGCCGAAGCGACGAATTTCCCGATGGAATAAAGCAATTTCCCCAAACCTGTTGCGGCCAGTCCGAATTATAGGCCCTTCCCTCTATGTCTCGAGTGGCGCATGAGTTAGCGCGGCTTGTCGCAAGCTTGCGGAGGACGTGGTTTCGCTGATCTTGCAGCAGCCGAAGCGGCAAATCGCGGCACGTGCGAGGCGCTCCTCGCACGGAACCGTGCGTTCAACTCGCAATCTGGCGATGGGCGGTCGATCTTCAATCGCCTTCACGGCCGACCAAGTGCGGAGCATGGCAAGTGTGTTCGGGCAATTTTGGCACAACCGCGGTGGGGCCGCCAATGCCCTGCGTCCGCTAACGGATGTCTTGGAATGGCATGATTCGGTAGGCTACACTCGACACGCAAGCCTTGGCCGCCCATGGCTCTCCAAAAGCAATTCATTGCCAATGCGTCTGTCGAGGCGCGCGGAATCCCGGCCCTCATCGGCATGCTCGCCGCCCTCTGCGTGCTGGCCGCATCCCTCAGGGCTGAGCAGCCGAACATCGTGTTGGTTTACGCCGACGACCAAGCATCGTGGTCGATTGGAGCGTTGGGAAACAGCCAGGCCAGAACGCCCAACATCGACCGGCTGTACTCCGAAGGAGTCGCGCTGACCAACGCGTTCACGACCACCCCAGTCTGTAGTCCCTCTCGCGCCGGTCTGCTGACTAGCCGTTACGGTTCGGAGATCGGGATCACCGACTACTTGAATTCGACCCAAGAACCAGACAAGGGTCTTGATCCCGAACTGCCGACTTGGCCGAAGTTGCTGCAGGCTGCCGGATACGCAACAGGCTTCGTCGGCAAGTGGCACGTCGGAAGCCGGGATAGCCATCTCCCGACCAACAACGGATATGACATGTTCTACGGCTTCAGGAGCGGAGCGGGTATCTCCAAGGACCCGGAGGTCGAGTCCCGGGGCGCGGTCCGCGTTGTTCCCGGATACACGCCGGATGTGCTCACAGACGAGGCGATTCGCTTCATGCGGGAGGCCTCCGGGCGGGGGCCATTCCTGCTGAGCCTGCATTTCTGGGCCCCTCACGCCAACACCTCCAACCGAACGCCCGACGGAGACCGGACATGGCTGCCTCTGAGCGAGGCCGATTGGAGTCCCTTCAGGAGGCTTGACGTCGCACTTCCCGAGCCAGGCTACCCGGGCCTTGACGCTCCACGAGCCAGAAGGATGCTCGCGGAGTACCTAGGGTCAGTCGCCAGCTTGGACCGGAACGTGGGCCGCGTGCTGGCCGTGCTCGATGAACTGGACATCGCGAGCGAGACGGTCGTGATCTTCACCAGCGACCACGGTTTCAACATGGGCCACAACGGCATCTGGCACAAAGGCAACGGGCGCTGGCTACTCACCGAAAACCGCGGATTTCGGTCGAACATGTACGACAACTCGATTCGCGTGCCGGCCGTTGTGCGCTGGCCCGGGCGTCTCGCGGCGGGAATCGTTGTCGACCGAGTGGTCCTGAATCTGGATTGGTTCCCCACCATCTTGGCAATGTCGGGCCTCGAGGTTCCCGGTGATGCTGTCGTCCGCGGAGAGAGCTTTCTGCCGTTGTTGGAGGGACGGACGATTCCGTGGAGGACTTCGTTCTACGGCGAGTACCTTCAGCTGCACCAAGAACAGGTCGAGCAACGCATGTGGAGAACGCCGGAGTGGAAGCTCGTTCGTGACAGCCGCCCGGGCAAGGATGAACTCTACAGATTGGCCGAAGATCCTGGCGAGCATGTGAATCTCATCGAAGACACGAGGCTGGAGGTCGCCCGGGTGCTTGCAAGCCTGGATCGAGACTTGCGCGAGCGAATCGACCAGATCGCGTCAGGCTCTTGATCGGTCGGTGAGGTAGGTGTACGATGATTCCATGACTGCCAAGGCTCTGGCCTTGGGAGCGTTTTCCGCACTGGTGTGTTTTCCGGTCGGCGCGGAGGTGTCGTTCGCAGACGATGTCGAGCCGCTGCTCCGGCAACACTGCGTAATCTGCCACGGCGTGGCCCTGCAGCAGAGCGGCTTGCGGCTGGACCGCCGGGACGATGCCCTTCGGGGCGGCGTGTCCGGGCCAATCATCGCGCCGGGAAACGCTTCCGCAAGTGTCTTGATCAAACGCCTTGAAGGCTTGGACGGCCTTCAGCGAATGCCGCCCAGCCACCCATTGGCGAGGGCGGATATCGACACGTTCCGTGCGTGGATCGCCGAGGGTGCGCAGTGGGCTGTGTCCGATGAGTCGCCGGATTCCAAGGCGGGTCCAGGGCATTGGGCGTTTCGCCCGAATCGGCGGCCGGCCGTGCCCCAGGTGCGCGACACGGACTGGGTCCGCAATCCGATTGATGCGTTCGTCCTCGCAAGGCTCGAGCGGGAGGGCTTGGAGCCTTCGCCTGAAGCGCCTGCCAATTCCTTGGTGCGCCGGGCGTTCCTCGACTTGACGGGATTGCCGCCTGGCCCGGAAGACATTGACGCCGCTTCCAGCTATGACGCGCTTGTCGACCGCTTGCTCGATTCCGACCACTTCGGCGAGCGCTGGGCGTCGCATTGGCTGGATCAGGTCCGGTATGCCGACTCCGATGGCTACGAAAAGGACACGGTGCGGCCGCATGCATGGCGCTACCGCCACTGGGTGATCGAATCCTTCAACAGCGATCTGCCGTTCGATCGCTTCACGGCGGACCAGCTTGCCGGCGACCTCATGCCCACAGCGACGACCGAGCAGCGGGTCGCGACCGGGTTTTACCGCAACACCCTGAAGAATCGCGAGGGTGGCGTCAACGTGGAGGAGTACCGATTCGAGGAAGTGGTCGACCGGACCAACACGGTTGCCACGGTCTGGCTCGGCCTCTCGATGGAGTGCGCTCGCTGCCACGATCACAAGTACGACCCAGTCACGCAGAAAGACTACTACCGGTTGTTCGCATTCTTCAACGACTTGGACGAGGTGGACATCGACGCCCCGCTGCCGGGAGAGCTGGGGCCGTTCTTGCAGGCGAAACCGCGCTTCCATCACGAGCTTGCCGCCATCTACGACAAGTACCAAGTGCGCGAACTGATGGCCCCGTGGACCGAAAAAATGCTCTGGGCGTCGGAAAATCCGGGCGTCGAACATGAATGGGACACGAGCTGGGACATCCTAGCCCTCTATCTTGACGACGGCCAGCGAATTCTGCGCACTCTCGCTAGTGAGCGCCCTTGGCGAGAGGACTATGCTCTCACCGAGTGGTTTCTGCGCAACTACAGTCGCGTCACGAGCAAGCAGGACTACGAGGCGACTGGATTCAAGGATGCCGTCAAGGAAGTTCACGCCCTCGTCGAGGACTTTCCGGACGTGAGCCGGGCCCGCGCCGTCCAAGTCGAGGCCTCGGGTCGGCGGTCACACGTCCATCTTGCCGGGGAGTGGGACGAGCTGGGCGAGGAGGTGTCTCCCGGAACACCTGTGACGCTGCCATCGCTCGAAGCTGCAGGTTCCATTCCGAATAGGCGCGACTTGGCTCGGTGGCTCGTTTCCGAGCAGAATCCATTGACGGCTCGCGTTGCAGTCAACCGGATATGGCAGGAGTACTTCGGCACGGGCTTGGTTGCCAGCTCGGATAACTTCGGACTGCGTGGCGAGTCGCCCTCCCATCCCGACCTCTTGGACTGGCTCGCGGCGGAATTCATCGACTCCGGCTGGCGACTCAAGCACCTCCACCGTCTGATCGCAACGTCCGCGACCTACCGGCAGTCCTCGGACTGGCGGCAGGATCTTGCGGAAAGGGATCCTTCGAACCGGCTGCTTGCGCGCCAGGTTCGGCTGCGCCTCCCCGCCGAGACGCTTCGCGATGCCTCGCTGGCGGTCTCTGGTCTGTTGGATTCGAGAGTGGGAGGACGAAGCGTCCGACCCTATCAACCCGAGGGCGTGACGGATCTCAGCTACGGGGGTTCGGTGAAGTGGCCCCAGAGCGACGGGAGCGACCCGTACCGGAGGGGGCTCTATATCCACTTCCAGCGGACGACTCCGTATCCGTTCCTTGCCAATTTCGACTTGCAAGAGCGGAACGTCGCTCAATGTGCGCGGAACCGGTCCAACACCCCGTTGCAGGCGCTGAACCTGCTCAACGATCCAGCCTTTTTCGAAATGGCACAGGGCCTCGCATTCCGGATCCTCAACGAGACACCCGGGGCGTCGTTTGAGAGTCGCCTCGACCGAGCCTTCACGCTGTGCTTGGCCCGCGAGCCGACCTCGTCCGAGCGAGAGACGATGAACGACTATTTCGTCCGGCAGCGTGCGCTGCTCGAGGAGGATCGGGAGACGGCTCGCAGCTGGTTCCCGTTCGAAATCGCTGGGCGCCGCGAACCGACCGATCCCACAGCTTTGGCAGCATGGGTCGGGATGGGCCGCATCCTGCTGAACATGGACGAATTCATCACTCGGGAGTAGATCAAGATGACGCGCGAAACCTATCACGATGTGCTCACCCGACGGAGCTTTCTTGACACTTGCGCAGCAGGTCTCGGAACGGTGGGCCTCGCCCATCTGATGGGAGTGGACGGCTCGGCTGCTGTGACTCAAGGCAACAGCGCTGCCGCTCAGGGGCCTCATTTCGCTCCAAAGGCCAAGAACTTGATATTCCTGTTCATGGCTGGAGCTCCGAGCCAGATCGATCTCTTCGACCCGAAGCCTAACCTGAAGCGCTGGCACGGCGAAGCTCTTCCTCCGTCGATGACAAAGGACTTGAAGCTGGCATTCATCAAGCCGACGGCCAAAGTGCTCGCCAGCCCGCGCAGTTTCTCGCATTGCGGGCAAAGCGGCATGGAGATCAGCGATTACCTGCCGAATCTTCAACAGGTCGCCGACGACATCTGCCTCGTGCGCTCGATGCAGACCGGTCAGGTCAACCACCACCCCGGCCAATCAATGCTGATGAGCGGCAGCCCCTTGGTCGGCAGGCCCGCCATGGGCGCATGGCTCAGCTACGGCCTCGGCACCGAGTCGCAGGATCTGCCGGGATTCGTGGTGTTGAGTTCCGGACGAGGTGCCAGCGGAGGGTCTTCAAATTTCTCGAGCGGATTTTTGCCCTCAACATATGCGGGCGTTCCGTTTCGCAAGTCCGGCGATCCGATTCTCTACCTGTCCAATCCGGACGCGGTTTCCCGCGACTCGCAGCGGCTGAGCCTCGAGACCCTGCGGCGGCTGAACGAGGAGAAGCTCCAACGGAGCGGAGACCCCCAGGTTGCCGCACGGATGGCGAATTACGAGCTGGCCTTTCGAATGCAGGCCTCCGCGCCAGAACTACTCGACTTCTCGGATGAATCGCAATCCACGAAGGACAGCTACGGTATCGGCCAGGATCCGACCAGCGCGTACGGGACGAATTGTCTGATGGCGCGCCGAATGGTCGAGAGAGGTGTGCGAGTCGTGATGCTCATCCATGCCTCTTGGGACGACCACACAAACCTTGACGAGGGTTTGAAGAAGAACTGCGACATCACAGACAAGCCCGTTGCAGCGCTGCTCGGGGATCTCAAGCAAAGGGGTCTTCTGGACGAAACGCTGGTGGTCTGGGGCGGGGAGTTCGGGCGCACTTCGCTGGGGCAGCTGAAGCATGTCGGCGACAAGGTGGGGCGTGACCACCACCCGAACGGTTTCTCGATGTGGCTGGCAGGCGGCGGTATCAAAGGCGGCCACGTGATGGGGTCTACAGATGAGCTTGCACTCACGGCTGAGAAAGACCCGGTTCACGTGCATGACTTGCAAGCAACCATCCTCCACCTGATGGGCCTTGATCACGAGCGGCTGACCTACCGGCACATGGGACGCGACTTCAGGCTGACGGACGTATCGGGCGAGGTTGTCGACCAGATTCTGGCTTGATTCGAGAAGGCGGCACACGTCTCGGTCCAAAGCAGCCGGCGAGCGTCCTCGGGAGCGGGCCAGGCCACATCCTGCCGGTGCGGCTCTCGCTTGAAGAACGGTTGTACGGGACGGGTCATTCGTTCGCGAGGGAGCGAAATGCCGCCAGCGCTCTCTCGCGGCCTGCTTTGTGACCGATGATGGGCGGGATGCCCGCCGAGCCGGGCTCGTAGCTCGAGGCTGAGGGCTGCCACCGTCCGAGGTAGCGCAGGGTCCGGTCGAATTTCGCACCTTGAGTGATCGGGTTGAAAACGCGGAAGTAGGGCGCGGCGTCCGATCCGCAGCCTGCGACCCATTGCCAGTTGGCGATATTCTGAGCCGGGTCAGCATCGACGAGCGTATCCCAGAACCAAGCCTCACCCCACTGCCATGGCAGGAGCAGGTGCTTGGTCAGGAAGGATGCGACACCCATCCGGACCCGGTTGTGCATCCAGCCAGTGACCCAGAGCTGCCGCATCCCAGCGTCTACCCATGGGTAGCCTGTCCTGCCCTGCTGCCAGGCCCTCAGCGAGACCGGATCATTCGCCCATGGGAACTGGCGGAATTTTTCTTGAAACGGGCGGTTGGAGAGCTCGGGAAAGTGATAGAGCAGGTTGGCCGAAAAATCACGCCAGACGAGCTGTCGGAGAAACGACTCGGCCCCTGCTCGTTGCTCGGGGGCGGCACGCTGGATGGTTCGCGCCGCGTGCCACATCTGACGCGGGGATAGTTCACCGAATGCGAGGTAGGGGGAAAGAGCCGAGGTCGCTTCGAGGTCTGGCCTATCGCGATTCTCGGCGTATGACCTGACCTGTTCGCTCAGGAATTCGCACAACCTCGACTGGGCGTCGCTGGCTTCCGGCGACCAGGCCTCGCGCAATCCGCCGGCCCAGTCTGGATTCGTGGGAAGAAGCGCCCAATCTTCGAGCGCCTCCGACTTCGCCGAGATTTTGGGTAACGCTTGGGGCGGGGGGACAGGTAGCGGTGCCGACGGCTCTCCCATTGCGAGCGAAGCCTTGTAGAACGGCGTGAAGACCTTGAACCACGCGCCTTGCTTTGTAAGCAACGTCTGCGGCTCGCGCAAATACGCGCCCTCAAAACTGTCGGAGACGGTTCCGATCCGCTGCAATTGGGATCGGAGAGCCTCGTCGGCTCGCGTGCCCCAGGGAGTGTAGCGCCGATTCCAATAGACTTTGCCGACACAAAGGGCCGTTGCAACCTTGATGGCCACGGTGTTCTGATCGCCGCTCCGCAAGAGCAGAGGCACTCCGATCCCAGCCAGCTGCTCGCGCAGCCGGATGATCGCGTGATGCAACCACCAGCGCCCCGCGCCGCCCAGCGGGCGACCGTCAGCCGCATCGTCAAGGACGTAAAGACCCACGGCCGGGCCGCATGCCATAGCCGCTCGCAAGGCGGCGTTGTCTGCAATGCGCAGATCGCGCCGGAACAGAACTATCGCTGGCTCGTTCATCGTCCCTCGAGTCGCCGGTCAGCGAGACTATTCTCGCAGTCGGCATCCGCCAACTGCGCGATGGTGAAGACTCGCCCGTCGGGCCGACCGCTCTCCCTTGCTCTCTGCCACCCGCCTGGGCTGGCAGCCCGCTACGCCGGTGTTGAGGCAAGAAGCGGACCCCAGCCGCAGCTTGCCCCGAGTCCCAGCTAGCCCATTCCTGAGAGATAAACGGCGTATGGCAGCTGGCGGTCAAGCGAGCGAGCGGCCGGAACAAAGCGCCGCCCATGAGGGCCAGGACGTCCAGATCGATGCGCAGGGGCACGGTGGCGGACAGCGCGTCCATATGGAGGAAGTTGACGCTACCGGCGATGGGTGTTCTCGATCAGCATGCAACGGGCATAGCGGTCGATCAACCTGCGCGCGGGCGCCTCCATCTTATAGATGGGCAGGGTACGTGCCGCGCCGGATCGCTTGCTGGCTGATCAGCTCGAACCAGCATCCGAATTGGTTGAATTCGGCAGGTCTTGCATTTGCTCGCGCGGCTCCCCGTGCGGGTCTAGGGGTTCCAGTTGGGGTCCTGTGGGCGTAGCGGCTACCCTCCCAAGGAAGCAAGCCACCGGTATCACCCAACTTCACGGTTGACCCCGCTGGTAGTGCAATCGCAACATTTGCTTGCAAGGCTTGGCAAGATCCGGGCTCTCGGCTGAATTCCGGCCACGTTTGTTCATCGGCAAGGGCTGCCAGTC
>MKWU01006335.1_pt1 | contig 12105 bp, 13 predicted proteins | sample 809101 | NCBI WGS metagenome assembly MKWU01 (sample SAMN05860141, study PRJNA318959) | sponge metagenome | host: Aplysina aerophoba | place: Slovenia: Piran, Adriatic Sea, Gulf of Piran | collected 2013-05-07
CCTCCAGGAGACGAAAATCTTCACATGACGGGGGCCGGGGACTCCAGTCGGGCTACGCCCTCCTTCCGTCCCCGGCCCCCGTCACAAACCCGGCGTCGCCAGTCTCACCCTGTTTGTCGCGCCCCACGAAAACGCGCGATTCCATCAAATATGCGCGGTTTCTGACCGTCGCCTACACATGCCGAGTGCGAACAGGGAAACGCTCACCACCCGCTTCGTCGAGGCGCTCCCCGCCTCCGATCGCGAGATTGTGGTCTGGGATCGCGAGCTTCCTGGCTTCGGGTTGCGCGTGCATCCCTCTGGGTCGAAGGTCTACATGGTGCACAAGCGGTCGGGCGGGAAGTCTCGGCGCGTTACCATAGGCCGCCACGGGGTCTGGTCCCTAGATGCCGCGCGGCGCGAAGCCGGGGGGATCATCGCGAGCCTCAAGAATGGCGAAACGCCCGCGAGGCCGGGCGCGGAGAACGGCTCCGCCAGCGGCCCGACAATCGCCGAACTGGCGGAACAGTACATGGCTGAGCACGTAGCGGTGCGATGCAAACCAACGACCGCCCGATCGTGCCGGCACATCTTCGACAAGTATCTCTTGCCGCAATTCGGGAGGAAGCGCCTGGGCGAGATCACTCCCGAGCAAGTTGCGGCGCTGCACTATCGGCTGCGCGAGAAGGCAACGACGGCGAACCAGGTGATCGGGTTGCTGTCGCGCCTATTCCACAAGGCCGCGAAATCGGGCTACGCTCCGCCCGGTGGCAATCCCTGCCGGTTCATCAAGAAGTACCCGACGCGGAGCTGCGAACGTTTCCTGTCGGAGCAGGAATTCGTCCGGCTGGGCACGGTGCTCCACGAACTTGAGGCGACGGGCAAGATTGCGACCACCGCGGCGGCAGGGCTCCGTCTACTGATGCTGACCGGGTGCCGACGCAATGAGATCCTGACGCTGCGATGGGAGGACGTCGATCTCGAGCACGACGAAATCCGGTTGCGCGACGCGAAGACTGGCGCACGCGCTGTCCCGCTGTCGCCGACAGCGAGACAGGTGCTGGTCTGCCTGCCCCGGCGACCGGACAACCCGTGGGTCATTTCCGGACGAGGGCCAGGTGCCCGCTTGAGCAATCTGAACGCAACGTGGGGGGTCGTTCGCAAGGAGGCCGGCCTAGAGGACGTCCGCATCCATGACCTCCGCCACAGCTATGCGTCCAGGGCACTTTCACTGGGCGAAAGCCTACCGATGATCGGCAAGCTCCTCGGTCACCGAAAGGTCCAGACGACCGCCCGATACGCGCACCTTGCGCGAGATTCGGTGAAGGCGGCGGCGGAGCGGGTTTCGGAGAGCCTTGCTGCCGACTTGGATACTCGTTCGAATTCTTCCGCAGTAACGTGATTTCCGTCACAGGTACGCCAGTAGCGGAGGTCGCACGCTGAGCCATGATGATTGACTACCTGAGCCAATTTCCGATTCCCAGCGCGCTCCTGCCGACCCGCTTGCGAGGTCTCCTCGAGCGGGTTCCCGAGAATCCGAACCTCCGAGTCGAGGTTGCGACACGTTATGACATCGACCAATACGGCCCACACCGTGAATACGTGCACATGATCATGGTCTTGGCGACAAAGCCAAAACCTGACTTGTCACAGCTAAAGACAGCAGCCACAGATGGTGTCGTGTCCTACTCCACACCACACATAGAGAAGGAGGGCGGTCTTGCAGCATTTAATCCGGGTGTGTCCGGGCATGACTACATCGTAGCCGCATCGGGCAATGGCTCGTTCTATTCGTACAGTCTCTCCGAGAAAGTCTGGATGGCGTTGGGGCTTTCACCCCGTTGCTTGGGTGGAGAGGAGCAGAAGGTCATCTACGATGATCTTTCGCTGCCGAGGTTTGCGGTCGCGGAAGGGGAAATCTCGACCGAGTACTACTACTCCTCGAAACGCAACGTCCGATGGGTCATGTCGAATGAGTATCTGCGGCGCTATCTCTGGATGCGCGGCGCGTACGGTGTTCGGGTCTTCTTCTACGAAACACTCCTTCCAGACGAACCGAAGCTTCGTGCATTGATGTCAGGCGAATCTCATCTGCAGCTAGGCGAAAGGAACGATTGGTATACGCTTGACATCCGTGAGCACGAGGGTCGCCTACTTGTTCAGGTCTGGGCCGCGGTCGTCGCGGTTCCAGCGGAACCCTGTCCCGAACCAAGTGCGGATGGCGTCACTTGGCCAGGCGTCTCTGGACCGATGAATCGTAGTCGCGCGAATGCCCTTACCAGGACCATGCCGGTGTATCTGGATGACCAATTTCTCGAGCGATATGAACAAAGTCGCCTCTTTCGTACGGTGCCGATCAATGTGGACGGGTCGTGGCTATGCAGCCCATCGTACGGTGGACAGTGGAGTTTCACCCGGTGTCGCCGAATTGGTCGGAATATGATCAGTGTGCCGATGCGCGACCTGTATGAGGCGAAGCCGGCGCGGGAGATTCTCCACGCTCACGCGCACGCACTCGATCCATCTCTGGTTGCGCTTGTAGACCACGACGAAGAGCACATTGTTTCGAAGACTCACCGTTTAGTGAATGCGCTACTGGAGTTCGGTGACAACATCGAGGCAATTTCCGAAGTAATGGGCGAGCGGAAGAATGCTGAGGAAGTCGTCGGCTTCTCCCGTGCAGAGTTGAAGGCTAACGGATGGCTGAACTATCCGAAACTGTGTCGTCTGGCCCAGGTCGCACCGATTTCCATGACGGAGCAAGATTTTCTGTCGCGATGCAAGAGCCTCCATGAACTCTGGCAACGTATTCCAAATCGCACGATACGCGGGATTATCCTGCACGCCGTGGATAGTAGCTCGGAAGTACCGAAGTGGGGTAGCGTCAAGTTGCTACAGGCTCTATCGAACATGGCAGAAAGACTGAATGCGGAAGGGGAGACCCTGGATGGTCTGGGTCGCAGTGTGACGCAGGAGGAGATGGCCGCTCGAAATGAGGCCTTCGCAGCCTTGTTCGTCAACTATGAGCTTCGTAACGCGGATGCACATGATACGGGAGACGTGCTCAGACACCTTACGGATCTAGGCTTCGACGGAGCGGCGTTGAACGAAGGATTTGGCCGCGCTTTGGACCACGTATTTGATGGTGTGATTACCGTGTTCTCGCACTTGAATTCGGAGTTACACAAATTGATGCCTCATTGAAAAAGATTCCGGCTGTTAATGTGCTTGGCGAGGATATCTCAGGAAGGTTCCCACGGCACCGAACAGGGGTCTTGCAGCTGAGGTCTGCCGAAAGGCATCGGGACAGCAACGGGCGCTTGAGGAAGCGATACGCGACCACCGCGATGAAATAGGTACCATACTATTTGGGATCCGGAAGCGGAGAGAGGAATCGGACGACACCCGTGGATTGCGTTACAGTAGACAGTCATAGACGATGCCTGCAAGGTGGTAGACGGATAACGCCTTACTGCCTGGGGTGCCATTAATGAGCGTATCTGCGCTCAATGGCGTGGAAGTGATTACGTGAGATGCATGGCGGAGGAGCCCTTTATTGTGGCTGTAATCTTTGCACGCCGGGGCGAAATCACCTTATCAAAAATCTCCTGGACGAAAGGCGCCACCCAATATTGTGAGTCGGGTTCCGGCTGTACTCCACATTCCAGGGAGTCGGTATAGTCACTAGACATCATATAATGGTCCTTCAAGAAGAAGACGTACCCAAGGTGCATAACAAGAAGATCTTGTGCATCGGCTCTAAACGCGTCTAGCCACCGCACTCGATTCGGAAGACTAACTTCGTTGTCATTGAGCAACACGTGCTGATAGAATTTGTAGTGTGTGTGGGCATTGCAGCGATCACGTATAGGTTTGTACCGATTGTCGGATGATAGGATGGAGGTTATTGGTTTGGCCATCTGTGCATTTGCGATGTACTTGAGCATTATTCCATATTGTGGCAACTGTACTTTACCGGCCAACCACCTTTGAATTTCTTCCACAACGAAGTTCTGAATGCTGAAATGCTCGGCCAGATAGAGCTTGGTGTAAATATCGATAACAGCCGAATCGTAATATTTTCTAAGCAGACAGTAAGCGTCGTTGATCCGGCCGGACAGAAGAATAGTTTGGATAGATTCAAGTGTGCCGTGCATGGAGCTGTACGTGTAGCTATCAATATTTGCTATTGATTTGGTTCCCATTGTTGGGAAAAGAAATATGGACATTGTCAGACTCTTATAAAAGGAGATGTAACGCGTAAGGTCTGCGAATACGCCGTGGGACTGGTATGACTCGCTATTGACTTGCATCAGAGATTACTCGTTGAATTGGAGAGCGGGAGTAACAGTCGGTCTCGCTGCTGTACTTTTTTCACGGATAGGCTGGCATTTGCCAACACAGTGTGTCGTAGGTTGGCGGACCTCAAAGTCCGACCTTGGAGTAGATTGGTGGGTGGCACCGGTGGCGACGTGACAGCCGTCCAGAGGCCATATTGCGGTTTGTCGCCGACGAGAGTCGTAAGCGGTCGGGAATCGTTTTGCTTCGACTGGAACACACCCGTTCGCAGGGTTGTCGCGGGAGTGAATTCGGTTCCCGTGGAATGATGGACCCGCGCGAGAGAGGGTTCAAGGTAGACAGCTTGCTGGGCAAATATTCGCACGTGCGACGGACTGCCGAAGTCGCCGCGGCTCCCATCAGAGATCGTCCGCACCAGGAAAGCCTGAGTCGTACCTGACTCGTACTTCAGTGCGGAGCTCGGCTATACTGGCTACGACACGAATCCTTGCATCTTGGAGGGCATCGATGGCGTTGCCTTCACGCGCAGTGTTGTCGACCCTGGCGTCGTTTTGGACGTCGCCGGTTTGTGGTACATCGGGTGTCATAAAATCTTGGTAGGCGGCATGGCACACTCGATTTCTGATCGTCGTCAGCTCTCGCATTTGCCGCACGACTTCGGCATTTTTTGGGAGGAGTTCACCGTCACGTACGTTCCAAGCCGCTTCAAGAGAGTGTGCCAGACCTCCAAGAGTGTCGGACATGCTCTTGATGAGTTGGGCGCACCATGCTGAGACCTGTAGTTTTCCGTCTTCCTCATGGTCGATCCTTCGGTGTCCCGTGATTATGTACAGGGCTCTCGGGAGAAGGTCTTCAAGCATGCCGAAACTCGCGACCGTTCGACCAATTTGTTCCCACAATGCACTGGACGGATCGTGGATCGGTGTTTCTTCCACCTTTGTCTTGAGCTCTCCGATGACAGCTATGACACGGTTCTTTGTGGTTGTTAGGTCGTCGATCGAGGTCACTTGCTGATGGGTCTTGTCTAACTCCTGACCGTTCGGAAAGAAGCGGACTGTTGCCAGTACTGGTGTCTCAAAGGCTATCCATGCGCCATGAGATAGTCGATTGCGTAGCCTCCGCAGTGCTTCGACCTCCGCCATAAGTCCGGCGAATTCGGTTTTGAGGTTGCTGTCCGGGTCTTCCAGCGCGGCCTTCACTGTCGAGTGTCCAGTAATCGAACGGATCGCCCTCGGAAAGATGTTCTCTAGCATTGAGAACGCCCCGATGGTTCTTCCGAGTTCCTCCCACAACTGCTTGCTTCCGCGGTGAGTGGGCCAGTCTTCGGGGCATTGCCACTGTCCTACGACCAGATTACCGTTGTCTTGAGTGCTCATAGTTCCTCACCGGAGGGAATCACTGTGACCCGTACTAGCTCTACAGAGACGTAAGCAGGCAGGTAGTGGCTTCGCTTCGAGTGGAGCGCAGCGATGCGCAGCTCTGTCGCAGGAGAAGTTTCGGTTCTGGCGATATAAGGTGCCCGCGCGCGGAGGGACTCGATCTCCGCGCGCGACTGCGCATGTGTTCGCACGCTTGACGTATTGCAGATTTCCCGACGTCTCCTTGCTGGCACAAACGTCATCATTCGTCCCGGTGCCGGTGCGTGTCGGACGCGGCGTTCGATGAGCGTCGGTCCGGTTGCGATGCCGGAGGCGTGTCGATGTTGAAGCGGTTGGCGGATACGGCTCGGAAGCGGCGCAGATTCAGCCGATGCGAATCCCCTCGCGTTCGTATCGTTGGACGCGGTCATCGCGGAATCGTTGGCGATCGAGTGCAACGCACTTACCTGGGTGGGCGGCTGAACGGCGAGGACGCACTGGTAGTGATGGGGAATACCGGGGCGACCACGCTGTCCGCCGTGGCCCTTGTGATGAATGCGCGCGTGGCGACGCTGGACACAAGTTCAGTCTTGTTCATGGCGATTCCCCCTCGCGGTGCGATGGTACATCGGGCGGTATGCGGCTGCGGATCAGGGTGCCGCGTCGCCCGAAGGCGCGCAACGGCCGTGCGGAAGAACGCGATCGTGTCCGGCGGTGCGGGCCGGTACGGCGTGGCGTCGCGTCAGTCTGCCTCAGTCCGCCTCACTCCCGATGTAGGAGCGCGATCTCGCGCACGATGGCCTCGAGCCCGCGTAACGGCGCGAGGTCCTCAGCCGATCGCCGGGCCACAAATCCCGTCCGGTAGCGGAAGCGCCCGAACCGGACCGGCAGGGGCTGGAGAAATCCGCCCGGCAGGCAGTCGAGAAAGGTAAGCGAGAGCCAGGCGAGATAGGGGCCGTTGGCCATGAGGAGCAGCCCGGCGGTGTCGGCCCGCAGGCTGGTCCTCACGCGCGCGGGCACGGTCTCGCCCAGGCCTTCGAGAAGCGCGCCGAGCGACGGGCGGCCGTCACCGGGCGGCGGGGTTGCCGGCCAATCGAAGTCGATCCACGGATAGCGCGAGAGGTCGCGGCGCGTGACCTTCGAGCCGAGGAGCGGATGGCCGCTCGAGGCGACGACGCCTGCGGTCATGTCGAGGAAGCGTTCGCGGCGCAGAAACTCCGGCAGGGGCTCGTCGCCGTCGATGCCGCCGCAATGGAGGTCGGTCGCGCCGTCGGCGAGGCGCCGCAGGCCCTCGGCGCGGGTGGCGGTGGCGAGCCTGAGTTCGATCTGCGGGAAGGCATCGTGGAACCGCGCGGCGGCGGGCGCGAGGACGGTCTCCGTCCAGGGCGGGTTGGCGGTGACGCGCAACACGCCGGAACGCCCGGCGCGCACGGCGTCGACGGCCTCATCGGCCGCCTGGAGCTCGCGCAGGACGCGGCGCGCTCGCTCGGCCACGGCGACGCCGAGCGCCGTGAGGCGCACGCCATGCGGCAGGCGCTCGAAGAGCCTGCCGCCGAAGCGGTGCTCGAGGCGGGGGGTGGTGCGGGGCGGGGGCGGCGGGGGGGTGGGCCGCCGCGCCGCGGGGGGGGGGCGCGCGCCATGCGGCAGGCGCTCGAAGAGCGTGCCGCCGAAGCGGTGCTCGAGGCGGGCGATGTCGCGGGTCAGGGTCGGCTGGGTGATGGCCAGCCGCTCGGCGGTGGCGGCGATCTTCCCCGTGTCGGCGACGGCGATGAAGCGGACGAGATCGGTTCGCTTGTCGAACATGGCGACGTTCCCCGTTACTGGGGCGGCCGGCCGCATGTCCTCCTGGGATACATGTGGGGCCTCGACCCCGGTGTTTAAACCGCACCGCAAGGTTTGACGCTCGCCGGCGTGCGCCGTTCACCGGCGGGTTCTGGTCCGCAGGCGACACGGGGCGGTGCGCCCGGCGGAGCGGCCGCATTCGGCCCGGTGCGGCGGCGTGCATGGAGCGCGATTCCGGAGGCCCGGGCGCCCTGCCGATGCTGCTCGCGCGGTCCCATACGCATTGCGTATGGATTCGGGCGCAATCGGCATTTTCACTCAGGGCATTGCGACCCTACGTAGCCGTGTAGGGCGGACCGGCACGCAGCAAGGGAGCCCGGTCGTGGCGCGGCAGGTGCGCTCGATATGGCTATTGCTGCTAATTCATGGCATAAATCCTACGGTGGAGCGACGTTCAGAAGAATACCGGGCGGCAGTAAAGCGGGCCCTCACAGGCCGGACGGCGTCTCGTGCGGCGCTTGCGCATGGGTTGCCGAAAGAGGCTATCCGCAGCGTACTCAATGGGCATGACCCCAAGCTGTCGCGCGCCGACGACGTGTGCCGCGCCCTGGGAATCACCTTCCTGCTTGGGGGGCCGCTCGACGACACGACCGAGAAGGGAGACGGTCGGAAGCCTGAGGCGGATCCGCGAATCGAACGTGAGCCTGTTCGGGATGTGCGGCTCGCCGACCTCGTGTCGCGGCTGGCCGACCAGTGGGAGCGGCTTCCGGTCCGCGAACGCGGGGGCGTCGGATCGGCCATCGCCTCGATTCTCGATCTTGCAGGTGCGAAGGGAGGAGCCTCTCTCGGCCGTGTCATCGAAGATCTTGGATGGCGCATTCACGAGGATGGGACGCAAACGGACGCCGATCCGGAAGAGGAGACCTGATCGGCGGACGCCACGCCCGGCAAGGCGTGGCGGCGAGGGGCTGGGGGCGGTCGTCGACTGCCGCTGTCGACACTGGCCTGGACGGGTCAGGCCTGCAGTCTCCCGGTCCGGCTGGCACCGCTCCAATGCCGTGTGGGCGTGAATCCGTGTGCCGGCCGTCGAAGCGCGCCCTGCCTCCCTTTCTTCGACCGTCTGGCTTGATCCCTTCTCGTTCCACTCTCATCGGTCCTGACTGACCCGGCGAGCCCCGTCGCCTCGATTCCTGCGCGCAACGCCAGCCGCGCCCTTGGACAGTGTGACGCGGTCTGTGTGCTTGCAGGGAATCAAACCGGCGGCTCATTGATGCGATCGTTCCCGCCGACCGCAAAGCGGTGCGTGCTGGACGGTGGAAGAACGGGGGAGCGAACGGTGGCAGCCCGGGAAGCGGGACAGTCGATCAGGAGCAAATGAATTAGCCGCTTCGGCAACCCCATTGCCTCTCTAGTGTCCGCCTCGAACTTCCGATTGAATCGCAACCGGGGCGCCTCCGGGTGGCCCTCTGTGGACCGGTGTCGGGAACGACGATGCGGCGGGAGCCGGGGCGAGGACCATGGGCAAGGCGGTAGGCCGATTGCCGCTCGAGGTGTTCCGATTCTTCGACGCGGCCGGGCGGCACCAGAGTTTCGCGAAGGCGGCGCGCGAGCTCGGCGTGACGCGGGGCGCCGTCGCCCATCGTGTCAGGACGCTCGAGCGACACCTCGGGATGGAGCTGTTCGAGCGCCAGTCGCACAGTCTTGCCCTGAGCGAGGGCGGACAGTCGTTCCTTGTCGAGGTTCAGCACATCCTTTCCCTGCTCGACAAGACCACCGAGCGTTACCGTGCCGGCCGACGGGCCGGGACGCTCAAGCTCATCGCCGTCGAGGCGTTCGCCGAGATGTGGCTGATGCCGCGGCTTGACGCGTTCCGGTCCGCGCATCCCGAGATCGTCATGGAGTTCGAGACCTCGCTCGGCGATCACCACGAGGTCGATCCCGCACGGCGCGAGTTCGACGTCTGGATCGCGTTCGTGGGCTCGGTCCCGGGCAACCTGCAGAGCGAAGTGCTGTTCGAGGAGACGCTCGTCCCGGTATGCAGCCCCGCATTCCTCGAATCGAGGGGGCGGCCCGAGCGACCGGCCGATCTCCATGGCTGGCCGCTGCTCTACGATCTCGCCTGGGATGGCTACTGGGCGCACTGGTTCGCCAGCCGGGAGGCCGGCGCGCCGGACATGTCCCGGGCATCCGGCTACCGTCTCTACTCGATGATGATCCAGGCGGCCCTCAAGGGCATGGGCGTCGCGCTCGGCCACTCCCTGCTGATCGCACCCTATCTCGAGCGCGGAACGCTGGTAGGGCTGTTCGAGCCACCGGTCGCGGCGCCGGCGCGCTACTTCCTTGCCATCGCCCCCGGCTCCGGGGAGAAGCCCGAGACAAGGGCGTTCCTGGACTGGCTCCGGGCCGAGACGGGAAAGAGCGACGAGGATGGCGAGCCGGCGGCATTACCCGCCGGGCGAGACGCAGGCCACGCCTGAGGGCGGTGGGCCGCATCGATGCCGCGCTGCACGGAGGCGCCGTCGACAGCTTGCCCGCAAGCCCCGCCGTGTGAAGGCACACTCAATCTGCCTGTGCAGCAGGTCCGTCCACGCGATGCGCGCGCGGCGCGCGCCGGCGATCCGCGACTCCCCAGGCTGAATTCAATTGCCTCCAGGGGCAGATCAACAACCAACTAGAAATACTCCGACCGCCGGGAACAATAGCGCGCTGTTTTGCGTGGTTCCCCCCGTGCATACGCCAACGAGTGCGCAGAAGGACGGGCTGTCCGGGCGGCTTCGAGGCTGGCTCGGCGGCGTTGGCCTCCAGAGCGGCATTCGTACGGCCTGAGACGTCTGCGTGCGCGTCAGGTCGTGGCGACATGCCCGGAGGAGGGTCGCGTGCAAGCCCTTGAGGAAGACATGGTGTCCCATCCCGACCGCGCTGACGACACCGTGAGGTCCCGGCGGCGGAGACTTTGGGTCAATGCTTCCGATCGGCTGCGGCGCCGGCGCGATATCGTCACCGGGAAGGACCCGGAGAACCGGTTCAGTCACATCGCCGGCGCTGGGCCGACGAAGGCGGCTTGCGCAATCCGCCCGGGCGGTGGCTGGCCGGCCGGGGGCGCTTCGAGCGCAGGCGTCGCCGGCGGGTCCGTACGCAGGCGGAGTCCTGCCGCGGCGGCGGGCAGTCATCGCGTCGGGCGGCCTCGAACCGGCGATCTGCCAACTCTTGCCGATTGGACCCGTGCCGGCATCGGCCCGAACGGGATCACCTCGCCGTTCGGGCAGTGGCTGGACCTTGAGCGAAGCCTGGTAGCCAGCGGAAGCCGGACGAACCCGGAGTGCCGGGCCGGAGCCCTCGTGCGGACGCCCTACCCGATTTGGATGGGCCCCGCCTGTTCTCCCGAACAGTGTTAGGGGGAAGGACGCAGGCCTGTTTCCGGGCAGGGAGTCAGCCGGGACGACCAGTCTCCGAGGATTGTGCGGGATCGAGCGGCGGTCTCCTTTCTTGGAGTGAATCGGTCCTCAGCCCCACGGAACCCACCGATCCCCATATTTGAGTCCCGCAGACCGAAATATGTGTCTGTCAGTCAATGGCGGACCTGTGATACCAATATATATGTCGCAACGGCTGATAAATTGGTATAGTCGAGACAGGATGGACGTGATGGGACGGATACATCAGATATGCGAAATCCTGACCCTGGCCGAGTGCTATGCGCGGGCGCGGCAGATCGCGCCCTCGACGCTCTCGCACCGCGCGCAGCGGTCGAGCACGTGGCTCGAGCGTTGCGCGACCGGCAACGTCACCATCCGCTCGGCGGTCGGATTCGTGCAGTGGCTCTCCAACAACTGGCCGGTCGGCCTGGAGTGGCCCGCGGGCATCCACCGGCCGGAACCGGAGCGGGGATCTCCCGCGCGGGCATTCTTCGTCCCATCGTCCTCCGTCAACGGCTCGGCGGCGTCGCTCGAGGCGATGCCGCAGCGTCTGCAGGTCGTCGCCAAGGGGTGCGCGCAGGCCACCCCTCCATTCGGAAACGAGACCTTCGCCGCTGCGATGCAGCTCGGGCCCTCGGGCCGGATCGCCTCGCCGGGTGCGTTGTGCCGGGCGCTGGGGCTCAAGCGTTCCGTCTACTACGCCGTGGTGCGCCGGTATCGCGACGAGGTCGGCGCCGGGCGCTGGCCGCGCTCGGGGAACGACAGCGAACGGATGCTGATCGCGCTCAGCGCCGCGGGGGACGTTCGGTTTGCCTCGCGCCGGACTAGGCCAGCGGCGTGAGAGTGTGCGCGAATGCATGGCTCGGGACCAACGCGGCGGCGTTGACGCTCGCGACGGTGGATGACGAGGCGGCGGAGGCGGCGAGTGTGCTCGCGGTGACGGTGGCTTCGGGCGACGGCTACACGGTGGCGTCCGAGGGGGCCTCTGCCGAGGTGACGGTGGCGGATGACGATGCGGCGCCCGAAGTGACGAGCGCCCTGGCGCTTGCGGTGCCGGAGAACGTGACGTCGGTGGCCACGCTGGAAGCGACGGATGTAGGCGACGGTCAGAAACCGCGCATATTTGATGGAATCGCGCGTTTTCGTGGGGCGCGACAAACAGGGTGAGACTGGCGACGCCGGGTTTGTGACGGGGGCCGGGGACGGAAGGAGGGCGTAGCCCGACTGGAGTCCCCGGCCCCCGTCATGTGAAGATTTTCGTCTCCTGGAGG
>MKWU01006336.1_pt1 | contig 12105 bp, 15 predicted proteins | sample 809101 | NCBI WGS metagenome assembly MKWU01 (sample SAMN05860141, study PRJNA318959) | sponge metagenome | host: Aplysina aerophoba | place: Slovenia: Piran, Adriatic Sea, Gulf of Piran | collected 2013-05-07
CCGCAGAGCGCGCCCGAGCCGAAGGTGCCCCAGGCGAGCCCGGCGCGGTGGAGCCGGTAGAGCAGACGCTGGGCCGCGAGCAGCGAGGCCTGGACCCCGCCGACATGGGCCGCGACGTTGCCGGTCAGCGGATACATCCCGCCCTGGCAGCCGGCGCACCAGAAGAGCGGATCGAGCGGCAGCCCGACGGAGGAGGCCGCGCAGTCGGCGGCGCACGCCGCCTGGGCCGGCAGGTTGGCGAACAGCGCGGCCTCGGGGTTGAGCAGGAAGGTGAGTTCGTCGTCGAGCCAGGCCGGATCCAGTTCCGAGGCCCAGGCGATATCGAGCCCGCCGCCCTCCAGGCAGCCGAGATCGAGCAGCACGCCGATCCAGGAGAGCAGCGGGTACATGTAGTAGTGCGCATGCCAGACCGAGCCCTTGGCCCCGTCGCCACCCGCCGCCCCGGTGCGTCCGCGCCCGGCGGGCAGGCCCGGATTGATAGTGAGGCCGCCGAGATTGGGGAAGCACCACGGCGTGCGCGACACGTCGACGAGGCGCGCCGGCTCCCAGACTCCGAGCGAGAGGCCGATGCGGGGGATCGGCGAGCCGCAGAAGCAGATCGGCGAGGACGGGTTGGGCGTGTCCAGAACGCCCGAGACGCTGCCGATGGAAATCGGCCCGATCGAGATCGGGAACAGGCACTCCCAGCAGACGTCCGAGATCGGGTTGACGAAGCGCCCGGTGCAGGACTGCGCCGAGGCCGGGGCGGACCAGAGCACGGCCGCCAGGATCAGCGCCGCCAAGGGAAGGAAGCGGCGGTTCATGCCGGGACTTCTTCTGCGGCGCCGTCTTCCGACGCTTCCGGTTCCGGTGCCGAACCGTCTTCGGTCCTCCTGCCGCCCAGGATGTTGACCGTGCCCTGCGCGCCGGCGACGACGATTTCGGTGACCGTCCGGTCGGTCCCTTCCTTGTCGCGGAAGCCGCGGGTCGCGATCCGGCCCTCGACCAGGACGGGATCGCCCTTGCGCAGCATCTTCGCGACCGGCTCGACCGCGGGCCCGTAGACCACCACCCGGTGCCATTCGGTCGACTCGGACGGACGGCCCTCCCGATCGGTCCATTTCTCGCTGGTGGCGAGCGAAAAGGTCGCCGCCTTGCCACCGTTCTTCAGATCGCGCATCTCGGGATCGCGGCCGGCATGGCCCAGCAGGGTCGCGCGGTTCATATTCAGCATGGCTCTCTCCATTCCTTCATTCGTTCGATTGCACGGCCCGTTTCCCCGCGGCATCCACCGCGTCTTCCAGGGCGATTTCGGTAATGCGCAGCCGCGATCCCGCCTGTTCGACCAGGCTCGGCGTGAACCGGAGGCCGAAGCGCGCGGCGAGCTGCCCGCCCTGGTCGAAGAAGAATGGCCGGCCGTGCCGCCGCATGAGCTCGAGCGGCCGCCCGGCGAGCAGCACGATCTTCGCGGGGCGGTCCTGGGGCAGCGCCCAGGCTCTCTCGGCCTCGCGCCTGCCGTCGACGAACAGCAGGTCGCGGGCGAGCATCATGCGCTCCAGCGGGTTGACCCGGCTCCCGGCGGCGGCGATCAGCACGCCGTCGGCTGCCCGGATGTCGCGCGCGACCGTGATGGCGGGGTCCCAGAGCCGGCTGCGTTCCCTCGTGGCGGGCGCGATGTCCAGCGCCGCGTCCGGTTCCTCCAGCTTCCGCCGGGCGTTGGCGCGGGCCTCCTGCTCCAGCCGCGCCAGCGCGCCCGAGCGTTCCATCTCGATGAGACGCGCCTCGATCTGCGCCAGCAGGTCGGGCTCCGCGACCGGCCAGGTCGCGCCGCGAACACCGAGGTCCTTCGCTGACCCGTCCCCCGGCAGGGCGGCCGCCAACAGCAGTGCGGCGGCAAGCATCGACGGGAATGCGTGCCTCATCGTGCCGCCTCCACGGGCGCTGGCCCGTCATGCACATGCGGCAGGATCGTGGCGGACTCCGATGCCGGACCGGCTTCCTCCGGCCCGACCAGCGGTCCCTTCAGACCGAGCCAGGGGATGTTCGGCAGGGCGATGGCCCGTCCGAGGATGCGCTCGCGCGGCACGAGACCGATCTCTGCATAGCGGCTGTCGTGACTGTCCCGGTGATCGGCGTGCAGAAAGAAATGCCCCGGCGGAATGACCCCCGCGGCAATGGCCCGGAGCAACCGCCCGTCGAGCGCATGGCTCTTGGCTCGCCCGACCGGCTCGCCGGACAGAAAGACCGTTCCGTCTATACCGACCGCGATGCGCATGCCCGGCAGCCCGCGCACCGTCTTCAGATACGGGACCGGGGAGCCCACCGAGTCCGGGGGGTCGAACAGCACCCGGTCGCCGATCTGCGGGTCCTGGCCGAACAGCGGGAAGGCGGCATAGCCCCAAGCCTCGTCCGACCAGCTGGCATTGACATGGACCCGTGAGGCCGCGGCGAGCCAGAGCGCCGCCAACGCAACCATGACCGCCAGACCGATATGCCGGCGGCGCGGGACGGCGATCCGCAGATTGAATATCGGGCGCTGCGCCGTCACCGCCCGTCTCCCGGCGCAGTTCCGGTGCTTCCGCCCGTTCTCCGCGCGAGGAATCGGGCGAGCGCCGCCTCGACCTGCAGCGTCAGGTCCGGCGCGCCGGCGGCAACCGCCCGGGCCGGCAGCAGCACCGCGCCATGATGCGCGGCCACATGGTCGAGGGCCGCTTCCAGCGCCGCGCCCCAGGCACGAACCTCTTCGGACGTCCTGCCTGCGGTTGCCGCACGCGTCGTGTACGCGGCCGTGATTTCGGCGAGGCGGACCCCGGCGATGCGCGGCGGCGGGTCGACGCCATAGCGGAGCGTTGCAGCAGCGACCGCCGCCGCCACACCGCCGGAAAGCAGAAGGGCGGACACCAGCAGGCGGACCTCGCTCATGCCGGGTTCCCCGCCCGCCGCCCGGTCATGGTGACGTGGGTCCGGTTGTCCCGATGCTTGAACCAGGCCGCGCCATCCCCGTCATGGAACATGTAGAAATAGTGGCCGGCCCAGTTGCGGTCGCCCGCCTCGCCCGACAGCACGCCCGCCGCGATCGCCGCGCGAAACACCGCCCCGGCGTCTTCCTCGACGGTGATACCGGGCGGCCCGGGCCGACGGCGGTCAGGATGCGGCTGCATCGGCCGCTCCCTTGTCGCCTGCCCCGGACAGTGAGCCGGGGGCACCGCCGCTTTCCCTGCGCAGCGCTTCCCGGTCGCCCGCAAGCGCTTGGAAGCGGGCCAGCCAGGCATCTGCGGCCTTGTCCGGCGGGATCGACCGGATACGGCGCTTGAGCGGCGGAAAAGCAACGCCGGCGCCGGCGGATGCGTTTCCGTCGAGCAGATCGCGACTCTCGGTCGCCGCCGCCATCCGGGTGACGAACCGGAGCAACTCCGCATGCTCTTCGTCCAGCACCGCATCCAGTCCGGCGGCCTCGCGCACGGCCGACTCGATGCCAGAAGCGAGCTTGCCGGTCCTGTCCATTGCGCGCTGCGAGCCCGGCGCTGCGCCCCTAAGCCAGGCACACGGCGCATCCGACAGCAGGGCGTGCAGCGCCAGGGTCCGCCGATCCTTCTCGCCAAGCCCGTCGAGCGCCTCGATCTCCTCGCTCACGACCACTGCATGCGCCGCGACCGAGTGGTACTGCCGACAGCAGCCGCCCCGCCGGCAGGTGTTGGCCAGCACATGCGCCAGCGCTTCGAAGTCGATATCGGCGGAGGTGACGTTCTCCGGATCGTCCGGCCAATTGAGCGGCCTGTCGCCGCCCGATGATTTGCGTCTCACGCGGATTCTCCCGTTTCAGAGGGTTCGGAATGTCCGGGCGCCACCAGCCGGTCGATCGCCTCGACCGTGCTGAGCCCCTCGGCCTTCAGCGTCTCGACCGCGGCGAACGCCGGGCCGCGCGACGAGAAGAGCGCGACCGACCAGGCATCCAGCACCAGCCGCGCGACGCGCCAGCCGTCCGGGCCGTGCAGCACCAGCTCGGCATAGCGCCCGTCGGCGGTGGTCAGGCTCTTCAGCGCGCGCTCCATTCCGGGGTCGCAATGGATGCGCTTCTCGGATTTCAGGAGCTCGACCGACTCGTCCTTCTGGCCGAGGAAGATCACCCAGTCCGAGTTCTCCCAGGCGGCGCGCGCGGCCGGGTTGGCGTAGTAGTCGTTGACGCTCTGCGTGCCCGTGACCAGCGCGCCGCGGTATTTGCGGGCGCGCCGGGCGGCGCCTTCGAGGAAGGACTTGCTGTCCTCGCCCGACAAGAGGTCCCAGGCCTCGTCGATGACGATCGCCTTCGCCCGGGTGCGCGGGCCGTGATACATGCGCTGGGTCGCCAGGAAGACCACCAGCATGAGCACCACCGCCTGGACGTCGCCCCGGCCCTTGAGCTCGGCGAGCTCGAACACCGTCATGGCGTTCTCCAGGTCGGGCACGTTCGAGCCCGCGAACAGCCGCCCCATGGCGCCGCCCGGGCACCAGGGGCCGAGCGACGTCGCCATGTCGGCGGCGCGGCGGTCGTCGCGCTTGGCGAGGTGATCCCGGACCGTGCCGAGATCGGCATCGTTGCCGGCCTCGTTCCAGGCGGCGGCAATGGCTTCGGCGATCAGCGCCGCCTCGATGTCGTCGATCGAGCCCCGGCGCCTCGCCATCCGTCCGATGACGCCGGCCAGCATCGCGAAGCATTCCTCGCGGTAGTCGCCGTCGTGATTCGCCGTCCCGGCGTCGATCATGGCGAAGGGGTTGAGGCAGGCCGGGTCCTTGCCGAAGGCGATGAAGGCGCCGCCGAGGGCTTCGGCGGTGTGCTGGAAGGACCGTCCGTCGTCGATCACCACGGCTTCGCCGCCGGCGCCGATCAGGCCGGTCACCAGCTCCTGCATCAGCACCGACTTGCCCGAGCCCGACTTGCCGGTAACCGCCACGTTGTAGTTGCCGGCCTCGTTGGCGAAGGGCGACCAGCAGGCGGGCTGCCCGCGACGCCCGATCAGGAAGAGAGCCGGCGGGTTGTCCGGATTGGCGGGCTGGCCGCGCCACTCGCCGTGCCACGGTGCGAGATTGACCGCGGAAGACGTCAAGAGCGTCTTCATCCGGCCCATGCGTTCGAGGTCGGCGTCGAGCCCGCCGGCGGACGCCATCGGCAGGCAGGCGAGCCAGGAGGGGAGCTGCATGTAGCGCTCGGCGTTCACGCGCCAGCCCTGGCCGTGATAGATCGCGCGCACCGCCTGCTCGGCCTCGTCGAGGGCGTCGAGCGGCGCATAGACCGCGGCCAGGTAGCAGGCGCGGACCAGCTTCTCGCCGTCCTTGATCCGGTCGGTGACCGCCTGCCAGTCGCGCGCCTTCTCGGGCAGGCCGGGGAGATACTTGGCGATGCCGGTGCCGGCCTGCTGGGTCGCGCGGGCGGACTTCAGGAACGCCTTCTCGCCGGCCGCCTCGTCGCCGGTCGTGAGGGTGAGGCAGGTCAGCACCGGACAGCCCGGTTGCAGGAAGTCGCGGTGGAAGTCGCCGATCAGCGCGTTGCCGCGCCAGCCAGGCCAGACCTCCGGGAAGGCGATGGCGCTCAGAACCCTGACCGCAATCTCCCCGCCGTCGGGAGACCGGGGCGGTCCGCCGTGATGGAATGTGAGGCCGGTCGGGGCGACACTGAGCGCGCGGCCGGGCGCGATGCACTGCTCGTTGAGCGGATCGCGCGGAGACCAGCGTCGCGCCGGGCGTTCGGTTTCGCCGTCGCGGTAGCCGGCGATATCGGGGACCACCAGCTCGGCGACGAGCGACAATAGCCCGTCCGGCTCCAGGCGGCGGGTCGTTGCGCCGGCGGAGGCCAGCGTGCCCTCCAGCGCCCGGCGGAAGGCGCCGAGCGCTGTCTCGGAGGCCGGGCCCGGACCGCCCGCCAGGCAGGCGGTGACGAACACCCGGTAGTCCGAGAGCGTGAAGGGCGGCCCACCCGCATGCAGCCGGCGCCAGCCGCCGGGCGAGAGCAGGTCCCTGCGTTTTGCGCCCATCCGGGCCAATGCGCCCCCCGCATCGCTGCGCGGCTCGGCCCAGGCGCGGCTCGCCGCTCCGAAGCGCGGGCTCGCCCAGTGGATGACCTGGACCGTGCAGCGTTCCGGCGCGGCGTCGGCCAGCGTGCCCGCCAGCGCGCCGAGCGTCTCGGCGTCGATGCCGGCAAACGGCGGCAGCTCGATGACGAAGCCGGTCGAGCCCGCGTTGACATAGAGCTCGCTTGCCTCGTCGAAGGCGCGCCAGGGCAGCAGGGGATGGAGCGCGGCCGGCATCGCCGGCGGGGTCCAGGGACCCGGCGCCTCCGGACCCTCGAACAGCTCCAGCAGACGGGCGAGACCGCCGGAAGTCATCGGGGCAGTCTCCAGCCGGCGGGCTCCAGCACGACCCGAACGTGGCTGGCCTCGCGGTAGACGCCGTCGGCATCGACGAAGGGCGCGATCCAGATCCGCGCCACCACTTCGCCGGTGCGCAGGCCATCGCCGCCCGGATCGTCCTCACCCCGCGCGGGTTCTGCCGGAAGGGCGGCGGCTGCCGGTCTTGCGGGTTCCGGCCCGGTTTTCGGTGGCGGAGCGACATCCGTGGTCGACAGCGATTTCGCTTTCGCCATCGGCCCATCTTCCTCGCCCGTGCCGAACAGCCTCATCAGCCAGCCGAAGGGATCGAAACCGCCGCCGCACTCCGCCTCGCAGGGCGGCTCCGCCGCCTGTCCCGGCCCCCGAGCCGGGAGGGCAGGCGACTTCGGCTCGCCGGTGCGCTGTCGCCACAGCGGCTCCGTGAGCAGCGTCTTTCGGGCCGTGCCCGCGTCCGGCACCGCCGGGTCGGCGGCAACGACGCTGTCGCAGGCCCCGCCTTCCGCCAGCGGGCACTGCCAGCTGTCGCCGATATGCCCCGACGAGCAGCCGGCGAGCAGGAAGGCGGCGATCGCAGCGGCCGGAAGCGCCGGCCCGCGCGGCACATGTGTCATGTGTGGAGTCATGTCAGTTTCCCTGTTGGGCGGTTTGCGGTTGCCTGGGCGCGACCGGGCGGCCGTCGATGCGGGCGCCCTCAAGGAACACCAGCGTCACCTTCGTGCCGGCCTGGAGCTGGATCACCGGCTGGTACTGTTCGGCGCGGCGGATCATGTAGTCGGCGACCTTCTGCCCGGCGCTCGATGCGCCGGCGCCGAGGCCGGCCCGGCCGATGTCGGAAAGTGTGCTGTTGGCGACGGTGGCGCCGGTGCCGGTGGCCACTGCCTGGGGCTGGAACGCCTGGGCGACGCCCTGGCCGACACCCGACACCATGCCGGCGAGGAAGGCCTTCTCGACCAGCGCCCCCTCGCGGCTCACCACGGGCCCGCGCACGCCGGTCTTGCCGGAGCCGGCGACGAACCCCGCGACCTCGGTCTCGACCACCGTGCCGGGCTCGGGCCCGACGCAGGTCATCGTGCGGAAGCGGACATAGACCTTCTCCGAGGAGAGGTCGCCGTGCGCCGCGCCGGTCACGGTGCAGCCGTCGATATCGACCTGCAGGGCGGTCGCGTCTTCCGCCGCGGTCCAGGCCGGGCCTGTAATGCGCATCAGCACCGGACGGGGATCGCCCTGGGAGGAGACGCCGGCCGAGGCGTCGACACCGGCCAGCACGACCGCCTCGGCATGGGCGCCCGCCGGCAACCAGGACGCGACCGGCTTCGCCACGGCATCGGCGACCAGTTCCGCCCCGTTGCGGGGATCGCGCGTCGACGACCGGGGCTCGCCGTCGAGCTCGAAGGTCTCGATCATGCGCCCCCGGGCCGGACGCGCGCCCGGCTGGCGCTGTCCGCCCTCGGGCTGGGCCGACTCGCCCCGGAACCACGGATCGTTGCGCTCAGCGCTGCCCGGCTGCGCGGGCGGCTGCATCCGCCGCTGAAGCTCGTCGATAAGGGCCGCCTGGCGGTCGATCACGGCGCGCGCGTCTGCGGCGTCGGTCTCCAGCTTCGCGCGCAGCCGCTCATTGTCGGCGCGGAGGCTTCGCGCCTCCTGCTGCATCTGGCGCAGGTTCGTCTCGATCTCGCCGAGCCGGGCCTCGGACCGCAGGGTCCAGACCTTCTCCGCCGCATCGGGCGCTACGATCCCGGCGTCAATACCGCCCGCCGGCTCCGGCGCCTTGTCGCCGCCCATGCCGAGCCAGGCGGCGACCGCGACCAGCACGACCGCGGCGATGATCGAGAACAGCAGCAGCTGGCGCCGCCTGACCGCTCCGGCGTCGCCATCGTCACGGGCGGGACGCCCATCGGCGCGGGCGCTCATCGCGCCGCCTCCGACACGGCTGTGTCCAGGACCGCTACGGCGAGCCGTCCGCCCGAGGGCCCCGTACCCGGCGCCGCCAGCCAGAGTGCGGCGAGACGGGCGCCGTCTGCGGCGTGCCCGACACCGGACAGGTCTTCGACGGTCCCGGCGAGGCCCGCTGTGGCGCCCGCACCGTCCGCGGAGGGGGAGCGTTCCGCTTCCAGCACGAGCGCCCGGAAACGCGGGCCCCGCCAGGTCTCGATGAAAGTCAGTCCGGGGAGCGACCGACCCCGGGCGGCATGGATGGAATAGCCCGGCAGCGGCTCGCGCCGGGCGACCGCGCGCACCAGCTTCACCAACGCCGCTATGTGAGGCCCTCCAATAGCGGCCGGGTTATCGGAAACGCCCGTCCGCGCAGCGTTGGCATTTCGGATCAGGATCTGCGCGGAGTCGCGATCGGCCGCCATCAGCGTCAGCCGGTAGGTGAAGCCCTTCTCCGTGCCGATGAAGAGCGTGACGGGCGCATGCGGGTCCGATTCGGACGCAGGGGTCTTGGCCCGCGGTCCGGCGGGCCTGAGATAGAGGTCGCCGGAGCCAGCATCGTGCTCGACCGCAAATCCGCCGGGCGCGCGCACCACCCTGGCGATCCTGTCGCCGGCAAGCGCGATGCGGTTGACGCCGCGCGCGGAGATCTCCGCGGCGAGCTCGGCATGATCGGCCGCGTCCAGGATCTGCATTGCCGCCGCTGGCAGGGGCAGCGCGAGCGCGCCGATATACAGAAGGTGCAAGGCAAGCAGCAGCGCGCGGCGGCGCCGATGAAACGGTTTCATTTTCCACTCTCCAATTGCTCGAAGCGCAGGAGCCCGATGCGTCCGGCGTCGATCCGGAAGACGAGCCGGAAGCGCCGGTCCTCTCGCGAGGCTTCCTCGCGTCCGATCCAGGTCACGAGCTCGCCCGCGATCTCCACGGCCAGCCGTCCGGGGTCGGCCTCGATCTCGGTCGGGTAGAAGGCGCTCGCCATGTCGCGGCCAGCCATGCGCGATGCCTCGGCCTCGACCCAGGCGCCGATCGCGCCGCGCGCCGAGGCATGGGCGAGACGGGCCGCCGCGAGGCGGACAAGGGCCGCGTTCTCCGGCGTCAGCGTCAGCAGCGTCACCGCCACGGTGCGCGCCATATCCTCCAGGTAGCGCGCACCGGCCCGGCCCTGCATGGCGCTGCCGCCGACCGCCCAGGCCGGACCCGTTACCGCCGGCACCAGCACGGTGACGGTCTCGCGGCCCGCCAGCCCCACGGTGAGCGCCAGGTTCGCCGTCATCGACAGCACCAGCAGTGCGGCCAACGCGAGGCGGATGTCCCGCACCCGCCGGACTGCACCCTCCATCTCGACACGCCGCACCGTCCCCGCCCTCAGCCGGCGAACCGCCGGAGATGGCTCGGTGGCGTTGCCTTCAGGCGCAGCACGAAGTCCGGCAGGAACCAGTAGAGCGCGTAGCGCGCGATGTTGGCCCCGCCGCCGCGCTTGACGCGCCTCAGCAGCAGCCAGCCGCCCACGCCCGCGATCAGGCCGGGAACGAACTGGTTGGCCGCCAAGCCCAGCAATGCCGGGCCCATCAGCGCGGCCGCCTCGTCGACGGTCCAGAACAGCCAGCGCTCCGGATCGTCGAGCCGGCGTGGGATCGTGTGGCGCGCGGTGTCGTTCATCAGACGATCGCCGTGCCGACCAGGCCGGTGACGATGCCGGTGCCGGCGCCCGCCGCGATGCCGACGCCGACGGCGCCCATCAGCTGCATGGCGTTGAAGCGCAGGACCGAGCCGACCAGCGCAGCGCCCACGGCGAGCGCCGCGGCGAGCTGGCCGCCGGTGCCGCCCACGATGTCCTGCACCGTGTCGAGCGGGGTGCCGAAGGTCGTGTCGGTGGTCGCCAGCGCGATCTCCGGTACCGCCAGAACGGCCGTGACCGCCAGGGTCGCCAGCGCAACCCTGCCGAGCGCGCCGGACGCGCGGACACTGCAGGTGCCCGGCATCATCCTCGCCGACGCCCTCATCGACCGGCTCCCGGCCGGCCGCCGCCATCGTCCACGGTCGAGACGCGCTCGCGCGCGTCCGCCCAGGCATCCAGGGCGGCGCGCCGGTAGCGGATCCGGTTCCCGAACCGGTGAAACACCGGCCCGTCGCCCGTGACCCGGTAGCGGGCCAGCGTCTTCGCCGACAGCCCCAGGAACCGGGCCGCCTGCTGCGTGTCCAGAAAGTTTGTGTCCTCCGTCATTCCCGTCTCCTCGTCTTCGAAGGGCCCCGCCCGTGCCCAGGGCGGCTCGGACGCATGTGCGGATATCGAAGCGAAAAAACGGGCCGCCGGGGATGGTCGAATTGCACCCCCCCGATCGACCACCCAGGAAAGGACTCACGAGGACAGGAGCGGACAGAACGATGATCGGTCGCGGCACCGCCAGGCCGGCGACCACCCCGCAGGGCCGCGAATCGCCGCTTCGGCGGGCGGCGCGCGCGGCGAAACGGACGAATCGCGGATCGCGATTCGGCGGGATGGAACGGATGTCCGGTAAGGCGGAGGATCCGCCGTCAGATGCTGCGGGAACTCCCGTCGGCTGCGGCAGGTCTCGCCGTCAGGTGCGCAGGATTCCGCACGCGATCACGCGGCGGTCGATGGATAGGGGTGGAAGCGGACGGTGCGGTCGGCCCGAAGCGCGATTTCCAGACACCCTACCCGCGATGTCCTCCCCCTCCAGGCGGATCAGGACGTGCTTGCATGGCCGGCAGCTTCGGATGGATGCTTGTCGAGGCTCGGAATTGCCGATATGCGAGAGCATGCCAAGGCAAACCGCATGGGGGTCCCAACAAAATGGATGACGGTCAGCGGGTGATCTTGAGCGGCTGGCAAGGCGCGACTTCGGGGCTGCGCGTCGATGCGGAATCGAGGCGCCGGGTGTTCCTGCCCCTCAAGGGCGTGCTCCGCCGGGTGCGGATCGTGCTTCCCGGTCACGCTGTCCAGCCGTGGTGTACGCTGTCGCCGACATTCTGGACGACGTGTCCGGAGTTCCGGTCCGCTGAGATCGGAAAGTGGATGGAAATGCGCGGGGACAAGCCCTGGCCGCTACGCAAGCCGCCGCGATACGAGGCGGCGCTCTTGGCCGGAGGCGGGGAGACCGCCGAGGTCCGTGTTTCCGAATAGGCCGTCGCAGCCGGCAATTCCAATGTTCGATCGAGTTCCGAAATGAGGCCCTGCAATTCGGATTGCGGCACTTGAAGGGCGTCAGGCGAGCCAAGCGTCCATCGGCAGTTGGTCTCGTAATGCTGTCTGACGGTGTCAGCGTCGAAGCGGTTCCCGAAGACATCCGTGAACAGAGCCTTGTTGCGTGCCCGGTCTAACCGCGCCTGCAACGACGGGGGGACGATGCCGTTACCCGTCACTTCCGGCAGCGGGGGCCGTGAACATCAGTTTTGTTGCGGTGACCGACGCAATCGACGAGTCCGGTCAGGCCCCCGGGTCGCAGAAGACGTGTTTGCGATACTCCTGAGCGACGGCGGCATCTGCGCCTTTGGCCGTGCGCGCTCTGCATGTGGCTATGCTCACCTTCCACCTTGTCTCCACGCGGTATGGTCCTTACCCGGTAGAATCACGCAGTGTCCAAGCGACGCGGGAGGACAGGAGCGTATCCGTGGCGGCGAATCGATATTCCTCATTGGAAATACCTGCGACGGAGCAATTCGTTGATTGTCCGGTACATGTTAGCCAGATAGTTGCCGTCGATGTTGCCCGTCCAGAAGTGGGCGATGTCGTCTCGATAGCTGGTCAGCGCCGCGAGACTGAATGTGCCTCCAACGACCGTGGGGTCCTTCGCGAGCTTGGTCTTTGGGC
>MKWU01006339.1_pt1 | contig 12101 bp, 9 predicted proteins | sample 809101 | NCBI WGS metagenome assembly MKWU01 (sample SAMN05860141, study PRJNA318959) | sponge metagenome | host: Aplysina aerophoba | place: Slovenia: Piran, Adriatic Sea, Gulf of Piran | collected 2013-05-07
GCCCGCGCCTATTTCGGCCAGGCAGTCGACTGTTATCTCCCCGGAAGCGCCGGCCCGAATCCCAAGCCGACTACGATCAGGGATGCTCTGACAGGACTTGCGGTCCGGGAATAATTCTCCCGCACCCAAACTCTCATGATCAGATCTCTGCACACCCCGACAGCATTTAACTCAGCTTGCTGGGGACAGAATTAATTCTGTCCCCGAATTTACACAGCAAATTTGGGACAACCACAAATTATCAATCCGTGCCGGTCCGGGATACCCATGATTATTTTATGGATGTCCTGAATTGATACTTTGCCGGGGTCAGAGTAAAATTCCTGCACTCAGCCACGCAGTGTAACGGATTGCCCGACATACTCTGATACCCCCACATATCCGCGGCGAAAGCTGGAATCCCGTAAATTACTATTTGCAAATAAAAAAGAATTTTTGATTAATCGGCGTTACATCCAGCCGGTTCATGGTATATAATCGACTGAAAACAGACACGCGTTAATCCCCCGTTAACGCGGATAAAACAGAAGTACAATACCTATAATTTATTAGCCGTTGTTCATATATTGCCGGGAGACAGTAATGATCAAAATAAAAATCCTTTCAGGTTTGAGCCTCTTCACAGTGCTGTTTGTGTTTGGGATACCTTCACATGCCCAGACAGTGCTCGAGGAGATCGTGGTGACTGCGCAAAAGCGCGCACAGAACATCCAGGACGTGCCGATCTCAATCACCAGGATGTCCGGTCAGTGGCTTGAATCCAAGTTCGCGGGGGGAGGGGATGTCCTGGAACTGGCCAGTACGGTGCCGGGACTGCACGTGGAGAGTTCCAACGGGCGGTTATCCCCGCGTTTCTACATGCGTGGCCTGGGCAATGCAGATTTTACCGCAGCCGCATCGCAACCGGTGTCCATCGTTTTTGACGAAGTGCCGATGGAGAAAGCGTCCCTCAAATCATTTCCCATTTTCGACCTGGATGATATTGAGGTGATTCGCGGCCCCCAGGGCACCTTGTTCGGACGTAACACCACGGCGGGTATCCTCAAGTTCGATTCGCGGCGCCCCACCGAGGAGACGGAAGGCTATATCAAGGCTTCCGGCGGCAACAAGGGGACGATAAACGTGGAAGGAGCCGTGGGCGGCACCCTGGTTGAGAACACCTTGATGGGCCGCGTCTCGTTCATTACGCAACATCGTTCGGACTGGATCAATAACGCCTATACCGGTGAAGACGACGCCTTCGGCGGGTTCGATATTTTTGCCGGACGCGTCCAGTTGTTGTGGACTCCCAGGGATGATTTCAGCGCCTTGCTTCTGTACCAGCACCAGGACCAGGGCGGTAATTCCGCCTCTGCTTTTCGCGCCAACATATTTGACAAGGGCAGCAACAAGCTGAATGACAACTACAAGCGTGATACGGTCTGGTTCGACGGCGGCAACAATAACCCGGCAAAAATAAAAAGCTTCGGCGTGACCCTGAAGCTGGACTATGAGCTTACCAACCACACCATCACCACAATAACATCCTATCAGGACATCTACGACCGCTTTGCCCGCGGTGATATCGACGGTGGGTACGGCTGCCTGTTTACCTGTGGGGGTCTGGCGCCGGGGCCGCATGGAGCTTTCGGCCCGCCCAGCAACCCTTTCAGCCCGTTCAACTCACCTTTTGTTGTAAACGTTGATACCGGCGGTGATCAGACCGTAGAGCAGCTAACCCAGGAAATACGCCTCGCCAGTAACCTGGATGGCCCGCTGAATTACCAGTTTGGAGTTTTCTATTTTGAAGATGAGATAAAAAGTGTTTCCCAGAACCAAAGCGCCGGCCTGACTGAATTCATTGTGGGTTCTATTTCATACATCGAGAACACGGTATGGGCCATGTTCGGACAGGGTTCATACGACGTCACTGATCAACTCACGCTGACCGCAGGCGTACGCTACACGGACGATGAGAAGGATGCCAGACATGAGGATTACAGACCCAATCCGCTCAATCTTGATCCAATCTCCCTGAATGATTCCAACGTCAGTTGGGACGTGTCGCTGGCCTACGCGATCAGCGCTGATACCCAGGTCTATGCACGGGTGGCCACCGGTTTCCGTGCGCCCACCATACAGGACCGTCTTGAGGCAGATGAAGCAGTTACCACCGCAGACTCGGAGACGATCATGTCTTATGAGATCGGCTACAAGGCGCTGTTCGACAAGGTCAGGCTCAACGTGGCGGCCTTCTATTACGAGGTCGATGACATGCAACTGGTCGCGGTAGGCGGTGATGCCAATGCGACGACCCTGCTGAATGCGGATGAGGGTGTCGGCTACGGTGTCGAGTTCGACGTTGATATTGCCCTGACCGACAACATGATCCTGTCCGGCGGTTTCGGTTATAACAAGACGGAACTCAATGATAAGGAACTGACATTGCCGGTAGGTCCCCTGGCTACCAGCCGTGACCCGCTGGATGCAAACGGCAGGGCAATCATTGACGGCAACCCGTTCCAGCATGCGCCCAAGTGGACTGCGAACCTGCAACTGGATTACACCCAACCCCTGGCAAACGGCAATGAACTGTACCTGTTCACCGACTGGAAGTTGAAAGGCAAGACCAGTGATTTTCTCTATGAGAGCGTTGAATTCACCTTTGGAACCCAGTTTGAAGGCGGGTTGAGGCTGGGTTATCGCGACACGGTCAGAAACTTCGAGATCGGCCTGTTTGCCCGCAATATCACCAATGAGCACAATCCCATCGGCGGTATCGACTTCGCCAACCTGCTCGGTTATGTCAACCAGCCGAGAATCTGGGGCGGGGAGGCCAGGTACAGCTTCTGAATCCGGCCTCATTTCGATAAGTATGACAGGGGACAGATTTTAAATCTGTCCCCTTTTTTTTTCGTTGACATGACTGTAACCAGACGCTCATTTCTCAAGACGTCACTGGCGCTTCTGGCAGGCGGGGCGCTTCCCCCGTATCTGGCCCGAGCCGCGGGCAATCAGTCCCTGCCCGGCGCGTACGGGTCCAGAATACCTGTCATACTTGACTCCGACATCGGCGACGATATAGACGATACCTGGGCGTTGCTGATGCTGCTCCGTTCCCCGCAGTTCGACGTGAAACTCGTGGTAAGCGATTTCGGCAATGCCATCTACCGTTGCCGCTTGTTCGCAAAGCTGCTGGAACTCACCGGCAATGCCCATATACCTGTCGGAGTGGGGCTTGAACCGGATGATGAGGCGGGCCTGCAAAGTGAATGGATAGGGGACTACCGGCTGGAAGACTATCCGGGCAAGGTGTGCCGTGATGGAGTCCAGGCCCTGATCGATACCATAGGGCAATCCCCTGACCCGGTAACACTGCTCTGTATAGGTCCCGTTCCGAATATCGCCGAGGCTCTCAGGCGGGATCCGTCCATTGCGCACAATGCGCGTTTCGTGGGCATGCACGGTTCCATCTACAGGGGTTACGACGGGGCGCCTGCACCGGCAGCAGAGTGGAATGTCAAGTCAAACCCCGCGGCATTGCAACAGGTATTTGCCGCCCCCTGGGATTGCACCATCACGCCGCTGGATACCTGCGGCATCGTTACGGTGTCCGGTGACAATTACCAGAGGATCTATCGCAGCGAAGACCCCTGGCTCAAGGCCCTGGTCGAGAACTACCGGCTCTGGTTGCCCCTGGCGCCTTTCATCAAACCGGGAACGGACCCGGGCCGGATCAGCACGACCCTGTTCGATACCGTAGCCGTTCATGCTGCCGGGTCACAGGAATTCCTGGTGATGGAAGACCTGCCCCTGCGCGTCACGGATGACGGCTACACCGTGGTGGACAGCCGGAACGGCCGCAACGTCCACTGCGCCACGAAGTGGCGAGACATCCAGGCGTTTGAAGACAGGTTGACCGATACGTTGCTTGGCTGAGAAGAAAAGGAGAATAGGGGACAGGTTTTAAATCTGTCCCCTTTTCCCCTATTCTTTAACTGTGTTCCCAGTCGTACGCCTCAGCCGTAATGACGGCATCGGGTAGCCATGTCTCATGTACATGGAACCACTTTATGCCGTTGGGCGCACCCTCATCGTCGATAAAAACGGCTGAGGACAGCCGCCCGTTGTCCTGTGGTTTGGATTGCAGGGCGTTCCGCTGCCATTCCTCGTAGGTTACGAGGTACGCTGAATCAGCGGGCAACGGCGTCTGCCGGACGGCGCGGATGCTGATGTGGAAATCCGGGTTGCTGCCGTACAGTTTCCTGAACTCCGGCCAGAAATGGGCGCCGTAAATCATCATCCCGCCCGGCAGGACAATGTTGAAATCCTCGTGCATCCGGCTCAGCAGACGCTCTGCAAAGACCTCCTCGCTGTCATCGCAGTAGCCGCCGAACCAGTCCTCGAAGAAACGGTGCAGATCGATGATTTCGATAGCCAGTTGATCGGTATAATTTTTGTCTGTATGCATGTTTGTAACCTCCTGCCTTGTTACTTTATATTTGGGGTCAGGAACATTTGGGGTCAGAGCTATTGCTCTGACCCCAAATGTTCAAATATTGGTGAGGCTTCATTTTGGTCATGCATACCCGAGCCAGGTATGAAAGACATTGTCGGGATCATATTTTTTACGCAGTTCGGCGAGCCGCGCCCAGCTTTCATCGGAAAAACAGGACCTGACTCGCTCCGGGAACAGGGTCGCTTCTATCTCGTTGATGTAAGTCCCCTTGCTGTACGGTTGCAGCAGGTCATTGGTCTGTTTCAGCCAGGCGTGATTGGCCTCGTCGTTGTCCGCATCGTTCCAGAGCAGGTAACTGGCAATATAGTGGTTAGCGATACGCGAAAAGCAGGCATCATCCCGCAGTTCCGCCTTGATCCCGTACGAGCACAATACGTGGGTACGGGCCGACGGCGTGTTCTTGAAATGTTCCGCCACAGACAACAAGGCTTGTCCCGGATCGTCGGTCCAGACGTTATCGACCGCGTAGCGGCCGATGCCGGAATCGACGTTTTCCGGGTTATACAGTTTTGTAAATGAAGACGGCTGCTGCTCCACCTTGAACACGCTGGCCGAGGCAAGTTCGCTGTTTGCAAACGGGGCCAGCATCGTTTTTGCTTCCGTTTCCGTGTCGGCGAAGGCCTGCACGCCTACCATGCATACCTTGGCCTCGCCATGCGGTGTGTCGCCGGGCGCCTGTGGATTGTGCATTAACAGGACCAGTATCTCCACACGCTCATCCTTGACACGGTTAAGCTCATCCAGGGAATCCACCACGGTCTGCAGTTCATCCAGGGGGGCGATATACATGCTGGTGTATATGGCGCCCGGCAGGGGATAAAGCTGCAATTCGAACCCGGTGACGATACCGAAAAAACCGGGGCCGACGCCGCGCACGGCCCAGTACAGGTCAGGATGGGAAGCGGCGCTGGCGGTGACCTTCCTGCCGCCGGCCAGGATGACATCGGCGCTCTTTATCGAATGGCAGGCGACGCTTCCCCAATGGGCATGGTTCCAGCCTGCACCGCCGCCCAGCAGGTAGCCCCCAAGCGCTACCGTGGGGCAGTGTGCGGCAGGGAAGGCGAGGCCGTGTTTCCCGGCTTCCCGGACAAGCTGCTCTGACCACAACGCCGGTTGCACTCGCGCAGTTTTACGGCCGGCATCGATTTCGACGTCCCGCAGCAAGGCCAGGTCGATCAACAGGCCGCTATCGCGTAAGGCGGCGCCGGTGGAATTATGCCCGCTGCTCCTGGTTGACACCTTAAGTCCGTTGTCCGTAGCGTACTTCACCGCGCTGATGACGTCCTGTTCGGACTGCGCCCGCATGATCGCATCCGGGTAACGCGCGGGCTTTCTCAGGTGCCAGACCATGCTGTTGCGCCAGGCTTCATACTGGTCATCGTCACGGTTGACGACTTCACCGGTTACCAGCCGGTCCAGCCCTGGTGCAGCCTGCCCCGGTCGGGCAAACAGGGAACCCAAATACAACTGGCCGATAGTGCCCGTCACCCCCAGGGCGCCGAGTTGGCGTAGTACATCTCTTCTTCGCAGATCAGTAATCATGGCCGGGCTTTTGCGATCAGGTGTGTCAATAAGCGCCATTATGTAATAAAGTCCGGTTTCAGTGTGAAAAAATTATACGTTGGCCGGGATTGCCTCCCGTGACTGTACACAACAGAATTGCCGAGGTTCAACCATGTCTGAAAACAAAGCGGAAACGGTAGTTCCCGTTAATCCTGGAAGCGATGCTCCGGACTTGCTCCCGGATATACCGCCCAAGTATGCGCCGCTTGAGAAACAGCCCTATGACCGTCATTTCGGCTTGCGGCTGGCGACGCCGGTACCGGAGACTCACGGCATAAAAGACATCTGCATGGTCAGGAAAGGACTGGCTGTGCTGATAGGCGATGTTGAACACGATTATGCCCACAGTGATTTGAGCGAAAGCGATGACGTGGTCAAGTTTCATTTCCGTTACAGCGGCAGCAGCGAGATAGGCGCCGAGGGGGGAGAACTGGAGCCGGTGGATCCCATGACTTTCGGCGTTCTGATCCAGCCTTCGGGCATGAAAAAGATCGAGTGTTTTCCTGCACACGAGCATGAGCAGTCGGTGACACTGCTGTGCGACCCTCATTTCCTGGAAGAAATCATTTCCGGCACGTCGCTGTTGAAGACCACGCCCCTGGGACAGTTCCTGTACGGTGAGCAGAAGGACATGTATTACTGTGCGGTACGTATGCGTCCCGAGATGATTTCTGCTGTCAGGTCCCTGTTTGAAACGAATTACACGGGCCGCCTGCAACAGTTGCAGATTGAAGCGAAGACCCTGGAATTGCTTTGTTACACGCTGGACCAGTTATCAAAGATGTGGTCGAGCCCTGGGTCGGACAAAATCCCGCTCAGGCAAAAAGACATCAGGCGTGTCGCGGAGATATGTGAGATTCTCGAAAATGACCTGTCCACAACGCATACCATCAACGACCTGGCCAAATCCCTGTCATGGAACGAGACCCAGTTGATGCGGGTGTTCAGGCAGGCCGTAGGCACGACCGTACATAATTACCAGCACCGCGCCCGCATGGAAAAAGCCTGTGAGTTACTGGCCAATACGGAACTGACGATCACTCAAATCGCCATGAACGTGGGGTACGAGTATTCGAGCAATTTTACCACGGCATTCAGAAAGCACTTTGGTGTGACACCCAGGCAGGTAAGGGCGGAACGTATCCCGGCCATTATGTAGCAAACCTGCCTGTTTGCAATAGCATAATCGTTGTCCTGAATAAATTCAGTTGCAGGTTTTGCCGTATATTCCATGAAGTCAATGAGCATTCAGATAACTGACTGAAAAAAGAATCCATTTTCATGACCGGTTCAGGTTCATCAGACAGCATAGATGGCTGTTTCAGCCCCGATTATTTCATGGCGCTGGAAAGGCTCCGGGAAGCTTGCCGTAGAAAAAACCTGGATGTCACCAGCTACATAAATCCTGCCTCAGAAGAAGCAAGAGCGGCACTTGCAGTCGATACAACATTTATCGGCGACCGGTCTGCACAAAAGATACTGGTGATTACCTCGGGGTTTCATGGTGTTGAGTTGATGTGCGGGTCCGGTTGTCAAACCGGATTGATAGAGAATGATCATTTGCTCACTCTACGCGAAGACATCGCCGTATTACTGGTTCATGCTGTCAATCCCTGGGGCGCTGCATTCCTGAGGCGCAATAATGAAGACAACGTGGACTTATGCCGGAATTTTCTTGATGTTACTGAGGCATGTCCCGTCAACCCGGGGTACGAAGCGATACATGAAGCGTTATGCTGTCCGGATGCCGAAGGACCCCGGAAAGAAGAAGCTGAAAATATACTGCTGGACTATCGGCAACGGCACGGATTGCCGGCATTTATTAACGCGGTGATATCCGGACAGTACCAGCACCCTGACGGGATGTCTTATGGCGGAACCGGCGCGACCTGGTCACGGCAAACGCTGGAAGAAATCCTGCATCATTACGCCGGAAATGCCGAGCAGGTATGTTTAATCGACATCCACAGCGGATTGGGTCCCTACGGTCATGGGACGGTTGTCTGCATGCAGCAAGGGGAAAATCTGGACCGCGCCCGGAACTGGTTCGGACACGAGTTGATGGCACCACAGCTTGACGCGGGCTCGGCGAGACGGCATTTCCATCCGACAATGGGTCACCCCTCCCAGGCATATCAACGGATATTAAAACAAGCGCAGGTTACCTCAATAGTCCTGGAATTCGGCACCTATTCTTCAGAAAATAATTTAAAGGCTTTGCTGGATGATCACTGGTTGGAATTTAACGGTGACGGACGGCCTGAAACAGCGGGTGACATAAAGTCTGATATATTGAAGGCGCACTATCCGGATGACCCGCACTGGCGTGAATCGGTCTGGGCAGGTTGTGAACGGGTGATAAGACAGTCAATCAACGGGTTAATGCAATGAACGCCGAATCGAACAAACACAAGGCGCCTAGCCTGGAGGAGGTCCGGTTAACTGCGGCAAGACTGGCGCCCTATATACGGATGACGCCGGCCTTTCACTGGTCCGGAGATACGGTCGCCTCCAGGCTGGGAGCAGACGCGGAATTGTTTTTAAAACTGGAGTTGTTCCAGCGAACCGGAACATTCAAGGTGCGCGGTGCGGTCAATAATGCGCTGGACCTGTCTGCTGACCAGTTGGCCCGGGGTATCACCGCAATGAGTTCCGGCAACCACGCCATTGCCGCTGCCTATGCGGCCCGCTGCGTCAACACCAGCGCGAAAGTGGTGATGCAGGCCAGCGCCAACCCGGCCCGGATTGAAATTGCCCGCAATCTCGGGGCTGAAATCCTGATCGCGGAGAACGGGCCCATCGGCTTCAGGATGGTTGAGGAAATAGTGGAACAGGAGGGCCGGACCTTTATTCACCCGTTTGAAGGCTTCAGGGTGACGGAAGGGACCGGCACCTGTGGGCTGGAACTGCACAACGCGGTGGAGGGACTGGACGCGGTGGTCGTGCCCATAGGCGGTGGCGGATTATGTTCCGGTATCGGAGTGGTTACCAAGCTGTTGAGTTCAAAATGCAAGGTGTACGGGGTGGAACCCGAAGGCGCCGCGGTGATGCAGAAAAGCCTGGCGGCAGGTTCGGCGCAGAGCCTGACCGAGTTGTCTACGATAGCCAACAGCCTGGCTCCCCCGTTTACCACCGATTACTGCTTTTCAATGTGTGAGCGCTCACTGGACGACCTTGTGCTGGTATCGGACGATGAACTTGCAGCCGCAGCAGCTATATTGTTTGAACATGGAAAACTGGCGGTGGACCCTGCCGGTGCAGCGACCACGGCTGCCGCCTTCGGGCCGCTCGCAGAGCGGCTCAGGGGTAAGCGGGTCGCCGCGATCGTTTGTGGTTCGAATATCGACATCGATGGTTTTGCCGGACTGGTCAAACGCGGCAGCGACGGGCTGGCCCGGGGCCTTCTTCCGACGCGCCCCTGACACGCATTCCCGCTGAAGTGGAAGCAGAACAGGGTACCCTTGCATTTGACGGGCAGTCTTGCTCATTCAGCGGCATTGATGCAGCGGCAAGGCGCGCTGCCGGCGGCCTGCGACACCTGGGAATTCGGGGGGACGACAGCGTGGCTATTATCCTGCGCAATGACATCCCTTATTTTATTGTCCATGAGGCAGCGCACTATCTTGGGTTTGATGCAGTTCCCGTGAACTGGCATTTAAAGCCGGCCGAGATTGATTTCATCCTGACCGACTGCAAGGCAAAGGTCGTCATCATTCATTCCGACCTGCTGACCCAAGAATTGGCAGGAGTAATACGACGTGTTCCGGTGATTGTGGTAACCACGCCGGCTGGGATCCTGGACAGTTACGGTATCACGGGAGATGGGGATCATGGGGAGCCGGGTTTCCTGGATTGGGCTGACTGGATAGAAAAGAGTCCCGAGCTTGAGAACCCGGAAAAAAAATTCAGGCCGCCCATGTTTTATACATCGGGCAGCAGTGGCAGGCCCAAAGCCGTACTGCGCAAAAACGTAACCCCTGAGATCGGCGCACAAGTCAGCGCAAGAACAAGGTTTGCCTGGGGGTTCGATCGAACCCCCATCCGTTCGGTGATGACAGGCCCCCTGTACCACTCTGCGCCGAACGGCTACGGTAATATGGTCCTGCAGTCCGGTGGGCTGCTTGTCCTGACGGCGCGCTTCAGCGCGGAAGGCCTGCTGGCCTTGATAGAGCGTTATGAAATAACCCATTTGCACCTGGTGCCCACCATGTTTGTCCGATTACTGGATTTGCCGGATGATATCCGCAGCAGGTACCGGCTGGATTCCCTGATCCACGTCACCCACGGCGCAGCGCGATGCCCCGTGGATGTGAAAAGAAACATGATCGATTGGTGGGGCAACGTGATATATGAATATTACGCCATGACGGAGACAGGCATAATTACTTGCTGCAGCTCTGCTGAATGGCTGGAATGTGCAGGAACTGTCGGGCGTCCGGCGCCCGGGGTCGAGATTGAAATTCGCGCTGAGAACGGAAACCGGCGCGGCCCCTTTGAGGAAGGATTAATCTGCGTCAGACATGAGGGCACTCACTGTATTTCCTATCTTAACGCAGAGGAGCAGGTTGAGGACCTGCATCAAAACGGTTTCCTGGTCACCGGGGATATCGGCTACCTGGATGAGGCAGGTTATCTGTTTGTTTCCTCCCGTCAATCGGATATGGTGATATCCGGGGGCGTCAATATTTATCCGGCAGAAATCGAGGCGGAGCTGCTCGCCATGGACGGCGTCATCGATTGTGTCGTATTCGGTATCCCGGACCCGGAGTACGGTGAAAAGCCCGTTGCAGTCATTGAGAAAAAAGGACCGTTAAGCGGTGCTGATGTCTCTACTTACCTGAAGACCAGGCTGGCGAACTTCAAGCTCCCGACGGCCTATGAATTCGTTGACCGGCTGCCGCGTGAGGATTCCGGCAAGATAAAGAAGCAACGCATAAAAAAAGAATACCTGGAAAAATATGACTACTGACCCTGGAACACGCTTATGAATAACAGTTTCAAAATACTCCTGATAACGATACTTCTGGTTCCCGTCATCGGCTGTTCCAACCATAAGCAGCAGGCAGTGGATGATATGACCTTGCAGGATTTCGAGCATTTGGTGATCAACGGTTATATTGAACCGTATAAAACGGGCGACACTGAACGCTGGATGGAGATATTTGCCGATGATGCGGTGGGGATGCATAACACATTGCCGGCGCTGGAAGGAAAGCAGGCGATTCGCCAGTTTGCAGAGGTGGTCCACAGTAGTTTCGACATCGAGCAATTGGACGTGACCGTTGCCTCTGTCATCAGGGAAGGAGACTGGGTGCTGACCCGCGGCAACTTTACCGCTCATTTTGTTCTTAAGGAAGGCAATCCAGAGGAACAGTCGCAACCCCGGCAGGGGAAATACATTTTGTTATGGGAACGCCAGGACGACGGTGCGTGGAAGGTTATCCTGGACATGGGTAATAACAACTCCCCATAAATGCAGATTATGATACCGTCATTCCGGCACAAGCCGGAATCCAGTTATATAACAAGTTGATTTATTTCACATAAAATGAGGTGGCGCGATCACTGAGTATGACGTAATCGTGGTTGGTGGCGGCACGGCCGGTTGTGTAATAGCAGGGCGCCTGTCCGAAGACCCCGCGCTTTCCGTTCTGCTGATAGAGGCAGGCGGGAGTGACAGACATCCCTTCAGCCGTATCCCGGCGGCCAGCGGCGCGGCCGTCTACAGTCCGAAGTTCAACTGGATGTATGCGGCCGAACCGGACCCGAGCCGGGCAGGTAAGGTGGATAGCTGGTGGAGCGGGCGTTGCCTGGGCGGAGGCAGCGCCATCAACGGCATGATGTTCGTGCGCGGGCATCGCGATGATTATGACCACTGGGCGGAACTGGGCTGTGGCGGTTGGGATTACACGTCGGTGTTACCGTATTTCAGGCGCCTGGAATGTAACCGGCCCGGCGAGGACGAATGGCGGGGCGGGGAAGGTCCTCACTCGGTGGAGGATTTAAATGTTGACAGTGCGCTTACCCATGCATGGATCAG
>MKWU01006340.1_pt1 | contig 12101 bp, 6 predicted proteins | sample 809101 | NCBI WGS metagenome assembly MKWU01 (sample SAMN05860141, study PRJNA318959) | sponge metagenome | host: Aplysina aerophoba | place: Slovenia: Piran, Adriatic Sea, Gulf of Piran | collected 2013-05-07
CATTAACCAGTGCTGCTCTTTGGAGGCCACTATCAGCACGAAGTAGGGAGATTCGCCAGCGTTGGCGGGACGCTAATCAACCAGATCATGGCTGCGCCGGCGCTGTCGCGTTCCAGTGCTTGGCGCGGCGATTTGCCCTATGAGATGCTCGGCCCCAAGACCATCCGCGTCTTCGTGGCTGACGACTCGCCCGACGACGCCCGGGCCAATGCCATTGTCTATGGTGTGGACATCGTCCTTGAGGGCGAGCGCAACACAGAGCCGGTGCGCCTGACCAGCCTCGACGACGACCCGGACTACGACCCGCTGTTAGAAGCCGGGCCGCCCGAAGGCGGGACCGTTCACACTGGCGGTGGGCGCGAGGCCGAGGGCAAGGTGCCGGTGGTGTACACCTTCGTCCTCCCGCCGGACGTGACGGTGCGCTCGGCGCGCTTTGTCGCCGATGTGGCTGGCGACTATCGGGTCGGCGTCAGCCAGACCCACGACTTCTTCAATGTTGATCGCCGAGGCAACGCAGCTATTACCGAGTCGGCGTGGCCAGCCCCCATAGCCAGCGCTGGTGAACGGGCCATCCGGCGTCCATTTAAGTGGTACACAGACGAAGACGAGGAGATCTATTACACTGTGGTCCGCGCCGATGGTAGTGACGGCACGGGTGCCAACCGGCGGATGGTCTCCTTTGACTACGGCATTCCAACCGGACAGAGTTTGGCCTCGATCAACTATCAGGTCGATTTGGTAGGGCTAGATCTCAGCGGCGAAGTGGCGCACAATCTGCAAAACTTCATGTTCCCAATCGGCAATAACGAAGGCCAGCGTAGCAGTGAACGCGCTTTTGCGTGGTGGGTCAAGGGCGTCAAGGAGCTAGCCGGCGGCCTGTCACTGGGCGGTGAGATGTACCGTATGGATCCCGACTACGGCGGCGGGTACGACAGTTACCGAGGCGGCATGGCCTTCCACTACGATGGGCAGCCTGCTCCCGGCGAGAGAACCTCTACGGTCACCGAGGAGTTCCCCCTCCACGAAGACAACGACGATCACGATACCTTACCCGACAGCCACAGCGACGATACGGCCACAGCCGAGCCGCGTTCGCTCTATCCAGGTAATCCCGGTGCCCAAGTGTATCCGGGCCTCGACGAGAACGTCGATAACATCCCAGATATGGATCGCAATGAGAACTTTATTGTGGACTGGGAAGAGGCTTTTCTGACCTACGATTCGGAACCGCCCGAATTTGTCTATGGCATCGACTTCAATAACAACAATGTGCCCGACTTCCGCGAGAACGACGATAAGCCCGACTATCCCTACCCGCGCGACCAAAAGGGCCAGCACATCTTCATCCGCTACGACCGCTTGGGGCGCTTGGGCAAGTTCATTGCCCTAGGCCGCTACGACAATAGTCAGATCGTCGGCCCCGGTACGTCCGAGGCGCTGTACTTCCGCTACGCCTATGAGGTGGCAAAGCGCGGCGTCGGCCAACTGAAGATTAACTACGACGCCAAGCAAGTCAAAGACGATATCCCGGATCATACCTATGTGTACCGAGTGCCCATTGACGATGTTGAGGTCATCAACTGGTTTAACGAGCCGGACGGCCCGCCCGAGCGCGCGGGCTTTTGGCGACCGGCGACGCCGGACGAGCTGTTGATGCGCGACAGCTTTGTGCATCTTTTCTTTTTTGACAGCACCTATCAGGGCTTCCGCGACTTCAATATTGAAAATGGCTTCCTATGGCAGCGCAACAGCCAAGCCGAAATTGAGCTTGAAGACGGCAGCGGGCTGTTGCAGCCCCAAGACGTGCGCTCGCGTTTTTCCATTGTCAACAAGATCGACTACACCCGAAGCTGGGGTGCGTTCAGCGTCACGCCTAAGCTAAAGCATCGGACGATCTTTGAGCAGGTTGACAGCGAAGATGCGCCGAGGAAGTCGTACAGCGACTTTATCCCCATCGTAATGGGGCGGTACAAGCTCACGCCCAAGACTAGCTTCCAGCTAGGCATACAAGGGTTACCCTTGCTGCCGTTTAAGCATTGGGATCGCGGCTCTGAGGATGGAACGTACAGCCAGATCGGGGCGTACAGCCAGACCGGGACGTACAGCCAGACCGATTATCTGGCCATGCTGAGCATCACAGCAGACTACTTTGGCATCCGCGACAATTCGATATTCTTCGGCTACCAGCGCACGCGGCGGGACTATAGCCATGCAGGACGGCCCGACTCCAAGCAGGGCATCCTCTTCGTAGAGCTGATATCACCCTTCTAGGATGCGAATGCAGATGAGATCCCTCACAAAATACATACACGTTCTGCTGTGCTTGGCGCTGGCCGCCGGAGGGTGCACTACCCTCAGATCCCTCGAATCGCATTCGCAGCAGGAGTACTTTATCGAGCTAGAGCCGGTCCTGCCCGATGGAGAGACCTATTACATTGATCCAATCGACAGCTCGGTCGTGTGGAGCGAGCAAGGGGTACAAGTCAAGGTCAAGTTCTACGACGATGCCATGCTCGACGCCGAATACGACGTCCGCTTCACGCCCTATACGCTCACGGGTGTCGAAATCCCCAGCTTGGACTATACGCCGCCCTTGTGGACTGTTTTTGAAATGACGGTGATCAACCGCACCCGGGAGCGGGTAGAGCTAGATCCCACGCAGACCATTCTGCGCTTGGACGATGGCCGCCGCTTGCTCTGCGGCCAAGGGGCGGGAAATTGGTACGACAAGGACGAGTACTACGACTATTCCTATTTGAAGTGGGGGGGACAAGAAGGCAATGTGCGCTATCACGCCAGCTTGGATCGCGGTCCCATCTGGACTAAAAGCGCGTACCACCGAGAAAAGCCCGTGCGCAAAGGCTCTAGGTATGTCGGCAAGCTGACTTTTCCGCCGCTGCCTGCAGAGACCAAGTCATTCACCCTCGAAGTGAACGACTTCATTCTGGCCTTTGATCGTTTTCAAGTAGGCTACGGCAATCCGGTGGAATTTACTGACCTAAAATTCCGCTTCAATGTCGATCACGGAGTGCGTTGGGTGGAGAATAAGTAAATGAAAGAAATGGCGAAGTTCCTCGGAGTGACGCTACTTGTCGGCTCTATGGCCTGTACTCTGAAATACGAGGCACTTAAGGACACCAGTTTGCCCAACCCGCCGTCGATGCCGATCAAGATATACGTCAAGGAATTCCCGGTCGAGAGCAAGGCCAACGTGGTTGATCCGAGGGCCGCTAATTCGACCGCTAGCCAAGGCTCCCAGTACATTACTAATGCTCTCGCCAGCCAAGGTAATAAACTAGTGCAGATTACTCGGCCTTCGCGCATCGAGGACTTGTCAGGGGCCTTGTTGCGCGAACTGCGCAAGGACAAGGTGCGGATCCTTACGCAGACGGATCGGGTCGAGGTGCTAGACGAAGACAGCGTGCGGCAAGTGGACAATCCCTTCGCACTAGTGTCGGAGGACTCGGACGAGGCCGACTTGGAAATTAGCGGCACGGCGCTGATTACCAGTCAGCGGGTGCGCAAAGTATTCTCCCCGCAAACGCAAAGAGTGCAGGTCGAGGTCTCAGTCAAGGATCTCAAAACTGGCAAAGTGAGCACGAAAAGCCCGGTCGATGCCGGCATTGTCATGATCTTCAACTCCAAGGAGTTGGAGGAGGCCCTCGCCATTGCCGTGGTGACCAGCTTGACCCAGAAACTGCTATTCTGAAGTGCTGAGGCTGGGCGCACTTTTGCTGTTGCTCGAATTCAGTCCGTGCCGTGCTGAATTAAAGACTTGGGTAGTGGACGCGGTCGGAACATTTGCCTTGGGAACGACCCAAGGCGTACAGGTGCATCCAGATAGTCTCGTCATTCTGGCGCAGTTGGACGAGGGTGTAAACGTGGCCTTGGGACGATCAGTGATCGACGATTTTGACAAGCCTGTGCCCCTAGCGGACGGCGCGATTGACCTCGTGCGGAGCGAGTGGATCTCGGGCACCAATCACGTGTTCGACAAGCAGTTTACCGTCGATCTCGGGCTAGACCGGGCGATCAAGCGGGTGCGTGTACTAGCCGGTGAGACGGCGCTGAATCAACCCGAGTATTTCATGCGTGGATACAGGCTCGAAACAGCCGCCCAAGTGGCACCGCAAGTCTGGCATCTTTTGGCGGAGCAGCCGGACAATTTCGTCCTCAATGTAGATACGAGCGCAGATTCTACTTGGGCTGCGATTGACGAGCGCGGTGAGGCGATTCCGCGCCAGGGTCGCTTCGTGCGGCTGACAATAATCCGCCAAGACCGCAGTAACTGGGTCGCTCTCGGCGAAATCGAGGTGTTCGGCGTGGGCTACGTTAGCGAAGGCTTCATAGAGGATAGCTTTGCCCCTTCTATGCCGATCAATGTAGGCCAGATTCGCTGGCAAGCAGATCGCCCGGAGCGCACGGGCATTGAGTTGCAGGTGCGTGGGGTCAGCGCAGAGGGAACAGAGGGGCCTTGGGGAAGAGTTGCGGCGCACACGGACGGGGAATTTTTCTACAGCGGAGACGAGCCGGTCGCGCAGTTGGCGTACCGGGCACGCCTGACGAATTCGGCTCCCTTCGTCAGCCCGGCGCTCAAGCGCATTGGCGTCGATTACGATTCCGTCTTGGTCGCCCAACAGCTCATGGCGGAGGTGGTCGTATCCAATTCGCTGCGCAAGGGCGAAGAAGCGGCGCTGATCTATCGGGTGGAGATAACGGCTGGTGTCGATGATTACGGAGTGGATCTCTTGCGCGTACAAGGCCCCTTGCTCAGCGTAACAGCCGTGCGCGTCGATGGTCGAGAACTCGTGCCTACCGAGAGCTATACTTGGGGCCCGACGCCGGATCGGGAGGGGATGCTGATAGAGCTTGCACCTAGCGAGCAAATCAACGCGATGGCGATCGTTGAAATTGAGGGGCAGGCGCTCTTTGTGCGCGACAAGACCGCCATGCGCTTTGCGGCCGGCAACAAGGCCCAAGGCGACAGAGACGGATACGTGAACTGGCAGCAGGGGCGAGAAATGTTGGGTGCCACTTGGACGGTATTGGCTGCGGGAACGCCATTGCAGCTTTTGGGCGATGTGCAGGTGGAGCCACGTCCATTCTCTCCGTTTGCGGACGAATATGCGCGCTTTGCTTTTGTCGTCGGCAATATCGAAGAGGGTCGGGAAGTCGTGCTAAAAATTTACAACTTGACCGGTCGGCCGGTTCGCCAGTTAGCGCAGACTGGAAGCGCCCGAACCTATCAATTTGAGTGGGACGGCCGTGATGGCAGCGCTCGCGTTGTCGAGCCGGGGCTCTATCTGTACGAGGTTAGGATAGAAGGAAGCGATAAGGCGCGCCGAGGTACTTTTGTGGTGGCGTACTAGCGTCCTATTGCTGGCTCTCGTTTTCCCGGGCGAAGCTGCTTTTGAATTCGCGGGACGGGGAGCCCAGAGCACGGCACTGGGCGGCGCTTTTGCCGCCAGCATTCGGACGGCTGAGGCCGTTTGGTACAATCCGGCTGGCAACGCCCAGCAGCAAAAGTGGCAGGCTGGCACGACCCACGCGTTGCTCTATCCCGAGTTGGACCAAAGTCCAGCCCTAAACGGCTTGTCGGTAACCGGCCCTTGGCGGGGTGGCGGCTTGCAACTGGGTCTTTCGTTTCTCGGGGCCGATGGCTGGCGCGAAGAAGTGATTGCCTTGGGCTACGGACGGCCGTTGCACGAGCGATTCGCCTTAGGTGGAGGCTTGCGCACCAGCGCTTGGAAAGCCGGCGACCTGTCGCACCGGGCTTGGCACCTCGATGTAGGTGCCACTTGGGAAGTGGGTTTCATACACCCGCGGGCGTACCTGCGCTTGGCATTGGTCGCCAAAGGCTTAAACGGCGCGAACATCGCCGCAGGCGGCCAAGACGCAGGCAAAGAAGAGCCTGCCGTGATCGTGGCGGCCTTGCTCAACTTGGCGGGACGGGAAGTCCTGCTCGACATTGAGCGCCGCGATGGGCGAACTGAGTTCAGGGTGGGGTTTGAGACGCGGACGGCGAGCCTCAACGGCGCTCGGTTCCGCATGGGTGGAGCCGCGATTGGTGCGGGTTTTGACGAGAGAGAGTTCAACGTGGGGCTTGGGCACAACTATAAGCAATGGCATTTCGATTATGCTTATTCATACCCGATGCACCTGTCCGGCTATGGAGGCGTGCATCGGTTCAGCGTTGGGTATCGCCAGCACTGAGTTGGAAGGTGACTGAAGACAGAATCTCTACACTGCATGAGGATAGCTGCCATGAGTAGTAATGCGAGAAAGAGAATGGTAAGGGCCGCGCTACTAGCGCTTGTGGGATTGGGAATGTTGGGTGCCGAAGCCGAGGCGCAGACCTTTCTGCGCAACCGGGATTTCCTCAATCTCGGCCATCCCGAACCGTATTTGAACTACGGGCGCAAGGAATACGATCCCTATCCTTCGGTGATCAACGCACGCAACCGCTACGACCGCTTGGGCAATTACCTGTCGCGCGGTTTTAATGTCTTCACTTGGGAATTTTCCCGTCCTGGGGAAAGTAATATCAACACCCGTACTGCCCAGTACTTAGGGTGGTTCGCCAACTTGGTGATGCTCAACGACTCGTATAAGGGCTGGAACTACCGAATGACCTTAGGCGAAGACATCCGCGCTAAGTTTTCAGATCTGACCTTTAGCGATCCGCGCTTCTTTGGCATCTTGCTCGACGGCTCATCTTCGGACAACAAGTTTACTCTGATGCTAAGCCAAGGCGGGGATCTGTTGAATGCCGCCAAGTTTTCGACCTTTAAGGCGACTAGAGAGACGTCGCCGGTGTTGATCTTTGGCGGCCACTGGGAGACCAAGCTGGGCAATGTGCTGCGCATGGGAGCCACGTACTTCAACCAGCACATGGCCAATACCGCCGATGAGAACGGCTCCTTTCTCAAGGGCGATACCCCCTACAGCATGCTGCCGCCCTCTTTTATCGAAGTCATTGTCGAAGACGATTCGCCCGACGATATGGGCCGGCCGGCCACCGTCTATGACGTAGATGTAGTGATTATCGGCGAGTCGCAGGGGCAGCGAGTGCGCCTAACCAGCATTGAAGGCGATCCTGAGTACGACTCGAGTTTGAAGATGATTGATCCGGTTGGCGGAGTCGAGGGAGGGTTGTCGGTAGCCGGCGGCGAGCAAGTGGTCTTCCGCTTCCAAATGCCGCAATTCAACCTCCCGGATGCCTCGGAGTACTCGGCCGATCCCGACGACTTTGTGCCAGGACTGACGATGAAATCCGTGCGCTTCTTGGCCGATGTCGAGGGCGACTATCGCATTCTGGTGCGCCAACAGCACTTGTTTTTCGACCAGCGTGCCCACCAGAGAAACGTGGACAAAGTGGCCGAAGGGGACGACAGATACGTTCCGGGCGGCAGGAGCTACGTCAATCCTTTTACTGGGCTGAAAGGCGACGACGCAATCAAACCGCTCGAAGATGTGCTAACAGAAAATCCCGACGCCTTCAGTCACTGGCCGGTAGTGCCGGATCCAGCCATCACCCAGGCGCAGCCGTTTTTGCAATACAAGTGGGATTTGCTCGATCCGACCCGGGTGGGCTATACGGTTCTGCGCTCTGACGGCAGCGACTCGGGTCGCAAGGTGGTCGAGTTCGACTACGGCATCCCCACTGGTCAGGCGCTCTACGGGTTGGACTGGGATCTAAACCTCAAAGGGCTAAAAGTAAAGGGTGAGTTGGCCGCCAATCCTCAGTATTTTCTGTTCCCGGTGGGCAGCAATGCCGGCAAGCGCTTTGACAAGCGGGCCCTCGGTTATTTCCTCACGGCCCAAAAGGAAGTAGGTCCGATCGAGATCGGTGGCGAAATTTTCAACATAGACCCGGATTACAGCGGCAATTACGACAGCATCCGCGGCGGCGTACCCTTCTTCAGCGACAACTGCTTCGTGTGTCCACAAATGCAGGAAATGTCCGTCATGACCGATAATGACGACAACGATCAGTGGCCAGACGAGATGATCAACGAGTTGCCCAGTGCGGAAAAGTCGGATTCGGGCATTTTCCCCGGGTTGGACGAAAACAACGACCTAATCCCGGACAGCGACCAGAATTTCAACGGCATTCCCGACTGGACTGAGCCGATCCTATTTTACGACGCCGATCCGCCGGATTTCATCTACGGCATTGACTTCAACAACAACGGCGTAGTCGATTACCGCGAAAACGACGCGCTACCCGACTATCCCTATCCACGGGACCGCCGAGGGGCTCACTTTGTGGCCACCAAGAAAGGCTTGGGGCGCTGGGGCAAATGGGCCTCTGTCGGCTATTACACTATGCAGGAGTCGGCCGGCGGCGGCAAGGCCAAGGCCATCTATGCCCGCTACGAGCACAACTTCACCTCGCCCTATTTGGGGAAAATTCGCATCAACGAGGACATCAAGCAGGTCCAAGACGACATTCGCGACGACGTGTACGTCTGGGAAGACGTGGGTTTTACCCAGCGGATACCCAGCCCCTTCCCACATTTGAAAGGCCCGATGATTGAGGCGAAGGATCTCAATTCCCAGATTTTTCCGCCAGATGTCGATCCGCTGAACATGCGCAATAGCTTGGTCAATACCTTGTTCATCAGCTCGGCCTTTCAGCAGCTTTCCAACCTCAATGTCATCAACAGCGTCCAGTGGATTCGCAATAGCCAAGCCGAAGACGAGTTCGACGACGGCACCCAACAGGAAGCCGGAGTGCTTTCAACCTTTACCATGGTCAACCGACTCGACTATACGATCAGTGCTGGTAACCTGAACATCCGCCCGATGTTCAAGCACCTGTTGTTGCGCGATCATTCTAGCGTAATTGAAGACGCTACCGGCGATGGCAGTATTCGCTCGTTCTCGATTTACGCGCCGATCCTCAGGACCCGCTTCGACTTGACGGCCAAGTCCAATCTGCAACTCGGATTTCAGGGCTTCCCCTTCTGGCGGCACACCTTTCTAGACCGAAAAAATAAAAGCGACAACTTCAAGGAATGGACGCTGGTGCTGATGATGAGCAACCGCTCGGATCACTACGGCTACAATCTCGCCTCCCAGTTCGGCCTTATTAGAACTAGCCGGGAGTACGACGACGCCACTCGCGCTTCTGATAGCTTCGACAACTCGCGCCTGTTCTTTGATATTGTGGCCGGGTTCTAGGCTAGGAGATTGACACCATGATTCTGGTAAATTTGCTGCTGGTCGCAGCGGTCGGCGTGGTCGCCAGCTTGAGCACGCGCTTTTTCTCGCCGGTAGAGTTGCAAGACCGCTTTGAAGAAGGTCAGAAGCTCTATGCGCTCGGGGACTACGACAGGGCCATTGATCGCTATGAGGTGATTCTTTCCACCGAGAGCAACGCCATGATCAACGTGGAGGATGTAACCGTAGCGGTTGACGAGTTCATCCTGCCGGTGCGCGTGGGTGCCACCTATCAACTCGGCAATACCTACAACAAACTGGGCCTCGAAAAATTGCAGCGCTCACAGTTTTTGCGCTCAGAAAAAAAAGAGGCCGAGGCCGATGCTCGCTACGAGGAGGCACTGCAAGACCTCAACAAGAGCCGCGACCACTTCCGCACCCTAGCCGCGGACGAGCGCGTCGATGACCGCACTCGAGTGATGGCGCAGTACCAGATGATTCAAACGAGTTACCAACTCAAGGAGTACGAGCAGGTCATTGAGCAGGGGGACGCGCTGCTGCACAGCTTCCCTCACAGTCTCTACGAGGCGTCCGTTCACTACGACCGAGCGTGGTCCTACTTTGAATTGGAGCGCTACGAGGAGGCCATCGCCAGCTTCAAGCAGGTGTTGGTCTTGGCCCCCAGAGGTTCTAACGCCGATCGCTCGCTCTTCCAGATCGCCGAAAGCTACGATAAGCTAGGACAGTACGAGGAGGCGCTGGAGTTTCTCGACCGTCTCATTGCCCGCTACGACTTCGCGCAGATGACCGAGGAAGAAATCATCGAGATGACCACCCTCAAGCTCAAGGGCTTGGTCAAGGAGACGGCGCGCGAGTTAGTCGCCAAGGCCCACCTGAAAAAGGGCGATATCTACGCACACAACGGCGAGATCGAAAAGGCCCTCGCCGCTTATGCCGTACTCCCGGTCGAGTACGCGGCTGAGCCGGTCTTGGTGCAAAATAGCTATATCCGCATCGCCGAGTTGGTGCAGAAGGAGCAGGGCACGACAGCGGCCATCGCCGCGTACAAGGACGCCATCGAAAAGGTCGAGGATAAGCTCTTTCAGGCCCGTACGCAGCTAACGGTTGCCCTGATGCTTTTCGATCAGGAGGAGTACCGCAAGTCGGCGCAAGAGTACGAAATATACCTCAATGCCTACGGCGATGTGGCCCGGCGCATAGGCTTTGACCGCTACAAGGTTCTCTTTCGCATTGCCCAGTGTCACCAAGAATACGGGCGGCAGATCCGCAGTGAAGACCCGGCTAGAGCCGACGAGGCGATTGCCAAGGCGCTCGAAAGCTACGATCAGCTCTTGAGCCAGCGCGAGGACAATGCCCTGATACCGGATGTGCTTTTTAACGCCGGCTTTGCCAACCAACTCCTCAAGAAAAACGAAGTAGCACAGCCGCTGTACCAGCGGTTAGTCGATGAGTATGCGGACCATCCAGCGGCTCCCAACGGCCTTTTGCAGTTGGCCCGCATCGCCTATGCCGCATCCGAACTCAAGCGGGCCGAGGAGATCTATACATCTTTCCTCAACCACTTCCCGGATTCGGAACTGCGCAATACGACGCGGATGGAGTTGGGACTCACCTACAAGCGCCTCGAGGATACAGATAGCGCCATCGCCGCTTATGAGACGGTGGAAGAGGGTTGGGACAAGTGGCCCACTGTGCAGGTCGAGTTGGCCGAGCTATACATGGGAAAACAAGAGTACGAAAAGGCGCGCAAGGCTCTCTCTAGCGCCTTGGATCGAGCCGGCGACGACACCTTAAAAGGACAGATGTACTACACCTTGGCCCGGGTGCTTTTCGCCGAGGACAATTTCGCCGGTGCGATTGACTCTTGGGGTCAGGCTATTGCGCTGAATCCGCCCGTGCACATTTTGCAAAATTCGCTGCTGGCCCGCGGCGGTGCGTACTACGAGGTCGCCAAACAGCAAGATGCCATCGCCGACACGGCCCAGGCCCGCGTGAGCTATGAGGCATCGCTGGATGATATGAAGGCCCTGCTCGAAAGCGATCCTGCTCCCCAGATAAAGGACAGTGCCTTCCGCACGCTGGGAGCGGGGATGATCCGCTTGGGGCGGCAAGAAGAGGCGGCTAGCTACTATCAAGAGCTCATCGCCTCGTCGGACGACCTGCAGGAGCAGGCGACCTTTAGCATGCTGCTGACCGAGCTTTACTACGATCAGCAGGACTTCGTCCAAGCCGAGAAATTTGCTCGCCAACTCCTCGACATGCAATTTGAAGACGACAACCAAGCTGGTTACTACCGCAAAGAACGCGCCTATTCCATCATCGGCAACGCGCTGCTGCAGCAGCAGAAGTATGAGGAAGCCGCGCGCATCTTTGCCCAAGGTCTCAAGCGCTATCCGAATTCGGGTGAGAGTGGCAACTTGGCCTTCTCCAAGGGCTTTGCCGAAATCAGCTACGGCGACTACGCCACCGCTGCCAAGAGCTTCAAGTCCTTTGTTGACAAATATCCGCGCAACGCCAACCGCATTCACGGCCAGTATTATCTGGCCCACAGCCTCCAAGTCCTGACGCGGTTTAAGGAGGCCGCGGCCGCTTTTACCGAACTGGTCGAGCGCTATCTCCAGTCCCAATACGAGGAAGAAGCGCTTTTTCTTATTGGCGAAAACTACTACAACGAGCAGGCCTTTGCCGAGGCCGTGACCGCATACCAAGCCCTCTTGGCCAAATATTCCCAAGGGCCATACGGCGGGTCAGCGCAGTACGCGTTGGCTTGGTCCTTTGTCGAACAAGAGGAGATGGAGCAAGCAGTAGGCGCGATGCAAGACCTAGTCGCCAATTACCCCGAGAGCGAATTCGCCCCCAAAGCGCAGTTTACCATTGGCGACTACTACTACAATATCCAGTCTTGTGACGAGGCT
>MKWU01006341.1_pt1 | contig 12100 bp, 8 predicted proteins | sample 809101 | NCBI WGS metagenome assembly MKWU01 (sample SAMN05860141, study PRJNA318959) | sponge metagenome | host: Aplysina aerophoba | place: Slovenia: Piran, Adriatic Sea, Gulf of Piran | collected 2013-05-07
GCCTGCACGCTCAACGCCCTCTACACCGAGGACAAGAGCGGCTGCGCGCCTGGTAGCGGCGGCATCCTCTACGCGATGCCCTACCGCTAGCCGCACGCTACGCACGGTGCCCTAGCACCGAGCGACATGAAGGGGGGAGCGCCCACACAGGCGCTCCCCCCTTCATCTATCGGGTCTCGCGCCTCCGCTGGTCCGGCGTCTTCCCCCGATCCCGGCTGGTGCCGGTCGCGGGCTTTTCCTCGCGGGCCTGCCCGGACCCGGGCAGCTGCTGATCTCCGGGGCTCGCGATGTCGGTGCCTCGGCGGGATGGGCCAACGGCGGGGGAGGGGCCGCACGCCTGTGGGCGTCGACGACTGGCCCGGCCGTCGGTGCCTCGACGGCGAGAGCAGGCCGCGGCTGATCCTGCCGGGCGCCCGCGGTGGTGAGGGGGTGGTGCGGCACCGCGGACCGGCGGTGTGTCGTCGCGACTCCCGCCGGCCCGGTCCAGAACGAACCGCAGGGGATCGGGGGCACGACGCCGGCCGGATGCCGACGCCGCGATGGTCGATCTCGCCGGGGAGGAGCGGTGCACTCCCACAGCCTGCCGCCCACAGCCTGCCGCCCACCGGACGCCGTCGACGTCGCCCGCCCTGCACGCGAGCAGATCTGGACGGAGCAGGCACGGACGCGAACGGGGGAGGACCGGTCCGGTGGGGCTGCCGCGGTCCCGCGCGACGCACGAACGGCCAGCGACCCCGCGAGCGCCTTCTAGCTCGGGGGGTCGCCGGCCGTCGTTCGTATCCGGTGCCGGGCGGGCGCCCGCCCGGCAGCCGCTTCCCTATCCTAGGCTTCCGCCAGGGCCTCCATCACCTTCTCCGCCACGTCGGCGGGGACCCAGGTCGACCACAGCGACTCGTTGTTCTGGAGGAACCAGACCGCCGCGTCCTGCGCTTCGATCCCGGGGTTCTCGGCAATGTACTGCGCGACGCCCCGGTAGACCTCGATGTTGAAGCCCCAGTTCCGCAGGAAGTCGACCACGTCGGGTGCGTTCGACACCATGGTCGGGTGGACGGCGATCAGGATGGTCGCGTCCTTGTAGGCGCACGCCTTCGTGGTGAACCAGCACTCATCGGTGTACGGCGGCTCCTCGAGGCGGACGAGGTCGAGCACGAGCGCGGGGTCGGCCGTGCCCCACATGTAGCCAAGCCACGGCTCCTGACGGTCGTAGCGCCCCTGGAGGTCGGAGAAGAGCGCCTCCTGTGAGCCGGGGCTGATGACCTCGACGTGGTCAAGGAGACCGTACGACTCGTACTGGGCGAGGTTCACCACCTCGCAGGACCACCCCACGACGCAGCCCACGATGCGGGCCTTGCCGCCGGAGTCGGGGGTCGCGAAGAGGTCCGAGAACTCGTCGTTCTTCAGATCCTCGACCGAGGTGAGGCCGGGGTACTCGTCAGCGACGTACCGGGGGATGACGAAGGCGCTCTGCCAGTCCTCGCCCAGGCTCTTCCCGACCGAGATCACCTGACCATCGGCCACCGCCGGGTCCCACTGCTCGTTCTGGTTCGGGAGCCAGATCTCCATGGTGACGTGGATGTCGCCGTTGAGCAGCCCCTGGAAGTTGGGCAGCGTGCCGCCGAGGATGGCGTCGGTCTCATATCCGTAGCCGTGCTCGACGATGAACTGAGCAATCCTGTTCTGGACCTGTGCGCTCGTCCAGTTCAGATCCGAGAAGACGATGGTTGGCTTGTCGCCGTCGTCCTCGTCGTCACATGCAGTCGCGAAAAGAGCGACGGCAAAGAGCGCAAACAGTGCGAAAACGACCCGGACCAATCGTGATCTAATCATACACAATCTCTCCCATCAGATACGCTGCAGCACGCAGACGTATCGTATTGCGCGTAGCTTGTCAAGTTTGCCCATGTCGCAAGTGTCGCGTTACGCAGCAGCCAGAGGACCTGACGTCGGTCAGGTCACCACGCTGCGCCGCGTGCTCGGGCCTCTCCCCGGCTATCCTGACAGCGCCTCCTCCCTCGCCTTGCCGAGGGCCTGGGTGATGCGATCGGTGATGATAGCGAGCGTGACGATCGCGAGCCCGCCGATCAGGGCGTTGCCCGACTCCTGGCGCCCGAGCGCTCGCAGCACGGTCTCGCCGAGGCCGCCGGCGCCGACGAGCGAGGCGATCACGACCATCGACAGCGCGAGCATTGTCGTCTGGTTCACGCCGGCCATGATGGTCGGGGTCGCCATCGGGAACTGCACCTTGGCGAGGAGTTGCATGCGGGTGGCGCCGAACGAGCGGGCCGCCTCCACGGTCTCGGGCGAGACCTGCCGGATGCCGAGGTTCGTGAGCCGGATGACCGGCGGGACTGCGTAGATCACCGTGGCGACGACCGCGGGAACGGTGCCGAGGCCGAAGAAGAGCAGCGCCGGTACGAGGTAGACGAAGCTCGGCATCGTCTGCGCGCCGTCGAGAAGCGGTCGGCTGATGTTGTCCACCCACCGGCTCTGAGCACCCAGGATCCCAGCGGGGATCCCGATGATCAGCGAGATGAGAACGGAGACGATGATGAGGGCGAGTGTCTCCATGGAGGCGGCCCAGAGGCTGTCCGGGTTGTCGGGAAGTCGGCCCATGAGGCCGATGGCGAGCAGCGCGGTGCCGGAGAAGACCGCGAGCGCGAGACCGGAGGCCCTCCACGACAGCAGGGCGACGGCCAAGATCGTGGCGGGCCACGGCAGCCAGATCAGGAAGTCCTCGATCCAGACGAGAAGCTGCAACACGGCGTCGCTGGACCCGTCCAGGAGCCAGTCCATGTGGATCTTCATCCAGTCGACGAGGGCGTCGACCTGGAGGCCGATGGGCCTCCCCCACGAAGCGGGGAATTCCATCCCCGTTCCCCAGATCAGTCCGCTGACGAAGCCGACGGCCACAACAGACGCGACGAAGGTGACAAGCCAGACGCCGAGGCCGACCGATGCGAGATCCGGTATGCGACCGATCACGTCCGAGGCGATGGCGCCGCGTGGCGACGGGCCGGATCCCTGATCCGCACCCCCCGAGGCGCTGCTATCCACCTGCGCGCATCCTTGCCTCCGCTTCGGGCACACGGGCGGACCGACGCCGCGTGTGCGATGGGCCTTCCGTGCTAGTCGGACACCGAGATCGTCTCGGCCAGCGTGTTGCGGTCGATGATCCCGCGTAGCCTCCCCCGCCGATCGACGACCGGAACGGGGTGATCGCTGGCCATGGCGAGCGGGATGAGTTCCTCCAGCGTGATGTCGGGGGCGACGGGTTCGGGAGCGGCCGCGGAACCGCGCGCGGCGTGGGCGGCGAGTTCCCCGTCGCCGGCCGCGCGCACCTGCTCCGTGGTCAGCAGTCCGACGAAGGTCCGGTCGCTGTCAACCACCATCGCCGCGTCGGCGCCGGCGGCCTCGATCGCGGCGAGCGCCCCGGCGGGGTCCGCGTCCGAGCGAACGACGCAGGGGGCGTCGACCATCACGTGGCGCGCCGTCAGGATCGACTCCCTGCGGACGTCCTGCGTGAACTCTGCGACGTAGTCGTCTTCCGGTCGGAGCACGATGTCCTCCGGCTCGCCGATTTGCGCGACCTCCCCGTCGCGCATGATCGCGATACGGTCGCCGAGACGGACGGCCTCGGCGAGGTCGTGCGTGATGAAGACGATGGTCTTGTTGAGTTCCTGCTGGATCCGGATCAACTCGTCCTGCATGTGCCGGCGGATGAGCGGATCGAGGCCGCTGAATGGCTCGTCGAGCAGCAGGAGTTCCGGATCAACCGCCAGGGCGCGGGCCAGTCCCACACGCTGCTGCATCCCGCCGCTCAGCTCGCGCGGATAGGAGGCCTCCCAGCCGTCGAGGCCCACCATGTCGAGCATCTCCTGGGTCTTGGCGTAACGCTCCTCCTTGGGGACGCCCCGGATTTCGAGGCCCCACGACGCGTTGTCCATCACGTTGCGGTGCGGCAGCAGTCCGTACTGCTGGAAGACCATCGCGACCCTTCCCCGGCGGAAATCGCGCAGGCCATCGCGGTCGGCGCCCATGATGTCTGTCCCGTCCACGATGATGGCGCCGGCCGTCGGCTCGATCAGACGAATCAGGCACCGGACGAGCGTGGACTTCCCGCTCCCGGAGAGCCCCATCACGACGAACGTCTCCCCGCGGTGGACGTCGAAGCTGACGTCGCTCAGGCCAACCACGAGTCCCAGGCTCTCCTGGAGGTCCTGCTTTCCGCGCGCGGCATTCTCGTCGGAGAGGGCGCGGACCGGGTTCTTGCCGAAGACCTTCCAGAGATTCCGGACAGAGATGAACGCCTCGTCGGGGGAATCGCTATCGCCACGCGGCGAGTTGGGCGCTTCCGTCACGGATTCCCCGCGATCATGCTCGCTGGCTGCCTCTTGCCTTGCGGCGCTACTCGGTGGCATGCAGACGGAGGGTGCCAGCATGAGAGAGGTATGCCGATGGTGCGGTGCATCCTAGCACACGATCTGGAGCGATTATCTGCGACTCGTCGCCTCGCAGAAGGGGCGCTCCCAGTCGGCGGTTCACGGCACCGATCGGATCCCCCCGCGGCGGTAGGATGAGGTCATGCCCTCCGTGCTCGGAATCGATGCCGCATGGACGGTCACCGAGCCGAGCGGAGTCTCGTTGCTCGTCGCGGACGAAGCGGGTGTCTGGCGGTGCGCCGCCGTCGCGCCGAGCTACGATTCCTTCCTCGCACTTGCCGCCGGCACCCCGGTCGACTGGGGGCTGCGGCCCATGCCGGGCCGCAGCGATCCGGCGAAGCTGCTTGCAGCCGCCCGCACGTTGGACCCCGCCCCGGTCGCCGTCGTGGCGGTCGATATGCCGCTCGCGACCGTGCCGATCACCGGGAGGCGGGCGGCCGACCAGGCGGTCTCCCGCTACTTCGGCGCCCGCGGTGCCTCGACGCACTCCCCCTCGGCCCGCAGGCCGGGTCCCCTCGCCGACTCGCTTCGCGCATGCTTCGGTGCCAGCGGCTACCCGCTAGCGACGGTGACCGACGGCGGCCCGCGCTGGCCGGCTCTGATCGAGGTCTACCCTCACGCCTCGCTGCTCGCGCTCACCGGCGCGGCGTACCGAATCCCCTACAAGGTCCAGCGGAGCGCGCGGTACCATCCCGGAGCAAGCGTTCGGGAGCGGATTCGGAGAGTGCACTCGGAACTCGCCTCGATCCTGGATCGCCTGCGCGAGCACGTCGACGCAATCGAGCTCCCCCTTCCCCCGGTGGGCGAGATCCCTTCGCTCCGGATGCTGAAGCGCTACGAGGACGCCCTGGACGGCCTCGTCTGCGCGTGGTCCGCCCTTCGCTACCTTCGCGGCGAGGCCGATGCCTTCGGGGACGACACCGCCGCCATCTGGGTGCCCCGACGATCGCGGGAGCCCCCCGGGCCCGGCGCCACGCCATGAACGTTGCCGTCGGTCCGTGGCGCGGTGGCAGACTGCTCACGAAGGTACCTCGCTTGGGCCCGCGTTCGGGGATCTCGCTCGCGCCGGGCGCCGGACGATCGAGCAGGAAGGCCCGCGCGGCGCTCTCTCTCCACAGGATGTGCACGTCCTGGAGCGGCTGATCTCGCACTTGGTTCGCATCTGCGTGCCCCGGCGGCGCGGGATCGCGTAGCTTGTCGGGACGGGCGGCTCGCGCGGGCGAATCCGCCCCGGAGCGGGCGCGGGGGCCGGGACGAAGGGGCGGATGCAGGCAACGATCGGCGCGACCAGTGGACCGGCGGAGGCTCCCGGGGGGGCCGCGCGAGCCGGGGGCTACTCGGCGGGGATGCTCCGCAACGGGGGCCGCCGGGGGGAGGGCGGAGCGGGCGGGGGGGCGGGGACGAAGGGGCGGATGCAGGCAACGATCGGCGCGACCAGTGGACCGGCGGAGCCTCCCGGGGGGGCCGCGCGAGCCGGGGTCTACTCGGCGGGAATGCTCCGCAATGCGGTCCGCGAGGGGATTCTCCGCGGCGCACACGCCATCGGCGACGGGCAGATTCAGCCAGCGAGCCTCGACCTGCGCATCGGCGCACGCGGCTTTCGTCTGCGCAGCAGCTTCCTACCCGGCGATGCGAGGGTTCGCGAACGGCTCACCGACCTCCAGGTGGGACCGGAGATCGATCTCGCGCAGCCGGGCGGCATGGTGCTGGATCCCCGGATCCCCTATCTCATCCAGCTCGATGAGAGGCTGAAGCTACCGCGCGGCGTGAGTGCCCGAGCGAACCCCCGGAGTTCGACCGGGAGGCTCGACATCTTCACGCGCGTTCTGACCGACCGCGGGAGCCAGTTCGACGAGATTCGGGATGGCTACGAGGGACCACTCTGGCTCGAGCTCTACTCGAACACGTTCACCGTCAACCTGCGGGCCGGGCTCTGTCTGGCACAGCTGCGGCTCACGACGGCCCGCGAGCCGCTCTCGCCCGGCGAGATCGCGGCGGAGCACGAACGCGAGCCATTGCTCTTCGCCCCCGGCACCGGCTCACGGCAACCGCGGCAGCCAATCGCGCAGCCGAGGATCGGCTCGCGGGGTCTCCTTCTCAGCGTGAGCCTTCCGTCCGGAGGCTACCAGGTGGGTTGGCGGGCCCGGCATCACGCGCCGCTCCTGGATCTCTCGGTGACCGGGGCATACGACCCGTTGCAGTACTGGGAGCCGGTCGAGGCGGAGAGCGGAGGGCGCCTCGTCCTCGATCCCGACTACTTCTATCTCCTGATCTCGCGGGAGTACGTGCGGATACCGCCTTCGCTCGCTGCGGAGATGGCGGCCTACGATCCGACAAACGGAGAACTGAGGACCCACTACGCGGGGTTCTTCGACCCGGGTTTCGGCTACGGTCCCGATCTGCGCGGTACCCGGGCGGTCCTCGAGGTCCGGGCGCACGACATCCCGTTCCTGCTGGAGGACGGGCAGCCGATCGCGCGACTCGCCTTCGAGCGGATGGCGCAGGAGCCGGAGCAGCTCTACGGGGGGACGGACTCGGGCTCGCACTTCCAGCATCAGGGCATTAGCCTGAGCCGTCAGTTCCGGCCGGTCTCCGGGGCGATCACGTTCCGGGTGCTGGGAACTGAGTGAGAGGCGTTTGTTGTGGGCGAGGGTCGCTCGCCAACGTAGATCATCCGGCCCGGTCGAGCGGTTGCCGACGATCGGGCCACGGAAGGAGACACGATGTCGGAGCAGGATGCGGCCAAGCGTTCACTCGTGGAGCGGCTTGTGGGGGCGGCACGACTCGACCGCTCCACGTACGAGGAGGTCGAGCACGACCGCGACGCGACCATGCAGGCGGCGGCCGTCGTTCTGGTGACGAGTGTCGCAGCCGGTATCGGCGCCGTCGCCTCCGAGGGGACTCTGGCCCTCGTCTGGTACACGGCGGCGGGGCTCCTCGGGTGGGTGGCCTACGCGTGGCTCACCTACGTCATCGGGACCCGCATCTTCGCGACGGCCGAGACGAGCGCCGACTGGGGCGAACTGGCGCGCACGCTCGGCTTCGCAAGCGCGCCGAGGCTCTTGCTTCTGCTGGGGCTCGTACCGGGGTTGCTCGGCCTGGTCGCCCTGGTGGTGGGGGTCTGGGTCATCCTGACCACGATCACGGCGCTCAAGGCCGCACTCGACTTCGGCACGTGGCGAGCCATCGCGACAGGGATCCTGGGGCTGTTCGCGCAGGGAATCATCTTCGCTATCGTCGCGGGGATCCTCGGTTAGGCCCTCGGCCGAAACCACCGGGCGGCGACACGGGGCGGCCGGTTTCACGATCGAGTAGCTGCGCGCACCGCCGTCGTTCGGGTGATTGGGACTCCCGTGTTGGGGCGCCGGTGAGGGGGTCCGGCGCGCCGGCGCCCACATCGGCGGCCGCCGCCGCGCCGCGGGCCACACGAGCGCCCATCGCCTAACCAGCTCCGACACTCAGGTACCCAGGTACTCGAGCGTGTAGTCCCCCGGATCGGCACGCACGATGGACACGTACGGTCATCTGTCGCGCCGCCAGCTAGCAGGCGGCCGCGGAGGACCTGGACCACCTCCCCACGTGAGTGGCCCAGTCATGCGCGCGAGTGAGACGTCGGAGGGCGTGTACGGCCACGCGGGTCGCGTCATCCGCTGTCGTGGCCCGGCCCAACCCGCCTCATCCGCACATGCCCGTCTCGACGTTCGGCCTATCCCCGCCGGGGGAATCTGGCATACGTTCTCAAGGGGTTCGGACGCACGACCCGCCACGCGATCATGAGCTAAGGTAGATACTCGCACATGGGATCGGGGTAGTGCACCGAGGGGTAGTGCGCCGAAGGTCAGGAATCGATGACTGTCTCAAACGCTGAAACGCCCACCCAGTCACTCACCTTGACGGAAGAACTCATCCTAATGCTCCTCAATGAGGAGAGCGGTTACTTCCACCAGGTCCCCGGATGGGACTTGAACTGCGCCGTGGTCGGCGGCGTGCTAGCCGAACTCTCGCTCAGATCGCGGATCGACACAGATCTCGAATCGCTCTTTGTCATCGACGCGACGGAAACGGGTAGACCCACACTGGACCCCATCCTGGAGGAGATCGCAGCCGAACCAGTTCCGAGGACCACGCAGTACTGGATCGAGAGGCTGGCGCCCCGTGCGGAGTCAATCATCGATCGGACCTTGGACCATCTGGTTGACCTGAAGGTCCTGGAACACCACGACGGGGAGTTCTGGACGCTGTCCCGTGCTACATGGCAGACGGCGATGTTTGGCAACCCGTCGGAGGAGACCGCGGTCCAGTTTGTACGAACCCGTATCGGCAACGCAATCTTCAACAACGAGATCCCCGACCCGCGGGATGTCATCATCATTTGCTTGATCAACACGTGCGACGTTTTCCGTTTCATGTTCCAGCTTGATGACGAAGCAGAGGAGCGTATTCGGTTCATCTGCCAGATGGACCTGATCGGCCGTTCTATAGCTGAAGCGGTGGCCCAGAACCTGGCGGGCTCGCTGCTGCGACGTTCGGCCCTGATCAGAAAGGCCCCTACCGTCTCGCTGCGCAAGATGCTGTTCAATCCTCAACTTCGTAAAGGCAATATACCGGCACTCTTCGCGGACCTTGCGCATGAGTATGGCCCTGTGTTTCAGCTCCGGCCACCGTTCGCCGAGCCCATGATCGTCCTGGCCGGTACCGAGACAAACCACTGGACTCATCGCCGGGGCCGAATGTACTTGAGGACCAGGGATTATTTTGCGGACTTCGAAAAAGTCTATGGCGCGGCCGGGGTGCTGCCTGCGCTCGATGGTGCGGACCATTTCAGATTGCGTAAGTCCCTGTCAGCAGCCTATTCCCGCAAGAGACTAGCGGGGCAGATGGACGAGCTCTGCGATGCTGCGCGAAGGCACATGGCGCAGTGGAAGGTTGGGGAATCCTACCCGGCGACCGGCATGAGCCGGCGAATGATCAACGCTCAAATCTCGCCGCTCATGGTCGGCGTCGAAACTCAGGACATCATCGACGACCTGTTGAAGTTCAAGGAACGCGCGCTCAGCGTTCACATCATAAAGATCATGCCGAAATTCATGCTGAAGACTCCTGGCATGAGGCGTCGAGTGCGCTTCATCGAGACGTTGCTCGAGCGGGTTGAAAGCGTCCATACCCCCGCCCAGCGACTTGGACAACACCCAGACCTGGTGGACGATTATCTCAGCCTGCACGCCAGTGATCCGCAATTCGTGCCGGAGTCTAACCTGCGATTCGCCTTCAGTGCGGCGCTAGTCGCCAGCGCATACCTTGGCGATGCCTTGAGCTTCACTCTGTACGCCATGGCGTCGCAGCCGGACATCTACGCCAGAATCCAGGCTGAAGCCGACGCACTGTTCGGAAATGGTGATCCGGGCGCCGAAGACCTTAATCCGTCCACGATCGATGTCACGCACCGCTTCATGATGGAGTGCCTGCGCATGTACCCGGTCGTTCCCATGTCGATTCGACACGTGATGAACTCCTGTATCGTAGAAGGCTACGAATTGCCAGTGGGATCGAAGGTCGTGATCGCCCAGACAGCCACACATTACATGAGGGATGTCTTTCCCGAACCCTTCACCTTCGATATCGACCGCTATCTACCTCCGCGCAACGAGCACCTCAGCCCCGGGTACGCACCGTATGGGCTGGGTACCCACACGTGCCTCGGCTCGCGGTGGATGGAGTTGCAGCTGGCCGTCAACCTGCTGATGATCGCGCACCACTTCACGCTCGAGGTGGCCCCGAAGAACTACGAGTTCCGGTTCAATCCCATACCGTCGATGAAACCGAGTCGTAGGCTGAAATTCCACGTCGCCGAGCAAAGACGTGAATTGAACGTCTGACGACCACGGGATCGCGTGGTCGCGATGCCGGCGCTGTCGGGGATGCGGCGCGGCTTCTTCACGTCGAGATGGAGCGGGGCCGCACCACCTGGCGGCTGACGCGGTGGAGCCGCTCGAGGCGATTGAGGCCGAAGCGACGCCGGACCGCGTAGACGCTGGAGCGTGCGGGGCCGAGCGCCCTGGAGATGCGATGGGGCCCGAAGCCTTGTGGGCGGCGCACGGCGCAGATGGCCCGCTCCAGCTGGGCCCGCATGCGCCGGGGGTGGCCAGCTGCGGTCAGTGAAGCCTCGGCAGTAGACGGAGCGTCTTACCCGCAAACAACCCGTATGGGAGTGACATCTCGCATGGGAAGACCAACCGATATCTCCTAATGATGGTCTCTACTGGGCCTTCCTAGCCCTTATGGGCTGGGGCTGCGCCGACTACTTGGCGCGGTCCGCGTCCGGGCGATTCGGAAGCGTGAGTGTCACGCTCCTCGCCCTCACCATTGGACTGGCGGCGCCCCTTCCCTTTGTGCTCGTGGAAGTCGCCCAGCGGTCGCTGGAAGTGGACTGGTCGGGGTTGGCGGTCTGGGGTCTGGTGACTGGCGCGTTCCTGGGAGTCGCTTACCTCATCTACTACACCGGGTTGCAGCGGGGCTCGGTAACGGTGGTCTCCACCGCGGCGTCTGCCTGGCTGGCGGTCACCGTGGTGATTGCGGTTGCAGCCTTTGGAGAGAGCCTCTCGCTGGGCCAAGTCGGGCTCATGGCTGTCATTCTCGTGGGGATACTCATGCTGTCGGCTGGCCGTGTGACTGAGATGGGTGTGAAAAGCGGCCTGGGCTGGGGCCTTGGCGCCATGCTCGCCATCGGTGTCGCCTTGGGATTCATTGGCCAGGTGACGGAAGCGGCCGGCCCCATGCTGGCCGTGCTTGTTGTCCGAGGCGTCTCCATCGTCCCGACCTACGCGTTCGTGAGGCTGAAGAAGGTGGAGGTGCGGCTCCCTACCGACCGGTGGGGGTGGACGTTACTGGGAGCTGTGGGTCTTCTCGACGCCGGAGCCTACGTGGCATACAACCTGGGCGTGGACAGCGCGCCCGTGGCTGTGGTCGCCCCTATCGCCGCGGCCCATCCTGTGGCCACCATAGCGCTGGCCGTCGCGCTGAGCCGGGAACGGCCCCATGCCCTCCACTGGGCGGGCGCCTTCGCCGCCATTGGAGCGACCATCGGCCTCAGCGTTCTGGTTGGAACCTGAGCGGGAGCGCCGGTGAGACGGGCGTGTGACCTCTCGTATGGCCAGTTGATTGGCCACCGGATTGGGCGAGCCGCCTGAGCGGGGGGACGCGCGCCTCGACGATGCGGCCCGCGCGCCCGGACTACTCCTCGGTGAGCGCGAAGTACCGCCCGGCTGGCCTGGCCGGATCCGGTCGATAGACGTACATCCGACCAGGGGCCAACGCCTCTTCGTAGAGCACTTCCTCGCGGCCACCGGCGGTAACGGCAAGCGCGTAGTTGGCCGCTCCGGGCAGATAGAATTTCGCGACGCCCCTGCGATTGGTCTGCGATCGGTTCAAGCCCGCGACGACCACCTCTGCTCCGGGAACGGGATTTCCGCCGCCGTCGAGCACGAGCAGTCTCGCGGCCTGACGTGCGAAGAGGTGAACCGCAAAAAACTGTCGAAGCCGCCCGGCACGACCGGGCACGGTCCCCTCCGGCATGTTGTCGAGGACGTCCTTCTCGTAGCCGATTTGCTTCGGGGTGGCCCAATCAGGGCCGTACTTGAAGCGGAGGTAATCCTCGGGCGGAC
>MKWU01006343.1_pt1 | contig 12099 bp, 5 predicted proteins | sample 809101 | NCBI WGS metagenome assembly MKWU01 (sample SAMN05860141, study PRJNA318959) | sponge metagenome | host: Aplysina aerophoba | place: Slovenia: Piran, Adriatic Sea, Gulf of Piran | collected 2013-05-07
ACGCCAATCTTGCGAACATCCTCGGTGTCGAGCTGCTGTGCGCCGCCCAGGGAATCGAGTTTCGCGCGCCGCTCGCGACCAGCGTCCCGCTCGGGCGCGTGATCGAACGGCTCCGCCGGGAGGTGCCGTCGCTCGGGAGCGACCGCCCGCTCGCTCCCGATCTTGCCCGGGCGGCGAGGCTCGTTTCCACCGGGGAACTCGTGGACGCGACCGGCAGCGCGCCAATGCCGGGTCTTTAGAGCGCATACGTTTTACACGGAAACGCTCCGAGTCTTTGTCGCTGACGGCAGCCGGCCTGTGGCCTGCGCGCCGCATTTGCGGCGGGCCGCAGGCGCGGGCTGTCCCGCGGCCCTCAAAAACAGGCCCGCTCCCCTCGGGGGCCGCCGGGGAGGCGGCCGCCCCGCTTGCGCCGCGGCGGGCCGCAGTCGCGGCCTGTCGCGCGTCCGTCAAAGACGGTCACGCTCTCATCGGCGGCAGCGGTGATGTCGCCGGCCTCGATGGCGTCGCGGCCCGCTGCTTGCGCCACCATCCAGGAGCGACCCAGCAACCGGCGCATCGCGTGAAGGCTGCCGGGGCCTTTGCTGACGGCGGATGGGTCTTGAGTTCCGCCATACTCGGCCGGCGCCCAAGTATGTTGTTCGGCGCCCAATCTTGACCCCACTGTGTCACGTAAAACCGACGAGTTAGGGCGCCGATCGGCGTCCAAACTACGCGCCGATCAACATTACAGGGATTTTTGTATCTGATCGAGTAGGCCATACTCTCAACGGCGGCGGGATTATGCGCCAGAGCGGCGGCGTGTTGAGTACCTTTGATTCCGTGAGATCAAACGAAGACACCGACCAGCACGCGTGAAAACAATCATGAGGTTCGCTCGGTAGAGCTCTCCTCTCTCCATCGCACGCACTCGGACAGATAAGTGCGCGCGTCCTTGCTGAGCCGCGAGATGCCGAGAAGACGCGACAGGACCAGGATTGGATCCTCTGCGCTTCCCAAAGCGCGCGCGTTGGCATCAATAACCGAAGCGATCTCTGTCCTGGATACGTCTCGAATGTGGCGGCCGTTCAGCCCGCGGAATGGAGTCCGGGCCGAGTGGCTCCCGGTTGCCCAGACAAATACAGTTCCGAACTCGGAGTGGCGCTCCACCGTCGAGAGGGTCTTCTGGACTTGCGCCTGAATACGTCTCCCGGTTCGTTGCCACCCGTGCTCCTGCGCTACCCTGCGAGCGAGCCCATGCAACGTGACCGGTCCCTCGCGCTCGACTACGCGGCGGATAAGTCGACGTAGAACCGGTGCGTAGTCGGAATCGAAGAATCGATCGGGATCAGCGGCGACATCGTCCTGGTGCGCGTCTACGACCTCTCCAGCAGAGGAGGGGGAACCTGGGGTTGCGTTAGGCCCAGTCTGGGAGATGGGAGCGGTAGCAATAGGCATGGCGCGATCGCCGCCACTGGATTCCGAATCGGTCGACAAGACCGCGCCAGAGGCCTCGCCTAAGTCCGCAGTCTGATGGGGGAGTTCCTCCTGAGCGTCTGCCGCCGCTTCCTCCTCTTCGACCACCTGATCGTGCTCGGGCTCGGAAGGGGCAGGCTGAGCCAACTCCGGTTCCTCGCCAGACTCCCCCGGCAACTCGGCTTCCGTGGTTCGCTCGTCCGCTTCATCCTTGAGCACCGCCCGAGCCTTACGGTCAGCTTCGAGAAGCTGCTCGAGCTTGCCATGGAGCCGGTCTGCAACATCGAGCGGGTTTCGAAACCAGTCGGTCGACCAAACCCGAAGAATGGTCCAACCGAGGCCTTCCAGCACGGCTTGTCGAATTTTGTCCCGGTCACGAGCCGTCGCCGAGGAGTGGTACCTCGCCCCGTCGCATTCGATGCCAGAGAGGTAGCTGCCGGCATAGTCCGGATGCACGACGCCAAGATCCACGCGGAAATCGGATACCCCGATTTGGGTTCGAACCTCCCAGCCCTTTCCGCCAAGCGCAGCCGCCACCGCTTCCTCGAAGGGGCTTTCGGCAGGGCCGAGCGAGCCCTCGTCCCGCGCAGGAAGCGCAATGGACCCGCGCTCGGCATAATCGAGAAATGCCTTCAGGTCGCGTACTCCGGCAGCGCGGGTACGGTCGAGATCGATCTGTTCAGCCCGAATCGAGGAGAACACGTGAAGCTCTCGACGGGCGCGGGTGATCGCGACGTTGAGTCGTTTCTCTCCTCCCGTTCCGTTGATCGGCCCGAAGTTCATCGTGAGCTTGCCGGCAAGATCGGGTCCAAACGTCACCGAGAACAGCATCACGTCGCGCTCGTCCCCTTGGATACTCTCTAAATTCTTGACGATGATCGGCTCCTCACGCTCGTCGGCGAAAAACCACTCGAGCTTGCTGTTTCCCCGGCGCATCTCGTCGAGTAGGTCCAGAATGAGCGACTGCTGCTCGGCGTTGAATGTGATGACCCCGAGCGTTTGGCGCTCATCGTCCGGCACTGCGAGCCATGTCGTAAGACGTCGCTTCACCATCTCGGCAACGGCTCTGGCTTCGTCCTGGTTCACGCGGCCCTGTCCTCGCGCGTATGTGCCGTTCACCTTGTGGAATTTGATCGCGTCGGAACCGGATGACGGAGCCGGGAATGTTACGAGCCGGTCGCCGTAATAGCGGTTGTTGGAAAACGCGATGAGGGCCTCATCGCGGCTTCGATAGTGCCAATCGAGATTGCGGTGGGGCACGCCAGCGGCCGAGACTTCGTCGAGTATCGAGGGCATGTCGCGTTCGACTTCCGGCAGATCTCCGTCATCGTCATCGGCTCGTCCAAAAAAGTTCGTAGGAGGCAGCTGCTTGGGATCGCCCACGATAATCGTCTGACGACCCCGTGCTATCGCGCCGATCGCGTCCCAGGTCGTGATCTGCGAGGCTTCGTCGAAGATGACCACATCAAAGGTAGCTTGGTCCGCCGGCAGATATTGGGCTACCGAAAGGGGAGACATCAGAACGCAGGGCGAGAGTTTTCCGAAGGTTTCAGGGAGGCCCGCCAGAAGCTGACGAATTGGCATGGAAGGGCGTTCGAGACCCAACTGGCGGCGGAGTGTTCCGAGTTCGGATTTTTTCGGGACACCCGCCTTCGCGGGCAACCCATGCGCGATACGTCGCATCACCTCGGCCGGCGCCAGCTTTGACGCGTCGTCGTCGAGCGTGCAGAAGGTCGCTATGACGTGCTCGTGTTCCCAACGCGCGAAGCTTCGCAGCTCGTCGCGTGCATCCATCGCAAGTGGGAGCCACCAGGCTGCGTAGGCTCGTTTGAACGCTTGCTCGGCGTCCTCTTCGATTTGCCCGTGTTCGAGAGCTTTGACGAGGGAACCGAGGCCTGTAGCCACGCCCTCCTTGCTCATCTTTACCCATTTGTTCCAGTTCTGAAGACGCGCCTGTTCCGCTACCACCGTCGCAAGGCCATCGGCCAAGTCCGCAACGCTCGTCCCTTCCGGGAACACGCCGTCCCTTTGCACAAACTCGCGAGTCCTGTCGTCGGCCGCCTTCTCTGCAGCAAGGTAGACTCGGAGCGCTTCCAGAGTTTTTCCGCCTGATGCGGAAGCGAGCACGGAGATGGCAGATTCGAAGCGGACCGGATCCTCGACGTCCGAATTCATTTCCGACAGAGCAGTGCGAAATTCGATTGTCTGACGAACGGCCTCGGTCGAACGATCCGCGTCCGTTCCACTATCGGTTTCTGCGACTGCCGCTAAGGTGTTCTCGCGGATCGCTGTGTCAAGCTTACGCACCCTAAAGAGTACCTTCAGGTCGACGGCGGCATCAGCGGCTCCGTTGCGGGCATAGGTTTGCAACATCTTGCGAATATTCTTCCTCGCGAAGGAAGAAGCTGGCCAGATCTTCGCCTGCGCTTCGCGCCAGCCAGCGTCCATTTTCTCGAGCGGCATCCGACGCACCGCGTCGAGCGGATACGTGGCGACTGTTTGGGAGGTTGCGACGGCAAGCTCCTTGACATCCCTTGCCAGTGACTCAGCCAATGCAGACAGGCGATCCGCCGGCATGTCCGGTACAGACAAGAGATCAACTGCTCCACGCTCTACGCGAGGCGCGAGCGCCTTGAGCCGCGCGCGGCGTGCAGCTTCCAGTTTGGTGTCCGCACGAAGTCCGAGTTCACGAGCCAGCGCATGTTCGGCGTGCCTCAACTCGTCGAGCGACACTCGGAGAGACTCGATAGCTTCGAGCACTTCCGCTTGCCATCGGAAAGAAAATTCCTCGCGACGGACCAGCAAGAGAGGGGGGCCGGTGCCGACCACCCCGTGCGTCCGCCCAAGGTCAGCGGCAAGCTTCGCCAAGCGTTTGTAGCTCTCCTCATCGTGCGCATCTTTGGACGCGAAGGAGATCTCGAGGGGTGACTCTCCCTGGGCGACCAAAGCGACCGCATCGAACACGCTGAAGCCCTGTGTTCCCTTGGCATGAAGCGCCTCGACATAGGCGTTCAACTTGTCCCGGGAGAGCTTCAGCTCTTCGGTCACTTCGACCCATTTCTCTTCCGTGCCGCCCGAAGCTCGGTCCCACCCACGTCCCAGCTGCGCGAGAACGGACTTCCGATCCGTCTTGTTCGAATGAAGCTCCAGCACCGCGTCGCCGAGCCCTGTCGCCCTAAGTCTACGGTGAACCACATCGAGCGCCGCCGCTTTTTCGGCAACGAAGAGCACGGTTTTCGCCTCACCGAGGCACTGCGCGATGATGTTGGTGATGGTCTGGCTCTTTCCGGTTCCCGGGGGCCCGACGAGGACGAAGTCACGACCCTGCGAGGCTGCCAGGACGGCTGCGAGCTGCGAGCTGTCCGCGGGCAAAGGAGTCAACAGGTCCCGCGGCAAGCGCCGACGATCGATCTCCTCCGGCGCAATGAGCGTGTCGTCTACTGTATTCCCGTACGTCTCTGTGGCTCCGTCAATTAGATGTTTCACTAGTCGGTCTTGCCGAAGCTGATCAGTGCGGTCGACCAGGTCCTTCCACATGAGGTATTTCGCGAACGAGAAGGTCGAGAGTGCGAGCTCCTCAACAACTTCGAAGCCGGAGACCTCACGCACCTTCCGGCGCATGATCTCGAAAATGAGCGGGACATCGATCCCGCTTTCATCGCAAGGCAGCTCGCCCTCGAGCTCCGGGATGCGAAGATGGAAGTCACGCTTCAAGAACTCGAACAGCGTCGAGTTGATCCGCACGTCGTCCTCGTGGTGCGCGATCCGAAATGGGGACTGCGCCGAGCGACGCTCCAGTTTGACGGGAATAAGCACAAGCGGAGCGCGGTAAGTACGTGTATCACCCGCGCTCTTTTTCCAGCGGAGAAAGCCCGCAGCGAGAAAGAGCGTGTTCGTGCCGCCCTCCTGCATGTCGCTCCTCGCGCGGCGGTAGAGCGTCAATAGACGGTTATTCATTTCCTGGCCGGTCAGCGGCACGACGACCTGTCGGCGCTCGAAGGCATCGCGGACGACTTCCTCCTCGATCCGCTGCGCGTCCTCTAGGGAGACCGTGCGGTTGCCGAAGGGATCGTTGTCGTTAAAGGAGAACCCTCGAAACATCGTTCCGGCGGCGAGTTTATCTTCAAGAGCAGCAACGCTCGGACAGCGCAAGGGGAGCGTTTGCTTGCTGTCGCGGTAGTTGAGGAGGCGGTTGCGGAGCGACAAATCGAGAAGCTTACGTTGCCATCGCTCGATGCGATCCTGAGACGTCTCGGGTGCCTCTGGGGTGATCTCGCCGGGCAACAGCCCGAAATCCGGTACTGGCGGCAGCGCCGCGGGGGCTGCCTCAATGGTTGCTCCGGGTTCGGAGGGATCCGATTTCCCGTGACTCGCAAGGGGCCGGATACGGGCAGCACGTGAGCGCGCAATGTCGACAGCCATGACGAATTCGGGGTCGCGGTTCTCGACAAGCCGACGACGTCCTTCATCGACCGCTTGGTCGAAGCCAATAGAGGGACGCTTGGTGAGCAGTGTTGTCTCGATCGGGTGGAACTCGTGGGCCTGCACCGCTTTGCGAACGGTAACAACATCTGGTTCCGTCACATGGCCGAAATCCTTCTCAAGGATCCATACGCCGACCCACGCGTGGCCTTGCGAGAAGAGGACGACGGGATTGAGACCCGCCGCCTCAAAGGCTGCAGCAAGAAAGAGCGTGGAGTCCAGACAGGTGGCGAGACGCTCGTCGGCGATACGACTTGGCCCCCTGATCTTCTGGCCCTCATTCTCGAAAGATGCTGGTGGCTCGGCATACGTGAGCGCGAGGCCAGTGACGGCGGACCAGATCGAACTGGCAAGCATGTAAGCCCGGCCGGGATCACCTGACTGGTAGCCGTTCATCGAACCGTCGTAGCCTGCGCGCTCCAATAGACGTGCGGCATCCTTTACCGCGCGGCCTACTGCGGGATCGTTCGGAGAAACGAAGGCGGCGAGGATCTGCGCCATATCCCCTACGCCGCCCCACTCATCGCGGGCGAGCAGTTCAATCCGGTGCTTCTCGACAATTGTCTGAAGCCCCAGTGCCTCCATACGGAATTCGAGCTCGCCGATCTCCGCTTCGTTGAGGCCTTCCAACCGTTCGATGTCGAGGGGGGTGGAGACGTCCCGTAGCGAAAGATCAGACCCAGGCGCGACGCGGTCGATGGTCCAGGTTCTCTCGCGGATGATGGGAGGTGCGGCCCGAAGGGTAATCCTTATGTCGGTGAGTGGCTGATCGGTCGGATTCCCGACCGTGATGCCCTCGATGATCGCGACATCGTTCTGCGCTGAAGCGAAGTTCACCCGCTGCAACGCGCGATGCCGCAGCGTTACGACCCTAGACTCCGCCTGCACGTCAGGCGACTCTATGTCGCTGTTACCGTTTGCCAATTCTTTCCCCCCAAGATCCTAACCCGAAGGAGCACCGACTGGACGTCGGCGAGGGTGAGAATACCGCAATCGCAAATCGGGAACAGATGCCAGGGCCTCTCAAGGGGAACTCTGGTCGGCAGGTATCAGGACATCGATGTGTGCCGACGCATGAATTGCCGTCGACCGGCTCGTTAGGTACTTGAAATCCCGCAACTCATCTGGGCCAGACTTGGGTGTCAAATCACTGACGGTGAGGCCGCAGAGAGCTCAAGCAGTGTAGATCGGTGCACGAGTTCGGTGCTGATCGGCACGGTAACTTATTGATCTGGCTGGATTACGGGGGGTCGGCAAAGCGTGGTTAACAATACCGTCAATTACAACGCAACCTCACCGAGGAAGAAGCGTCGTGAGACGTACAGGGTGCGCAGCAATGCGCACTCTGGGACGCGGTGGCCGAGGCCGCCGAGAAGGCCGGCATGAGCCCCGGCTCGTTCGTGCGCAAGGCCGCGGCGCGCGCCGCGGCGGACGATCTCTATCTCTACGGCGGCGGATTAACGCCGGAACTGGCCGATCTGATCAAGCAGACCTTCCGCGGCGTGTACCTGTTGGCGTATCTAAAGCGCGACGAACTTGATGGATCCGACCGCAAAGACCTCTTTGGCAGGGCCGTGGCGGACGCCAGGACTGCCCAGGACGAGACGCTGGGAGCGGACGAACCGAATGCCGCGACGCTCGAAACACCCTCCAGTACCAGCTCCGGAGCCGCCGACGCATGACCGTGTTTCGCTTCATCCATTCCTCTGACCTGCACCTCGGGCGACGGTTCGGAAACTACCCCGAAGACATTCGCGGCCGCCTGGCGGAAGCACGCCACGCCGCGATCGACAGCCTGTCGGCTGCCGCGCGGGACCACGGGGCCGGCCATGTGCTGATCGCCGGCGATCTCTTCGACACCGAAACGCCGTCCGATCGGGTCTGGCGGCAAGCGCTGGCCGCGACGGCCGCAGCGGACAACATCCATTGGTGGATCATTCCGGGCAACCACGACAGCCTCGCCGCCGAAGCGCTCTGGGATCCCATTCGCGCACAGCGTCCCGACAACATGCACTTTTGCGATGCCGCCGAGCCCGTCGAGATCGCGCCCGGCGTCATGCTTCTTCCTTCGCCGGTGCCGAGCCGCTTTCCCGGTCGCGATGCGACGGAGTGGATCCCGGGCTGTGCCACGCCCGATGGTTCCCTCCGAGTCGGTCTCGCACATGGTGGTATCGTGACATTCGGAAGCGAGGACGACGGCGCGGAGACAATCCCCCCCGACCGCGCAGCCTCCGGCGGTCTCGACTATCTGGCTCTCGGCGACTGGCACGGCTTCGTGCGTGTCGGAGATCGGACGTGCTATTCGGGCTCGCCCGAGCACGACCGTTTCAAGCACCAGGGGCGGGGTGTTTGCCTGGCGGTGACGATCCCGGGCCCGGGAGCCGTGCCCGAGGTTGCCGAGGTCGCGACCGGCCGGTTCGGTTGGTACGACATTCCCCTGCCGCTCACGCCGGAGCAGAACGCGTCCGATGCCCTTGCCGGCGCGCTACCGGAGGATGGGTCCGAGCGTCGCGACACGCTGGTCCGGGTGCATGCTTCCGGGTGGACCCGTCTTCCCCAACGGATGGAATTGGCACGGGCTGCCGAGGACGCCGCGCCGGAGTTCGGGTATTTCGACTTGAACGATGCCGAACTGGCGACCGAGTGTGCGCCCGAAGATCTCGATGACATCGGTCCGGGAGGCGCCCTCCGCATGGCCGCAAAGATCCTGTATGACGACGCCGATGACGACGCAATGAGCACGGAGGACCGTGCCGTCGCGGCGGCGGCTCTTCGCCGGCTCTACGGTTACGTGACGGAAGACGCGCGGTGAAGCTCCGAACGATCCGCCTGGAGAATGTCCGGCGCTTCGTCGATCCCGTCGAGATCGCCGGCATCGGCGACGGACTGAACGTGTTCTCGGCGCCGAACGAGCACGGCAAGTCGACCGTCTTCGATGCGCTACACGCGGTCTTCTTCAAGCCGAGGACGTCGTGGGACAGGGAAATCCGGAGCCTCGCGCCGCACGTCGGCGGCGATCCATCCGTCGCCGTCGAGATCGAACTCGACGACGGCATCTATCGGATCGAGAAACGCTGGAGCCACCGGCGCAACGGCGATGCGCGAATCGAGACGGCTGGCCGGCTGATCGGGCAGGCAGATGAAGCCGAGGCCTGGATCGCAGAGACCTTGAAGGCGCCCCGGGACGGCGGCCCGGCGGGACTGCTCTGGGTCCGCCAGGGGCTCACCGGGCTCGACGACGGCGACGCCGCGCAGCTCGCCCGCCGTGATCTGCTGACCTCGGTCGCGGGGGAGGTTGAGGCGATGACCGGTGGCAGGCGCATGGATGCCGCCCGGGAACGATGCCGCCGCGAGCTCGACCGATATCTGACCGGCACGGGACGCGTAAAGACCGACGGTCCACTCAAGCACTGGCAGGACGAGGTTGCCGCGCTTCGTTCCGCGCGCGACGAACTCGCCGCGAAGTCGGAGCGGCTGCGAGCCGAACTGGATCGTCGCCGCGATCTCCGGCGGGAACTGGCGGATCTTGAGGGTCCGGAGGAAGAAACGCGTCGCAAGGAGCGCCTGGTTGAAACCCAAGCCGCGCATGCCGATGCGTCCCGCCACGCCGAGTCACTAGAAAAGGCGAAGAGGCATGAGCACACGAAACGCGTCGAGGCAGGACGTGCGGAAGAGCGTTTGACGGCCCTGGAGAAGGATCTCTCCGAGATGGCCGAGGCCGCCTCGGCGCACCGAACCGCGAAGGATGAGGCGCAACAGGCGACGGAACGCCTGCGCCTTGCGGAAGGCGCGATGTCCGAAGCGGCGGACGCCCATAAGTCGGCGCTCGCCCGAGCCGAAGCCGCCGCCGACGTGTTGCGGCGCTCGCTCTTGGCCGAAACCGCGGCGGCGGCGGCCCGACACCGCGATGAGCTAATCGAGAAGATCGAACGCGCGGAAGAATTGCGGCGGCGCGCGGAACAGGCATTGGCCGACGCCAGGACCGAGCTCTCGGACTCGGCGCTCGAAGACCTCGACAAGCTTGATGAATCCGTGCGTGTCCTGCGAAGAGCCCGCGACCTCGAGGCCGGCGCGATCGCCATGGCCTATGAACCCGGCCGACAGGATGGCGTTTCCCTGGATGGAAGACCGCTTCCGGACGGCGAACGGTTGTCGATCCCCGACGGTGCGCGGTTGGAAGTCGAAGGTATCGGCCGACTGGATATACACCCTGGGCGACGACCGGATGGCGAAACCCTTGCCGAAGCGAAGGCGGAGCTGGCGCGGGCGCTGGAGGCTGCAGGCGCCAGCACCATCGCGGACGCCCGCGCATCGGCCCACCGGAGACGCGATGCCGAACTGCGTCGACGCAATGCGCAAGCGGACCTGAGCGATTTGGCGTCTGACGGAATCGATGCGTTGCGCGCCCGGCTCGCAGAACTCCCGCAACCGATCGCCGACGAAGACGATCTTCCGACTGCCGAGGAAGTGCGGCAAGAGGACGAAGCGTCGAGGAGAGCCCTGGCGGAAGCTCTCGGAGAATATGAGGCTACGCGCGCCGCACACGGGCGGGCGCAAACGGTGGCCGTGCAGGCTAACGCGGCCGCCGAAGGCGCCGATACGCGCCTGGCGCGTGCGACGGCGGCCCTTTCGGAAATCGACGAACCGGAAGCCGAGAGAACCGTTCGGCAGGAGGCCCTTTCGCGCTTTCGCACCGAATTGGGGGACGCCATTCGCCGCAGCGAAGAGGTCGAGGCGGCGGCGCCCGATCTTGAAGCCGCGGCCACAGCTCTCGAAAGGGCGCGCTCGATCGTTGAACGCGCCGAAAAAGAGCGGCAGCGCATTCGCCTTGAGCTCGGGAAGCTCGACACTTCGATCGGTATTCAGGCCGCCGAAGCCGTCGACGAGGAGCTGGCCGACATCGACGTCCGTCTTGAAGCTGCCCAGACCGCGCTCGCAGGTCTGGAATTCGAGGTCGCTGTCCTGAAGAAGCTCGGCGCGGCTCTGGAGAAAGCCCGAGCGTCGGCGCGGGACCGCTATGTCGAACCCGTGATGACGGAGCTCGTTCCGCTCCTGCGGCTCTTCTGGCCGGAAGCGCAACTCCGACTCGACCCCGAGACTCTGCTGCCCACGGCCCTGGTTCGGGCCGGCACGGAGGAGGATTTCGATATCCTGTCGGGTGGTACGCAGGAGCAGATCGCGCTGCTCGTCCGTCTCGCCTTCGCCCGCATGCTGGCCAAGGCGGATACGCCCGCGCCCATCATCCTCGACGACGCCATCGTCTACACCGACGACGACCGCATCGAGCGGATGTTCGATGCGTTGACGCGCCAGGCCCACGATCTACAGATCGTCGTTTTCTCCTGCCGCCAGAAAGCGTTTCGGGATCTCGGCGGTCGAGGTCTCGGCATCCTGCCCGTGTAGTTAAGCTCGCACATTGGACGCTGATCGGCGCGGCAACGTGTTGATGCTCTTAGATACCCAGGGGTCAAACGACGATGCCGATCAACAAGCCGAACTCCGACGCTCCAGACGGGCCCCAGCGGAGACGCGCATTTTAGAGCGGATTCGCACCCCCTGAATTGCCTCCAAATCGGCAGTTTCAGGCGCCTCGCAGGCCCTTTGCAGCGCCCGGTGCCTCACGACTTTCCGTCAGGGCCGCCTCGCCGAGCGGGATTGTGTCCCGCGGAGTGGTGTAGGAGCGTTGCGCTCTACGCGGCTTCCGGCGTCTTGGGCCGGGATGGTCAGGCTGCCACGGGTGGCAGCTTGATGGGAACATTGTCGCTCACTGGCGCGATGGATTCGAGGGTCATGTAGCGGGCTCTCTGGACCGCCCACTCGTCGTTCTGCTCGAGCAGGATGGCGCCGACGAGGCGGGTGATGGCGTCCTCGTTGGGGAAGATGCCGACGACGTTGGTGCGCCGCTTGATCTCGCCGTGGAGCCGCTCGAGCGGGTTGGTGGAGTGCAGCTTGGCGCGATGCGCCGCAGGGAAGCTCATGTAGGCGAGAACGTCGTGCTCGGCCTCGTCCATGAGGGCGGCCAGCTTCGGCGCCTTGGGCCTGAGCTGGTCGGCGACCTGGCGCCACTGGGCGCTCGCGGCCTCGGCGTCCTCCTGGGCGAAGGCGGTGGCGACGAAGGCGGAGACGACGCGCCGGCCCTGGCGGCCGGCACGGGCCAGCAGATTG
>MKWU01006344.1_pt1 | contig 12097 bp, 20 predicted proteins | sample 809101 | NCBI WGS metagenome assembly MKWU01 (sample SAMN05860141, study PRJNA318959) | sponge metagenome | host: Aplysina aerophoba | place: Slovenia: Piran, Adriatic Sea, Gulf of Piran | collected 2013-05-07
GGCCGGCGCAGCGCGGCTTCTCGACCATCACCATCGCCCATATCACGTTCTCGCTGGCCTACGTGGCGGTCATCATCCAGTCGCGACTGACCGGCATGGGGCAGGGCCTGGGGGAGGGCGCGGCTCGACGTGGCGGGAAACCGGTGCGGGCGGCGGCCGGACATCAATGCGCTGGCCACCATCATCATCCTGACCGTCGCCATCGGCGTCGCCGTCGCGGCCTGGCTGATGCTGCGCCAGCAGAAGATCGCGGCGGCCGAGGCGGCCGCCCGGTAACCGGACTGCCCATGACCACCGCAAGCGACGAGCACTATCCGCTGGACTCGATTCTCTTCCTCGAAGCGCTGTGGGGCGACGGATTCCTTTCGCCCGGCGGTCCGGAGGAGGTCGAACGCCTCCTGTCCGGCGTGGACCTCGCGGGCAGGACGGTCGTCGACATCGGCAGCGGCGCCGGCGGGGTTCCGATCCTGCTGGCGGACCGGTACGGCGCCGCCCGCGTGATCGGGCTGGATGTCGAGGCGACGATGGTTGCCCATGCCCGGGCGAAGGTCGAACGCGCGGGGTTGCAGGACCGGATCGAGATCCGAAGGGTCGAGCCCGGCCCGATGCCGCTGCCGGACGCCGGCGTCGACATCGTGTTCAGCAAGGACTCGATCGTCCACATCCCGGACAAGGAGGCACTGGCCGCCGACGCGTTCCGGGTCCTGAAGCCGGGCGGGTGGTTCGTCGCCTCGGACTGGCTGATCTCCCACGACGGCGAGCCGTCGCCGGAGATGGCGGACTACGTCGCGAAGGAGGACCTGGATTTCGGGATGGCTTCGCCGGCCCGCTACCGCCGCGCCCTCGAGGCGGCAGGGTTCGTCGACGTATCGCTGACCAATCGAAATCCGTGGTACCGGACGGTGGCGCGCGAAGAGCTGGCACGTCTTGAAGGAGCGGGCAGGGACGCGTTCCTGAGTGTGCTGGACGAGGCGACACTGGACGAACAGGTCGGAATCTGGCGCGCCATGATCGTGGTGCTGGATTCGGGCGAGCACTGCCCGCACCATTTTCGGGGCCGAAAGCCGTAGCCCCTGGCTCTTGCCGAGTAGCGAACCTACTTGTCCGCAAGCATCAACACCCGGAAATTGCGGCACGCGCGACTTCGATGAAGGCACGTGCTCGATTCACCGCATCTGCGGCTTGTGAGTCAGTGAATATCTCGGCCGGAATTCCGCCCGGAAGCCCGTTGGGATAACGGGTGGGAATGTAGTACTGGTCAAGCTGTCGGGCCGAGTCCAGTAGTTGAGCAAGCGTTCCCGTGGGATCTGCCGCTGTCTCGAGCAGTTCGACCAGTGAGTGTCCGGGGACAAAACGTTCGCCGGAGAGATAGTGAATTGCCTTGAGCGCCTTCTCCGCGGCCTGCTGACTCGTGAAACAGGCTTGCGCGGGGAACCCTTCTCGCGCGCCGAGCTCGGCGAATGCAAGGTCGCTCTCGGCTTGCCGCAGCCAGCGCCCGGCTTCCGTTCGGGCCGCCTTCACAGGACATCCACTCCTTCCTCAAGAACTCGCAGGAGGAAGGGGTTTTCTTCATCGACCATGCGTTCAAACTCGGCCGAGGTGTAGACGAGCAGATCGAGCCGGGGCCAGACCTCATAGAGTCCACCGAAGTCGCGGAAGCGTTCAAAGAATGTTCTGTCGGTATCGGCAATCACGACGAGGTCGAGGTCGCTCCACTCGTCTGCTTCGCCACGGGCGACCGAGCCGAACATCAGCGCTCTCCTGGCGCCGGCCAGACGAGGGCGAAGCCGCTCGACGAGGACGGCGCGGTCTTGAAGATCGGCTACATCCATGATGTGTAGTGTAGTCAAGTATCAAGCCGGGAGCTTCCCCGAAGCCTCCCGCTCTGGGAGTCGTGGGAGGCGCACTTTCCTTGCCTACCCATCGAGCGCCACTGCAACCCGATGTTCGCCTGGGTCTGCCGTTCAACCCTGAGGACCAGCGACACCTTCCAAATGGGATCGCTCTGTCCGGAATTCCGCTTGATACTTCGGACACATTTGACCGAACGTACGAGCCGTGAAAGGCAAGGAATTCATCGACAAGGTGCGAAGAATCGGCCACGAGAACAGTGTCCCTGTCCGTATCGACACCGAGCGCGGCAAGGGCAGCCAAATCACCATCTACCATGGTGCCCGCAAGACCGTCGTGAAGGATCGCCGCAAGGAGCTTCCTACTGGCCTCTTGTCGGCGATGGCCCGTCAACAGGGCCTCACGAGCGGCGACTTTCGGTGACTCGAGAGGACATCAGAATGCGATTTACCTATCCCGCGCGACTGCGACCCGACTCCACCGGCGAGCTCATCGTCTCGTTCCGCGATCTGCCCGAGTGCCTGACCTCCGGCACCAGCGAAGCGGAAGCCCTGGCCGAGGCAGCGGACGCCCTCGAGGAGGCCATTGCGGGACGCATCGACGACGCCGAGCGTATCCCCGTACCGAGCGCACGACGCTCCGGAGAACATCATGTCGCCGTCCCCGCCGGCACCGCAGCCAAGGCCGCCCTCGCGCTTCGCGCTTCGCGAAAGCCGTCTGTCCCGCGTGACCCTCGCACGGCGACTCGGCGTGGACGAGAAAGCGGTGCGCCGCATGCTCGACCCGCGCCACCGCACCGCCGTACACCGCATTGAGGCTGCACTGCGCATGCTCGGCCAGGAGCTCGTCATCGAGACCCGCGCCGCCTGAGTGACCGAGTGATTGCGCAATCTTCGTCCTGGACGGGCAAGGGAGGCCGTTCTATCCAGGAGTCCCGATTCCGGATCGCCGTTTCCCACGAGTCTCGCGCGCGAGGATGCGCTCGGTTCGTGTTCGAAGACATCCACGATCCCACGGATGCGATCGATGCTCTCGTCGAGTGATCGCAGGGTGGCATCGGGCTAGCCCTGCCGCAACCTTGCCTCGCGGTCCTCCCGCCGGCGGTGGATTGCCAGGATCAGCGCGGCCTTGGCATAGCGCGAGCTAGCGACAGAGATTCCCCTCACCACCATCTCGCTGGCCCCGGTGTGGGCAAGCTGTTTGTCGCCCCATGCGAGCATGCTGTTGAGGTCGTCGACCTCCTGTTCGTAGGGCGGCGTCGAGCCGCCGTGTTCGAGGGCGCGGCGGTTCCAGGTCTCGAGCTCGTCGCGAAGCCCGCGGTAAGCGCCTTGCAAGAATTCATTGCTAGCGCGCCGGAGGCGAAGGTTGCCGTCCCAGGCGTCGTCGAACTCGTAGCGATAGCTCATGATGGTGCTGGGCTGGCGGGCGGGACGATGGGTTTCCGGACGGGTCGGCAGTAACGCGGTGAGGCCTTGCGGGTTTGAAGATACCGAACTACGCGTCCTGGAAGTGACGAATTTCGGAGCATGTCGAACTTGAGTCTAGTTTGAACGAGTTCTATTTTCGTCATTATGGGATACCAAAAGCGCCTAATGCTAAACCGCCTGCACCGACTGCTGCCGGAAGGGCTGGTCGCGGACGCCGCCTGGTTCACCCGCATGGGCTACCCGAGCTCTCTGCGCAGCCGCTATCTCGCGAGCGGCTGGCTGCAACGGGTGGCGCGAGGGGTGTTTCGGCGCCCGCTGCACAAGCCGGGGCTTGAAGAGACGGCGGCGCCGCTGCGCTGGCAACATGTCGTGACCTCGCTGCAGATGGTGCTGGAGCAACCGGTCGCGGTGGGTGGGCGCACGGCGTTGGAACTGCACGGCTTAGCGCACTAACTGTCGAGCGAGGGACCGAGAGAGGTGCACCTGTGCGGGGACGAACGGGCGCCTGGGTGGCTTGGCAAGCTTCCCATCGTCACGCCCTTCGTCTTTCACGATGCCCGCAAGCTGTTTCGCGCCGAGCCGATCGCGGCCGGTCTCGAAGCGCTCAAGTCGGCGATGGCCGTCGACGGACCGTCGCAACAGGCGCAGATCCACGGCAGCCTGACCTGGCGGTACTTCGGCGACGGGGACTGGCCGATCGTGCTGTCGACGCCGGAACGGGCGGTGCTGGAGCTGCTGGACGAGCTTCCCGGCGGGGAAACATTCCACCAGGTCGACATGCTGATGGAAGGTCTGGTCGGTCTGAGCCCGAAGCGCACGAGCCGTCTTCTCGGGGAATGCCGAAGCGTCAAGGTGAAGCGCCTGTTTCTGTGGTTCGCCGAGCGCCACGGCCATCCGTGGCTCGAACGCCTCGACCACGACGGGATCGACCTCGGCAAGGGTAAACGGATGCTGATGCGGGGCGGGAAACTTGACGCGAAGTACCAGATCACGGTTCCGCAGGACCTCGATGCCGGTGGATGAGCGATACCGGCGACAGGTCGAGTTGCTGGTCCGTACCCTGCCTCACGTCGCGCAGGAGAGATGCTTCGCGCTGAAGGGCGGGACGGCGATCCCGCGGTAGTGTGGCGGATGAGGAAGCTCGCACAGCTCGACGAAAAGGAGCGATCGGCAATGGTCAAGAGGATCGAGGCGGCGCTGACGGACAGGATTGATCGCGCCTCCATGCCGACGTCCACAGGATTCGGGGGGTAGTGGCAATGGACACTCCCGAACTGCGGGAACTCGTGGATGCGTCAAGGGAACGCCTGGACGTCGAGATGCTGCGACATGCAGAAGATCGCAGCGGCCGAGGCGGCGCTGGGCGAACAGGTCGGAATCTGGCGCGCCATGATCGTCGTGCTGGACTCGGGTGAGCACTGCCCGCACCACTTTCGGGGTCGAAAGCAGTAGCGAAATCCGCGCGTTCGCGCACTGCTGCATTCGTGCTCGGAAGTCACTTGTTAAATCGACATTAATATCGATTTCACTGCGCTATTTTCCCAATAATCCTATACTTGCACCGAGAGGGCCGTTGGAGCCGAAAATGTCCGTCGCGAAATCACTGGATCGAATGCCCGAGGCGTTCGTGTCCGACAGCTCGATCACGCATGCCGTGTCGCGTGCGGTCACGGCCGGCAAGCTGCGCAAGCTGGCCTCGCGGCTCTATTCGCGCAACATGATCGATCCACCCGAGGCGATTGTCGCGCGCAACCTGTGGAGCATCGTCGCCGGATACTATCTCGGTGCCTTGATTGCCGATCGCACGGCGCTGGAGAACTTTCCGGCGAGCGACGGCTCGGTCTGCCTGATTGCCACTCACGGGCAGGACATCACGCTACCTGGTCACACACTCAGGCCTCGGCGCGGTATCGCGCCACTCCCCACCGACCTGCCCTTTCTCGGCGGGCTCTTCCTGTGCTCCACGGCGCGTGCCTTTCTGGAGAACATGCGGCCGTCACGCGCGCGCGGCGGACGCGTGGCTCGCACGCTTGGCCGAGCCGAAATCGAGGAAAGGCTGGACAACCTGATCCGCCGCTCGGGCGAAGATGCCGCGAATCGACTTCGCGACGAGATCGGCGCTCTGGGACCGACCCTCGGCCTCGGCGAGGAAGCGGCGGCGCTCGATGCGCTCATCGGTGCGCTGCTCGACAACCGCAAGGCGGAGCTGTCGGCGACGTCAGCGGTTGCTCGTCATCAGGGCCGACGCTGCGATCCCGACCGTCTGGCCCTGTTCCAGGTCCTGCACGCAGCGCTGCGCGACCATCCTCCGCTTTCCCGGATTGCGCCCGACCGCGGACCGGAGAGCAGTGCGACGCTGGCGTTCTTCGAGGCCTACTTCTCGAACTTCATCGAGGGCACCGAGCTCGCCGTCGACGAGGCCGCCGGCATCGTGTTCCGGGGCGCCGTTCCCGATGAACGGCCGGCGGGTGCGTACGACATCCTGGGCACGTGGCGCATCGTCTCCAACGATTGGGAGATGGGTCGGACACCTACCGATGCCAGGACATTGGAAGCACTGCTGACGGCCCGTCACGCATCGGTCATGGAGGGTCGTCCCGACACTCGGCCCGGAGCATTCAAGCAGGCAGCCAACCAGGCTGGTCTGACCGCGTTCGTGGCACCGGACCTCGTGACCGGCACGCTGGCACAGGGTTTTGACCTCTACCGCAGCCTGGAGACGCCATTCCACCGTGCGGTGTTCATGATGTTCCTGATTGCCGAGGTCCACCCCTTCGTGGACGGCAACGGGCGGATCGCGCGAATCATGATGAATGCGGAACTGGTAGCGGCCGGCGAAGAGCGCATCATCGTGCCCACTGTGTACCACGCCAACTATCTCGCTGCTCTGAAGGCGCTTTCGCGGACCCGCCGGGCGGAGCCGCTCATCCGCATGCTCGACTACGCGCAGAGATGGACTGCGGCCGTCGACTGGCGTTCGCTGGTCGAGACCCGGCGCGAGCTCGAGGAGTGCAACGCTTTCCTCGATTCGAATGTCGCCGTAGCAGAAGGCAGGCGGCTTCGGATGCCGGGCTGAACGGCGGCATGGAGGAAACCAACGAGGCTCAGGATTCCCCCCGGTCAGCACGCCCGCGCCTCTTCGTCGGTCGAAAAAGATGAAAGTGTCCGGCGTCGTACAACTTGCTGTCGGTGTAATCGGAAGCCGCCAGCACCCGCCCGACCAGGATCAGCGCGGTGCGCCGAAGGCGCTCGGCCTTGACGGCGCGATGCAGCTCGACCAGCCGGCAGCGGATGATCAGCTCGTCCGGCCAGCTCGCGCGTACGGCGATGAGCACAGGGCGGTCGGCGCTGTAGAGGGGAATCGGGGTTTCCCGATTCGGTATGGCGGAGCGGCGCATCGTGGTGCAGGTCAGCACCACGGCCTGACTGATGTCGGGCAAGGTCAGCTCCTGCCCAGGCGCTGCCGCGCCACAAGAGTTGCGATGACCAGTCTGACTAGGTAGGGTCGTGCAATGTCTCTCACCTATTCGGTCTACGAAGCGAAAGCACGGTTTTCGGAGGTCATTCGGCAGGTGCGCGAAGGCCGAACCGTCACCGTATCGTATCGAGGGGAGCCGGTGGCAGAGATTCGTTCGATCCGTCGACAGCGGGAGCCGACCCTCGACGAACGGCTGAAGGATCTGGAACGCAGCGGCTCGCTGGTCCCGCCGACCATCCCGAGGGAGACGATCCGGCCGGTCGAACGACGTCCGGGCGCGCTGGCGAGGTTCCTCGCCGAGCGAGGCGAATGAGCATTGCGTACGTCGACACCTCGGTGTTGACGGCCATCGCCTTCGACGAACCGGGAGCGCCGGAATACGCACAGCGGCTGGACGACTTCACCCGCCTGATATCGTCCAACCTGCTCGAAGCCGAATTGCGGGCAGCGTTCGCACGGGAGAATCTGCCGTTTCGGGAGAATGCCGTCGCCGGCATTGAATGGATCCTGCCCGACAGGCCGCTCGCTCCCGAGTACGCGACGGTGCTCGGAGTCGCTTACCTGCGAGGCGCCGACCTCTGGCATGTCGCGACGGCCCTCTACGTCTCCCCCCGGCCCGACGGCCTCTGGTTCGCCACGCTCGACACCCGCCAGGGCGCCGTGGCGAAGGCGCTTGGCTTTCGGGTCCTGAAAGAAACCGGATCGCCCTGACGGTCAGCCGGCCCGCTTGCGCTTCTTCTTCGGCCGCAGCAGGTGAAAGTGCCCCGCGTCGTACAGCTTGCTGTCGCCGTGCTCCGAGGACGCAAGCACCCGCCCGACCAGGATCAGCGCGGTGCGGCGAATGCGCTCGGCCTTGACGGTGCGATGCAGCTCGTCGAGGCGGCAGCGGATGATCAGCTCGTCCGGCCAGCTCGCGCGTACCGCGATGACCACGGGGCAGTCCGCGCCGTAGTGGGGAATGAGGGCTTCCTCGATGTAGCGGGTGTTGCGCGCGGAAAGGTGGATGGCGAGCGTCGCGCCCGACTGCGCGAATGTCTCCAGGGTTTCCCGGTTCGGCATGTCGGAGCTGCGCATCGTGGTGCGGGTCAGCACCACGGTCTGACTGATGCCGGGCAGAGTCAGCTCCTGGCCGAGGGCGGCCGCAGCCGCGGCGTAGGCCGGGACACCCGGGGTGATGTCGTAGTCGATCCCGAGCTCGACCAGCCGGCGGATCTGCTCGCCGATGGCGCCGTAGAGCGATGGATCGCCGGAGTGCACGCGGGCGACGTTCTTCCCCGCCTGGTGCGCGTCGTGCATGCACGCAATCAGCTCGTCCAGGGTCATGTCGGCGGAATCGATCACCATGGCGTCGTCGCGCGCGTGGGCGACCACCGCGGCGGGAACCAGCGATCCGGCGTAGAGCACCACGTCCGCCGCGGCGATCAGATCCCGGCCGCGCAGAGTGAGCAGGTCCGGGGCGCCGGGGCCCGCGCCGATGAAGTGCACGGTCACGCCGGCGTCTCCAGGCCTTCTCCCGACGGGCGCGTTCGTGTTCGGATAGGCCGTATGGATTCCCGCCTTCGCGGGAATAACGGCAAGAATGCAGTTGATGTCATTCCCGCGAAGGCGGGAATCCATGGGTTTTCGGACCAAGCCTCCTCGCAAACTCGTAAACCGAACACGGATGCGCGGGTTGCCGAACCATCGCGAGGTACTGTACCGCGGCGGAATCCGGAGTTCGCTAGCGCATTGACGGGCGTTCGACATCGAGCCGGGACGACTCCCGGCGACGCATCGTGGCGGGTACGGACGCGAGGCCGCAGCGTGCTGGGACGCAACAAGTGGAGGGTCCACACGCCGATTCCGTCATCGAACCGGGTGCGGGAGGGATCCAAGTGCAGCGTCTTCCGGCGTGCCGATGACGGAACGGGCAGGCTCCGCCCATGGTGGCGACGTCTCGCGATCGCACCTGGGCGCACGCGGGCGACCTGTGGGGATCACCAGCACCGGTGGCGATTCGGAACGGCGGTTCGGTGTCTGATCGCAGGCCCCCTTGTCCCGCATCGATGCTGTTGCGGTGGCGGTAGAGCGATTGCGAGAAGTGGTTCTCCAACGGATGCGCGATCTGGCGGAAGAAGTCGATCAGCCTCGTCCGGTCCGCAGATTCCGGACCTGATCCCGCGAGCCGAATTCGCGGAGGAAGTCGGATTCGCGACGTCCACCCATGCCGTTCACGGAGTGCACGGGTCGGGCAAGACACGGGTGCTGGTGCACCGCATCGCCACCCTCATCCGCGTGCGGCGCGAGAACCCGGGAAGCATGCTGGCGCTCACCTGCAACCGCCACGCGGCGGTGGAGGCTCGGCGGCGTCTCGACGAGTTGATCGGGAAGGACGCGCGCGGCGTCAACGTGATGACCTGCCATGCGCTCGCGATGCGGATCCTCGGGATCTCCTTCGCGCAGGCCGCGGCGCATCCGAGCGACGACACGTTCAACGCCATTCTCCGCGACCCCGCCCGGCTCCTGAAGAGCGACGAGGCGAACGCCTTCGTCACCCGGGAGTAGATGCTCGGGCGCCTCAACTGGAGTCTGGTCGACGAGTATCAGGACATCGGCGCGCCCGAGTACGAGCTGATCGCCGCGCTCGCCGGGGAGACGCTCGCCGAGGACGACGCGAGGCTGAACCTGTTCGCGGTGGGAGACGACGACCAGAACATCTCGCTTGCGACGGTGCGCCCGAACCGGGTGATCCAGGCACCGGAGATGGCGTCCGTGTTGCTGATGGTCCCCGTGGCCGCCTCGTCGGCGACGGTCGCCCCGCGGGGCTCCGACAGTGTCAGCGTCATGCTCTCGCTGCCCTCATCGTGCGCATCCTCCAGCACCTTGACGCCGAGCGTCTTCACGGTCTCACCCGGGCCGAATCGAAGCGCCCCGCGCGCAAGCGGGGCAGTCTTCGCCCGCCACTGCGGTGCCGTCGCGGGTGCGGTAGCGGATTGAGACGGTGGTGTCCGGTGGCGCACCGAGCGTCACCTGGAGCTGCAGCGGCGTGCCCGCCGCCTCGTTGAGCGCTGCGTCGGCGATCGAGACACCGGGACCGGCGGTCTCTTCGGCCGCATGGCTCGTTGTCCGTGTCAGCCCGATTGCCGCTTTGTCGCCGGTGTTCCAGCGTGAATCGACGGCCTGCACCATGCCGTGCGCCGCTTGTGCGCATGCCGTCATTGCATCTGCGGGGGCCACCGTCAGCCGGCGCACGCACGGGGCAGAGATGGCCTGACGCCGGCGGAGAAAGCCGAGGAGAGGAAGCTCGCAACCACCGTGAACATCGCGCTCTCGGCACAGCCCGCGCGGTCGCGCGTGCCGAAGTGTTGCGGCGTCGACGTGCTCGTTTCAAGGACCCAGCGTGAGATCATTCTGGCGATCAATGTATCGGTATTATTAGCTCCTAATAGCGGTGTAATATTCCCCCCTATCAGTATGCACAGGAATCGACCAGGAGGCCGTCATGCACGGAATTTCATCGGGCGCCAATTGCGTCGCACGTGTAGGTCCTGACATCCGGTCTCGGATGATGACTGCGGCTCGGGATCGGTGCCTCGATTGAAGGAAATTCGAGTTTTATTAATGGATTACAGTGTTTCCTGCAGTCATTGGGTTTTTCTGGACGCGAAGGTGGGGAGCACTGCAGCCGGCGCCAGACACGGCGAAATCAGCAAGTTCACGCCCAACGACTCCGGTATCCGGGCGTCCTGCCTGCAGGCTTGGCGAGGGGAGGGATGGATGCGGTTGGGGCGCGGAGGGACGGAGTTTTGTGCCCCGAGACGATAGCCGGTCGCGACGTGAATGGGGCCGGCAGCGATTCGTCGCGGGCGTCTCGGCAGCCGGGGCGGTCCTCGTGAAGTCCCCGGGCAGGGTTGCGGAGAGACTGCGTGCGGAGTCGCCGCGGGAGATCGGCATCGCCAACGCCATGGTCGCTTTCGGCGGCCCCGGCGTACTTGGCGTGAACGCCGGCGGCAGTCGCCGATTCGCGCTGGCCGTGCGCAGCGACCAATCTGATTCGGGGCGTGTCCGACAACGACGCGCTCGCGCTCACCGACCAGACGGTGACGAACAACACGGCCGACATCACCGCGCCGACGCTCTCGAGCGCGACGCTCGACGGCACGGCGCTGGTGCTCATTCACGCTGGCCTCGCGCAGCGACGCGCGGTTGACGCACACGGTTTCGGAGGCGATTGCGGATTCGCCCACGAGCCGGTTCGGCGCGGCGGCCGGTTGCACGAGCCGCGTGCGGTTGATGCTCGAAGGCGGCGCTTTCGATGCCGGCTTTGACAACCCGCTTCGCCACCAGCGGGAAACGAATCGGCCTGGGTGACGGATGGAGCACGAAGCGAGGGAGGAGCAACAGTGAACAACTCCAGTGAACTGCTCGCGATAGACCGGGTTACTGCGTGCTATCGGGGAAGCAATGCGAAGCGCCTGGTGGGGAGTGGAACGATGGAGCCAGGGTGGCAGGGGCTCCGTTCGATAGCCGACAGGTATGTGCGGCGGGCTTGCCCTTCGGCACAGTGGGACGAAGCGCCCGGTGCCTTCGTTCCGGCGGTCATGCGGCGCCGACGAGCGTTCTCCTCCCGGCGTAGCGGACTGTTGACTGCATTATTGTGCGCCGCGGTCGGTATCGCCTTCCTGCTCGCCGCGCCGCCAGCGGTCGCGCAGGACACTACTCTGGTCACCAACTTTCATGTGGAAGCAGATACTTCCGGTTCGAGTGCCCGCTACTTTGCCCAGCGCTTTACAACCGGGGCGCACACTGGCGGCTACACCGTCACTAGTGTGCAGCTGCGTTTGTTCGAAGGAACTGTGACCGATTCAACGGCGGTGCCGGACATCACGATCAAGGCAGACAATAATGGCGAGCCGGCCTCAGGGCGGATCGCGTTGCTCGCGCTCCAGGAGGGGACGACCTTGGCGGAGGGCACCAACACGTTCACGGCTCCAGCGGACACGACCCTTGAGCCAAATACGAACTACTTCATTTTTTCGAAAGGGGCGAGTAACGCTAGCAATAGGCCAGCCTATGAATCCACTGCCAGAGGTGCCGATACATACGGAGAAACAGGGGCGAGTGGCTGGAGCATTGAAAACGAAACGAAATTCAGAAATTACGGAGGCCAAGAATGGGGCAGTGATGTTCTCGGTATTCTTTTCATCCAGATCAATGGCAGCACGAACACGGCCGACACGGCCGACATCACCGCGCCGACGCTCTCGAGCGCGGCGGTCGACGGCACGGCGCTGGTGCTGACCTATGACGAGGCGCTGGACACGGGCTCGGTGCCGGCGGCCTCGGACTTCACGGTGAAGGT